>ENA-ORBV01000673-ORBV01000673.1-microbial-mat-metagenome-genome-assembly--contig:-NODE-673-length-77700-cov-12.802829_pt1 | contig 77700 bp, 68 predicted proteins | sample MGYA00237777_ERZ505514 | MGnify/ENA primary metagenome ERZ505514 (study PRJEB26160, sample SAMN06269048) | microbial mat metagenome | isolation source: Oligotrophic lake microbial mat | place...
GGTGGGTTGCGAGCGGTGGGCGGGGAACTCGAGAATCGGCGCACGGCGGCGCGAATCTCGTAGGCTGTTGCGAAGTGTCTGGACCTTGCGGGTTCTGGGCCAAAGGCGACGAGCCGAGCCGAACGAATGGCAAGAGTTTGAGGGTAGTTTGAGACGGCGGTGGCTTGCCCGGCGGAGAGGTATTGGCCGCGGGGAGACAGCCTGGCGGCTTGCTCGGGGTCGGGTTGGCGGTCGGCCTGGTACAAAGTTCCTGTGCGAAGGCGGTTGCAACTTGACGGCCGGGCGATTATCTTCCGCATCACTTGGGGATTGGCGCACGAGGCGGTACGATGTCGCCCTTGGTGCTGGACCCCGGTGTGCGGCTCGGGTTTGCGGTTCGGGTTTGCGGTTGGTGTGTGCGGGTAAAGCCGTTGGTGGAGAGTTGGTCGCGCGAGAGCGTGGTCGGCCTGAGACCGGGTCGCGTCGAGGTTGAGAACGGTGTCGCATACACGGCCGAGCGCACGAGCTGATGTGTTTTCGAAGATTTGGCCTCAAGATTTGGCCCGCTGTTGGGCCTTGAAGACGACCGCCCCCCGGCCTCATGGCCGACGAGTTTGTTTTTCCTTTGAACGCGGTATGGAGATCACGATGACGACGCAGACCCGCCAGTCCTGCTTGAACCTCTCGGCTCGCACGCCGTCCTTGCTGTCCGCGACGATGAAGTCCGTGACGATCGGGGCGTTGCTGTCGGGCGTGGCTTTGTTCGGTCCCTCGGCTTTGGCGCAGGTGGCGGGAACGAGCACGCCGGTGCCCGACTCCACGAGGCAGGCCAGCCAGACTTTGGCACCGACTTCCGCACCGAGTTCGGCTCAGGGCCTGATCGCGCGAGCGACGGAGTTGATGAAGAGCAATCAGCCCGTGCGGGCTCAGAGTGTGGTCGATGCGATGCTTTCGGGCGACGCGGGTGCGGCCATGAGCGACCGCGAGCGGGTCGAGGGTCTGTCGTTGATGGCCAAGATCAGCGCCCGGATCAAGAGCACCGATCCGATCGAGGTCAGCCTGCAGAAGGCGGAGTTGGCGGCCGAGCAGGGTGACGTGCGGACGACGGAGGCTCAGGCGGCGCTGGCGGTCAAGTCCTCGCGGGCGACGGCCGAGCAGTTGGTGCGCGGCAAGGCGTTGGCGGCCAAGGCCGAGTCGATGCGGCAGGAGATGGCGGCCAAGGTGCCGGTGACCCTAAGCACGGCGGTGGCGGACTACAACGCGGGCCGATTCGCCGAGGCCAAGGCTGGCCTGGTGTCGGTGCGTCGCTCGGGCGTGAAGCTGACCCTGACCCAGGCGCAGGACCTAGACGAGTATCAGTCCAAGATTATTGACCTGGAAAAGGTTCGTGGCGGGTCGTTCAACGCGATAGCCAACGCGGGGGTGGTCGCCGAGCCAGCTCCGGCGGCGGAAACCGCGCTGGCTCCTATCGAGGCGGTTCCTGTTGAGATGGTTCCGGCGGCGGTCGCGGCGGTCGTGAGCGAATCGGCGGCTGTTCAGCCCCCGGCCGAGGAGAAACCGGCCGAAGTCGCTCCGGCGCCGATGGAGTCGCAACCGGCGGACCAGCCTGCGACGGACCAGCCTGCGACGGACCAGCCCCCGACCGACCAGTTGGACTCGGCTCGGCGTTTCACGGCTCAGCAACTGCTGGCCGAGGCGGACGCGGCGATGCGAGACTCTCGCTACAACGAGGCGATGACCAAGTACTCGCGGCTCAACAGCGATTTCCGCGAGTACCTTTCGCCAGAAGAGTCTAATCGGGTGGCCAACAAGCTCAACGAGGCGCGGATCCAGCTGGGGAACATCCCCACCGGCAACGTGCTGGGCGACGCGATTGAGAGCAACGACATCATTAAGCAGCAGGCGCTGGCGGAGTATCAGAACCAGCAGAATCAGGCTCGCAAGGCGCTGGACTCGGGCGACACGAACCGAGCCCGGGACTTGGCGTTGAGCTCGCGGCTGACCATGAACGCGAACCGCAACGTGTTCAACGAGGTCGAGTTCGAGACGTACCAGAAGCAGGTTGACGCGTTGCTGGCGGACGTGGACACGAGCGCCCGGACGGCCGCAGAGCGTGCGGCGATCGATCGCTCGCAAGCCAATAGAACTCTTCGCCAACAAGAAGATGTCGCGAACGCCAGGAAGGCTGAGAACCGTATCCGCGAGGCGTACGGACGGATCCGCGAGCTGCAGTTGCAGATGGATTACGAGGCCGCGCTGCAGGTGGTCAACGAGCAGATCTTGTTCCTTGATCCGACCAACCCGGCCGGGCTGATTCTCAAGGACGTCCTCACCGATTCGATTATCTTCCAGCGTTACAACCAGATCCAGGGCGAGAAGACGCTCAATTCGGCGTTGCAGCGGCTGGACAACCAGAAGGCGATGGTCCCGCCGCGCGGCATTATTGATTATCCGAAGGATTGGCCAGCGATCAGCGGGCGGCGGAGCGACCAGCTGGCGTTCAACGACAGCGAGGAGAACCGCCGCGTTCGCGGTGTGCTGGCGGAGCGGCCTGAGACGGTTGATTTTCAGGACGTGACGCTCGCGAGCGCTCTGGATTTCATCCGCGGCGTGACGAAGGTGAACCTAGACCCTGACTGGAACAGCCTCGAGTCGATCGGTGTTCGCCCTACGGACACGGTCTCGCTGAGCCTGACGAACGTGCCGATGCAGACGATCCTGAACAAGGTTCTGTCCAAGGTCTCGCACGACCCGCGCACCAAGGCGGGCTGGACGGTGGAGGACGGCGTCCTGACGATCGCGTCGGAGGACGTGATCCGGCAGAAAACCGTAACGGTGTTCTACGACATCAAGGACCTTTTGGTGCAGGTCCCGAACTACACGAACGTTCCGAGCTTTGATCTCACCAGCGTGCTGATGACGGCCCAGTCGCAGGCCCACGGTTCGAGCCCGTTCTCGGGGAGCGAGATCGGTCGGGGCGGGGACAACGCGGACGTGTTCAAGGGCCCCAAGCGTGGCTCGGGCGAAGAAGTCTCGCGAGCGATCGTGGACGTGATCCAGCGGACGATCGATCCGACGGGCTGGAGCGATCTGGGCGGGGCCACGGGCTCGATCACGACGATGAACGGCAACCTGATTATCAAGAACACGCCAGCGAACCATCAGGCGATCAGCGGGCTGTTGAGCAAGCTGCGCGAGGTCCGGGCGATGCAGATCAACGTGGAAGCGCGCTTCATGCTGGTGGCGCAGGATTTCTTTGAGAAGATCGGGTTTGATCTGGACGTGTACTTCAACGCCAACAACAACCAAGTGCGGGCCGCGCAACGAACCGACCCGACGGTCCAGACTTCAGATTTCTTCAACTTCTCGGGCACGCGTCCCGGGCTGCAGCGGAACGTGACGGGCGCGGCCGGGGCCGGGGCAGCGGGGCTCACTCAGGGCGTTGTGAACCCGCGTGCGTGGTCGCCGATCGGTGCGGCACAGAACTCGAGCGATCTGACCAGCACTCTGCTTACGAGCCAGGTGGGCTCCAGCACGGTGGCGGGCCAGGCGCTCGGCGCGGCGCCAGCGCTGGGCATCGCCGGACAGTTCCTTGACGATGTTCAGGTCGATTTCCTGATCCAGGCGACTCAGGCGGACCGGCGTTCGATCCGGCTGAACGCTCCGCGGTTGACGTTTACGAACGGTCAGACGTCGAACATCTTCGTGGCGACGCAGACGGCGTTCATCTCGGCGTTGACGCCGGTCGTCGGAACTTCCGCGGTCGGCTTTGACCCCACGCTCTCCACGGTGAGCGAGGGTGTACGGTTGCTGGTGGAGGGCACGGTGACGTCGGACCGTCGCTACGTGACCATGAACATCGATACGTCGGTTTCCAACATCGACGGTATCGCGCAGGCTCCGATCACGGCGATCGCGGGCGGCCAGCTCCAGCAGTCCGGGCAGGTCAGCGCGTTCATCCAGATCCCGACGGTGACGGTCACGAGCGTTTCGACCACGGTGACAGTGCCCGACCAAGGCACCATCCTGATCGGCGGTCAGCGGCTGGTGAACGAGTACGAGGTCGAGACGGGCGTGCCGGTGCTCTCGAAGATCCCGATTCTCAACCGATTCTTTGCCAACACCGCCAAGGCCAAGGACGAGCAGACGCTGTTGATCCTCATCAAGCCGACGATCTTAATCCAGAGCGAGCAGGAAGATCAGAACTTCCCAGGCCTGCTGGATTCGCTCAAGACCCCGCTAGGGAACTGACCCGGGCTGTTCGGTCGCGTCGAGTAAACCTTGGCGGGCTGGGCGGGCATCAAAGCATGGTGAGTTCCTCGGGGCGCTCTGAGCGCCCTGTTTTCTTTGAGGGCGTGTCCTTTGAGGTTCTAGGGTTCGGAATGTTCCGGTTCGTCTTTACGCGATCGTCCGCACACCTCGACCTTGGGAAGCTCTCGGGTCTGGCGTCCGAGAGACTTGTCCGGGTGGCTGAGCCGAGGTGCGAGGTCGGGTGATATGATGCTCGGACGCTTGCCGCGGCCTTGGGTGGTTCTTGAGTAGTTCTTAAGTGTGTTGGCCTCGCTCGCGCACGACGCGGTGAGCATGTGACCGGTGGTTTGCGAAGGAGATACGTCAATGGCTTCGCCTGATTCCAGACTCCGTGTCCGACGCCAAGACAATGTGACCCAGATCGAGTTCATCGATCGCAACATTCTCGACGAAGCGAACATTCAGATGATCGGCGAGGAGATCGGCTCCATCATCGAGGCGGAGAAGGTGCCGCGACTGGTGATCAGCTTCACGAACGTAGACCATCTCTCGTCGGCGGCCTTGGGGACGCTGATCACGGTGAACAACAAGGTCCGAGCCCGCGGCGGGCAGCTGCGGCTAGCGAACATTGACCCGCAGATTTACGAGGTCTTCGTGATCACCCGGCTCAACAAACTGTTCCAGATCCATGAGACCGCGGACGACGCGGTGAAGAGCCTCGCTTGATCGTTGTGGCCTGATCGTTTTGGCCTGATCGTTGTGGCGTCACGCCGCGCGAGCTCGCGCGGCACCGCACTCCCTGTCGAACTTTCTGATGAACCGCTCGATCACGTTTCCTGACGCACGGACCAGGCCTGCATGAGCAAGCACCGACCCACCAGCCACGCTTTCCAAGCGATGAAGGTCCAGAACGACCGGCAGGCGATCGAAACGGTCGAGACGGTGGTGCTGAGCGCCGTCGAGCAGCACGGGTACGCCAAGGCCTCGCGGTTTGCGATCAAGCTGGCGCTCGAAGAAGCGATCGCTAACGCGTTCCGGCACGGGCACAAGAACCTGCCGCCCGAGACGCCGATCACGATCGAGTACACGGTGGACCCGGCCGAGGTTCATATCCGGGTGCAGGACGAGGGGCCGGGCTTCAATCCGGGGATCATCCCCGACCCGACGCTGGATGAGAATCTGGAGCAGACGTCGGGCCGCGGGGTGATGCTGATCCGGGCGTACATGACCAAGGTTGAGTTCAACTCGCGCGGGAACCGGGTGGAGATGGTGTATAAGAAGCCCGGGGCCTGAACCTTGGCCCTGAACCTTGGCCCTGATCCGCGAACTCTAGGAACTGTGGAACTCTCCGTGAGAATCAGGCCTGTTCTCTGACTTGAGAGCTCGCCGGTTGCGATTTCTTCGTGCTTCATAGAAGAGACGCAAGAGAATGAGATGAGCCATTTCATATCGGTGTTGCTTGCGGTGAGGTCGTTCTTCGCGTGCTCGACGTTCGCTGGGCGGCCGTCGGTGCAGGCGGCGCATTTTTTTTCGCGCCCCTCGGCGCCTCGCTAAACTGGGCTCATGTCGTACACCGTGCTCGCTCGCCGCTACCGCTCCAAGGCCTTTGACGAGGTCGTGGGGCAGGAACCGATCGCCAGAACCCTGCAGAACGCCATCTCAGCCAACCGGGTGGCGCACGCGTATCTCTTTTGTGGAACGCGAGGGGTGGGGAAGACTTCGATGGCGCGGATCTTCGCCAAGGCCCTGTCCGGGGGGACGGCCGAGGCGGACGCGGCCATTATGGCGGGGCGCGATTCAGACGTGATCGAGATCGACGGGGCGAGCAACAACTCGGTGGACAACGCGCGCGAGCTGATCGCCAACTCGATCTATCGGCCTCTGCGCGGGAAGTACAAGGTCTACATCATCGACGAGGTTCACATGCTCTCGACGGCGGCGTTCAACGCGCTGCTCAAGACGATGGAAGAGCCGCCCGAGCATGTGAAGTTCATCCTGTGTACGACCGAAGCGCAAAAAGTTCCGCCGACGATCCAGTCGCGCTGCCAGCGCTTTGATTTCCGCAACATCGCTTCGTCCATGATCGCCGAGCACTTGAAGGCGGTGACCAAGGAAGAGGGGCTGAGCGCCGAGCCCGAGTTGCTGCACCAAGTGGCGCGGCTGGGGAACGGGTCGATGCGTGACGCGCTGTCGCTGCTGGATCGGCTGATGGCGGCCGGTCAGAAGAAGCTGACGGTGGCGTTGCTGCAGGAATTGCTGGGTCTGCCGGACCGGGAACTGGTCGGGGCGTTGATCGATGCGATCGCGGAGGGCGAGCCGGGGCCGGCGCTCGTGAAGGCGGACGAACTTTTGAGCCGGGGGATCTCGATCGATCAGTTGATCGAGACTCTGCTAGATCGGCTACGAGACTTGATGGTGATGGCGGCGTGCGGGGCGAGGTCGGGGCTGGTGGACCTGTCGGAGGCGGCGCGGGCGGCCGAGGCCTTGCGGGCAGAGAAGTTCGATGCGGCGGGGATCGTACACATGATCGCGCTGTGCGAGAACGTGCAGCGTGCGACGAAGGGGAGCTCGACGCCGCGGGCGTTGATAGACGCGTTGATCGTGCGGCTGGCGCTGACGGAGAAGCTGGCGGACGTGACCGCGATGGTGGTCGGGGGTGGGGCTGGTAGCGAGACGGCGATCGGCTCGGGGAGTGTCGCTGGAAAAAAACACTAACGGCGGCGCCGCCGAGACCGAGCATCGCAATCGCGCCGCCGCCGCCGTCTTGGACCCAGAGTTCTTCAACGCCGAGTGTTTCTCGATCAGATTCCTCGGTCGGCGTTGCGCCGGCGGCGTCTGAAGGAGCGGTGGCACCGGGTCCGAGCGGTGCGCGATCGTCGGGGGAGCTTTGGAGTGAGGTTTTGCGCGTGGCGAGCGAGACTCGGCGGCTGCGCGTGGTGATCGAGAGCGTCGCGTTTGTGTCGATGGTGGGGGATGTGCTGACGCTGGCAGTTACGGAGACGATGCTGCCGGTGGCGCGAGGCGGGCTGAAGGAGATCGAGACCATCGCGGCGCGGCTGAACGGCGCGGCGGTGAGGGTGGTGCTCGAGAGTGGCGAGGGTGTGAAGCTGGCGAGCGGTGCGGTTGGCGCGAAACGTGCTGAGGCTTCGGCGGATAGTTTGGCTGGTAGCTTGTCGAGCGGTTCGGCGCGAGGAACTTCGGTGAGTGTTGGGCCCGGCGTTGCGCCAGCCGTCGATATGCGTCAACACCCACTCGTAAAGCAGGCGGAAGAGTTGTTTGGCGCGCGAGTGGTGAAGGTGCAGCAGACTGCGGAGGGACGTCCGAGAGACGAGTGACGAGTTTGTTGCGGGGAGAGCTAGCGAGAGTTTAGCTTTGCGCGAGCTGATCGGGATGAGTTTCGGTGCGAAGTTTGAGATTGAACGGTCCGGGCGCGTGCGTGCGGAGTTCTTTGAGCCAGCGATTCACTCGGGTTCGTCGAGCGAGTAACGATTGACTTTGGATCACATCACACGTTCGGCGACAGCGAAAGGCCGGACGAAACACGGGGGTCTCATGTTCGACAAGTTTAAGGCGATGGGCGCGGTGGCGGGGTTGCTCAAGAACCAGGACAAGCTCAAAGAGTCGTTCGCCAAGGTGCAAGAGCAGATGGCGCGGACGAGCGTGACGGGGCAGGCCGGGGGCGGGGCGGTGCGCGTGACGGCGAGCGGGCAGATGAAGGTGCTGAGCGTGGAACTGAGCCCGGCGTTGGTCGCGGGGATGGCGGGCGACGACAAGACGCGGTCGCTGGCGGGTTCGCTGATCGTTGACGCGACCAACGAGGCGTTGAAGATGGCTCAGGAGAAGCTGAAAGAAGCGATCGACCGCGAGTCTAAGGCGCTGGGGCTGCCAGAGCTGGGCAGCAGCGGGATCGCGGATCTTATGGGCTGATTGAGGGTTGATTGAGGGTTGGCGGTTGCGCCGCGAGGAAGCTTTTTCGGGCGGGGGAGGGTGTTTGGATCATGCAACCGGCACGGCTTACGCGCTCAGGGTGCGAGGTGACGGGCATCGCGCGCGGTGCGCGAGTGCGCGTGCTGATGGCCGCGCGGGCCGCGCCGGAGCCCGATGAACGCACGGCTCGCGAGTGGGCGCAGCGCGCGGCGAACAACCCACGGTTGTTTGATGGCGCGATCGTCGCGGTCGATTCGATCGAGATTTCAAGCTCGAACGGTGATGTGACCATCGGTGCTCGGCACGATCGGTACCAGCGGCTGGCGGTCCAGCCGATGATCGACAACGGCGTGCGTTTGCTGGCGGCGCGGGGCGTGGTCTCGGCCCGCGATCGTCGCGGCGTTGAGCATGTCTTTGTTGGCCAGCGAGACGCGCGGACGCTTGCGTACGGCGAGATGTGGGAGCTGGGGCCCTCGGGCGGGATTCAGCCGCCGAGGGCGGGTGTGCGGGAGCTGAGTTTCGCGGACCTGATCGCGCTGTACGGGCTGGAGCTTCGTGAAGAGGCGGGGCTGGAGATTGCGCGAGCGCGATGTGAGCCGTTGGCAATCTGTGATGATGTCGCCGCGCGCGGAGTGGATGTTGTGATCAGGTTGTCGCTCGCGAGCGATCTCGAAGCGATCGAGCGATCTTCGCGTGATTGGGAGTATTCGGCGGTGCGGTGGGTCGCGGTGAGAGAGTTCGCGCAGTTTGCCGAGGGTGTGAAGTTCAGCCCGCCGAGCGTGGCGATCGCGGCGATGTTGGGGTGGGTGCGGTGATACCCGGTGCTCAACTTTACGATTGAGGCAAGGCTCGCTCGCGTGGATCGCTTCACGCTGGCGCGTGAGGTTCTTTCGGGGACGGGCGTGGTCAGGCTTTGGCGCGTTTCGCCGGGCGTTTCCAGCCTGATTCGGGGTCTTTTTCGAACATGCGTGCGGACTGTTTGATGCAGCGGAGGCAGACGAAGATCTCTGGGAGCGCGGGGCTCTGCCAGTGCGAGTCGTCGCGGTCTTCGAGGCACATCGCGCAGAGAACTTTCTCGGGAGGCGTCACGGTGATGCTGGCGTTGACGACGGTGGCGTAGGCGACGCTGAGGCAAGGGCCGCACACCAGGCTGCCTTGATGGCCCTCGACCATCTGGCGATCCTCGGCCCATGACTGGCGGCAGAAGTCGCACTTGAAATAATCGTTGCCTTCGCAAGCTTGGTCGTGCATGGTGTCACGGTATGCGCGAGGTTGGTGTCAAGTGCCAGCGACGAGTTGGTGGCGGGCGATTCGGCCGTAGGTCTCGCAGCGGCTGAGGAGTTCCCCGTGCCCGCCTTGATCGACGATTCGGCCTTGGTCCATGACGACGATGTGGTCGGCGTTGACCACGGTGCTGAGGCGGTGGGCGACGATGAGGCAGGTCCGTCCGCGTGAGAAATCGCCGAGGGCGGCCGCGATTTTGGCCTCGGAGTCGGCGTCGATCATGCTGGTCGCCTCGTCGAGGATGAGGATGGCGGGATCGCGGAGGATGGCGCGGGCGATGGCGAGGCGCTGGCGCTGGCCGCCCGAGAGCGAGAGGCCTTGCTCGGCGACGAGGGTGTCGTAGCCCTGCGGGAGCGCGATGATGAACTCGTGGGCGCGAGCTTTTTTGGCGGCCTCAATGACGCGCTCGCGGGTGACGCCCTTAGCGCCGTAGGCGATGTTTGCGGCAACGGTGCCTCGGAAGAGAACGGTTTCCTGGGTGACGACGCCGATCTGCCGGCGCAGGCTGCGCACGGAGACTTCTCTGACGTCGAGCCCGTCGATGAGGATCGTGCCTTGAGGTTGTCCTGGTTCGGAAACATCGGGGTCGAAGAGGCGTGGGACGAGTGAGAAGAGCGTGGTTTTTCCCGAGCCGTTGGGGCCAACGACGGCGACAGTTTTGCCGTGCTCGATGGTGAGGTTGATGGTGTCGAGCGCGGGGCGTTCTTGCTTGGGATAGGTGAAGGTGACGTTGCGGAACTCGATTGATTTGGCGTGGCGGGCGAGCTTGGGGAGGTGCGGGCCGTAGCCGGGCTCGGGGGCCATGGCGAAGAGCTCGGTGAGGCGTTCAGCGGAGGCGGACGAGGCTTGGATGTCGTTCAAGATTCCGGTGAGCGGCTTGAGTGCGGCGGCCGCGAAGCCGAGTGCGCCGAGGGTCATGATGAAGGTTGCGGGTTCGAGCTTGTTGTCGAGGATGGCCTTGACGGCGATGAGCGCCAGAGCGCCGACGATGAAGAGCGAGAGCGCTTCGACGAGCGGGCTGGCCAGTGCGCGTGCGGTGCGGACGCGGTTCTGCTCGCGCATGACTTCTTTGTTGACACGGTGGAACCGGCCCACCTCGTAGCGTTCGGTGGTGTGGACCTTGACGACGCGCAGGCCTTGAAGTGCTTCGAGGGCGGCGAGGTAGAGCTTGGATTGCGATTGCATCGCGGACTTGGTGGCGCGGCGGATTGTCTTGCCGAGCTTGCGGATGACGATGGCGAGGACCGGGCCGATGAACATGCCGATGAGCGCCAGCCGCCAGTCGAGGATGAACGCGACGACGACGGCGGCGAGTGCCTTGAAGGCTTCGATGACGGCCTTGCTGAGCAGGGCGTTGAACCCGCCACCGAGCTGCTGAGTGTCGGCCATGATGCGCGCGACGGCGTCGCTGGGGCCGCCGAGGACGATGTCGCGCAGCGGGAGGCGGAGGACGCGGTAGAAGGCCTCGCGTCGGATGTTGGTGGTGGTTCGGTTGACGACGGTGAGGGCGAGGAAGGCGTGGAGGAAGCTGACGGCCGCGCCGAAGATGGTCATGACGCCGATGAAGCTCACGATGTAGACCGCGGCCGTGAACTTGCCGTGCGGGAGTGCGTCGATCCAGGTTTGCGGGATCTGGATGTTGCGGAGAACGGAGTTGGCGGCGAGTTTGACATTGAGGTCCGTCGCCATCGCGGGCAGATCCCGGCCGTCCTTACCTAGGATTTTTTCGAGAACCGGCTTGATGGCGAGGAGGCCCGCGCCGAAGGTGCCCGCGGAGAGCACCGCCATGATGAGAGCCGCGACGACGAGGGTTCGGTAGCGCAGCATCCGCCGCGCAAATTTCCAGAACGGTTGCATAAGAGTGGAGGAAGTATGGACGTTCCGCGTGGCCCGGACCACCGAACCGGGAAGAAGTTGAGGAAGAAGTTTTAGATCTGTTTGGGTAGTGTTTCAGAGAAAGTTGACCATGACGTGCGGCGGGCTGGCTTGAATATCTTGCGTGCCCGAGGCGTGGCTGTGTGCCGACTGATCGTTTGATGTTTGGTGGCTTGCCCGGCGTGCGGCTCGTGCTGGCTATGGTTGCGACGAGCGGCGGGCCGATCGGTTTTCGCGCTCGATTGTGAGAACATCAATGCTCGTGAGTGACCTCAACGCGTCGATGGATCAGATCGCCCCGCAGGCCTTGGCCGAGCCTTGGGACCGTGTGGGGATGTTGGTCGGGGATGCCTCGCGTGCGCTGGCGGGGCCGGTGTTTCTAACGATCGATCTGACGGAGCGTGTGCTCGACGAGGCGATTCACGAGCGGGCCTCGGCGATCATCGCGTACCACCCGCCGATCTGGGAGCCGATGGCGCGGATCACGGCCTCGTCGATGCCCGAGCGTGCGATCCTGCGCGCCATCGAATCGCACATCGCGATCTATTGCCCGCACACCGCGCTCGACGCGGCGTCGAGGGGGATCAGCGATTGGCTGTGCGAGGGCCTGAGCGGAGGACGTGATGGGAAGGTGTCGGGCGATTGCCGAGCGCTGACGCCGTACGCGGCGATCGAGTCGACGCAGCAGGTTAAGCTGGTCACGTTCGTGCCGCCCGATGCGGTGGACAAGGTTCGCAGCGCGATGGCTTCGGCCGGTGCGGGCCTGAACGAGAACTACAGCGTCTGCTCGTTTGCTGCGGACGGGACAGGGACGTTCTTCGGAAACGCGTCGTCGCAGCCCGCTGTCGGCGTCGCGGGGCGGCTGGAGCGCGTGCGCGAGTGTCGGCTGGAGATGGTGTGCGCCAAGCGCGCGGTGGCGCTCGTGATCGAGACGTTGAAGCAGTTTCATCCGTACGAAACAATGCCGATCGACGTGTACGAGCTTGCCTCTCAGCCAACGCGGAACACCGGCGCGGGGCGGCGGCTGGTGCTGGATCAACCAGCGACGCTGGCGCAGCTGGCCGTGAGGCTGCGCGAGCACTTGCGCACGGCGCGGATCGAGGTCGCGTCGGTGGGCGGGCCGACGGACCTTTCACGAGCGGTAAGCACGATCGGCGTGGTGCCGGGCGCTGGCGGGTCGCTGGCGGGCGTCGCTCGCGCGGAGGGTTGCGAGGTGTTTGTCACGGGCGAGATGAAGCACCACGACGTGCTGCACGCGCTGCACTCGGGGATGTCGGTGATCTTGGCTGGCCATACGAACACGGAGCGCGGGTACCTGCCGCGGCTGGCGGAGCGGTTGCGGGGGATGCTGCCGGGCGTGCGGGTGGTGCAGGCGCGGGCGGACCATGATCCGTTGGTGGTGGTGTAGCGGCGGGTCATCGCAAGTGTCGTTCATTCTCCTCGCCACCCCTGCGCGATCGGCACTCTCCGGCCCGACCCGAACGCCACGCTCGTAACTTTCAGGCCGATCGGGGCTTGCTTGCGTTTGTACTCGGCGAGGTCGATCATGCGGACGATGCGGGTGACGACCGCCGCGTCGAAGCCGGTCTCGCGGACGATCGTGCTGGGGGCTTGTCGCGATTCGACGAAGCGGGCGATGATCTCGTCGAGTATTTCGTAGGGCGGCAACGAATCCTGGTCGGTCTGGCCGGGCCGCAGTTCGGCGCTCGGCGGTTTGGTGATCGAAGCGTCGGGGATCGGCGGCTTGGTGAAGCCGCACGCGGCGGGGTTGGCGTTGATCCAGCGCGAGAGCTTGTAGACCTGTTGCTTGGTGACGTCGGCGAGAACGGCGAGCCCGCCGCTCATGTCGCCGTAGAGCGTGCAGTATCCAACGGCCATCTCGGACTTGTTGCCGGTGGTGAGGACGATCGAGCCGGTGCGGTTTGACAGGGCCATGAGCAGATTGCCGCGGATGCGCGATTGCAGGTTTTCTTCGGTGATGTCGGGCATATTCGCGCCGAGCGTGGCGAGCTTGTGAGCCTCGAAGTGGGCGTCGAGCGTGTCGCGGAAGGCGTGCATCACGGGGTTGATGAGGATGACCTGGCACTCCATCCCGAGGCGTTTGGCGAGTTCGTAGGCGTCGAATTTGGAGCCTTGCGAGGAGTACTCGCCGGGCATGGAGACGCCGGTGACTTGCTTCGAGCCCAGCGCGGCTGCGGCGATGCAGGCGGTGAGCGCGGAGTCGATGCCGCCCGAGAGGCCGATGAGCGCGGTGCGGAAGCCGGTCTTGCGGCAGTAGTCCTTAACGCCCAGGACGAGGGCGCGGAAGAGAAGTTCTTCGGCGACAGCGCTGAGAAGAGGATCAGGCGTTGAGGGTTGCGTGCTCGAGCTTGCGGCGTTGCTCTCAACATTGATCTCGTGATTGATCTCGACGTTTACTCGGTCTTCATCGAAACTCTTCGCGGCCGCGCGCAGTTCGCCGCCGGGGCCGATCGCGCAGGCGTGGCCGTCGAAGATGAGCTCGTCGTTGCCGCCGACCTGGTTGACAGAGAGGACGTGGACGCTGTGGCGAGTGGCGTGCTTGCGGAGGATCTCGCGGTGGCGTGCGCCCTTGCCAAGGACGAAGGGGCTCGCGGAGGAGACGGCGATGATCCTCGCGCCGGCGCGGACGAGTTCGGTCACGGGGTCGGCGGCGTCGGCGTAGCGCGGCGCGAACCCGGCGTCCTCACCTTTCCAAAGATCCTCGCAGATCGCGAGGCCGACTTTGATGCCAGAGATCTCGATGATGGTCGGTGTTGAGCCCGGGACGAAGTAGCGGTCCTCGTCGAAAACGTCGTAGGTCGGGAGGAGACGTTTGTCGTAGCGTGCGATGAGGTGGTTGTTCTGATAGACGAGAAGAGAGTTGGTGGTGCCAGCGAGGTTGTGCGCGGGAAGCGGGCAGCCGAAGATCGCGGTGATGTCGGCGGTTGAAGATTCGCCGATGCGACGAACTTCGGCCTCGCAGCGTGCGACAAAGGACTCTTGAAGCAGTAGGTCTTTGGGCGGGTAGCCGCAGATGGAGAGCTCGGGAAAGACGACGAGGTTCGCGGCATCTGCGGCGGTGGATTGCAGTTCTTTCTGCATCCGGGTCGCGTTTCCGGCGAGGTCGCCGACGGTGGGGTTGATCTGCGCGAGAGAGATTTTCATGACATCGATGATAGGTCCGCGGGGCGTTCGCTCGAGCTTGATGACGTGGGCTTGGAGCGCAAGAGTTTGTCGAGACGTAGGTAGGCGACGGCGATCAGTGCGCCGATCAGGTTGACAATAATTTCTCCTGCGCCGACGAGAAGCGTGGCGCTGGCGGGGACGCTGACGAGCGCGGCCGTGCCGCCTTCGCGCGCGCCGAGCATCCCCGCCGGGCTCAGCACGCCGATGATGAAATAGGTCGAGGCGGCGAGAAAGGCGTTGGCGAACGTGAGCGGTTCATGGATCATTTGCGCAACAAGGACGAAGCGGAGGCTCTGCACGGCGATGTCGGTGATGCGGAAGAGCATGGTGAGGGCGGTGGCTTTGGCGTCGGCGAGGATGCTGAGGCCGCGGTGCAGTTGCGAGAAGGCGAGCGTGCCGACGAGGCGCTGGAGCCAGAGCCAGCCGACCCGCGTGGTGATGAAGTGCAGGCGTGCGAGCCCCGGTAGGCCCGCGAAAGTTCGCGCAAGGCCGACGACGGAGAGATAGCAGAGGATGAGGCCCGTGATGGACGCGGCCCACCAGGCGTTGTCGATGGTGCGGCGCCAGAGGCTGGCGGCGATCAGCGGCGCGAGGACGGCCGTGATGAGCACGGTCATCGCGACGAACCACGCCCCGATGGTGAGGAGCGGGAGGCGATCGCGGCGGTTGTGGATGGCGATGCGTGCGAGCGCGCCGATCTTGAATGGAAGATAGTTGAGAAAGGTGGCCAGCGCGTTGGTGGCCAGAATCGCGGGGGCGGCGATAGAGCGGATGGGGCGTACCGAGGACCAGAAGGAGAGGCCGTTGACGATGAGGCTGACGGCGGTGAGCCCGAGGAGCGCGGCGACCTCCCAGGCCTTGGCGTCGCGAAGCCGGGCGAGCTGGTCGCGATTCTCAGGACGGAGCGCGACGGCGATGCACCAGATGAGCAGTGCGATGCCGCCAAGAAATCCGAGGAGTTGGAGCGCAGCGCGGACAGGTTTGTGCGCTGGCCGGGGCGTGTTCGGCGCGGTTCCTGCGGCTGGATCAATCGGCGAGTTCGGTGAGATCACTTTTCCGCTCCAGGGTGAGCGGCCGGGTCGAGCCTGTAGAGCGAGCGTGATTGTTCGGGCCAGGAATGCATGAGCGTCGCCTGAGTCTGGAGCAGTTGCTCGGCACGCTGGGTTGTGACTTCGGGGTCGTACCAGCCGCTGCGCTGGAGCCGGTTGATCTCGGCGAGGTTGAAGAGGACATAGGCAACGCCGCGGGCGGCCATGGCTTCGCTCCAAGACGCGGGGTTTGTGGGATCGGCCCGGATCGCGACGCCGAGCGTTGATGTGTCCCACGTGGTGTGGTAGAGCACAGGCCGATCGATGTAGAGGGGGGTTGAATCGCCGAGCAAATAGATCGTGGCGTCGCGCGGCAGAGAGAGGTTGATCCACATTTCAGGGCTTGCCTGTTGCAGCGCCGCGTTGAGTTGTTCGGGCGTAAGAGATTCGAGCTGCGCGGCCCACGGTTCGCCGCTAAGTATGCCGGGGCCGGGGATCAGGAGCGCGTTGGGTTTCCAGCGTTGCTCGGTCACAAAGATCCACGTTGTCACGCCTGATTGGATCGCGAGCACCAAGAGAGCGAGCGAGGACGCGAGGTGACGGGCGGCGTTGCCGCGACTTCGCAACGACTCGGCTGTCGCTGCGATTAGCATCGTTGCTGGAACGATGAGAGGTATGAGAAAGCGAGATTGAAGGTGGGTCGTGAAGAGCCACGCGGCTGTTTGAAGCGCGAGCCCGAGCGTGATCGCGAGAGTGAGGCGCGAGCGATGAAACAGCGTAGCGACGACGGCCAACGCGGTCAGCGGGAAGAAGACCCCCCATTGCGCGTGCATCATTCCACGCTGGGTGCTGGAAGTGCCGGGCTCGTTCGGGGCGGCGAGAACAAGGAGGCGGAGCCGGTCGAGGAGCGTGCCATTGAAGTGATGGCCGCTGGCGAAGCGGGCGAATTGCTCGGATGTCCAGTGGCTGAGGCCGAAGATGGAAGAGGCGTAGGGGAAGACCGGGTTGCCGCAGGCGATGGCGTTTCGCGCGAGCCATGGTGCGAGGGCGGCGAGCCCAGCGATGATCGTTGCGGAGAAGAGAGCGAGCCATTCTCTGCGCGGCGCGGTGAAGATGAGCACTGCGCCGACGGGGAGCCCGGCGAAGAGCAGGGCGGTGGGTTTGATGCCGCAGGCGACGCCGACGAGCCAGCCAGCGAGAATGCCGCGGCGAAGCGCGGGGATCCGTGTTTCCATCGAGGTGAGCATCGCGCCAGCAAAGAGCGCGACCATCGGCATCTCGTTGTAGGCGAGCGAACCGACAACAACGATCCAGGGGGTGACGAGCGTGAGCCCGCCAGCGAGCATGGGGGCCAGAGCGGGGCTGTTGTCGCCGCGGTCGAGCAATCTTGCGGCAGCCCGCGCCGTGAGCCACGCGGCGGCGAGCGTGAGTGCCGCGTGAAGAATCTGGCAGGACACGAGCCAGGCGGAGTCGGGGCCGGGCGGTTGGTGCGGGCCTCCGAGTCCGCGCATCCAGCCGAGGAACGCGAAGGCCGATTCCATGAAACCGGGGAGGTAGGAGTAGACGTTGTGCTCGACGGGCCAGACCCGGCCAGCGGCGAGCCACTCGCGTGGGAGCTGGAGGTGGTAGCTGAGCGCGTCGAAGCCGCCGAACTCGCTAGCCCAGAGCCAGCCGGGCGGGTTGCACGCGGCGGTGATGATCACGCCCAGCGCGGGCAGCAGCGCCAGCCAGAGCACGGTCCGCCAGCGTTCCGCGGCAGTGTCGCGTGCGCGGTCTGGCGCGTTTCGCGCGGCGTTCAGGTGGGCGGCGAACTGATGGCCACCGATGCCAAGCCCGAGCACGCACACGGCCAGCGCGACGAGACGCCCGAGGGCTGATCCCATGATGCCGCTAACGCCCAAGGCGTGCGTGAGCGTGAGCATAATCGAGAGGCCTACGGCGACCTGAAGCGCCAGCGAGTCGGCGGATTCGCGGAAAAGCGGCCGTGCGAGGCGTCCGAGCCCGATCGAAGCAGCGACCAACGCGAGCGCGGGTGAGCTGTCGATGAGGGTTCCGACGACGGCGAGCAGCGCGTCAAAGGCGCGGTGAGGGCCGCCGGCGCTGGCGGTCAAGATCACGGCGGCGGCCCCGAGCAGGATCAGCGCCACGAGCGAAACGCCGCGAGAGAAATCGGCCGCCCCGAGTTCGCTAGCGTTCGTGTTTGAGGAGGGGGCGTTGCGAGCGTTGCTTGGCACAGGCTTAGGATAGTTCCATGCCGCTGACCCCATTGCCTCTGAAAGGACCGGCCGCGCCCGCGGGCGAGACGACGCTACCCGATCCTGAGATCGTCGAGCCGCTCTGCGCGGTCTTTCGTCGCAAGCTCAAGAGCGAGGGGCTCAAGTACACTCCCGAGCGGGCTCAGGTGCTGGACACAATTATCCGGCACGACGGGCTGTTCGAGGCCGAGAAGCTCCAGGCGGAGCTGAAGGCCGCGGGGTTCCGGGTCTCCAAGGCCACCGTGTACCGCACGATCAAGCTGCTGCAAGACGCGGGGATCATCCAGCGAGTGCTTTCGGACGAGGAGCAGTCGTACTACCAGTTGGTGTACGGTCAGAGGCCGCACGACTTGATTATCCGGATGGACACGCGGCAGGTGGTGACGGTGGAGATCCCCGAGCTCATCGCGATCCGTGATCGGCTGTGCGCGGAGCGTGGACTGGTGGCGGTGGGGCACAAGCTGCATATCTTTGCGCGAGCGAAGTAGAGCGTAAAGCTCGGCGTCCTATTTTCCGCTGGGATCGGCGTCCGATTTCGCGTCCTGCATGCCAACCTTTTCGATGCCAAGTTTCTGGCAGGTTTCGTGGATGCGGACGATGTCGCCGTAAGCGACGGCGGGGTCGGGCTTGAGCAGGACCTCGATCAGCCGTGGCGTTGTTTCGCGTGACATCCTGGCGAGGCGAGCGAAGAACTGATCGAGGTTCTCGTCGGTCTCGTTGGCGCCATTTTCCTGCACGCGAACAGTGGTCTTGGCGTTCACGTCGCGGGAGAGGGCCGCGTTGACGCGAGTTGGTTTCTCGAGGGTGTCGGTCGCGACGGGCGGCGAGGCGTTCACGGGCAGGACGCTTTTCAGCAACCACTCCGGGCCAAGGATCGCGCTGCTGGTCATGAAGAAGACGAGGATGACCATGACGACATCGACCATCGGAGTCATGTTCGGGCCGTAGTGCATGTCCCAGGCGGCCAAGGCCCCGGCGCGTTTGCTCATCCCGCGGCGGCGGCTCATCGCGCACGCTCCGTGACAAGCCGCACGCTGGTGAGACCAGCCTCGTGGCAGACCTTGAGCACGGGCGAGAGCATCGCGTAGGGCAGATCGCGATTGGCGCGAAGGTGGACCGGGCGCTGCGATTTTTCAGTGCCCTCGATCTTCACGGCGTCTTTCACGGCGTCGGCGAGCGCCTTGAGATCGACCGATCGGCCGCCGAGCATGACGACAGGTTCGGTGGCGTTCGGGTTCCCGGGCTGGAGGATCTCGACGACAATCGGCGAACTCTTCCGGGCCTCCTCGCCCGAGCCGGACTCGGGGAGTTGGATCGGCTTGTGGGCGGCCAGTCTTCCCACGATGAGAAAGAAGATGATGAGGCACATCACAACGTCGATCAGCGGCGTGACGTTGACCTTGCTCAGCGCTTGCCCGCCCCCGCCAGCGTGGCCGGACCCAAAGCTGGCGCGAGAATGGATCGACTGCGGGCGCACGAGTTACCTTCCAAAGACGCCGCTTCGCGCAGTGCCAGCGTTGGGGAGCCGATCGACGACCTGCGAGCTGAGGACCATGCCGCGCGTGCAGATGCGATCGACGGTCGAGCGGTAGAGCCCGAAGACGAGCAGGCAGGGGATGGCTAGCGAGAGGCCCAGCAGCGTGTGGAAGAGGGCCTTGGATATGCCCGTGGAAAGCGCGGTGGGGTCGGCCTGTCCGCCCGCCTGGCCTAGCGAGGTGAAGGCGAGGATCATGCCCCAGACGGTGCCAGCCAGCCCGATGAGCGGGCCTAGGTTGCCCACGACGTTCAGGACTTCGATGCGGCGGAACCAGCGTGCGGACTCTTCGGCGGCGGCCAGCTCCGCGGCGTCGCGCACGGCTTCGCGGTCGCCGGTGCGGGCGCTGAGCATGGCGGCCCGAACAACTCGTCCCACATAGGAATCGTCGCGCGCGACGTAGTCGCGAAGGTCGTCCCACTCGCTGTGCGCGGTGAGAGCCATGATGCGCTCGACGGAGCGACGCGGCAGGATCCGGCTGGCGCGGATGTCGAGCATGCAGCTAAACACGACCGCCAGCGCGATCACCGAGCCGACGATGAGCAGCACGGTGAAGACGTCAAAGGACTGCTGGAAAAGCGGCCAGAGCCCGAAGGTGTGAAGGTCGGGCGAGCTCACGGTCGCCTCGGATGGCGCAAGGATCCCCGGCACGCCCTGCGCGAGCGCTGCGCCGGAAATCAATACGAGAGCGAGGGCGAACAGAAGTCTGAGCATCGGAGCGATGGTACGCGCGTGAAGCCGCGAGAGTGTCCGTGTTTTCCCGGCCTTACTCGTCAAAGTCCGCCTGCGTTGCGGGGCGTGAGACCTTGTAGCCGCCCGTGAACCATTTATTGAGATCCACCATCTGGGCTCGTTGGTCCGCGAAGGGGTAGGACTTGGCGGTGGGCTCAACCCAGCGGCCTGTGGTCCGGCATTCGATGGGCGGCCGCGACAAGAGATCCTCTGCGCCAGCTCTCTGCGACCAAGATTCGGGGAGTGAAACGGTGATCCGGCGTGCGGTGCTGGGGCCTTCGGCTTCAAGCCGAACCTCGCCGTGTTCCAAGGCGCGAAAAGCGTCGGCGATCTTCTCGGGCCATTCGACCACCACGATGGCGTCCGCTCGCGCGACACCCGCCTCGGTGACGACTCGATCCCAGCCGATGGATTCGAGATCCTCAACGCTGTTCAGTCGATAGGCGTCAACGTGAACAAGTTCGCGGGCCGCCCCGGGCTTGGCGTGCTCGAGCTTGCCGGGTTCGATCTTGGCAGGCTCGAGCTTGGCGGGCACGATCGGGTACTGGTTCATGATGACGAACGTGGGGCTGGAGACGAGCCCCGGGGCGACGCCAAGGCTAGCGGCGAGCCCGCGTGTCAGCGTGGTCTTGCCCGCGCCAAGGTCGCCGCGAAGAAGAACGACGTCCCCGCCGCGCAGCACGAGGGCGAGCCCGCGAGCGAACGCGGCGGTGGCTTGTTCGTCGATGCTGAGGAAGGAATATTCACGCACGGCTGATTATTCCCAGCCCAAAGCCAGGCACGAGCGCGGACGCGACGAAACCAGCGAATTGGCTGTTTAAGACGATCGCCGCGTCACGGCTCGCGATGTTCCCACCCGGCCTCGGAGAGATCGACCACGCCGCTCGGTGTTCGCACAACGCACGCGGGCGATCCTTCGCGCTGAGGCTGCACGACACCGATGCGGGTGAGAGGCGTGCCGGTCCAGGGGCAGGTTGGTGGAAGCACGCGGCCCGGTTCGACGGCCAAGAGCAGTTCGTAATCCTCACCGTCGCCGCAGGCCTTTAACCAGTCCGCGACTCCGGCGTGCAGCGGGATCGAGGCGGCGTCGAGTTCGACGTTGACGCGTGAAGCGCGCGCGAGGCGGGCGGCGTCCAGCCCCAGGCCGTCGGACAGGTCCATCATCGCGTGCAGGTCCGGGCCCAGTGTCGCGCACAGCCAGCGAGCCTCGGCGAGGCGCGGCTCGAAGGTGAGATGGCGGCCCGAGTCGAACGAACCGCCGATCTGACCTGTGACGTAGATCGCATCGCCCAGGCGTGCCCCCGATCGCGCGACCGGGCCGCGTGATCGGTGAGGAACTCCGACGATGGTGACGGTGAGCGCGACGGGCGCGGGCCTGCCGGCCGAGTCGGGCTCGGTCGCAGCGATGTCGCCGCCGACGAGCGGGCACCCCCAATGCTCGGCCCAGCGCGCCATCGCGGAAAAAAGTTCGTCGGCGGTGTGCTGATCAAAGTTGCTCGGCAACGCGGCGGTGGCGAGTGCGGCCCATGGCGTGCCGCCCGAGGCCGCGATGTCAGAGATCGGCCGGGCCAAGGCTTTGCGGGCGACAAGGTTGATCGAGGTGGGGGCATCAGCGCGCGCGGAAACGGGGCCGACGAAATGTCGGCCTTCGATCAACTGGTCCACCTTCAGCAGCAGACGCTCACCGCCCGGAGACGCGATAACCGCGCAGTCGTCGCCGGGCCCGGCCACGACCTGAGGAAACCTGGCGGCCAGCCCGGCGGAGCGGGCGTAAATGTGGTTGAGCAGGCCCGACTCGCGCATCCCCCCAGCATATCTGACGCGAGCGTCTGGGTAGCGGCTCGTGTACGAGAATAATCAGCATCAGATCGAGGCGGCGCTAAGTTTTTATGCGAACACGAACTCAAAATGGACCTTGCGCATCGGGTACGAGGTTGAGAAGAACAAGTACTCGTCGCGTCTATGGTGTGTGCCGGATTCTCCGACAGGCGATCGCTGAATCTATTTATCAGACGGCAGAAATTGCGCAGTGAGATGCTGCGCGCGCCGAAACAAACCCTAGGTAGAGTTTTCTCCTCTCTCTTTCTCTCTCTCCCGGGTCGTTCACGTCGGAGGATTCTGTATGCGAGGTGGATACACCGTCTTTGCGTCCGAGGCCGCCGAAGCTGACAGCCAGCAGAAGGCCGCGTCTTCTCCCGGTCGCGTCACGCCGGGGATGATTTTTCTGTGCTTCTGTTGCGTGGTGGCGTTGTCGGGCGTGAGCTGGATCGGCTTTGCGCCCACGTCGTTCGAAGCGGCGGCCGAACGCGGCAAGGTCGCGTTCGCGGCGTTGACCGGGAACCCGATCCAGCAGCCGATGGACTTCGAGCCCGCGATGCTCGCGGCGATGCAGGCCGAGGAGTTCGCCAAGCGGCTCCAAGAGATCGATCCCAGGCCGTCGGGCCCGCGCGGGATCAAGATGCCGGTGACGCACCATCCCAAGAAGGAAAAGGGAGTTGCAAAGGTTCAGTCGGGCAGCAAGCCCGCGTCGGTCATCAAGCCGAGCGGCATTCGATTGACCGAGGCCGGCTCGAGCCGATAGGCGGCCCGAAGCTCGCGGCTTGTATCGCTCTCTTGCGCACACGAAGGCATTTTCAGGTGTCGCATCGGCATCAAGAACCTACACGACTCCGCGAGGTATTGATGCAACTGCGTTCATTCAAGCTCGTCAAGCCGCAACCGAAGGCTGGTTCATGCGGACCTGCGAGTGACCTCGTGCTCGCGGGCGATGTAGACTTCGGCCGTTCGAGTCTTCGCCATCCTGCTGCCTTTCGGTGACACGGGAGATTTGGTCGGCATCCAAGTCGCATGATAAACCACGGAACCATCGGTCTTGGTGTGCTGGCGTTTGTTGTGACTGGGGCGGCGGCGACCGTCTTGGTGATGGCCCGCTCGGCCGATTCGGCGCGGTCGCTCACATATGCATCGTTCAAAAGCGAGCCCGAGGCGGCCAAGGGCTCGGCCGCATTCCGTGAGCGTGAGCTGTACACGCCGCAGATGGTCGTGAACGGCAGCCAAGAGTTTGTGGGCTCGGATTCCTCGACGGCCAAGAGCGCGATCAAGAAGGCGCTGGCACAGGCTGCTTCGGTGGAGGTCGCCGTCCGAGCCAAGGAGTTTTCGCAAGAAACACCGGTGAAGGCCGGGGGCAAGAGAGCGGCGAAGCGCATCGTCGTCACTTCGAGTTTGAAGAACGTTCTCAGGGGCGCGGTCGCGCGAGTAGCGCTCACCGAGAGCGGCCTATCAACAGACGTGAAGCGCGGTGAGAACAGCGGCCGAGCGCTCAAGCACGACGCGGTGGTCAGGGCGTTCACGTCGATCAAGAATCCGGTAGACGGCGAGACCGTGACAGAACTGACGCCACCGGACGGGTTCGATGTCACCAAGGCGCGAGTCGTGGTGTTTGTGCAGGACGTTTCGTCGATGAAAGTCTTCGGCGCGAGTGAGAGCGAAGTCAGCCGAGACCGCTAAACGCTCCGCTTGGCGCTCGGAACGATCCCCATGATCGCCAGATTTCTCATGTTCGCCTTGAACGCGATATCGAAGACATCTCCCAGGCCCGGCACCGAGCCGACAAGGGTGTCCAGCGCGATGTTGCCGACCATTATGCCGAGCTGTTTTTTCGTCGCCCCGAGTTTGGCGGCTTCCCACACGATGTAAAGCGAGACGGCGGCGCCGATCGCGTCGCCCGCGGCGGGGATCAGGCCGATGATCGAGTCGAGGCCGATCCTCAATTTCAAGCCCGGGATCTCAAAGGCGTTGTCCATGAGCTGCGCGAGCGCGAGCAATCGCCGACGACGCATAGTCGCGGTGTCAGGGTCGATCGTCCTTGAGTTAGTCGGCATGGAAAGACGTCCAACGAAGTCAGAGGGCGGGCGGCTGGTTGGCGACATGGTTGCCACGAATACTTGTTCCGCAAAGACCCGGACGAGTTTCGCGCCGATGTTCGTATAATAATAGTATAAACGCTTTGCGAACACTCCGAGTTAGCCCAGTTTTTTCAAAGATTTTGTCCTTGTGAAGCTGGGCTGACTTGTGCGCTCAGCAGGCATTCGGTACTCTCTGTGTCGTCAATTGACAGGTGGTGCCTGTGCTTGACGGTGGTGTCATCGCGTTCTGCGGGTGGCTTTGGTGGGTTTGAAATTGAACTGATGAGTCCAAGGTCGCAGGCGCCTCACGCCCGCGCTCACCGCGCGAAACACCGCGCGGGCGCTGCGCGAGCGGCAAGTACGCAGGGCTCCATCAACCAACGAGAGCCCGCGCCGGAAACGGCTCGGGGCAGGAGGGAAGGCCCGGTCACGCGACCGGGCCTCTTGTTTTTTGTTCCCCCGCTCGAATGGCGGCGCGTCGGCGTTGCTTTAGACCGCGGAGATGCGACACTCTCAACGATGAACACCTCAGCTCAAGATTCAAAGTCTACACCGAGCGCCCCCGGCCTGATTCTGGCCGACGCGTCCCGCGCTCACCGTCCCGTTCTGATCTCCTCGTGGAACGGGTTGCCCGCGATGAGGTTGGCTGTCGAGCTCTACGGCAAGGGAACGCCGTTGTTGCGCGCGATCGTCGCGGGTACCGCGCTGGTCGAGGACGACCCCGACGAGTTCTCGGTTGGCTTCGGAGGGCTGCCCAACGAGGACTGCGTTGTTGAGTTGGATGCGGCGGTGATGGACGGGCCGGGGCATCGGGTCGGAGCAGTGGCCGGGCTTCGAGGATTTCGCCACGCGGCGTCTGTGGCGCTCGAAGTGCTGGCGCGGACCGATCACGCGTTGCTGGTCGGCACCGGCGCGGACAAGTTCGCGCGGCTGGTCGGATTCTTCGAAGAGAACCTGCTCACGCCAAAGTCGCGCGAGGCTTGGCTGGCGTGGAAGGCGCAGCTGAGCGAACGCGACGCGTGGCTGAGCGACACCGACCGCGCGACAGACTTTGGCACCGCGCTGTGGGCGGGCAAGGCCGAGGGCGGGCGAGGCGTCGGCCCGGCTGGCGCTCCGACGGTGCCGTTCACGTTCGGGACGATCCACACTTCGGGCCTTGACGCCGAGGGAAATCTCTTCGCGGTGACGAGCACGAGCGGGCTGTCGTACAAGCTGGCCGGGCGCGTCGGCGACACGCCGATCGCTGGCGCGGGGCTGTACGTGGACAACGCGGTGGGGTCGGCTGGCGCGACGGGACGCGGCGAAGCGGTGCTGCAGAGTTGCGGCGGGTTCGCGGCGGTGGCGCAGATGGACTCCGGAAAAACGCCCGAGGAGGCGTGCCTCGCGGTGCTCAAGAAGATCGTCGAGCGCACGCGCGAGAAACGCTTGCTCAACTCCAAAGGCCGCCCCAACTTCAACGTCACAATGTATGCTCTGCGAAAGGACGGCCTGACCGGATCGGCGTCGATCCACGAGGGGTACCAGCACGCGGTGCAGCGCGAGGCCCACGGCGAGCTACGACCCTCGGCCTTCCTGTTCGCCAAGGATGAATGAGAACGCGGGCGAATCTATCGCTAGAGGCTGTCCGAATCGCGTCCGACGATCATGCCGTTCGTATATAGTGGGCGAGCACGCGGGTTGGATCGTGAGTGCGAACGCTTTGAAATCGAACGCAATACTCGGTGTTGCCACGGAGACCGCCATGAGACGAATGTTGAAGAGATCAGGCGCTCGAGTCGTTCCAGGGCGGCTCTCGCGCTGGGCGGCGATCATGGCGGCGTTCGTTTCTTTACCCGCGATCAATACGCTCGCTCAAGAGGAGCCGCCCGAGGCGTTGGCGGTCAAGCCCGAACCGCGGCCTTGGAACTTCAGCCTTCAGTTCGACGCCGAGCGGGCGTTCTCATCAAACGTGGAAGGCCCCGGCAAGGCCTCAGTCACGCGGCTGGGCAGCGAGTTCGAGGTCTCGCACGTCTTCGGCGCGAGCACGCTGGTGAGCGCAACCCTGGCTGGCGAAAGATCGTTTTATGACTTCAGCGGTACGACGGAGCTCTCACCCGGGTTTAACGAACCCTTCGGCGACACGCACCGCGGCAAGTTCGGGGTCAACGTGCTCACGCGCGAGAGCGAGCGATTCGCGTGGTTCGTCGGCGGCAACGTCATCACGTCCAGAGAGGACGACGCGAAGTTCTCCGAGTCGCTCACGTTCGCGGGCATCATCGGCGTTCGTTACGCGCTGACCAAGAACTTCTCGGCCATCGGCGGGTTCGCCGCGCAGACGCGACTTGAGGACAACCCCCTGCCGATCCCGGCCGTCGGATTCGACTGGAAATTCGCGGAGAAATGGCGACTTTCGACCGACCCGGGGCTCGGGCTCCAGCCGTCGGGCGATCCGGGGCTCGGGCTAAAGCTGTCATTTCAACCGACCGAGGGCGTGACGCTCGCGCTCGAAGGCTCGTACCAGTCGCGCGAGTTCCGGCTCGACGATAAGGGCTTCGCACCAGAAGGACTCGGCATCGATCGCCGTGCGCCCGTGAATATCGGCGTAGAGTGGAAGATCACGCCCACGATCACGATTCTGGCCCGCGGCGGCGCGTACGTCTGGCAGCACTACAAGACCGAGGACAGCAACGGGGTCAACATCGCGCAGGGAGATTCCAAGCCGCAGGGGTTTTTGGTGGTGGGGGTGAACATTTCGTTCTAAAGGCGGCCGCACTCGGGGCACTTGCTGCCGACGGCGAGATTTTTCAGGTCGTAGGCGCAATGCAAGCACAGGCCGTGGCGGGTTCGGTGGATAAGTCGCAGCGTTCCCGGCGCGAAGAGAATGAGCCACGATCCGAGGCTAAATATCGCGGCATCGATAAGAAAGCGGTCCCAGAAAAGCCGGTCGGGATACCAGGGATTGTGCTCGATGCCAAGAGTTTGGCAGAGTCGAGGCCTCGCACGTTGATGAATTGACGCCATCCCGTGTTGTCCCCATCCTGATTACAGACCGCGTACATGGCAACACAAGGCCAGCCAACGGCCATCACAAAGTAAGTGCTTCCTCGTGCGGATGAAGAGGCTGCGCCGATGTTGTTGAGCACAACCGCCTGTCGTGCCGAACCCCAGATTCGTTGTTCGTCCCCATCGTCAGGAGTCGCGTGCTCGAGGTTGATGAGATGCGCGGGTGCCTGGACCATCCAAGATGAAAGACCAGGCTGCTCCATTCCGTGCATCCAGAGCCAGCCTCCTCCTTCGCCCTTAGTTGGCTCAAGCTTTCGGATCACCTGGAAGGTGTTTTGTGCTCACCAGGTTAAGCCTTGTGCACGCGAGCGTAACGGCCACCGTTGTCGCGATACCGATTACGCCACAAATCGCGGTTTGACGCAAGGCTTTGATGGTCGTCGTGCAATTCGTGTTCGTGCGGAAGATCTTCCTGAAAGTCTGACCGATCGAGATCCGCGTGCGTCTATCGCATGTCGTTCTGCAAAACCACGCGGTACCGCGCCTTGCCCGAACGCAGGCGCTCGATCGCGTCGTTGGCCTTGCTCATGGGGAGGTCCTCGGTGACGGCCGCGATCTTGTGCCGCCCGCAGAACTCGATCATGTCCAGCATGGTCGCGGGCGATCCTACTGGCGAACCGCTGAGAGACCTCTGACCCACCAGCATTGAGGAGATCGTGACCGGGACCGGCTCGGGCACCGCGCCGACAAAGTGGAGCCGCCCGCGCGGCGCGAGCGCGTTGATAAAGAGCGGCCAGTTCAGCGGCACACTCGCCGTCACAAGAATGAAGTCCAGCTTGCCCGCCATCGCGGCGAGAGCGGCGTCGTCCGTGCTGGTCACGGCGTGATGAGCCCCGAGCGACTTGGCCTCGGCGTGCTTGCTCGCCGAGCTGGTGAACGCGAAGACCTCGCACCCCCACTTGTTCGCGAACTGCAGGGCCAAGTGTCCCAGCCCGCCGATGCCCACCACGCCCACGCGGTCCGTGGGGCGAACGTCAAACTGCACGAGCGGGTTGAAGACCGTGATCCCGCCGCAGAACAGAGGCCCCGCCTTGCTCGCGTCAAGCCCGGCTGGCAGTATGGTCGCCCACGCCGCCTGACTGCGGACGCGCTGCGCAAACCCGCCGTAGCGCCCGATGATCGTGGCCTCGGCCGTGGTGCAGAGGTTCTGGTCGCCGCCGAGGCACTGCTTGCAGGTCGTGCACGACCCGCTGAACCACCCCAGCCCGACGCGATCTCCAACCTTCAGTTTCCCGACGTGCGCGCCCGCCGCGGCGACGGTGCCGACCACCTCGTGGCCCGGCACGAGCGGATAGGCCGACATCCCCCATTCGTTGTCGAGCATAGACAGATCGCTGTGACAAACGCCGCAGGATTCGACCGCAATCTCAATCTGGTCGTGCCCGAGCGAGCCAAACTCGAACTCGAAGGGCGTGAGCTTGGCCTTGGCGGCGGTCGCGGCGAGGGCGCGGATTTTCATGAGAAGCTCCTGTTAAAAGTGGAAGGAGCTTAGGGCGATCCACAGCGGCGAAGCACGTCCTCGTGGTGTCGAACATGAAGCAGACTCGGGGGAGCGCTTAGAGATCGAGCGATTGCTTCGACACTCGCAATAACCCTTTCAAGCCAAAGAATAAACCCCGGCAAGTGTGCCCGGGGTTGAACAACGCATAACTTTGAGATTGAAAGAAATTCTCTCGCTGCGGACGCCGCGCTCACGCATCGAGCACACGACGCCGAATTGCGACTCTCTTACCGCGCCCCGGCCTTCTTTCGTCGCGTGCCAGCCGCCAGCGATTTCTCAAACAACTCCGAGAACTTGAACCCCTTCCGCTTCTTCCAGTCCCCGCGGTGGTACGCATCGCTGGCCAAGATCGGGAACAACGCGGTGAGCTCGCCAAAGACCATTTGCTCGTGCACCACATCGACCTTGCCCCACGAGCAGGCCTCGCGAAGAGTCGAGCCCGAGAGCGCGCCGTCGCGGCTGTCGGCCACAGTCATCTGAATCGCGTACTTGTGCATGCCGACCTCGTTCGCGGCCCGCAGCGCCGCCCCACCCTTGCCGCCCTTCCGCTCATGCAGCAGCTCAGCCGCGACCACGATGTCCTGCGCAAAGTTCTTGGGCACGCCGCCGCCGAGCATCAAAAGACCGGTGTCTTTGCACGCGAGCTTGATATCGGTCAGCTCACGAAAGTCCTTGCCGCTATCAAACGCGACCTGGCCGCGACCCTGCTCGATGGCCTCGGTCTGCTGCAGCACGATGCCAAACCCGGCCGAGCAGTCGCTGAAGGCGGGCACGAAGATCGGCACGCGCTTGAGGTACGCGGTCTTCACAAGGCTCTCGTTCTTGGCGTGGTGCTTGACAAGGTACGCGCCCATCGCCTCAACGAACTCGCGCGAGCTGTACGCGCCAGGCTCGAAGGTGTTGAAGATTTTGTGCGTCGTCGCGTCGCAATCGCGAAGGTCGTCCTCGTTGATGTAGGTGTCGTAGATGCGGTCGATCATCAGGTTGCGCAGCGTCATATCGTCCACCGGCGGGGCCTCGGGGCTGCCGGGGGCGATGTAGTGCTTGAAACCCAGGCCCTCGAAGAAGTCCTGATCAACAATGTTCGCGCCGGTTGACACGATCGCGTCGATCATGTTGTTCTCGAGCAGCGTGACGATCGCCTTCTTCAGGCCAGCCGAGATCAGCGACCCCGCGAGCGTGAGGATCACGGCGCAGTCCTTGTCCTTGAGCATCATCGAGTAGATGTCGGCCGCCTGCGCCAGCGTGCGGCTTGTGTACGCCATCTCGCGGTAGCTATCGACGATCGAGCGAGCGTCAAAGCTCGTGATGTCGACGTGCTTGACGGGGCGCGAGAGCAGTTCTTTCTTCGTCCATTTTCCGTTGGCCATGACTGTTTCCCGGCATCAACGCCGGCTCCGAATGGGTGGTCAGCCAGCCCCCCTGGCTGTCGCTGATACTACCGCCGCGGGGGTGACGCGCCGGACGATGAACTATAGGTCGCTCGAAAGAATTTCTACGGAGAGCCACCGAGAAACACGATGAAGAAACCAGAGCGGAACTTCGGCACCCCCGGGCAGAAATCTCTCGCTCGAGCTCAACTCGTGTTCTGCTTCTCCGACTTCCTCCGTGTCATTCCGTGCTAACAGAATCAGGGTCTTACGGCTTGGGCACCGTCACGTCGAACACGAACGGCACCGTCAGCACCTTGCCCTCGTGCTGGAACTGACCCCACGCTTTGTACCGGCCAGGAACCGTGAACCGAGCTGCGAACTCCACACGCGGCCCGCGCTCGAGCTTCGCTACCGCGCCAGGTACGCCCGAGGCCTCGTGCGGGTGACTGTGCACGAAGTTGACGCGATCCTGACTGACGATGATCAGGTGCCCCAGCGCGCCGAGGTACGGCTCAAGGTCGGCGACCGCAGCCGTGAAGCCGCTGTGCGGATCCTTGACGTCCGAACGCTGACGGATGGTGTACGCGAACGTGGTCGAGCCGCCGATGGTGACCGGGCCGCCAGTGTCGAGCGTGATCGAATAGCCGTCGATGACCTTTGCTTGATCAGTGTCGACGCTCAGCTCGATCGGTGCCGGAGCCTTGCCCGGGATCGTCAACGTAAACGGCACGACCTGCATCCCCACATCCGGCGGCGTGAAATCGCTGAACAACGTGTACTCACCCGGCCTGGGGAACGCCCAGTTCAGCGTGAACGTGCCCTCCGGCTGCAACTCCGGGTGCTCGTGCGCGTACCACGACAAGTCCTTGGACACCATCAGCAAATGAAGTTTTTTCTCGTGAACGACCTCGAACTCGCGCACCAGGCCGCCGAGCGGGTCCTTGATCTCGAAGCGAAGTTCCGCTTCTTTCCCCGCGACCAGCGACGTCGCAACGGGCCAAACCTCGACGTCGTAACGGTCGGCGGTGATCTTTTTTAGATTCATCAGGCACACGGCGCACGTTCCCGGCCCCGCGTAAGTCTTGGACTCCTCGCAGCGCATCGGGCAGGCGAAGCTCGCGGGGACTTTCGACTCGATCTTGGCGAACTGTTCAAGCAACGTCGCGAACCCGGCCTCCGCACCCTTGAAATCTCCCGAGTCGGCCAGCGCGTGCAGATTGTCGGCCAGCTTTGAAAACTTCCGCGAGCCAAGGAAAATCTGCTTCATGTCCTCGTCTGGAATACTGAGCTTCGCAGCCCGGGCCAGCTCGCCAAAGCGAAACCCGAGCTTGGCGAGCACGTACGCGTCGGCGTGAATCGCGGTCAACTTTCGGCCGTCGATGCTCGCGCGGATCCCCGCGAGCCGTTGCTTGCCCTGCTGGATCGCAGAGTTGAACGTGCGCGGCTCGGTGAACTCGACGAGGTCGTCGTGCGAGTGAGGCTGGACGCCGAGATTGGCCGGGGCTTGAGTCTGAGCCGTACTGCTGGTCGCGATCACAATTCCTGAAAAAACGGCGGCCAACAGGCGGGAAGAGCGACGCTGTGTCATAGTTTCGATACCTCTCAATTGAAAACCATTACTCTGAATAGAAAGAACCGAGCCAGCATTCCCACCCGCCATTTTACGGCCTCACGCCCAGCCTCGCGTGCCGCTCGAAAATCTCCGTCGCGATCTGATCGACAAACTTCTCCAGTGGCATCGCGCCCAGATCCTTCTCCACGCCCCGGGCCCGCACGCTGACCATCCCCTGCTCCGCGTCGCGCGGGCCAACCACCAACATATACGGCACCTTCTCGTCGGCCGCGACCTTGATCTTGGCCTGAATTCGGTCGTTGCCGTCGTCGAGCTTCACGCGCACATCTCGCGCTCTCAGAGCCCGGGCCACCTTCTCGGCGTACTCGGCCGACTTCTCGCTGATCGGCAACACGCGCACCTGCTCCGGGTTCAACCACGTCGGGAACGCGCCCGCAAAGTGCTCGATCAGCACGCCGCAGAACCGCTCCATCGACCCGAAAGGCGCACGGTGTATAACAACCGGCCGGTGCGCCGCGTTGTCCGCGCCAATATAAGAAAGATCGAACCGGTTCCCCATCTGATAATCAACCTGCACGGTGCCAAGCTGCCACTCGCGCCCGATCACGTCCTTCACTACGAAGTCGATCTTCGGCCCATAGAACGCCGCCTCGCCCGGCTCCTGGCTGAACGAAACGCCCAGCGACTGCGCCGCCGCGATGCACGCCGCCTCGGCCTTGTCCCAGCTCTCTTTGCTGCCCGTGTACTTGCTGCTGTCCTGGTCGCGCAGACCAACCCGCACGCGGTAATCCTTCATCCCCAGCGTCGCAAAGATAATCTTCACCAGCGACAAGCACCCCTGGATCTCGCCCGGTATCTGCTCCTCAGTACAGAACAAGTGCGCATCGTCCTGCGTGAACCCGCGCACGCGCGTCATCCCGTTCAACTCGCCCGACTGCTCCCAGCGATACACCGTGCCAAATTCCGCCAGCCGCACCGGCATGTCGCGGTACGAGTGAGGGGCCGAGCCGAAAATCTTCGCGTGGTGCGGGCAGTTCATCGGCTTCAACATGAAACCCTCGACCAACTGATCGTCCGGCAAAACGCGATCGGGGGTGATGGTCTGCGCCTTGGTCCGCTCGTTGATCCCGGCCGCCAGCCGCGCCGAAACGCCCTCAACGCGATGGATCATCTCCGCGCAAGTACACCCCGACTTGCTCAGCTCCTCCAGCGCGTTCCGCTCAATAATCGGCGCAAACTGCGAATCCTTATAATAAGGAAAGTGCCCCGAAGTCTTGTACAACTCCAGCGACCCGATGTGCGGCGTAAAAACCTCCGTATACCCCTGCTTCTTCAGCTCCGCGCCAATAAAGTTCTGCAACTCTCGCCGAATAATCGACCCGTTCGGCGTCCACAGAATCAGCCCCTGCCCCACGGTCTCATCAATATGGAACAGGCGCAGCGCCTTCCCGATCACACGATGGTCGCGCTTCTTGGCCTCCTCCAACTGATTCAAATACGCATCCAACTCGGCCTGCGAAGGAAACGCGGTGCCGTACACGCGGGTCAGCCGATCCGAGTTCTCATCTCCGTGCCAATAGCTCGACGCCAGCGACATCACCCGCGCCGCCCCGATCCGTGCCGTCGAAGGCACATGCGGCCCACGGCAAAGGTCTTCCCAGTTGTTGTCCTTTTGACCAGTTACATAAAACGAGAGCGATTCAGCACCAGCGAGAAGAGCGCGGTTTGCGTTGTCAGTCTTGTACTTGTTCTGCTCTTCGAGCAGCTTTCCCACACCGTCAGCTTTGGGAAGGTCATAGCGGGTGATCGTGCGATCTTCCTTAATAATCTCCGCCATCCTCCCATTAATCTTCTCAAACAAATCGCTCGAAATCTGCTTCCCCTCCGGCACGAACATGTCGTAGAAAAACCCCGTCTCCGTCGGCGGCCCGTAGGCCAGCAAAACATCCTTCCCCACCACGTCCTGGATAGCCTCCGCCATCACATGCGCCGCCGAGTGCCGCATCAAAAACAGCGCATCCTTGCTGGCCGCCTGCCCCGCCCGCGGCGCGGTCACGATCTCCAACTTGCAATCGTGAGCGATGATCGTTGCCAAATCGCGCAGCTCGCCGTCAATCTTGCACCCGATCGCCGCCTTCGCCAGCCCCGCGCCGATCGACGCGGCCACGTCCTTGGCGCTCACGAGGTTCGGGAAACTCTTCGTATCACCGTTGGGCAATGTAATGGTCGGCATGAAAATCCTTAAAGCGTTTCAGAAGGACGAAAACTGGAAAAGCGTGTAATCAATCAGGTGAACTCGAAAGCAATCGTGTGTTATTCTGCGCTGTTCGACGAGGCATACAGCCGCAGCGCCTCGCACTCCGGGCAGCGGTACGCGACGACCGCGACCCCCTCTTGCCGCTGGGCCGGTGGCACGTTGCTGAAGACAGCGCCCGCGGCAGTCGTCCCCGGGCACCAGCGCGGGACATAGACGGCCATACCCCCGGCCTTGTCGGTCAGAAAGCCTGGTTGCATCTCCACCTTGCACACCAGGCACACGGGCTTATCACCCATCAAACACCTCCAGAAGTCTCTCAAAGCCTCTTCGAAAAAAAAGCCCAGCCATCACAATGGCTGGGCTCTCAAGAAAATCAATCACCGCCGATCGCGGGTGCCAGCTTCACCCGCTTCGGTTCGTTTCGGTCGTCATGGTAGTGTTCGGATGCGGGTCCATTCCCCAAAGCATAGACGCTCAAGCTCCCAGCCGCAAGGCGTTGATCGACACTCCTTTGTGTGCCAACCGAACCTCGCCCCTCTCCCCGATCGCTTATAGTGCCCCCCGTGATCTGCCCCTACTGCACCGCCGACAACGACAAGGTCATCGACAGCCGCGCCAGCGACGCTGGCAAGGTCGTGCGCCGACGCCGCGAGTGCTTGGGCTGCACGCGCCGCTTCACCACCTACGAACGTGTCGAGCAAACCTCGCGCCTCGTGGTCGTCAAGCGCGACGGCACGCGCGTCCCCTTCAGCCGCGACAACATCGTCCGCGGCATCCACGCCGCCTGCGGCAAGCGGCCCATCGCCGAGGCCGTCAAGGAACGCATCGCCGATGTCATCGAAGAAGAGCTCCACCGCGAGTTCGACCGCGAGGTCGAATCGCGCGTCGTCGGCGAGCGCGTCATGGCTCGCCTGCGCGACACCGACGAGGTCGCCTACATCCGCTTCGCCAGCGAGTACCTCAAGTTCCGCAGCGTGGACGACATCATGCAGCAGCTCGAGACCCTCAACACGCGCATCAAGGACGTCAAGGAACAGCAGAAACTGTTCTGAGGCCCCGGCCTGATCGCCCGCGCCCGCCCGCGCACAGATGGGCGCAAACCGCCAGCTCAATCTTCTTGTCCTTCAGCTTGACATATGCCGATATGAAATATCTTCCTGCTACGGCTCGTGCCGCTGCCACAACCGACGTCTTCAACGCGATCGCCCAGCCCCGCCGCCGCCTCCTCATGGACTGCTTGCTCCCGGGCGAGCAGAACGTCTCGCAGATCGTTGAGAAAGTCAGATGGCCTCAGGCGGTGGTGTCCAAGCACCTGAGCGTCCTCCGCAGCGTCGATCTCGTCACGGCGCTCGCGAAGAGTCGCAATCGCGTGTACCGCGTGAACGGAGAACGCTTGAAAACCATCCACGACTGGACGGCCAAGTACGAGCGATTCTGGAACAGGTCGTTCAGTCCGGGACGCGCTTGAACTTCTGATCGGAAATGCTCAGCGAGTTGACGGCCTCCTGGTCATCGCGTGAGATGGTTATCTTGGTGATCCCGCTCCACTCGAACAACACCAAGCCGTCCCTCTCAACTTGCCCGATGAAGGCTTGGGTCAGCAGGCTCGGATACTTCGCCCATCGAACGGTCGCACGAATGACCTTTCCGTCGGCCTTGATCGCAAGCACGTTGCCTTCCGCGTCCTTGTATTTCCCGACAATGTCCGCCACGATCGCTGGGGGCGGCAGTGCGGGAGGCTCCGCGAAGACGTATGGCGGGCCGAGGAGAATCGCCTGAACTGCCTGCGCAACCTGCTCCACTGGTGCATCGTCTCGATTCGCGAGCACAATAACGCACCCGTCGTCGTCTGGTAAGCGGATGAACTTGCAGGTGAACCCTCGTACGCTGCCCCCGTGCGACTGCACAGTTCGGCCCTGCGCGTCCTTCCGAACAAACCAACCCATCGCATAGTCATTCAGCCCCGGTTTAAAGAGTTCCGCCTGCGACTCCGCGTTGAGCACGCACGGTGCGTTCTGTTCGTGCAATGCCCGATCCCATCTCCACAGGTCCCAGACGTTGGTAACGACCCCGCCCATGCCGCGGTACTCGAATCCGTAGTTGTCGCCGTAGGGGTGCTCGAGCGCTCCCCGCGGCTTGCCCGACGCGGATCGCCCCACCGCGACGCGAACTCCTTCGATCATCGGCGGACTATCGCCCGTGAACCGCGTCGCTCGCATCCCCGCCAGCTCAAACAAGGTCTCGCGGCAGTACGTGGTGTAACTCTTCCCCGACGCGCTCGCGATGATCTCTGAGAGCAGCGAGTACCCCTGGTTCCAATACTCCCAGTGAGTTCCGGGAGGGTTCTTTGGCCCTCCGCGAAGAAACATCGGAACGACCTTCTTCGCATTCGTCCCGGCACCCCTGGAGTTGGTCCCGGGAACGCCAGACGTGTGTTGAAGCAGATGTCGGACGGTGATCGCCGAACAGTTGTCGGGCACGGCGGGAAGATGCTTGGAGATGAGATCGTCCAGCGAGAGTTTTCCATCCTGCACGAGCCGCATGACCGCCGCCGCGGTGAACTGCTTGGTCACCGACGCAATCTCGAAAAGCGTTGACGGTGTGTTGAGGACAACGCCCTCCAGATCGGCGCTGCCAGCGGCGACAGCAGCGACGATCTGACCGTTCTTCGCTGCAAGCACGGCACCGCTAAAGCCATACGCCTCGACATGTTTCAAGTACGTCACAATGCGATCACCAAGATCGCCGACGTGCACCGTCTCTCGCTCGGCCTCCGGGGCGGTGAGAGGCATCTCCGCAGGTGGCTGCAACGCAAGCAGCGACACAGCGAGCGAACTAGTCACAAGTGCTGCATGAACAAATGATATGACGGTACCCATGACCAAAATGTTACCAGTTCAGTCGCCCGCCAGCAAGCCGCGAGTGGGGCCGATAGACTCGCGAATCTGAACTGCCACGGTAATCTCAGGCAGGTCACACTCAGCTGTGCTATCGTTCCCAGCCATCAACTTCGTGCAGCGCCGCCTGACCCGGAGGCCGCACGAAAGTTCATGACGGCGGGGCAGCTCGCGGCGCATATCGCCCAGACCCAGCTCGGCGTACACCTCCGCCTACTGAGGGCCGTTGTCTCGTCGAGCTGTGTCCCGAGCGAGGAAGAGTCGCCGTTGGAGCGCTCCGCGGCTCGTAAGCGCTCCGCGGCTCACTGCCCTGGCGCGAGCCGAGCAGGCCAGAACTCACGAAGATCGGCGGCGGGCGCTCCACAAAGCCCGTACGTATGAATCTCGGTCGAGTGCGACCCAAGGAGACGATCTCGCACGCCTCGCACTACCTCGTGCGCCCATAGAGTTCCGCATGAACTCAACGGTTGCCAGGCTGGCCGAGGATCTGAAGCGCCGCGCCGCAATCTGTGCCGCACCCGCGATCCGTCGGTCACCGATGATCGTCTCGATCGTCTGCGGCGGCCTCGCGGTGCTCTCAGCCTGCTCCTCGCGCCCAACCCCCGGTTCCATCACCCCGCCGCGTTCGATCCCCACTGAGTTGCCACCGCCATCAGGCGCTCCGAACTTCGAAACCGTGCTCCCGGGCGCCACTCCCTCGTGGTGGACCTACCAATCGCGAATCGGCCAAGGTACGGAAGACGGCACCGTCGAGCTGTGCACGCTCGGTCAGGCGATGAACCGCAACCTCGCCTACGACCTAGCGATCCGCAACGTTCGCAACGCCGCGCGAGTGGTGCTGGGCGAGGAGCCAGTCCGCGTCTACCCGCTCCGCGCCGCCGCGTCGCACGCCCTCAGCGGCGAGTACCGCGTGATGGTCCAGGCCCGCGCCGAAACCCAGTCCGCAGAAGCCGCACGGATCCAAGCCAACCTCACCCGGCCCGCGGGCGCGATCGAAACCCCTCCGGCAATCGCGCCCCCAGCCGCCGCCATCCCGCCACCCAACGCATCGCCCTTCACCGCGCCCGCCACCGCGCCCTCGGCATCGCCCTACGTGTCGGCCTCCGCGCCGCTGAATCTCTCCACGCCCGCGAGTCCGCAGCCCGCGTCACCTTCACCGACGCCGCAGCCGCAAGTGTCGCCCGCTGGCTCGGCCGAACTCGTCGTGGCCGCCCCGACGTGGTACACAGAGATGGTCGCCCGTGACTCGAACCGTCTCACGATCGGTGCCAGCGCCGAAGGCACCTCGCTGCGCGACGCACGGCGTCAGGCCGTCGCCGCCGCCCGCGCCAAACTCGCCGCCCACATCGAGGCCGAGCCTTCCGATTTCCAAACCCCAAGGCTCGCGTCCCAACGCCTCCCCGACGGCCGATTCCGGGTCTACGTGCTCGCGTCCGCCCTCTCAGGCCCGGCGATCGATCTCGGCAAGTGATGCCGCCGACCCCGAGGGATCGGGTCCTTGTTCGAGCCGCAAACGCGAGCGATCGCGCCACACGCGTCATCAATGCCCAATCTCGCCCGCCTCGCTATTCTGATCCCACCATGCCCCAGAAAATCTTCAACTCCGCCCAAGCCGCTCTCGCCGACCTCCACGTCAAAGGCATCATCCGCGACGGCATGACCGTCATGGTCGGTGGCTTCGGGCTCTGCGGGATCCCCGAGCACCTCATCGTCGCCCTGCGCAATACCGGCGTGAAGAACCTGACCTGCATCAGCAACAACGCTGGCGTCGACGACTTCGGCCTCGGCCTGCTCCTGCAAACCCGCCAGATCAAAAAAATGATCTCCAGCTACGTCGGTGAGAACGCCACCTTCGAAAAACAATTCCTCGGCGGCGAACTCGAAATCGAGTTCAACCCCCAAGGCACGCTGGCCGAACGAATCCGGGCCGGCGGCGCGGGAATCCCGGCCTTCTACACAGCCACCGGCGTCGCCACGCCCGTCGCCGCGGGCAAGGAAACCCGCGAGTTCTACCGACCCGCCGACGACACGCACCATCAGAACCGCACGCCTGCCACCGCCGCCCAGACGAGCCCCGATCTCGCCCCACACCGCCGCGAGTTCATCCTCGAAACAGGCCTCTTCGCCGACCTTGCCCTCGTCAAGGCATGGAAGGCCGACAGCTTTGGCAACCTCGTATACCGCAAAACCGCCCGCAACTTCAACCCCGTGATGGCCTGCGCCTCCGCGTTCACCATCGCCGAGGTCGAAGAGATCGTCCTCGTCGGCGCGATCGACCCCGACCACGTGCACACGCCGGGCAGCTATATCAAACGCATCGTTCAAACTGTCTGCCAGAAGCGCATCGAGCAACGGACCGTGAGCAAATCCTGAACCACGCCGACGACGCCGACCACGCCACCTAATCGCCGCTGCAGCGCACGAAGTCCTCGGCCAGCCCGCACACTACTTCCCCTCGAACCAGGTTCTCCCAACGTGCGCCTCGGCCTTGAGCGGGACCGTCAGCGACATCGCCGATTCCATGCGCTCAACGATCAACTTTAACGCTCTCTCGGCCAGCGGCTCGGGGCACTCAAACACCAACTCGTCGTGAATCTGCAGCAGCATGCGCACCAGCGGACGCTCCGAACGCGATCCCTCCTTCGAGCCCAAATCGGGCTCGCGGCCAAACTCCTCAACAACCCGCTCGTGAAGATCAACCATCGCGATCTTGATCAGATCCGCGGCCGACCCCTGCACCACGCTGTTAATCGCGACGCGCTCAGCCAGCGAACGCATCGACGGGTTCGCGCTCTCAATATCCGTGATCAGCCGCCGCCGCTTCATCATCGTCTCGACGTACCCGAAGCGGCGCGCCTGGTCAATGCACTCTTGCAGAAACGTCGTGATGCCTGCGAAGCGACGCTTGTACCCGTCGATGATACCAGCGGCTTCCCTGTCGCCGATGTTAAGGCGGCGCGCCAGCCCATAGGGCGTCACACCATAGACGATCCCGAAGTTGACCATCTTGGCGCCGTTACGCTGGTCCTTAGTCACCGCTTCCAGCGAGACGTTGTGAATCTGCGCAGCCACCTGGCGGTGGATGTCCTGACCTGTCATGAACGCTTCGATCAAGTTCGGATCGCGCGAGAGGTGCGCGAGCAAGCGCAGCTCGATCTGCGAATAGTCGGCCGTGATAAGCGTGCGGCCCGGCGGCGCGAGGAAAGCCTTACGGATCTCCCGACCAATGTCCGTGCGGATCGGAACGTTCTGAAGGTTCGGATCGCTCGAAGAAAGCCGGCCTGTCGCGGCCCCCGTCTGGTTGAAGCTCGCGTGGATGCGATGCGTCCGCGAGTTGATCGCTTCCTTGAGGTTCACGAGGTACGTGTTCACAAGCTTGGTGAGCTGCCGATACTCAAGGATGAGCTTGGGGATCGGCGTGGTCAGCGTTGCGTCGGCGGCCAGCTTGTCGAGCACCTCGGCGTCGGTCGAATAGCCGGTCTTGGTCTTGCGGATCGGTTTGATGCCCAGGCCCGGCTCAACCGCGTCCGGTTTGTTGAACAACGCGGCCGCGAGCTGCTTGGGAGAGTCGGGGTCGAACGTCCGAGCAATCGCTTCCATCGCGCGGTCGTCGATGTCTTCTTTGACCGCACGAATGCGGAGCACAATGCGCTCTCGCTGGCGGTCCAGCTCGTCAGGGTCCACCAGAATCCCGTTCCATTCGAGCTCCGCGAGCACGGCCACGAGGGGGAGCTCGAGCTTATAAAACAGTTCGTTCATCCCCAACGCGCGAAGCCGCGGCAGCATGAGCGCCGCGAGCTGTAGCGAAAGGTCAGCGTCGCGCGCCGCGTAGGGCGTGGCGAGCTCAATAGGTACGGTGACGAAGGATCGCTGCGTCTTTCCCGAGCCGATAAGTTCGGAGATGGAGTGCTTGGTCACGCCCAGGAGCGCCAGCGAGAGCGACTCAAGGCCGTGCGACGAACGCGACGAGTCGATGAGATAGCTCGCGATCAGCGAGTCGCACGAGCCCTCCGTGCTGAACCCGGCGATTTTGATCCCCGCGCGGCGAAGCACCAGAATGTCGTACTTGAGGTTGTGCCCAATCTTGGGCATGGCCGGGTCTTCGAGCAACGGGCGGAGCGCATCCAGCACCGTCCGCTCATCGAGGTGGGCGGTGGGATCGGGAGAGCGGACCGGGATGTAGCAGGCGTGGCCGGGCTCGGTGGCGACGCTGATGCCGCAGAGGTCGGCGTTGAGCGGCGAAAGCTCGGTGGTCTCGGTATCGATCGCGATCGCCTTCGCGCGCCGAAGCGTATCGATGAGCGAATAAAGCTGCGAACCCGTGGTGATGCAGGTGTACCGGCCTTGCATCAGGTTGGCGCGGGTGATCTCGTCCGGTGCGGAAAGATCATTCTCGGATCTCGCGCAATCGAACAACTCGCCGAAGGAGACAGCTGGCTCGGCGCGGCCAGCGCGAGAGTTCGAAAACGTGGACGCCGGACCAGCATTGGACGTGCTCGAAGAGCTCGCCGCCGAGGCGGTCTGCTCGAAAGCGAACAACGAACCCGGATCATCAGCGCTCATGCGCGACGACGCGGTGCGGCCGGTCTGATCCTGGACCGATCGTCCGGGCCTCGTCGGCGCACTCACAGAATCGCTCGACGCATCACCCAGCAGCGTGTCGCCTGTCAACGCTCGCAGTTCCGTCTGATAGCGGTTGAAGCCCAGCTCCCGCAGCGTCGGCAGCAGCGTTTCGAGCTTGAGATTTCGAGCGTTCGCGGCTATAAGGCTGAACGGACCCTCGTCAGGCGTGATGTCTCGCTTCAGCGTGATAAGTTCGCGCGCCAGCGGCAGCGACGCGGCGGCCGCGCGGATGTTCTCGCCGCGCTTGCCCTTGATGAAGTCGGCGTTGGCGATCACACTGTCGAGCGAACCGTACTCGCGGAGAAGAAGTGCGGCCGTCTTGTCGCCCACGCCCGGCACCCCCGGCACGTTGTCCACCGCGTCGCCCATGAGCGAGAGCATGTCGATGACCTGCGACGGATCCAGCCCCGTCTCGGCCTTGAGCTCGGCGACGCCGAACGCAAGGTCGGTGTGCAGATCGAAGAGTTCCACAGGCGCGCCGTCGCTACCGCGCGGCGATTCAAGAAGCTGCTTGAGGTCCTTGTCCTTCGAGACGATGCGGATGCGCAGATCAGGATTACTCCTGCGCAGCGTCGAGACAATCGAAGCGATCACGTCGTCGGCCTCGTAACCCTCCGCGCCATAAATCGGCACGCCCAGCTCGCGAAGCGTGTTCAGGCACCGCGTGACCTGCGGGAAAAGATCCTCCGGCGCAGGCGGCCGATGAGCCTTGTACTCGGGAAGAAGCCGCGAACGAAACGTGCCACGATCGCCCGAGACGTCGAGCGCGACAGCGATAAAGTCGGGCCTTCCACCGATGTTCCCCTCGCCGCGCAAGAGCTTGAGAAACGCCCCGAGGAACCCGAAGGTCATGTTGGTGGGCTCTTTGGTGACCGGGCTGGTCATGGGCGTGCGGATGGCGTGGTAGTTCCGAAAGAACTGGGCGTAGCCGTCGATGATATAGAGGGTGGGCATTGGTACGCGGTTCTCTTGATCTTGCCTTCGTCTCGATCGAAGCCGAGTTTGGTCACGAGGCGGAGTGCTCGTCGCCCGTTCGATCATCGAGCTTGAGCAATCGTTCGAGCGCTGCGGCGGTCGGAGGCAGGTCGTTGATGATCGTGGCGTGCACGCTCGCCGCGTTGACGCCGAAGTAAACGTGCGTGACCACGTTGCGCATCGCGCGCATGCCCGGCCAGTCGATCTCGGGCGCGCGTTCACCGACATCATCGGGAACGTGGCGGGCCGCTTCGCCGATGATGACGAAGTTGTAAAGGATCGCTTTGTACGCGGGGTTGTCGCGGGTCAGCTCGTCCACGCCTCGGCCCGCGCCCAAGGCTTGGATCTCGCGGATGGCCGCGAGCATATCCGCGACCCGGCGTCGCCAGTGCCTACGCGACACGCAGCGCCTCCGACATGATCTCGCGGCGCGCTTCAGGGCGGAGCGAGTCCATCGGACCCACGTCCACGCTGCGTCCGAGCAGGGCTTCGAGACGCGCTTTAAGGGACGAAAGGCCGAAGAGCGAGATCGGCCGGTCAAACTCGACAAGGATGTCGATGTCGCTGTCTGGGCGAGCGGTGTTGCGGGCGAAAGAGCCGAAGAGCATGAGGTGCAGCACGCCGAAGCGAGCGGAGAGCTCTGGCATGGCGAGCTGGAGTGAGGAGATGATGTGGTCGCGGGTCATCGTGGAAAGTATAAGCGAGAGGTTCGCTGGGCGGATCCTTGAACGGAATAGCGAGTCGAGTGAGAACGAGCGGGCCCTCCAGAATGCTGGTCGGTGAATTGTCGCACTCGGGGCAACGGTCTTTGCGGTGAAGGCTGCGACGGTCATAGCCGCTCTTTGGGCAAACGCCGACCGGGAAGTCGCAATGCTGGTTTGTATGAGCTGCCAAGAGTAAGAAACCAAGGGCCACAACCCCCACCGATGCGCAGATGACAGCAAGAACGCCGTGGCCGAGGAACTCAAACAAGATTGACATCGATGCACCGAACATCAAGGCGACCTTCAGCGCAAGGATGCGAGAGGAGTTCTCCCAGCGGTAGCGGACGTGATCTCCCAATCGTCCGATCGCTTGCGATTCTTGCCAAATCCGATTCATGTGCCGGTGCTCACATGAACCGCTCAAAGTCGATCGATGTATGCGGCGCTTGGCACAACATTGCGTCGGGCCATCATCGCCTTCGCAACTTCCACGAACTTGTCGAGTCGATACCGCCGGTTCCCCGCGTCCGTACACCACGCGAACGCCTCAACGCACCCCGACACCGCAGCCGTGGTCGCGCACATCGCGCCCGTATGAATCACGCACCCCGTCATCAACCTCGTACAAATCGCCGTCTTCACATGGTCGCCGATGATCGCGCCCAGAAACTGTTCACCCGTGCGTTCATTCGTCCCGCTCGGCAAGGCCTTGGCGATGACCTCGCCATACGTGTTGAGCAAGTTCGAGTTCGTCGTTCCCGCGCCAAGGTTGACCCACTCGCCCAGCCACGAATCGCCCAGGTGCCCGTCGTGCCCTTTGTTGCTATAGCCCTGAATGATCGTGCCGCTGATCTCGCCCGCCACCTTGCAGAACGGGCCGATGGCGGTGTTGGGCTTGAGGAGCGATCTATCGCCCGCCGTCGAGTTCGCTCCCAGATAAAACGGCCCGCACATGACCACGCCGGGCCGCACCACCGCGTTCTGATCGATCACGATCGGCCCGGCCTCGAGGTCGAAGGTGACGCCTGGATAAATCTTCGCGGTGGGGTGGATCGAGAGTCTGGAACTTCCAAAGCGCAAGCAACCGGGCGGTGGCTGCGTCGGTGACGAGGCGGGCTGAAAGGCCGCGTCGTTGCAGAGAAGTTCGAGATCAACGGCGATCGCGCGGTCGCGGAACGTGCGGACGTGCCAAGGGCGCGAAAGAAGCGCGAGCTTCGGAAAGTCCTTGGCGACCAGCGACGGCCTCTCTCCACGCTGCAGACTCGCAGCCAGCGCGGCCGATCCGACCGCAGCGATCACCGAGCCGGTCGAAGACTCGATAAGCATCTGCCCGTCGCACAGCGCCGTGATCTCCGGGATCGGAAGCACGCAGCGCGCGTTGATGAAGAGCAGCGAAGATGTAGCAGCCGAAACAGAGCCCGACGCGGCAGTCGCGTGAAGACTGGCGGCCAGATCACTCGGCGTGGTGACGTTGGTGCTGGCGTGCAGCTCTCGACAAAGCGGCAGGAGCTCCTCACGCGGAAGCAACGCGACCAGCTTCAGTGCCAGCGACCGACCAAGTCGTTCGATAGTCGTAAGCGCCCCCGTGCGGATGTCAAACGCGGGTCGCAGATCGGCCAGCGGCGAGAGAGCGTTCAGGCCGCCCGCGCCGGGGAGCGGGGCGAGGTCCTCGAAGATCACCGCGAGCGTTGCGTCGGCGTGTGTCATGGCAGCAATGTAGCCGTTTTCGCGCGAATCGGCGGATATCCATCAAAGGATTGTCCGCGCGACGGCTACTTTTCTCTTGACGAGCTTCTTCGTGTTGCTCCCGCAGCTTTTCCGGTGGTCACCACACCGAGAACAGGAACTCTCGATGCGTGCGATTATCTTCGACTTTGATGGCGTGATCGTGAACTCCGAGCCCCTCCACGAGGCGGCCTTACGCGTCGCCGTGGGAGAGCTGGGGATGTCGTTGCCGCACGAGCGATACATGCAGGAGTACATCGGATACGACGACCGCGACTGCTTTCGCGCGATCGCGCGCGATCACGGACGCACGCTCAGCGCCGACGAGCTGCAATCGCTCGCCGCCGCCAAACGGCACGCGATCGAGGGCGTGATCCGAGACGGACGCGCCCTCGCCTGGCCCGGCGCAGTGGAACTGATCCGTGCGGCCCAGGTTCACGGGCCCACGGCGGTCTGCTCGGGTGCCCGGGCGCACGAGATCGAGCCCATACTTCACTTGCTTAACGTGCGCGCGTGCTTCTCCACCGTCGTCTCCGCCGACGACGTGGAGCGCAGCAAGCCCGACCCTGCCTGCTACGTTCTCACGGCCTCGCGGCTTGGCATTCACCCGCGCGACTGCGTAGCGATCGAGGACACGCCCACGGGCGCAAGCGCGGCCCGGGCGGCGGGGATGAAGGTCGCGACCGTCTGCCAGACCATGCCCGCGGCGGCGCTGCTCGAAGTGTCGCACCGAGTGTTCCCGTCGATGCGTGAGATCACCGTCGCGGCCCTCGCCGAGCTGTGAACAATCGCGCAAACTCAATCCGCCTCACGACCGCCGCGGGTTCCTGCGTGCCAGCCCGATGTTCAAGCCCAGCAGCGGCGCCAGCGGCAGCAACACGAACGAGAGCACCAGCCCCGAGACGCTGCACGTGAGCGCCGAGGCCAGTCGCGTGAGCAGCTCGTGCGTCGGGTGCCAGTCGATCGGATCGCCAATGACCGACCGAGTGGTGAACATCGTGACCACCACAATCTGCGCCACCGCCGCCGCCAGCACAGAAAGGAACGCAACGGTCAGAGGGTTTCGACGAATCATCATCGAGCGCAGCGTCAGGACAAGCTGGCTGGCGAGCAAATACCCCAGCGCATACGGGCCAATGATCGTGGCGCTGGGCCCGCCGTCGCGCAGCTCGATGGGGAACGTCAGGTCGGTGACCAGCCCAAGAATCAGCGCCGCGATACGCAGCACGTTGGGCGGGGCGGAGATCGACACGAACACCAAGAACGGCACGACAAAGCTCGGCGCAATGGGCGTCGGCCCCAGACGCAGCGCATCCCGAAAGCCCAGCTCCAGCCCGAAGAGAATCCAACTGATGAGGGCGAACAGCGGCCAGTTCATGGCTTACCCTCGCCGCCGGGCTTGCCAGCGCGAGAGTTCTCCTCGCGAAGTTCTGCGGCCTCCTCGGCGATCCGAAGCACAACCTCGCTCACGCGATCTAGCGCCAGCAATGGCCTGACCGTAATGATCTTCCGCAGCGGCATGTCCGGGTTGGGATCGACGCGCTCAATCTTGCCGATGATCAGCAGCTGCGCATGACGCGGCCAGCGGTCGGCATCGTCGTCCAGCCGAACCGTCTGCCCCACCGCCGGCTCGGGGGCCGCCGCGTCCAGCGCCGCAGTGTCGGGCCCCGCCGCATCTCCAACCGAGGATCGCTCGGGCCGGAACACCGGCCCACGCAGCGTACCGTTGCCGACGGGTTCGAGCTGGCAAAGCAAACGCGTCTCCGGGTTCTCCATCATCACCCGACCGCGGATCGCACCAGCAGATCTCGACGTGATCGGCTGAACCAGACACTGCCGCGAGCTCGTGGATTTCACGCGGCCCAAAAGCTGAAGCCCCGACGCGACAGCCACGGTGTTCAGATCCACGCCGTGCTGCTCGCCAGCACGAACGCGCAGCAGGCCGCTGGAAAGATCGCTCGACGCACTGATGACCGGCGCAGTAACCTGCCGCACCGGCACGTCGAGGTTCAGGCTCTTGAGCCGGTAGAGCTCTTCCATGATCGCCTGCAGCTTGATGTTCTCCTGCTGCTGGCGCAGGAACTGGGTCCGCCAGTTCTCGATCTCTTCCTTGAGGGCATTGACGACCGGCGCGTCGAGAGTCGCGGTTTTCCCAGGCGCAAGCCAGCGCGACAACGCGGTGAACGGCTGGCTGATCGGCGCGATCAGCGTCGAGGTCAACGTCCCGAACCACCCGATCCACCCAATGAAACGCACCGGCGTCAGCCCCAGCACGAGCAGCAGGACAACAGCGATCGGGAGCGCCTTTCGACCGAGCGTGAACTTGGTGGGTGAGCGGGCCATGAGAGAGGAGCGAAAAGCGAAAACGGGCAATGCAAACTCGGGATCGCGGCCTTCGGTCTGGCGGCGTCGTTCCCGCCGCCCCGGGCTCACCCGTCCATGTCGTTCTCGAGTGTCGACTTCCATTCCTCGATGTGCTCGAGGTAAATGCACGTCCCGCGAGCCACGCACGTCAGCGGGTCCTCGGCCAGAGTCGTCTCCAGACCCGTCGCCTTATGGACCACGTTCGTAAACCCACGCAACAGCGAACCCCCGCCAGCCATCATGATGCCGTTGTCCACCAAGTCCGCCGAAAGCTCAGGCTCGGCCCGCTCCAGCGTGCGCGTGATCGCCTCAATGATCGCCGTCACCGGCTCTTGCAACGCCTCGCGGATCTCTTCGCTGGTCACCGGCGTCTTCCGCGGCAGCCCGCTGATCATGTCACGCCCGCGCACGTCCATCGTCGTCTCAGGACCGATCGGGAACGCCGAGCCGATCTCAATCTTGATCCGCTCGGCCGTCTGCTCGCCGATCATCATGTTGTACGTGCGCTTCATGTGGTTGATGATCGCCTCGTCCATGTCGTCGCCAGCCACACGCACCGACTCGCACGTCGCGATGTCCGCCAGCGACATGATCGCCACCTCGGTCGTCCCGCCCCCGATGTCCACGATCATCGACGCCGTCGGCTCCGCGAACGGCAGCCCCGCGCCGATCGCGGCCGCGATCGGCTCTTCCAGCAAGTATGTCCGCCGAGCGCCCGCCCGCTCCGCCGAATCAAACACCGCTCGCTTCTCCACGGCTGTGATCCCCGACGGGATCGAGATCACCACCCGAGGCCCAAAGATCTTGCTCTTGCCGTTCACCTTGCGGATGAAATAGCTCAGCATCGCCTCGGTAATCTCAAAGTCCGAGATCACCCCGTCCTTCAACGGCCTGATCGCCGTGATGGATCCCGGCGTCTTGCCCAGCATCTCCTTGGCGACCCACCCCACCGCCTCGCCGTTCTTGAGAACCTGATTAGTCCCCTTCCGCACCGCCACCACGCTGGGCTCGTTCAGAACGATCCCCTGCCCACGCACCGACACCAGGGTGTTGCACGTCCCCAGGTCAATGCCCATGTCCACGCTGAACAGTCCTAAGAATCGGTCAAGGATCACGAGCGGTGGTTCCTCTGCTGCCGGGAGAAAGGTGCGAGACGGCTTCCAAACCAAGCCCGAAAACCGGCGGTCCAAGCCATGGTAGTCCGCGGACCGGTGCCCTCAGGCCAAGGCACAGAGAGATTATCGGCTGATTGGGGGTTTGACCATCGAAGGACGGCTTAGGGACTCCCCGGGTCCGCCGAAATGGCAGATCCCAACCGCCCAAAGTGAGCCGGGGCGCGTCGCACCGGGATCAATAGGAAAGAAGCGACACTGTCAAAAATGAACGGTTCCGAATTGGACTTGACACAGACCGGAAGGTCCAATAGTTTGATTCTGCGGCGTGCTCGTGGTTTCTACGTGCTCCAGCCTGCTTAAAAACCGGTGGTGCTCGATGCGACTTCTCTCTCTCTCTCTCTCTCTCTCTCTCTCTCTCTGATCGCTGCGGTTCCTGCTTTCGCAACTGAGCCCACCCCTCGCTCGGTCATTTTCGACGGCGATAATGGCTGGAAGTACTACCCGGCCGTGATCGACTCGCACGTGACTGGATTCCTGGCCAAACAAACCGCCGGTTCGCCCGCCCCCTCGGGTTTCACGATCGTCTGGTACATGCGCGAAAGCAACGGTACATGGTCGATGCACGGATGGTCAGGGACCAGCCTAGCCGCGGCCGCGGAAAGCTTGCAGACGATGAAAGCCGCTCCGAACCTCTTCTCTCACGCGATGGAGTCGCCGACAGCAACGCCAACGACCGGCGAATCCAGACTTTTCTTTTCAACGTCCAACGGCCTCTCGCTGCAAGACCCGTGGCAGGTCGTCGCAGACACGCTCACGCCCTCGGAAATGGAACTCATTGTGCAGAGCGGTGCCGAGGGTGCATCTGAGCTTACCGCTGAACAGGTGGCCGTGGCAGACACCGCGAGCGGTTCGGGCACCTCTTCGAGACTTTCATCCCTTGCTCGGCGAACTGAAGCCATCGTGGTTGGCGGGGAAGATGGAACAAACGCGGTTTCCGGTGGCGGATCTTCCCTCTGTCTCCCAAGGTGGATTAATCTCACAACCCCTACAATCGGAGCGCGGGGACCTCCAGTGGAAACCGCCGACGGCGGTTGCGAGTACGCGCGTCCAACCGGACAAGTTGTCAGGAACTGTTATCAGAATATTCAATGCGAGCTTTCAAACTGCACAAGCATAACAACCTGGACAGGGTCAGAAAACATAACCTGCGCGAAGCCCGCGAGCGGCGGCTGCCCAGCCACTCCGGCTTGTTCCAGTAATCAATAGCGGCGCGTGCTTCGTCGAGCGCCAACGAGTAGCATTGTCAACCGTTGCGTGGACAAAGTGTGAATGAAACTTGAGGATTCTTCCAGACAAATTTCGAATTAATCTTACTCGTGCTTGGGCACTGCTCGCGATCTACGCGTGTGTTTGCATTTTAATTAGATTTTTAAGTGCTACACTAAATGTAAGAGTTTTTACTCCATCGTGGCACGCCCGTATCATGGACATCGTGACGGCCTCCTCCGGCCTCATTCCAAAAAACCCGGCAGTTTCGATCAACAGTGCGACGGAGAATTGGCGATTCCTCTCGTCCCTCTACGAGCATCAGCCGGATCTCGCCCAAGACATTTCAACCTACGATTCGCATGGCAACGTCTTGATGCGTCAGACAATCAGCCCCGCCGATTCTACGCCGCGAGCCTTGAGGGACGGGCTCGCGATCGCAGTCGCCGGGCTCGCCGCGTTCTTCGGATGGCATATTCTTGATCGATATCGCACAACCATGTACGCTCGCCGCAATCAGGAGTTCTCGATGGTCGTGCTCCTCTGATAGGCGTTGATTTGCCTGATCCCTTTCTGCGTTATTTTATTCCTTACAACGTGTACATATGCATACTGGTACCTCGCTCGTAACTCTTCTTCTGGAGCGGCGTGGGTCGATTGGTCGTGGCTGTCTCGCGGTGGGTTGCGTGCAGCCACCCTCGCCTTGCTGATACTTGTTGCGATGTACTCTCAAAGAATCGTACTTGATTTCTTTGGTAGGCGAGGAGCCTTTGTTCCGGCCGATCAGCATATGAATACACCGTCGCGGTGCAAGCACTGTAATTACAATACTGAGGGGCTCAGTTTCTGCCCGGAATGTGGCCATGGCCAGCCCGGCGCGCCTCTCTCCGCATATTCCGAACGACGGATTCACGGAACGGTTTCAGCGATGCTCGTCGGTGTCGCCGCAATCGGATCGTTTATGCCGCTGATCGTCGGCAGCCTTCGGGGGCTGTGGTTGCTGATACAGCAATAAAAGTCAGACCGATTCGTACGAACTTCTCGCGCCGTCCCACGCGCCTTCTAGTATTTCACAACCTACTCGCCGCAATACTCGCCAGCTCACTCCGCTCGCTCTTCGCCAGCGTCACATGCCCAAATATCCTGATCCCCTTCATCTTCTCGGCCGTATACGAAAGCCCGTTGCTCGAAGAATCCAGATACGGGTTATCGATCTGCCCGATGTCGCCCGTCAAAACCAGCTTCGTCCCCTCACCCACCCGCGACACGATCGTCTTTACCTCGTGCGGCGTCAGGTTCTGCGCCTCATCCACGATCATGAACTGGTGCGGGATACTCCGCCCACGGATGTACGTCAGCGGCTCCAAAACCAGCTTCCCATCCGCCATCAGCTTCTCAACTCGCTGCTCCGTCGTGTGGCTCTCGGCCGCCTGCCCGCTCGCGCCGCGCGTGCTCAGCAAATAACTCAAGTTATCAAAGATCGGCTGCATCCACGCCGACAGCTTGTCGTCCTTGTCGCCCGGCAAGTACCCGATATCACGCCCCATCGGCATGATCGGCCGCGCTACCAGCAGCTTGTCATAACGCCCCTCGTTAAAAACCTTCGCCATCCCCGCCGCCACCGCCAGCAGCGTCTTGCCCGTGCCCGCCGAGCCCAGCAGCGTCACCAGCCGAACATCATCATCCAGCAACAAATCCAGCGCCATCGTCTGCTGCACGTTCCGCGCCATGATCCCAAACACCGGCTTCCGCGGCCCCGTCACCGGGATCACATGGTCCGTGTCCCCCAGCCGCCGCCCCAGCCCCGTGTGGTTGTCGTCCTTCTCGTCCTTGAGCACCACATACTGATTCGGCAACAGCTCACGCAGGTACGTCTTGCCGTCGGGCGTCGGTGCCATCAGATGGGCCCGCAGCCGCTCTAGCGGCAACAGCCGGTCGCGGTACAGCTCGTCGATCAATTCGCCGTCGGTCGTCATCGAGATGAACCCGGTGTACAGCCGATCCGCGTCCACCTTCTGGTTCTCAAAGTCCTCGGTCTTGATCCCCAGCGAGTCGCTTTTGATGCGGGCCGACAAGTCCTTGGACACGAACACCGCCCGGTGCCCGCGCCGGTGCAGGTGCCACGCCACCGCGATGATGCGGTTGTCGGGCATGTCCTCGCGGATCGCCGCAGGCCTCTCGTAATCGCTCACATCAATGCGGATCGTGCCCGTGCGGGCTGGCGTCGCATCCGTCCCACCAGCTCTGGAGCCACTGCTCGGCGCCGTCGACGCCGCGGCCCCGACCGTCGGGCTGAATTCTCCCCACTCAACCCCCGCCGTCAGGCTCCCCATGTTCCGCAAGCGGTCCAGATGCCGGATGCACTCGCGCGCATTCCGCCCCAGGTCGTCGTCCTTCCGCTTCATCTTGTCCAGCTCTTCGATCACCGAAAACGGGATAATCACGTGGTTCTCTTGGAACACAAACAGCGCGTTGGGGTTGTGCAGCAAGATGTTCGTGTCAAGCACGAAGTGCTTCACGCCCACGCCCGCCTCGTCAATCGGCGGCGTTCGATCGTGATCCGTCGGTGCGTCAGTCGGCGCAACAGAAGGCAGGCCGTTCTCGGCAGACCCATTCCCATCGTGAGGAAACGTGCGCTGCTCGGGGTCCGGGACGCTCTTTCGGGCGGTGGGTGTTGATTTCATCGTGCGAGCGTTCTTCTTCGCGATCTTTGCCGCGGTTTTTCTCTCGGCCGGGAGGTGGCGGGCTCAACGCCCACCGCCCCGGTCGCACGTCTCTCTTCTCTATCGGTCAGCCAGCCTCGATCTCGAGGACATTTCCAGCCAACCCTCTGGGGAAATCCTTGGGTTCACAGCCCCAAACCTACCCCCAGCGTACACACCATCACCTCGCTCGGGTAACGAAAATCGCCGCCAACGACCGCCCACGCGCGCAACACTCGATCGCATCGTTCCGCCGAGCCTCGATTCACCGTTCCGTGCGCAAGCGATCGATTTCCTGTTGCCTGAAAATTTCAACAAGGTTTCACAAAGCGTTTCACGTCGAGCTTACGAGTTCAGCAAGCCTTTAAACTCGAAGAACTCGAAGAACCCGAAGCGGACAAAGCCCAAGTCCCCCACAGGGACTTCAAGTCCTTCGAGCCCTTCCACTTCTTTTGAGTTCAATCCCCGCCTTCCGCTCACCAAGCTCGTATCACGGTACGAACGCCGCCACGATCAGGATCGCCGCAATCACGCACGCCAGCGAAACTTTGATGATCGTCGCCGCGAGCCGCCCGGTCGCCGCACCCGTGCCCACGCGAGCCGAGTCACGCCACGATTTCCCTGATTTCCCTCTTTCAACCAGCCCGGCCGCCAGCCCCGCGCCGATAATCGCGCCCGCGATTGTCCCGATCGGGAACAGCAGCACCGCCGACCCCAGCACCGCGGCCACGATCGACCCGAGCACCGCCGCGATCGCAGCCGCCTTGGACCCGCCCGCACGCCCCGCACCCGCCGCCGAAGCGAACATCTCCAAAACCTCCGCCAGCGCCGCGATCCCGATCGCGATCCCCAGTGTCCACCAGCTGAACAACTCGGGTCGCCACAGCTCGCACCCCACCGCCACCAGCACCGCGAGCCAAGTGCCCGGCAGGGTGACCAGCGTGAGCACAATGCCCAGGAGTGCGCCGATCGCGACGATGACACCAGCGAGGATCGACATACCGCATTATTGTTGGGAAAACCAGCTCGCGCATTGACGCCAAGCCCGTTTGGCGAACTTCTTTCCCACCGCCAGTCGATCAGCCCCTGCGTCGGCTCATCAATCAGCTCATCCATCCGCCAGCCCATTCACCCGCTCAGGAGACTGCCGCAGAGTCCAAACCAAGCCCGGGAGCGTTGCCAGAAGCCGGGCCAGAAGCCGGGCCGAAAGCCGGGCCGGATTCCAGAACCCGCCCTCCAAGCCCCAAGGCTCGCGCGATCAGTTCGCCGCGCGTCGACGCTGCCAGCTTGCGGTGCAGCGACTTCACGTTGTCGTGTACAGTGTGGTGGCTTCGCTGGAGCACCGCCGCGATCTCAGGCATGCTTCGCCCGATGATCAACTGCTCGAGCACCAGTTTCTCGCGGTTGCTCAGCCAAGATCCCTTGTCCGTCCACGTCCGATCGAGCGCCAAAGATGCCTTTCGCGCCACCAGCGGCAGGCACGCCGAAAGCACGTCCGCGCACACCGCTGTCGAAGATTGATCTGCCCCTAAATCTGCCGGATCGCCTAAATCTCCCACATACACCGCGATCCGCCGGCCCAGCTCCGGGGCTCCGATCGACGCGACCCCCGCGACAACTCGTGTTGCCCGAGCACGGTCAAACACCGCGAATGGGCTCGAAAGTTGCCAAGGCTCGGCCGCCGGAGCCAACACCGGGAATTTCGGCAGCAAATCCTCCGCCCTGACGGCCAAACCGGCCCCACCCACCACACCCCTATTCAGATCACCATCCAAACCATTCTCAACACTGTCAGCAAAGCCGTGCTCGGAACGAGCCAACTCGGGCGCCGAGAATTTCGAGCGCGACTCTCCAAACCGCACCTCCGCCCGATCCAGCGCCAGCTCGAGCGGGGTCCATCCCAAGTGCAGTAACCCTTCAAGGCCGCAACGCATCTTCCCGTCTAACGCACCTCTGTCCTGATTCCTGTCCTCATCCGTGCGCTGAGCCGAGCCTGCTTCGCCCTGCGCTTTCGAGAGCCGTCCCGGTCCTTCGCCGCCCGACCGGACCGCCACGCCCAGCCCCTGCAGCCTGCGGATCGACCCATCCGCCATCGCCGAGCAGACGACGACCACCGATGCCGAACGCGCAAACAGCCCGCCCAACGCCTGAGCCGCCGAATCGCACCAAGACTTGGTCGGGATCGTCGGCAGCCCGCACACCGTCTCCACGATCGACGCGGCCAGCCCGAACCCCTGACTAGGGGAACGATCGATATCGTGCTGGTCTCTTGCCATGGCTTGCTCAGCGCAAAATGTATATGAAAGTCGAAGATGGTCCATAGTGCTCCGAATAGTACACCCACTCAGGGTGTTCATCGAAAACCCAGAAAAAATAATGAAAAAGTCTGTTTCAAGCCTGAATGAAGACCGGCTCAAACAGCGGCTTCCTGCTCAATGTAGTCCTTCGACGTTGGCAGAGCAGGCGCATAAAATTATTTCCTGATCTATTTAATATTTGAAAAAACACCCTAATTAAGCCTTGAATTCCTCAACTAATAGCACAAGATTGTGTGCCCATCGTGAACGCACCGCAGCCGGATCGCTCTTGCTGACCGCCGCCGACGTCGCCGACGGACTGGAAGTTGATCGCTACCATGTTAGGGTGCGGGAAGGTCGGCGGTTCCGACGAAAAAACGCGCCGGGCTAGCTCAGCATCTCGCCACAGCACGACAGGAGAAGCGAAATGGCGTCAGGGTCAGGAAACACCGAACCGCTCGTTCAGGGGGGTTCTCGATCATCCGAAGCGGATTCAAGGCCTACCGTGCCAGCACCTCGCAATGCAACGACCAGCCCGGTACGTGCGCACACAGAAAATGAGAGCGCTTACACAGCACCGCGCGAAACGAGATCAGAAGAGATGCCACAGCGTTCGATCGTTATCATCGGCGCCGGACCCACCGGCCTGGGCGCCAGCTACCGCCTCAAAGAACTCGGCTACACCAACTTTCATCTTTACGAGAAACACCCCTACATCGGGGGTTTGGCCCACAGCTTCGTGGACCCCGCTGGCTTCACTTGGGACATCGGCGGGCACGTCATGTTCAGCCACTACACCTACTACGACCGCTGCTTCGACACCCTCATGGGCAGCGACTACACCCTCAACGACCGCGAGAGCTGGGTCCGCATGATGGACCGTTGGGTGCCTTACCCCTTCCAGAATAACATTCGCCATCTCCCTAAAGAGGTCACCTACGAGTGCCTCAGCGGGCTCGTCAAGGCCCAGACCGGACGCGGCAAGGTCAAGACCCCGGCCGACGCCACCAACTTCGGAGAGTTTATCGACGCCGTCTTCGGCGACGGGATCGCCGCCCACTTCATGAGGCCTTACAACTTCAAAGTCTGGGCCCACCCTCCCGAGATGATGAACAAGCACTGGATCGGCGAGCGCGTGGCCGTCATCGACATCGACCGCGCCATGAAAAACGTGGTCCTCGGGCTCGACGACTTTGGCTGGGGCCCCAACAACCGCTTCAAGTTCCCTCTCAAGGGCGGCACCGGCGAGTTCTACCGCCGCTTCGGACCCGCCCTTGAAGGCCATTGCACGCTCAACACGGAAGTACAGTTTATCGACGTGGACCGAAAGGTCGTGACCTTTACCGACGGCCAAACCGTGAGTTACGACCAGCTCATCACCGCCATGCCGCTCGACGTCCTGTGCCGCGACATCCTTACGGGAAACGTCCCCGCCGAGATCCGCGCCACCGCCTGCCGCCTGCGCCACTCGGCCGGGTTCATGGTCGGCATCGGCATCAAACGCCCCTGCCCTAGCACCAAAAGCTGGATGTACTTCCCCGACGCCAACTGCCCGTTCTATCGCGTCACATATCTCTCAAACTACTCCCCGTTCATGACCCCCGAGCCGTACACCACCGACGCCGACGGGCGGCGCAACGGCCAGTTCTACTCACTGCTCTGCGAAACCAGCGCCAGCGAGTTCAAACCCGTCAACGAAGCGACGATCGTCGAGGACACCATCCAAGGCCTGGAGAACGCAGGCATTCTAGATAAAGGCGAGCGAGCCGACATCGTCAGCACCTGGCTGCACCGCGTGGAGTACAGCTACCCCACGCCAACGGTGGACCGCGACGAGATCCTGGCCGAGGTCATCCCGTGGCTGGAAAGCCGGCAGATCTTCAGCCGAGGCCGATTCGGTATGTGGAAGTACGAAGTCGCCAACACCGACCACACGCTCATGCAGGGCGTCGAGCTAGTGAACCGCCTCGTCCTAGGCGAGCCGGAAACGACAATCGGGATGGTGTACACGGTCACGGAGGACGGCCGACAGGCGGCGGTTCACGAGCGCGCGGCGGTGGCGGGTTCAGGCGAGAAGCGCCTCAACGCCGCAGGCAAAGCGCTCGCGCCCGCAGCGGTAGCGCCAATTAACATTGTTGTACCGGGCCGCGAGGGCGCAGAGGTCGCTCGTCGCTGAACCGCACGGCCTGGTCGTAAGCGGTTGTGGCTACGGGGCTTACAAAAACCTTAAGAGCCGATGGCAGTTTGAGGTATCTCCAGATACCCCCGGCTTGGCGCGCCGCCTACGTTCTGACTGCTCGTCCGGGAAGCGAGATGCGATCCTTCTCTGTTCTTCGCATCCTGCGCCAAACCCCAGTTTGTCAGGGGTTGGTTTGTAGGGTCTATGCCGATTTTGTAATTGACATGTTCGTTCGGGTGGTACTTTCTGCTTTTTGATGCACACTCCCATTGCGGGGCATCTGTTTTTTTAGTCGGGGGATTCAGTTGTGAATCCTGAGACGTTGTGCTTTGACCGCAGGACGCGGGCTGGTGGGCTATGAGTGCGCTTACAAGACAACCCGATTCGCCTTTTTCCGTGCCAGACTGGCAGGCGGAGGTAACACAGCTCCTCGACGAGCATCACTTAGTCGCCTGGTCAGCTCAACCTCGGAAGCGAGTCCACTTCGCGGCCTCGCTGAGCCAGTTTTTGGGAAGCCTCCGCGACGCCGAGGTCTGCGCCCTCTACGGGCGGTTCATCACCGATTTAGACTCTTTCTGCTGTCAGCTCGAGCAGTCGGTCGTGGGGCCGGTCCTTGAACGGCGGATCGATGGCCTGAGCGGCGTGGCATCGCTGCTTCGCTCGCGTCAGACGTTCCAGAACCGCGTCGCCAGCCGGTACCGCTACTACATCTGGCACGACGCCGACGTACTGCTGCGGCAGGATCCGTTGTTGTTCGGGCGGCTCGCGGAAACCTTCGCCGGGATCGCGGCCGAGTCTGAGTACGTCTCCGACGACTTGCTGCTTATCCACCGCGCCGTGTTCGTGGGCGGGCCTTCGCTGGACCTCTACGCCGAGCACCCCGAGGGGCAGTTCCAGTCGTGGGTCAAGGACGAGCACCCCGAGCCGTTCTGGCACGTGGTGACGGGGCTAGATCGGCCGCCCGTGCTGCGGTATCAGATCGACCTGTTGGGTAAGTAGCCCTTTCAACTCGCGCTATCCAGGTTCCCGGGTCCCTCGCCCGAAGCCTCGGTGCCCTGATCCCTGATCCCTCGATCCCTCGATCCCTTGATCCCTGATCTCTCGATCCCTCGATCCCCGCCTTCTCCTACCCTTCCCTCATGCGGATCATCGCCGGTGAGTTTCGTTCGCGCAAGTTGATGTCGCCACCCGAGGACGCCCAGACCAGGCCGCTGCCGGACCGGGTGAAGGAATCGATCTTTTCGATCCTCCGTGGCAACATCGAGGGCGCGGTGGTCTACGACGCCTTCGCAGGGACTGGCGCGTTCGGGTTCGAGGCCCTGAGCCGCGGGGCGGCTCGTTGCGTGTTCGTCGAAAAAGACAAGCGCATGGCGAGCGTGCTCGAACGCAACATCGAGATGCTGAGCGTGCGCGACCGGTGCGAGCTGGTGGTGGGGGACGTGCTCGGGCCCGGCGCGCTGGCGCGGTGCCCCAGGCCAGCGGACCTGGTTTTTCTTGATCCGCCCTACCCGCTCATGTGCGATCGCTTGGGGTCCAAGCGGATCAAGGGCCAACTCGCGCTGCTGGGCGATTGCTTGAGCGACACCGGTTTCGCCCTGCTGCGCACGCCTTGGCCGTTGCACTATGCGCTGGACGACGCCGTGTCAGAAATCGCTGAAGACCCGGCGGGCGAGCGAAGGGCGCAGCGCTCACGCGGCAAGCGCGGGCAGGCCGACGAACTCGGTCAGGCGACAGACCGTCGGGGCACCAGGCCCGAGCGCCGCCGCGACGAGCGCGACGAAGGCGGCTGGCAGGAGGTCTGGTCGATCAACATGGGCGGGCCGCTGAAGCTGGACATGGACGGCGGGGTGCTCGACGAGGAAGCGGGCGACGAGGTCATCGAGCCCACCGAGCCGCCCCCGATCGTCGCGCCCAAGCACACGCTCGTCGAGATCGATCTCAAAATCGAAGAACTTCGCGGCCCGGAAACCCACGAATACAGCGGAATGGCGGTGCATTTCTATATGAAGAAGCGTCCGGCCTCTTAACCGCCGCCCTATTCCAGCACCAGCCCGTCGTACCCGAGCCGCATGGTCTCGGGCAACGTCTCGTCCGTGGCCGCATGGCCTAGGTCGTGCGACATGTGAATGAAATAAGTTTGCTCGGCCGCGATCCGCTCGGCCGCGTTGACGGCCTGATCGAGCGTGAAGTGCATGGGATGGTGGGTGTGCCGCAGCGCGTCGAGCACCAGAGTCCTCAGACCCTTGAGCTTCCCCCACGTCTCGGGCGGGATGCCCGAGACGTCGGTGCAGTACGCGAGCGGGAAGGCAGAGGTCGCGCTCGCCAGCGCTGGCTGCGCCACATCAAACCGATATCCCAGAATCGGCAGCTTCCCGTGCAGCAGTTTGATGGGTGTGACGCGAAGCCCGAAGAGATCGAACGGCTTGTCGGGCTCGATCTGGTGCGTGATCAGCGTCGCGACGAAGCTGTCGTTGACGTTGTTCTGGCGATCAAAGATGTGCTTATAGACACGCCGCAGATGGTCGAGCGTGTGACCGTCGGCGTATAGGTCGATGGGCGCGCGCATGACCGCGTTGAAGCGCCGAACCTCATCGAGCCCGAAGGTGTGGTCAACGTGGTTGTGCGTGAAGAGGATCGCGTCGCAGCGGGTGAGCTTGGCTCGCAGCGCTTGCTCGCGCAGGTCCGGCCCGGCGTCGAGCAGGATCGTGCGTGACTTTCCGGCCGGATCGTTGAATCGGATCACGCCCGCCGTGCGCAGACGCCGGTCGCGCGAGTCCTCGCTCATGCAGACCGCGCACTCGCAGCCAATGGCGGGAACGCCCGCCGAAGTACCCGTGCCGAGGAACTCAAACCGCATCATCGAGCGTACGCGACCCGAGCCTACGCCACACGAGCCTCATCGCGCCCCGCCCGCAGAGCGGCGTGTACCGGCTCGTCGATCCTTACAGTCCGCGTGCGACCACGTCGCAGAAGCGCCCGCACTGAACACGCTTGTTCAGCTCACGCTCGGTCAGTTCTCGGGCCCGCGACCCCATCGCGTCCAGTTCGCCCTTGGGGGTGCTCACGATCTCCCCAATGACCTCGAGCGCGCGGCTTACGTCGCCGTGCTCGATCAGCCAACCGATCTTCTCGTCGCGGATAAGGTCCGAAACGTGGCACGGGTCGGGTCCCAGCAGCAGGATCGGCCTCTGCACCGCCATCGCGCCGTAGACCTTGCACGGGTGCACCACACCGACCAGCCCGTTGCCGATGCTCACGATGTGTACGTCCGCGGCGCTCAAGGAATACTTGATCGTGTCCAGCGGCTGGTAGGGCAGGCTGATGATGTTCTTGGGCTTGTGATCGGCGATCGCTTTTTCAACTTCCTTCTTGCCGATCCCGCCGCCGATGAACATGAACACGACGTCGGTCTGGTCCTGCATCTTGAGAGCCGCGTCGAGAATGGTGGTGATGGGGTTGGAGAGCGCGTGGTTGCCGCTGTACATGATCACGAACTTGCCGTCCAGCCCGTGCTGCTTGCGGAACGGGTTGTTCTCGTGCTTCACGACTTCCAGGTGCCCGTCGTGCGGCCAGGGCGGCATGATCTTCATCTTCGCCGAGACGTCACGCTTCTTGGTCAGCCGGGCCGCCATGAAGCGGTCCAGCGCCACCACGTCCGAGGCTTGGCTCAGGATCAGGCGGTTGAACCAGTCGTACGTCCGCACCAGGAACGCGTCGGGCTTGAGCTTACCCAGCTCCACCATCTGGTCGGGATTCAAATCCATCACCCAGTACTTGATGGGCACGCGGCGAAAGAACGCGATGAACATGGCCGCGGCGGCGCACATCGGCGGCGAAGTGCTGACCAAGATGGCCGACAGCCCGGGCGTGAAGAGCCCGCGGAAGATCGACTGGAACATGAACAGGAACCCACCCAGCAGGCGCAGCGCGATCGACTTCTTGCCGAAGCTCGACCACGGCAGGCGGCGGATCGTCACGCCGTCGCGAGTCTCGTGGATCGGGTACTCGACCTTGGGGTCGTCGTAGCCGTTGGCGCTGGCCAGCACGCGCACGCCAAACCCGCGGAGGGCCAGCTCGGCGGCCGCGTCGTGCATGTGCTGCCCGACCGACGCGGGGTCGGGGACGTACACCTGAGAGAGAACAAGGATGGTCTTTTTCGAACGTTGGTCAGTCACGGCAATACACCTGTCGGCGGCTTTGAGGCTCGTGTTCACTCGCGAGATCTGTCGAGATCGGTCAGGGAGCACGCGCCGCTGCGGCGTGGATCCGAGATGCCCGGGTTACTTCGCGGGCCCGCTTTCGAGCCGCCTGAGGTACGTCGCGGACGGGAAATGTCCGTCTTGGACAACCACCGCAGACTCCACCCGCCGAGGTCGGTACTTCGGGAAGATTTCCTGCATCGCCTTCACCTCCAAATGGTGAAGCATCGACATCGAGGCCACAATGGTCCAGGCGTTGTTCATCACCAAGAACGCGTGCAGCAGCGTGCTCTCGCGCGTGAAAAACACGTCGTCGGTCAGGATACCCTGGTTGTAGTCGTAAGGAAAAAAGATGTCGTGAAAGTGCGCCCACACGCCCGGCGCAAGCCGCGGCAGCACCTCCAGCATGATCCTGACCACCTCGCTGCCCGGCTTGACGGTGTGGGTGGAATCGACGAACAGAAGATCACCCGGTCGAAGGTCGGTCAGCTGCTCGAGGGCCACCTTCTGCGCCATTTCAGGGATCAATTGGATGCGACCGGCGTCGTGCTCATCGCGGAGCACCTGGGTCGGGTATGGCTCGATGCACACGACCTTGGGCATATACCCCGCGTCCGCGGCCGCTTGCAGAATGATCGCCGTGCTCACCCCGCACCCTACCTGGACGATCTTGGCGGGCTTGTGCGAACGGATGAAGCAGTACAGGAACTCGGCCTCGATCGGGCCGTACCCCGCCTCGCCGTTGCGGCGGATCGCGTCGCCGTGCACGTCCATCGTGCGGCGCTGCTCGGCGGTGGGCCCGCAGCTCGCGCGAACCCACGCGAGCTGTGCCGCGGTGTCGGTCCCGAGGACGCCCACCATGCTCATGGGGGCACGCCAGAACTTTTCACGACGCATCATCGCCAGATCCGGGATCTCCGAATAGAAATGATTCGGCGTGATGTTCATCTTGAACCGCTGCCCCGTTTCGAGGACAAAGCGAAGGAAAGGGACGATTCTCGACTTCAAAAAGTGCATGCAAACTCTCCCCAATGAAATGGAACGGGAGGCAGTTTAGCGGGTTCACAGCCCGACGCCGCAGCAAGACTCTGTGAAAATACGAACAAGGCGGCTTGCGCGAGGTATCGGGCCGTCCAGAGCTCGACCCGGGTCGGGGGACATGCTTCCTTGAGGGAATGTTGTTGACGCTGACGTCTCGAATTCGGGTACACTTTCCAGATGTCCGCCCCGCAGCCCTCGGCTGCGTTTCCGTGATAAGGTGACAGAGTGCCCATGAAACTTGGAACCCGCGTGCCCCATTCAGAGCGTTCTTGTGCGTTCACGCTCATCGAACTACTCGTGGTCATCGCGATCATCGCGGTCTTGGTGGGCATCCTGCTGCCCGCTCTGGGCCATGCGCGCCGCGCTGGCCGGATCACGGTCTGCCAGGCCAACCTGCGCTCCCAGTCCACGCTGGTCACGCTCTACACCCAGGACTACAAGGAAGCCATGCCGCCTCGTTGGCTCGCGTGGAACCGTCCGAACGGCGACGGCGACTACGAGCGCAGCTTCTGGCTCATGAACCGATTCCTTGCGCTCTGGCAGGGCAACGAGTTTCCCGATCCCGAAGAGGGTGCCGACCGCCCGTGGCCGATCCCGCAGGGCGTGTGGCGATGCCCTGAAGTCCGCGATGAACTGCAAGTCCAGACCCACTCGGGCTACCAGCACTCATCCCCCAACGGCTGGCTCTTCAGCCAGGCCAACATCGACGAGCAGCACCACACGCTCAAGTTCTGGACCGACGCACTGCCGGGCTGGGAATCGCGCTCCAGCCCCAAGGCCTGGCGAAAATCTTTCTCGCCTCAGTTCCCCAACGAGGTTGTCGAGTTCTCTGATAACGTCTCGTACTGGGTCACTGGTCACGGCCACCGCGACGCCCGCGAGTCCGTCGCGTTCAGCTACGACGTCGTGGCTGGCGACACGCCACGCGACGATCGGAACGCCGGTCATCACGACGCGACTTCACGCCAGCCAGCGGTCTTCCTCGACGGACACGCCGACGCCTTGCCCATCAACCCCGATTACTGGCTCGACGAGTCCAGCACTTACGCTGGCCCGTCGGGACAGTATCCCAGGACGCTCTTCGCAAAAGAAGTGAAGCGATTCATGTGGTTCGTCAGCTCCCGCGACCGGCAGCCGGGCGAATAATGTTTCTGATCTGTTCCCGCGCTCAAAGACGCCGGGGCCGAAGCTTTGCGTAGACCCGAGTCGAACACACGAGATCGCACGAATTTCAGAGTCCCGGTGTCAAACCATCTCTACGCCCCGGCGAACTGCCGCTTGGACCACGCGACCGTTTCGGCGATCCCTTCTTCGAGCGTCGTGATGGGCGTGAAGTTGAGCACCTCGCGAGCCTTGGTCAGGTCGGCCAGCGAGTCGCGCACGTCTCCCGCCCGGGCCTGATCAAACACCGGACGAACCTCCGAAACCCCGCACGCCTTGGCGATCAGCTCCGCCAGTTCCAGCACGCTGGCCCGCTTGCCCGTGCCGATGTTGATGGTCTCGCCGCGCAGGTTCTTCTCGATCGCCCCAGCCTGCAGCAGGGCGAGCACGGCGTTGCTCACCGGCGTGAAATCGCGCGTCTGCCGCCCGTCCCCATAGATCAGCGGCGGCTGCCCGTCGAGGATCCGCTTGGTCATCGCCGCGATCACCGCCGAGTACGCCGAGTCCGCGGGTTGCCTTGGTCCAAAGACGTTGAACAGCCGCAGCGAAACAGTCGAGATCTCGTAGCTCGACGCGTAAGCCGTCATCAGGTGCTCGCCCGCCAGCTTGCTCGCCGCGTAGGGCGACATCGGCAGCGGTGCCTGCGTCTCGACCTTCGCGAGCCCGTCCGCGCCAGCGCTGCCGCGCTGCTCGCCATAGGCCGACGACGACGCGGCGTAGATCACGCGCCCGACCTTGCTCTCGCGAGCCGCCTCGAGCACCCGCAGCGTCCCCGTCGAGTTCACCGACCACGTCCGCTGCGGTTCCTTGATCGAACGTGGCACCGAGCCCACCGCGCCCAAATGAAAGACGAGCTTGGCCGAGGATTCGAACGGGCTGCACGTCGCTTCGCCGCGCACCGCCTCGCGGACCGCGTCGTCGTCGAGCACCGAACCGTGAACAAACCGCACACGCCGAGGCTCGAGTTCGATCAACGAGCCTAGGTGCTCGAGCGTGGAGTTCGACAGGTCATCGAGCACGGTGATCGACGCGCCCAGCGAGATCAACGCGTCCGCGAGATGCCCGCCGATGAACCCGGCCCCGCCCGTCACGCAGACCGGCAATCCCTGATAGTGCGCCCGCAGGCGCTCGACCGTTGCAACTGAGAACTTCATGTGAGGCGTATGTTACAGCGCAGCGACTCACGCTCGCGAGCAATGTTTTCATTTCACCTCGTCGGACTTCTCTGTTCGGATCTCATTGGGGTAGCCGCAATCGGCCGATATCGCCACGAGGCCCTCGCCTTGCCAGTTTCCTCGGTCCTTTCCCGACCAATGATTTCAGGCTCGTTCCAAAGAAAAGAGCGCTCTGGCGAGCCTCGCGAAAGGGCCAGCCAGAGCGCTCTGGGTCGTTGAGGGACTGCGAACCGGGCCGCCTTAGCAGCCAGCCTCAAAGTCGGTCACGTAGGCGTCAAAGTCCTCGCCGGTGACAAACCCGTCGCCGTTGTAGTCGGCCGCGAGATCGCCCGCCTCGAACGGCACGACATAGGCGTCAAAGTCCTCGCCGGTAACAAAGCCATCACCGTTGAAGTCAGCCGAGCGGACGGTCACGACGACCGACACGCACGCCGAGTTGCCGCACCCGTTCTCCCAGCGTGCGAAGTAGGTGGTCGTCGTCGTGGGAGATGAGATCACGAGCGCCGCGCCCGTGCCCACGAAGGTGCCGCCGCACGAGCCGCTGTACCAGCGAAGCGTGTCGCCCGACCCGCCAGCCGCGGTCAGGGAGATAGTACCGGTGTCACTCGCGCAGAAATTGGTACGGTCCGAGGACGCGGAGGTCGGCGTGACCGCCAGCAGGTTCACGACCACCGCCACCGAGCCGCAGTTGGTGCTGAACACGCTGTCGCTGTTGCGCTGAGCGCGAGCGAAGTAGGTGGTGTTCGCGGCGGGCGAAACAACCAACGGGCTGCCCGAGCCGGCGAGCGTGCCGCCGCAGCTTCCGGTGTACCAACGGACCGTCTCGCCCGAGCCGACGGTCGCGGTCAGCTGCGTGGTCTGACCATTGCAGACGGTGCCGGGCGTCGCCAGCACGCTGGTCGGCGTCGCGGGCAGGCCGGGCGTGATGGTGAAGTTGGCGTTGGAGATATCAAAGAAAATGTTCCCGACCGCCTCGACCCTGACGCGAGCCGTGGTCGTGGAGATGGTGGGGAGCGTGACCACGGCCGAGCCGGTGTTGGGAGTGCTGGCTAGGAGCACCGTCGGGAACGTAATTCCGCCGTCAGTAGAGAGCAAGACCCGCACGTTCGCGCAGTTCACCGGCGCGGCGTTGGTGCTGGTCACGTTCCAAGTCACGGTGATCGAGCCTGATTGCGTCCCGGCCGCATTGGGGAACGTGACGACGAACGGCCCCGCGGCCGTGGTGGAGGTCACGGTCATAGTGTCGCTGAACACCCCGCCGGTGCCAGCCCTGTTGTCGCGGACGGTGCACTTGAACTTGATCGCGCGGTTGGTGACGGGCAGGCGCTCGCCCTTGGCGAAGGTGTTGGCCCTGAGGTTGGTGTTGTTAGGGATGGTGCGGGTGGGGTTGGTGGTGCCGGTATACGAGCGGATGAAGGGGCTGGTGCCGTTATCGATGAAGATGCCACCAACCGCGCCCTGGGCGACACCCAGGTCGTTCTCTTCCCAGCAGTAGGTCAGCACGTCGCCGTCGGCGTCGCTGCTAGACGCGGGCGTCAGCGCAAATGGTGTGTTGGCGGGGATGGTGTAGTTGAGCCCGGCGTCAACGACAGGGAAGTTGTTACCGGTGGCGGTGTTGGACGAGCAGGTCTGGCTCGCCGCGTAGGCCAGAATCTCTTCGTGGCTTCGGAAGCCGAAATAGGCACTGCTATTGCTCTGCGTATCGTCGGGCGAACAGATGCCAGCGTAACCCATGATCGTGGTTGCGGAGCCGACCTCGTAAGCGGTGCTGGCGTTACGGTTGCCACCGGAGCAGTTGCCGCCCGTGCCGTTGAAGTTGTGGTTGCCGCCGAACTGGTGGCCCATCTCATGAGCAACATAATCGATATAGAACGGGTCGCCGGTGGGGCTGGGGAGCCCCGTCACGCCCCAGGCTTTGTTCGCCGCTTTGCAGACCACGCCCAGCCCCGCGACCCCGCCGCCGCCGGTAGAAAAGACGTGCCCGATATCGTAGTTGGCGCTGCCGATGATGGTGGTCAGGTTTGTCTGATTCTGGCCCAGCATGGTGCCACCGTTGTTGTTGGTGTACGGATCGGTAGCGCCGTTGGTGTAGAGGATCGACGTGTTGTTGGCGACCAGCACGAGGCGGATGGCGCACTCGAGCTCGTACACGCCGGTCACGCGGTTGATCGCGGTGACGATGGCCGCCTGCGCGCCCGCGACGGTCCCGCCGCCGACCGCCAACGCGTACTCGCCCGTGCAGGCGTTGGCGAGGCGGTACTGACGCCGCGTCGCGCCCGAGGTCCGGTCGTTGAACCCGTTGTCCTTCTTAAGCTCCGCGGGCAGCTCGAAGTGCCCGGTGGTAAAGCACGCGAAGCCGTGCGTGTTCCTCAGCCCTGACTTGTGGTAGCTGGTGTACAGCACCGTGTCGTTCTTGGTGTACGGGTCGATCCAGTAGCTGCGGTCCTGGTTCGGTCCGCCGCCCGCGCCGCCAGCCGCCAGCACCTGCGCGTGGAAGCCCGCCGGGGTGGTGTCAAGCCGAACGACCGCGGTCGGATCGTCGATGCCCTGACCCATGTACGTCTTGATCTCCGGGAATTGGTCGGCCAGCCCCTGTTCCATGATCGGCGAATCGACGATGCGGAAACGGTGGAACGTCCCCTCGGGCGTCGGCAGCGTGATCACCACCGCATTGCGGTCCGCGTCGGGCGTGTCCTCTAGCGGCGCAACCTTGAGCTTTTCTTTGAGCGCGACCATGTTCAGCGTCACCGGCTGGCACACGTCGGGGCGGATCCAGGCGTCGAGCGACGCGTGATTGGCTGGCACGCTGTCGAGCGTGATCCACAGCCCGTCCCACGACGTTTCCCCGGCGAACGCGCCAGCCGCGAACCCAGTTGCCACAGCGCCGATGACCGCAATACGAAGCGAACGAACACACCTGTTCATGCTTTCCCTCATTTCACATCGATCCCTAGAAACTGTTCAACACCTCTCGGCTTGAACGAAACTTTACTTCACAAGAACACGCTCAACTTCAGGCCGAACACCATCACCCGGCACGGATCGGCCACCCCATTCACCACCCCATTCAGCATCCCGCGCCAAACGCCAGCGCGTACGCGTCAAAGTCTTCGCCCGTCACAAAGCCATCTTCATCGAAATCCGCCGCGAGCAGCCCGGCCTCGAACGCCGCGACGTACTGGTCGAAGTCTTCACCGTTCACAAACCCGTTGCCATCAAAGTCGGCCGGGCACGCGATACGCAGATCGCCCGTGGCCACGACCGCGTACCCCTGCTTCACCCCCGCCGAGTTCACCGCCGTGCCGCGCACACGAACGGTGTACACGCCTAGGGCTGGTGTGGTTCGGATCACCCGCTCGACGTTGTTCTTCGCGTCGGCCGTGCCGCCCGTGCTCGATTGAACGCCCGTAAAAACGTTGCCCTTGTACAGCGTGCCGAAGGGGTCAACGACTTCGAGGTCGAGGTTGTTGATGATCGGGTTGGCCGCCCCGACCGCGGCGGCCGGGTGCGTCGACGCCAGCGTGATCTCCAGCGGCACGCCGCTGCTCGTGACATTGAACGTGTACTCCGTGAACTGTCCCGTGGTGAGCCCGACGCCGTTGCGAACGTCGCGCACGAAGAGCTTGCGAGCATCGCCCGCGAAGAAGAGCGAATTGTCCAGCAGCACCCGTCCCCAGCCCTCGCGGTTGCTGGGGTACCCAGAGATCCCGGTCATATCGACCGACGTGTTCACCAGCACCGCCTTGAGCAGCGCGCCCGAGGGCGTCAGCGCGTCCGACGAGCTCTTGTTCCCCGACGGGTACCACCCCTCGGTGAAGTACTGACGCACCAGCAGCCCCGCGCCCGACACGGCCGGGCACGCCATGGACGTGCCCGTCAGCGCCGTGACGCCGCAGGTTGAATTGGAGTTGGCCGACACCGTGCCGCAGCCCGGCGCGTAGACCTCGGGCTTGCGGCGGCCGTCGGCGGTGGGACCGGTGCCGCCCGAGCAGTGATTGGCCTGGTTTGGTGTGTCCTGCGAAGCGCCGACGCCCAGCACGTTCACCGAGTTCTCGGGTGTCTTCGCGGTGGCCCCGTTGGAGACCGCGAACGCGACGAGGCTGTCCTCGTTGGCGGCCGTGAACAGGTCGATCTGGCGGCACCAGTTCGTGTAGCTCGTGGTGCCGTCGTCGCCCCAACTGTTGCTGTGTACGCGAGCGCCGTCGTTGTGCGCATCCTGCAACCGCAGCGCGAGCGACGTGCCCGAGCCGCTGATCGCGCCGAGGTTCGTGAAGCTCAGCTTGGCGGCGAAGGCGATGCCGTCGTGAGCCGTGTAGGTGCCCAACGGGGCCGCGTCCCCCGCGAGTGTCCCGGCCGTGTGCGTGCCGTGGACGTCCGCCCCGCCCGCGCTCCGAATAGCCAAAACCTTGCGGTGGCTGGGTCCGACGGGGACCGAGTCGTCGAACATGCAGTGCGACTCGTTCATCGTGCCGTCGATCAGCCCGCCGACCTGCCCTTCGCCGCGGATGCCCTTGTTCCAGATCGGGGTCTGGTTGGCGACATTGCTCTGCAGGATCCAACGGTTCGAGTCGTTGCGGAGCGTGGCCTCGGGCCCGTCCTCGATGAACTGGACCGTGTCGAGCAACGCGAGCGCCGCGACGTCCGCAGCCTTCATCGTCGCGTCGATCGCCCACTGGTCGCCCTGCGGGTTCACGCCTCGGACCTCGCCGCCCAGCCGCGTGATCTCGTTGATCGCCGGGCGAGTGTCGGCGTTGTCAAAGCACAGGACCGTCACCTCGGCGAGCCCTCGCGCGGCCAGCTCTTGCCGGTGCTCGGTGCGGTACGCGCGGTTGTTGATCTCAGGGTCGAGCTTCCACGCGTTGTCGTACGCGCCAAGCCACGACACGAAGCCGATGGCGCTGCCGGGCTGATTCACGAGCTGCGCGACGGCGACGGGCGTGAGGTTCTCAAGCGCGACGATGTAGGCGTGCTCGGGGAGGTACTGCCCCAGCGTGATCCCGGCCTTGGTCAACGCCGATTCACGCGCTGCGGTCAGCGAGCCGTCAAGCTGAAGGACATAACGCGAGCCCTGCGCGACCGGGGCCGCGTTCGCACCGACCGCGTTCAAAAGGTTCGCGCGCAAGGCGGTGTCGATCGCGCCGACACGAAGTTCGAGCACGCGAGGCTGCGCAGGCCCCGAGTCCGCGACGGAGGCGGTCGCCTTGGCGGTGGAGCCGATCGAGATCGACAGCCCGGCGGCGAGGGCGAGGAGTAAGGTCCGTGTCGAGGTGCGGGCGCGGTGATGCATCGTCAGTGGCTCCCAAGCTTCAGGGCTGGCTGGTGGTGAAAAATTGGTCAGGGGGAGATAAGCAGATCAACAATCCGCACCGAGTCTACTGGAAGATTCGCTCTTCGCCAAGAGAACTTGCGGATATTCGGACGCAGACTCGGTTTTTTCTTACAGCGGTTTCAGTTCAACTCGAGCGCGCTGCGAAAAGAGCCTGGTGCGCGAGCGTAAGATTCTTCCGATAATTCTCACGGGTGCGCGAAAGTTTCGCTCAGTCTTTGGCGTTGGGTGCTGGCTCGACCTTCGCCTGGGCCTTGGGCTTGATGACAACCCGGACTTTTCGGTCCTGCCCGTAATACTTGGAAAAGACCGTGCGGATCTCTTCGCCGCTGAGTTTCTGCAGATCGTCGGGCGTGGCCATCAGTTGGTCGAGGGTCGTGCCGCGGAAGGTCAGCCCCTGCAGACGCTGGCTCCAGAACGCGGGTTCTTGCAGTTCGCGCGAGACGTCGGTGGCGACCTGCTTGCGGGCGACGACGAGTTCTTCCTCGGTGGGTCCGGACTTGGCGAACGCGGCGTACATCTCGTCGAGCGCCACGGCAAGTTCGTCAGCCTTGGCGGGGTCGGTGGGGGCGGCCGCGAAGAACATGCCGTAGCCGGGGTAGGTCTCGCCGGGGGCGCTGCGCGGGCGGATGGAGTAGACCAGTTGCCGCTTTTCGCGGATCTCGGCGGTCATGCGTGAGGCCAGCACGCGCGAGGCCATGTCCATCGCGAGGCTGTCGAGGCGGTTGATCGCGTCGGGCCCGAAGAACCCTGCGAGAACCTGAGCCTTGGGTGTGCTGGTGGCGTACTCGACGCTCGCGGTCTTTGATACGGTGGGCGGCGCGATGCGGCGCGCGTCGGCCAGCGTGGTTGAGGCGATGCGGTCGCGGCTTGAAAGACTGCCGAGGTAGAGCTTGACGAGGTCGAGCGCGGGCTCCTTCTCGATCTCGCCGACGATCGAAACTTCGATGGGCGAGGTGGCGATCAGCTTCGTGAGAAACTCCTGCGCGGCGGCGAGCGTAAGGGCGTCGAGCTGTGGCTTGGTGATGCCGCGCGGGCGTGGCTCGCCAGCGGGGTAGACGGTGTCGGGAAGCACCAAACTAAAGACGCCCGCGGCATCGTTCTCGCGGCGTTCGATGGCGATCGCCTGCCTGGTCTTCCACTGCTCGAACGAGGTCGGTTCGATCTTGGGATCGGTGAGCATGAGGTGTGCGAGCTGCAGGCCGGGCTCGATCTGGTCGGGCATCCCGCTGATGCGGAGTGTGAGCGCGTCGGCGGAAGCCTGCCCGATGAAGGCGACGTTGCGGGCGTTCATGAGATCGCGAATCTGGACGGAATCGAGCGTGCTGGTGGCGGGGCTGGCCCAGCCGACCGCGGCCGCTCGCGCGAGCCCGCGCGTCGCGGAGGTTTCGAGCAGCTCGCCGCCAGCGAGCGAGATCGTGATCGTGACCTGATTGTGGCGGAAGTTCATGAACCGGTGGTGGACGCGGACGTTATTGGAGAGCCAGCCTGACCAGACCGACGACCCGACGTGCTGAGTAAGATCGCCGATGGTGCCCGGCTTGGGCAATTCGGTGAGCAGCGAGCTCGCGCGTTCGCGGACTTCTTCGACGCTGGGCGTGACGCCCATCATTTCCGACGCGACGGTGACGAGTTCTTGCTCGGTGACCGCGCCGAGGCTGGGCGGGCCGGTGAGCGTAAAGACGACGCTGGAAAAATCGAGAAGATCGACGAGGCGTTGAGAGACTTCCTCGTCGGTGATGGTGGGGAGCATTCCCTTGCCTAGTTCGAGCTCCTGAGCGGCGGACATGAACGGCTCGCCGGAGGTTACGGCCTCGTTGATGGCGCGGATGGCGAGCGGGCCGGGGCGGTTCTGCTCGGTCGCTGCGCTGGATTCGGCGGTGTGGAGTGCTTGCTCTTTGACGTCGGCGATCTCGCGCGGCAGCAGGCCGTGGAGGCGGGCGCGCTGGATCTCTTTGGTCAGGTCCGCGAGCGCGAGCTTCCAGTCGCCGGGCTTGGGGGTCGCGGAGACTTCGATCTGGCGCAAGGCCTGCCCGAGCGTGCCGACGCGAGCCTGGGTGCGAAGTGATTGCATCTCGCCGAGCTTGATCTTGGTCTGCAAGCGGAGGTTGAAGGCTTGGACGGCGAGGCGGTCGACGAGCTGGTCGCGCCATTGCCGCTGGGTCGTCGCGGGCGGGCGGAGTGGCAGCACGCGAGCCAGGCCGACGGTGGCTTCGCGAACTTCGAGGTCGGTGGCGACGATGGCGCGCACGCCCTGCGTGGGCTTGGTGCCGGCGTCGGGCGCTGGGGGGCGCTCGACGGTTCTTCCTTCGCCGAAGGAGGCGGTGATCTGATCGATAATGAGCTTGGGGTCGGTGTCGGCCAGCACGATGACGGTCATGTTGGACGAGACGTACCAGCGTGAATAGAAATCGACAAACTCGGGGCGCAGGACGTTCTCGATGGACTCTTGCGTTCCGATGGTGGCGCGCTTGCCCAGCAGCGATTCGGGGGCGAGCCGTTCGAGAAGCAGGTCGTTGATGCGGCGTTCGCCGCTGAGCCCGCGGCGGCGTTCTTCGAGGATGATCTTGCGCTCGTTCTCGATCTCCTGCGGGCTGAGGTCCAGACGGAACGCGACGTCGGAGAGGAAGGTCATGGCCTTGGTGATGGTCTCTGGCTGACAGTTGGACATGCTGAGCTGGTAGGTGGTTTGGTTGTAGTTGGTGAAGGCGTTCTGGTCGCGTCCGAAGGTGAGCCCCAGGCTTTGGAAGAACGGAACGACGGAGCCGGCCGGGAAGTTCTTGGAGCCGTTGAAGGCCATGTGCTCGAGGTAGTGGGCGAGCCCGCGCTGAGTGTCGGTTTCGTTGAGTGAGCCGGCGTGGACGTGGAGCCACATGGTGGCCCAGCCGGGCGGGCTGCCGTGCTTCATGACCAAGTAGGTGAGGCCGTTAGGGAGTGTGCCGGTGACGAGGTTGGGGTGGGTGGGGAGAAGCTCGCGGCCACGTGGGGGCGGGGAACGGTCAGACGGTGGATCTTGAGCGAGCTGTGGGGCGAGCTGCGCGCTAGATGCTTCGGCGGGAGGCTGCGCGAGCGCGCGGTTACCGGTCGAACCGGACAGCAAGGCCGCGAGCAGCAGCGAGGCGAGCGTGAAAAGAGGCATCGGGTGCTCCTGTTGAGATTCGGGTAAAGATTCGGGGTGGATCGAATAGCGCCAGGAGAATTGTAGGGGAAGGGTGGTCGGGAATCGGCCCGCGTTTTCTGTTGTGCCGATTTGGCGCACGAACCACGTCGATCGGGAGCAACCAAGAAAAATCTCTCGCGAGGAGCGAGAGATTCGAGTGGGCTGCGCACGAAGTTGAGCGAGTGATGCGACCAGCGATCAGGCTAGGGCCGCCGCGCCTGAGATGATCTCGGTGAGTTCGGTGGTGATCTGGGCTTGGCGAGCTCGGTTATAGACGCGAGTGAGGCGTTTACCCATTTTGCCCGAGTTGTCGGTGGCGGCCTTCATGGCGATCATGCGCGCGACGTGCTCGCTGACGTTGGCCTCTTGGAAGAGTTGGAAGAGCGTGGCTTTGACGGCGGCGGGGAGGAGGTCGTTGAGCAGGCCTTGGGCGTCGGGGCTGAACTCGTACTGGGCGGTGGTGCCGGGCTTGGCGGCCTTGTCCGTGGTCTTTTCGGTGGGCTTGGCGACCGGCTTGAAGGGCAGGATCTGCTGGACTTGGGTCGTCTGGCGGCCCGCCGAGATGAAGCGCATCGAGACCACTCGCACGCACGAGATTTTTCCGGCGGTGAACTGGTCGATATAGGACTGGGCGAGTGCCTCGACGGTCTCGTAGGTTGGCTTATCGCCGAACTGGATGTGCTGGGCGGCGATGGGCAGGCCGTTGAACTTGAAGAAGGCGACGCCCTTTTTGCCGACGAGTTCGACCTGACCCGCCTTGGCGGTGGGGGTAGATTTGAAGAAGTTCATGGCGGCGCGGAGGACTGAGCCGTTGTAGGGCCCGCAGAGCCCGCGATCAGAGACGAGGATGAGCGTGACTTCCGCGCCGGGGCGTGGCTTTCCGCTGTCGATGAGGGGGTGGGAGGCGTCGGCCATGGACCCGGCGAGCTCGCTGACCAGCTCGAAGAGAGTGGTGGTGTAGGGCTTGCTGGCCATCGTGCGTGCGTTGGAGGCTGCGAACTTGGCGGTAGCGATCATCTGCATCGTTTTGGTGATGCGGCGGATGTTGCCGACGGCCTTGATGCGCTTCTTGATTTCGCGGGTTTTGCCCATAAGGGCGAGAGTATAGGGGGGGGAGTGGGGCGGAAGTCACGCCGGGGGACGGAAGGACTTTTCGCTCTGCGGGCTGGTGCCCGGGAGCCTCGTTGAGCCAGAGGCTGATCCTATTTCAGAACCAAGAAGTAGATGGCGTAGAGACGGGTTGAAAACTCATCTCACGAGAACTGAGAAGAGTTCTGAAACAGGCTTTTAGGAGGTCGAGGCGCCGGATCTGCTGGCGGCGGCTTGGGCCTGCTGGATTTGTTCGACGGCCGCGACAAGGGCGGCGGTGGAGTGGTCTGGGGGGGCCGACTCCATGGCGAGGATGACGTGGTGGAAACCGGTGCCGGGGAGTTCGTTCTGCCAGAGGATTTGGCCGTTGGCGCGGTCGAGGCATAGGACTCGGCCGTAGGCACCGACGAAGATGTCGTCGCCACGGAGGAGGACGGCGATGACGCCTGCTCTGACTTTAGGGAGTTTGGTGCGCCAGACTTCCCGGCCGTCGGCGGGATCCAGAGCGCAGACGTGCTTGTTGGTCGTCACGATCAACAGTTCGCGTTTCATGTGTGGTACCCTCCTGCTGTTTTACCGCGGAACTCTCGCCGCGTTTCACGGTTCGAAGTCTTTCGGTGCCACTTCTTTCGATCGGAGCCAATCCATGCCCCTGACTCGCGACCAGATCACCCAGCGTGCCGCCAAGGAACTTCGAGACGGGTTCATCGTGAACCTTGGGATCGGGATGCCGACGCTGGTGGCGAACCATGTGCCAGCGAGGATGGATGTTTGGTTACAGTCGGAAAACGGGCTGCTGGGGATGGGGGCGTTCCCCAGCGAGAAGGAGGTTGACGCGGACCTGATCAACGCGGGGAAGCAGACGATCACGGCCCGGCCTGGGGCGTCGTTTTTCAGCTCGGCGGATAGTTTCGCGATGATCCGCGGCGGGCACGTAGACCTGTGTATTCTGGGCGCAATGCAGGTGTCGCAGGAGGGAGATCTGGCGAACTGGATGGTGCCGGGGAAGATGGTCAAGGGGATGGGCGGGGCGATGGACCTGGTGGCGGGCGTGAAGCGGGTGGTGGTGACGATGGAGCACACCGCCAAGGGGACGGCCAAGCTGGTGAAGCAGTGCTCGCTGCCGCTGACGGGGAGGCGGTGCGTGGACCTGGTTATTACGGAGCTGTGCGTTCTGGAGATGGACCCGGTGAAGCGGCGGTTCGTGCTGACGGAGCTGGCGCCGGGGGTGAGCGTCGAGGATGTGACGAGGCAAACGGAGGCGGAGATTGTGGTCCCAGCACGGATCGACACGATCGAGGTTTGATGTTCAAAGTGAAGTGTCGCTATGAAGTGTGAGACGAGGCGTGCCGCCTCGGTCTTGTTATTTTTTATTTTTCCATTTCCTATTTTCGTACTCTCCTCTCTTTCTCTCTTACTCTCATGTCTTTCACTACTTAGCACATCATCTTTTGCACCTACTGATCGCGTCTCCACGGTGACGAGCGCCCGACGGTCGATCGAGATCATAATGTTTACGAAACTTCGTTCCTTGAACCCGACTCGCTCAGGAATGCTGAGGAGCGGGCGGTGATGTTCGCGCCGGAGGTTCGGTTCACGCGCGAGCAACAGGTTTTTATCGAGTCGATAATCTCGCAGATTTGTGTGCGGGGCGGGTGGGAGCTGGTCGCGTGCGCCGCGTGTCCGGACCATGTGCATGCCCTTCTGGACATCAAATCAGAGACTCATAGCAAGCCCGCACGTTTCTGAAGCGGTGGCTTACGCAGGAACTCGAAAGACTTTGGACGCGCGTCAAGCGAACCGACGAGATGTCGTGGTGGTGCGAGGGTGGATCGACCAAGGCTGTCAAACGCGACGAGTACTTCGCGAACGCGAAGGCGTATGTGGTGGAGCAGCGCGCGACGAGGCGGGTTGAGAAGTGAGATTCCGGGGCGACACGCGCCGGCTCACGGTTCGAAGCGATCGCGATTTGTGCGAGGTCTTTTGATCCGTTCCTTAAGCGTGAACTGTGTCAGTTCTTAAGGCTCGCCCGCGTCGAGAAAAGTATCTTCGCAGACGGTGCATGACTTTTCGGGAATGTGCGGCTGCTGCTGGTCCACGATATTGATCAACGCGACCGATCACGCGGGCAGACCATCTTGGCGAGGGCCTGGCCTGGGGAGTGCATCTGCTTGTCTTCGAGGTCGATGAAGTGAGCGTGCGTGTTCTTGACGGGTCTGCCCGCGGCCTAGCTCGCGCTGGTCGCTGACGCGAAGGTGCATGAGTTCGAGGTGGCGTTTATCGATGCGGAGCGCGGCTGGGTGAGGGCGGTGCCGGCCGGGTTCAAGACCGAGGACGGCGGCGTGTCGTGGCCGAAGGTGGAGTTTGGCAACGCGGTCAACAAGACCTGTGCGCAGCGCGACGGCGATCAGTTTCACCTGCGCGCGGTCGAGGTGAGCGTGGCGAGCATGAGCATGCTGGCGGCGGCGAAAGATTGACTTCGAACCGTGAACGCCCGGACTTTCGATTCTGAATTTCAGGATCGGGCCGTGAGTCTGCATGAGAGCGTGCTACGAGGCGAGAAGCCTTTGTCTGGTTCTGATGCGGGTCTGAAAGCGAGGCCCGGCCGATCAAGGCCGGGCCTCGTGTGCTTCAAGGTGCGCTGGTTTGAGAGATTAGAATTTAGCAGCCTGCTTCGAACGCGAGGACGTAGGCGTCGAAGTCGTCGCCGGTCACGAAGCCGTCGCCGTCGAAGTCTGAGGAGCAGGTGACGGCCACGAGGGTGCCCGTGATGATGACGCTGTCGATGAAGGCCTCGGCGTTGGACTCGGGGAACGCGCCAGCGGCGATGGAGAGTTCGACGAACGCGGCGTAGACGTTGTTGGGGGCCGCGCCGAAGGCGGGCACGGAGATGGTGCCAAAGTTGAAGTTGGCGTACGAGCCAGCGCTGCCGTTGGTGATCACCTGTAGGCCGGTCTGGGCGACGATCGCGCCGGTCCCGTTGAGCACTTTGAGGTTGTAGAACCCGACGCCGCCCGGACCGAGGTTAACCTTGGCGCGAAAGGTTCCGCTCAGGGACGTGGAGCCTTGGAGCGAGGGGAGCCCGCCGTCTTCAATGCTGTTCTGGATGATGATGCCGGTGCCGCCGATGGCGTTGCCGCCGACGGCGTTGAGGCGGTGGGCGAAACCGCCAGCGAAGGGGCCGGAGTTCGAGCGCTCCGAGGCGCTCCCGACCTCGCCGGAGAAGAGCTCGATCTAGGCGGACGAATCGGAGGGGCCGAAGACGCCCGCGTTCTCGAATCCGCCGTTGACGATGACGTCGTCGGCGCGAGTTTGAGGTGCGAGGGCGAGCAGAAGAGCTGCGGGGATGAGCAGTGCCGATGGACGCATGAGGATCCTCTTTTCACGAGTTCAGGTTGTTAAACAAGACCGCCCTGTTGGAACAAATCTGAAACCGTTTCAGACAATGCATGAATGCGCGGCTTGTGTCTACTACCGAGGGCTAAAAATGCGATTTTTTGAGACTAATCTGATCAGAGACCAAAGCGTTGGCGTGGCGAGAGGGTGCACAGGTGTTTTGCTCCCCACGAGCATGTGCGGTCTAGGCGGGCGGCGTTTCTTGTTCGACGTTCCACGCGATCTTGTCGTTGCGGCAATCGATGTGGACGGCGAAGAAGCCGGGCGTGCTGGTCGGGGTGCGAGGTTCGTGGCGGTTGAGGAGTGGCCAGATGATGCTGCGGTCGGTCTCGGGGAGCGGGAGGGCGTCGAGCTCGTGGTGATGAAACCAATCGAGACGGCCTTCGGGGATGTCGCGAGCTTGGACGGCGACGGGGCCGAGGACTCGGTAGACGAACATGAGCCAGTGCCCGCGGCCTTCGAAGGCTTGTTCGCTGACCATCCCGATGAGGTGGAGTCGGCTGATGGGGACGTGGATTCCGGCCTCTTCCAAGATCTGTCTCTTATACACATCTCCGAGCCCACGAGACTAAGGCGAATCTCGTATGCCGTCTTCTGCTTGAAA
>ENA-ORBV01000674-ORBV01000674.1-microbial-mat-metagenome-genome-assembly--contig:-NODE-674-length-77620-cov-13.030035_pt1 | contig 77620 bp, 59 predicted proteins | sample MGYA00237777_ERZ505514 | MGnify/ENA primary metagenome ERZ505514 (study PRJEB26160, sample SAMN06269048) | microbial mat metagenome | isolation source: Oligotrophic lake microbial mat | place...
GCCCCCGAGGGTGAAAGCGCTCCAAGGTGTCACGCAAGTATTTGCGGTCCAAGTGCGTATATATTTCTGTTGTGGTAATGCTTTCGTGTCCGAGCATTTCCTGCACGGCCCGCAAGTCCGCGCCGCCTTCCACCAGGTGGGTGGCAAACGAGTGCCGGAAGGTGTGGGGCGAAATGCTTTTTCGAATGCCCGCGAGCGCTGCGGTTTCTTTAACGATGTTGAAAACCATGACGCGGCTGAGGCGACTGCCACGGCGGTTGAGAAACACCAGGTCCTCTTCGCCCGCCTTTATGGGCACGTGCACACGGGTGTATTGCAAGTAGTCGCGAATGCGTCGGATTGCAGCGCCGCCCAGCGGCACCAGGCGCTCTTTGTCGCCCTTTCCGGTAACGCGCACAAAACCCAGGTCCAAAAAGCACTGGCTCAGACGCAATTCGGTCAGTTCGCTGACCCGCAGGCCACAGCCGTACAGCGTTTCCAGAATAGCGCGGTTGCGCATGCCTTCCGGGGTGGAAAGATCGATAACCCCCAACAGCTTTTCAATGTCGGCCTGGCTGAGTGTGTCGGGCAATTTGCGGGGCAGCCGCGGGCCGTCAATGAGCGCGGTTGGATCTTCCGTGACCAGGTCTTCGAGCAGCAAGTAGCGGTAGAATGTCCGGGTAGCACTGATGAGCCGCGCCTGTGACCGCGCGCCCATGCCCAACTCTCCCAGCTGGACCAGAAAGTTCTCCAAATGCTCGCGCGTTACCGCTACTGGCAGGACCCCGGCCGGCTCCAGGTAGGCAATAAGCTTGTCCAGATCGTTCAGGTAGCCAGCTACTGTATTACCCGACAGCGAACGCTCCAGCATCATCCAGGCCCGAAAGCCGCTGCGGGTTTGTGGCCAGGTCATGGGTTTCCGCAAGTTTGTGCGGCCGATTGCTGGAAAAAGCACTTAAGGCCAGCACTCACAACGTACCCCTGCGCTCCTGTTCGCGCTCGATGGCTTCAAAGAGCGCCTTGAAGTTGCCTTTGCCGAAACTCTTGGCGCCTTTGCGCTGGATGATCTCGTAAAAAACCGTGGGACGATCCTGCACAGGGCGCGTAAAGATCTGCAGCAGGTAGCCTTCGTCGTCGCGGTCCACGAGAATGTTGTTGGCGCGAAGGGGTTCCATGTCCTCTTCGATTTTTCCTACGCGATCCAACAGATCATCGTAATAAGTCTCTGGAACGTAGAGGAATTCGACGCCCCGGCGGCGCAATTCTGATACCGTCTTGAGGATGTCGTTGGTGGCCACGGCAATGTGCTGAACACCGGCACCGCGGTAAAATTCGATGTACTCCTCAATCTGACTTTTGCGCTTGCCGTCTGCGGGCTCGTTGATCGGGAATTTAACGTATCCGTTTCCGTTGCTCACCACCTTGCTCATCAGGGCGGTGTATTCGGTCGAAATATCCTGGTCGTCGAACGTAATGAGGAGCTTAAACCCGAGCACGTCTTCGTAGAAACGCACCCACTCGTTCATCTGCCCCAATTCAACATTGCCAACGCAATGGTCTACGTATTCCAGGCCTATCGGCCTTACGTCCAGGCCGCTTTTGGCGGGCTGATAACCTGGCATAAAGGCGCCTTTGTACCCGCTGCGCTGCACAAATTTATGGATGGTTTCCCCGTAAGTTTTAATGGCAGACACCACGACCGTGCCGTGCTCATCCTTCATTTCGGTGGGCTCCATGATGCTGACAGCGCCGCGACGGGTGGTTTCCTCCCAAGACTTGCGCGCATCGTCTACCCACAGCGCGAGCACTTTAACGCCATCGCCGTGCTTGGCCACGTGGCGCGAAATCTCTGATTCGGGATCAAAGCTGCTAGTCAACACCAGCCGAATTTTTCCTTGTTGCAACACGTAGCTGGCGCGATCTTTCAGGCCGGTTTCCAGCCCGGCATAAGCTACCAACGTATAACCCCAGGCCATTTGGTAGTAGTAGGCACTCTGCTTGGCGTTGCCGCAATAAAATTCCACATGGTCTGTCCCGTTCAGCGGCAAAAAGTCCTGAACGCCAGCGGGATTCTTAATCGTTTGAGTTTCCATAATAATACTTATGTTGTGTCAATTAAGGTCAATCAGGAGTGCGCGGGTTTCGCCACGGGTTCGTCTTCTTCTTCCAACCAGCTCCGGTAGTATTCGGGGTCTTCCACAGCCAGCGCCTGCCTGGTTAGTTGAAGGGGTTTAAAAGTATCGATCATCACGGCCAGTTCGCGGGTTTCTTTCTTGCCTACGGACCCTTCATACGTGCCGGGGTGCGGACCGTGCGGAATACCACCGGGATGAAGCGTGAACATGCCGCGTTCTACGTGCTTGCGGCTCATGAAGTCGCCATCCACGTAATACAGCACTTCGTCCGAGTCGATGTTGCTGTGGTTGTAGGGCGCGGGAATGGCCAACGGGTGGTAGTCGAACATGCGCGGTACAAACGAACAGACCACGAAACCTTTTGCGGCAAAGGTCTGGTGTACTGGTGGGGGTTGGTGCACGCGCCCTGTAATGGGTTCAAAATCGTGAATGGACATGGCCCAGGGATAGTGGTAACCGTCCCAGCCCACCAGATCAAACGGGTGGTTGGCGTATTCGTAGGGGTAAATCATGCCCTGCTTCTTGATCAGGAAGCGGTATTCGCCCTTTTCGTTGTGCGTTTCCAGCGAGTTGGGGGTCTTAATGTCCCGCTCGTAGAAAGGCGCGTGTTCCTGTAACTGGCCGTTGGCGTTGAGGTAGCGCTTGGGGAAGGTCAACGGGCTGAAACTCTCCAAAATAAGCAGGCGATTGGCCGCCGTATCAAACTCGATTTGGTAGAGCGTTCCCCGCGGAACGATCACATAGTCGCCATACTCGAAGGGCACTTCGCCATACATGGTCTTTAAATGGCCCGAGCCTTCGTGAATGAAAATCAATTCATCCGCGTCGGTGTTTTTGAAGAAATACCCGGTCAGGCTCTGGGTAGGGGCGGCCACGCTGATGATGCAATCGCTGTTGACCATCATGGGCACACGGCTGTCCAGGTAATCGGCTACGGGCGCTACCCGAAAGCCCTGAAGGCTTCGGTGCTTGAGCTGTTTTGACACCACAACATCGGGAGCAACGGAGTAGGGCTCACCTACTTGCCGGATTTTGGTCGGCGGATGAACGTGGTAGAGCAGCGAGTAATTGGTGTCAAACCCTTCCGTGGAGAACAATTCTTCGTGGTAGAGTTTGCCGTTCGGCTGACGAAATTGGGTGTGGCGCTTGCGGGGCACCTGACCCACGCGCAGGTAATGCGGCATGATCGAAGCTTTGGGTCAAAGGTACTCCCCCTGCCCGACTCTGTAGGAAAACTGAGACGTTAAAAAGGCTGTGCCGCTTTTAGGATTCCCTACTTTTAACCGCGAATTGGGCCGCGTAAAAAGCGCCCTTTAGTCTTACTATCAAATTTGTTAGCTTTGCCCGTAAATTTCGCATGGACGTACAGATCCTCTTGTCCAATCTGAGCAATCCTACCTTGCTGTACTTCATGCTCGGGGTGCTGGCCTGCTTGTTGAAAAGCGATCTTGAAATTCCACCGACTACCGTAAAGTTCATTGCGCTGTACCTGCTTTTTTCCATCGGTTTTCGCGGAGGCCAGGAATTGGGGCATCAGGAAATAACGCGGGAAATCAGCAACTTGCTCCTTTTGGGCGGACTGTTCGCATCCGCCATACCTTTTTATACGTTTTTTCTGCTCAAGCGAAGAATGAGCGTTTCGGATGCTGCTGCTATAGCGGCGGCAAACGGTTCGGTTAGTGCCGTCACCTTTGTCGCTGCTTCAGAGTTTTTGACCCTGCAAGGCTTGGAAATGGGCGGGCACATGGTTGCGGTCATGGCCCTCATGGAGGCCCCCGCTATTGCAGTGGCTGTTCTGCTGTTGCGTCGCTATGAAACCCCTGAGCCTGGCCAGTCATCCAGCGTTTGGTCAACCCTGCACCACGCGCTGACCAATGGAAGTGTGCTGCTGATTATCGGCAGTTTGGTCATTGGAGCCATTGCTGACAGCAAGCAAGCCGCTGGTATTGCCCCATTTACCACCGACATTTTTAAAGGATTTTTGGCCATTTACCTGCTGGAAATGGGCATTATTACGGCCAGGCGCTTTGCGGCTTTTAGAAAATATGGTTTCCTGATTCCTGCACTGGGCATCGTCCTGCCGCTGCTGAACGGCTGCCTTGGGCTCTGGGTCAGTGGCTGGATCACGTCAGATCCAGCCAATCGTTTTGTGTTCGCCATTCTGGCTGGCAGCGCGTCGTACATTGCCGTTCCTGCTGCACTGCGCATCGCTGCCCCTAAAGCTGACCCAGGCCTCTATATTCCGATGGCTTTAGGGGTCACCTTCCCCTTTAACATTGCCTTCGGGTTACCGCTCTATTGGAGTCTGCTCCAACAATAACAACCCGCATTCAATCTAGCCATTCCGCCAGAAACACGTTCGTATCGCGGGTTCCGCCGTTGTTGCGGTTGCTGGCAAAGACCAGGTAACGGCCATCAGGGCTGAACATCGGGAACGAATCAAAAGCCTCATCGTAGGTAACCTGCTCCAACCCTGTACCGTCCAGGTTGATCAAAAACAGGTTAAACGGATAACTGCCGGTCAGGTGGTTGGAGCAGAACAACACGCGCTGCCCGTCCGGGTGGAAAAAGGGCGCCCAGTTGGCACCCCCCAGCCGGGTGATCTGTCGCAGATCAGAGCCGTCTACCTTGCAGGTAAACAACTCCATCGCGGTAGGCTTCACCAGCCCTTCGCCCAAAAGGCTTTTGTACTCCGCCACCTCTTCCGGTGTTTGCGGGCGCGAGGCACGAAAAATAAGGCGGCTGCCATCCGGCGAGAAAAACGCGCCCCCGTCATAGCCCAACGCAAAGGTGACCTGGCGCACGTCGCTGCCGTCGGGGTTCATGGTGTAGAGGTCCAAATCGCCGTTTCGCGTGCTTGTAAAGACCACCTTGTCGGCCTTGGGCGAAAGAGTGGCCTCGGCATCGTACGCGTCGTTTTCGGTAAGCCGAACGGTATTGGCCCCGTCGCGGTCGGAGACGTAGAGTTCAAAAGCAGCATGAAGCGGCCAAACATAGCCCTTGGAACGATCGGGGTCAGGAGGACAGGCAGTATCACCACTTTGCGTTGATGCGTAGATAACCCGCTGATCACCTTCCAGAAAGTAGGCACATGTCGTGGCGCCTTGTCCCGAGTTGACCTGGTTGAGCGCCAGTGCTTTGGGATACTTAGGATTCAGCGGGCTCCAATAAATCTGGTCGCAATTCAATCCTTCCGCTTTGTTGCGCCGCTGCCAAACCAGGGCTTTTTGCCCATAAGCCCAATAGGCTTCTGCATTTTCACCGCCAAACGTCAATTGCGTCAAATTGCGCAAGTGCTTCTCACCGGCAAAGCGCAAGCTGTCCGTTACAGGATCGTACGGTGCTTCCCGCCGTACTTCTTGTCCGGCTTGTTCCTGGGGAACATTGTTGCAAGCACTAAGGCCCAAAACTGTGATCAGCAAGAGGCTCGGAATAAAACCCGCAAGCCAAATTGTGCTGTTTTTTCGGGCGAAAGGGGCTCGAGACCCGGTGCGAAAGACGTTCATAAGGGCTGGGACCGGCGGTAAAAACACCAGTTTTCCACGCGAAAATAGATTGGTTGAAGTTAATGTCCGCAGACGCTGAATTTGCCGAACTTTGCCCCTCGAACCATGAAAGCCTCTTTCGCTCATTATTCCTGGAGTGCAGCAAGCCGACTGGCCCTTTTCCTGGGGCTGTGGGGCAGTGTTTTGCTGCTGGGAACCGGCTGCCCGCGAGGTGACGCTGCCAAAGAGGCCGCGCAAGACCCACTAACCAATTCCACCGCAGAAATCACGCGGCTGTCCGAACGCATTCTGGCCGAACCGTCCAATGCTGGCCTCTACTTTTTGCGGGGCATGGAGTTTCGCAGTTTTAACAACCAGGCGGCACTAACCGATTTTAAGCAAGCCTGGCTTTTGGATTCTGCCAACGCCAACCACGCTCTGGGCTTGTCCGAGCAATACTTTTTGATGAACGACAGCCGGGCCAGCATGGGGGTGCTGAACCGCTGGCTTAAGAGCAACCCCAGCGAACAACGCGTGTTGTGGGCGCTGGCGCGCCAGGCCCTTCTGCTCAAACAATACGAACTTTCGCTGGGTGCACTCAACCAAATTCTGCGTCAGGATCTTCAAAATCCGGAGGTATATTACCTCAAAGCCAGAAATTTCCGATTTCTGGGGGATACCGCGCAAGCCATCTCCAGCTACCAGACCGCGCTGGAAATGGAACCGGCCTATGAGCGTGCGCACTTGGAACTGGGCGTCATGCTGCTGGCTAAAGGCGACCAAACCGGCTTGCGTTACCTGCGGAACGCCTTGGCGCTGAACGATTCCAGCTCAGCCGCGCGCTACCAGTTGGCCAAGTACCACCAGGACCGTGGCGAGTTTACCGATGCGGTCGAAACCTACGAAGCCCTCATTCTGCGCGACCCGCAAAATGGGGATGCGCTCTACAACCTGGCCACCATCTGGTACGCTGCTGATTCGCTCGAAAAAGCACTGCGCTTTTTCGACATGAGCACCAAAATGGAGCCTACCCGAGCTATGGGTTACTACGGAAAAGCGTTGTGCGCCGCGCAGTTGCAGCGCAGAGACCAGGCCCTGGCTTTCGTTCGCCAGGCCCTCGACCTCAACCCCGATTTAACCGCGGCTAAAACTCTTTCAGACTCGCTGGAGGCTTTGATGCCTTAAGCCTTCTCGTTTGATGTACAGAAAAAAGATCGATAGAATTTTCGGAAACTGTATCGCATGATCAACATCACCTTTCCCGACGGCCGCGTACAAGCGGTTCAGCCCGGCAGTACCCCGCTGGACATCGCTAAAGGTATCTCCGAAGGCCTGGCCCGCAATGTTCTTGCTGCAGAGGTCAACGGAGAAATCCGGGACGCTTTTCGCCCGCTTACCGAAGACGCTAAACTTCGTCTGCTCACCTGGGACGATCCCGGCGGGCAAAGCACCTTCTGGCATTCCTCTGCACACTTGCTGGCAGAGGCGCTGGAGGCGTTGTATCCCGGCGTAAAGTTTGGCATCGGTCCGCCCATTGCCGGCGGTTTTTATTACGATGTGGACTTGGGCGACCGCATTTTGCGCGATGAGGACTTGCCGATCATCGAAGCCAAAATGAAGGAGTTGGGCAAAGCCAAAAGTGCTTTTCGCCGCCGCGAAGTGAGCAAAGTCGATGCAATTGCCTTTTTTGGCGCCAAAGGCGACGAGTACAAACTGGAATTGATTGACGGTTTACAAGACGGCCAGATTACCTTCTACGAGCAAGGCAATTTCACAGACTTGTGCCGCGGGCCCCATATTCCTGAAACGGGGGCCATCAAAGCGGTCAAGATTCTAAACCTGGCCGGTGCGTATTGGCGGGGCGATGAAAAACGAAAGCAGTTGACGCGGATCTACGGCGTCAGTTTCCCCAAACAGGCTCAATTGGACGAACACCTGGCCCTGCTGGAAGAAGCCAAAAAGCGCGACCACCGCAAATTGGGCCAAGAGTTAGGCTTGTTTACCTTCAGCCAAAAAGTAGGGGCCGGTTTGCCACTTTGGCTGCCCAAAGGCACGATTGTGCGCAGCTTGCTTGAAGAATTTTTGAAAAAGGAGCAACTGCGCCGCGGCTACACCCCTGTGGTGACGCCTCATATAGGCAAAAAGGAATTGTATGTGACTTCAGGCCACTACGAGAAATACGGGGCGGATTCGTTCCAGCCCATCCGAACGCCGCGCGAAGACGAGGAATTCCTTCTCAAACCAATGAATTGCCCGCATCACTGCGAAATCTTCAAGCACAAACCGGTTTCTTACAAGGAACTTCCAGTGCGGATTGCAGAATTTGGCACGGTTTACCGCTACGAACAAAGCGGCGAATTGCACGGATTGACGCGTGTTCGCGGCTTTACCCAGGACGATGCGCACATTTTTTGCACCAAAGAGCAGGTTAAGGACGAGTTCAAAGACGTCATTGATCTAACCCTGATGGTGCTCAAAAAACTGGGCTTTGAGCATTACACGGCCCAGATTTCGGTCCGGGACCCCAATACCCCTGAAAAGTACATCGGCGATCCGGCCAACTGGGAGCGCGCCGAACAGGAAATCAAAGAGGCTGCGGACGAGAAAGGCCTGGTGACCACGGTGGTGGAAGGGGAAGCAGCTTTTTACGGCCCCAAACTGGACTTCATGGTTCAAGACGCCCTAAAACGAAGCTGGCAGCTGGGCACCATCCAGGTAGACTACAATCTTCCGGAGCGTTTCGAGCTGGAATACATCGGCTCAGACAACCAGCGCCACCGCCCTGTGATGATCCACCGGGCGCCCTTTGGTTCCTTTGAGCGTTTTATCGGCGTGCTCATCGAACACCTGGCTGGAAACTTCCCGTTGTGGCTAGCACCGGACCAGGTGGCCGTGCTGCCGATCTCTGACAAATACATTGATTACGCAACTGAAGTGACCGGATTCCTTAAAAACCGTGGATTTCGTTCCTTTGCGGACGACCGGAACGAAAAAATCGGCAAAAAAATCCGCGATAGCGAATTGCTGAAGGTTCCTTACATGCTGGTGGTGGGCGAGAAAGAAGCCGCTTCCAGGGAGTTGTCGGTGCGGCGTCACGGCGTAGGTGACGTGGGAATCCTCGATTGGGAAACCTTTGCCACCCGCCTGCAAAACGAAGTCACCGAAGGTCTTTAATCTTAAAACCCAACCTGTCCTTGCAAAAAAAACGGAAAGGCGTACAGCGAAAGCCGAACCTGAAATTTCAGTACAAAGTCAATCGTCTGATTCGACACAACACCATTCGCCTGGTCGGCGACAATGTGGAAGCCGGTGTTTATGATATCCGGGATGCCCAACGCAAGGCCAATGAACTCGGTCTTGATTTGGTGGAAATCTCCTCCAAAGCAGACCCACCAGTCTGCACCATCGTGGACTTCAACAAATTCCTTTACGAGAAGAAGAAGAAGGAAAAAGAACTGAAGGCCAAGCAGGTCAAGACAGTCATCAAGGAAATCCGTTTTACCCCGAACACGGACGACCACGACTTTGAATTCAAGGCCAAACACGCGGAGAAATTCCTTCAGGAAGGCTCCAAAGTCAAGACCTACGTGCAGTTCAAAGGCAGGAACATCGTTTTTAAAGACCGCGGTCAGATCATTCTGCTGCGTTTTGCCCAACGTCTGGAAGAATGGGGAGTGCCAGAACAGATGCCTATGCTGGAGGGACGCCGCATGTTCCTCTTCCTGACGCCCAAAAAGACCAACAAAGTCAAGAAATCGTCTGCTGCGGGCGAAGGAGGCGCCCCCAAACCCAAAGTCAGCCTCAAAGACCTGGCTCCCCTGCCTATTGAGGAGCCCGACTCCGACGAGCCTGATGATGAGGACGATGACGACACCGGGCTGGATGATACCGATCTTGTGGGCACGGAGACAGAAGGCGAGGACATCGGCTTTGACGATTCTGAAGAAGACGTCGATTTTGATGCAGAACTGGCTGAAAACGACGACGAGGAGAAGGAGAAAGATGAAGTCTGACCCCCGATAAGCCGGTTTTTAGCCTTTTTGGCTCATTTTACAGGATTCCCGACCAGGGCTTTCCTGTATTGAACCAATTTTATTACCTTTGCCATCCCCAAAACGGCGTCTTATGCCCAAGATGAAAACCAACTCGAGTGCCAAAAAGCGTTTTAAGCTGACCGGCTCGGGTAAAGTCAAACGGAGTCACGCATTCAAGCGTCACATTCTGACCAGCAAAACCAAAAGCCGCAAGCTGCGGTTAAGGCATGCTACTTTGGTCCATCCCAGCGATGAGGCCAATGTCAAGCGCATGCTCTGCAAGGCCTAATTTGTCCGTTTAAAGAAGATACGCTCGCAATCTCGTAGCCAATGCCCAGATCAGTCAACGCGGTAGCCGCCCGTCAAAGACGGAAGAAAATCCTCAAGCAGGCCAAAGGTTATTTTGGTCGCCGGAAAAACGTTTGGACGGTCGCCAAAAACGCCGTCGATAAAGGCATGGCCTATGCCTTCCGTCACCGGAAGTCCAAAAAGCGCGAATACCGCCGTCTGTGGATTGCCCGCATCAATGCTGCAGCCCGTTTGGAAGGCATCTCCTATTCCAAACTGATCCACCAACTGGACGAGCACAATGTGCAGCTTAGCCGCAAAGCCCTTGCCGACCTGGCTGCCAACAACCCCGAAGCCTTCAAAGCGGTGGTTGCCAAAGTCAGAGCATAATTCCGTCCGCTGTCTGGGCGTAAATCCTGGACAGTAAGGCCAGATGCCAGTAGAAATAGCGCGACACAGTACTAAAAAAGTACACTACCGCTAAAACCTCTCTTGTGCTGGGTAAACCGCTACTTCCAACGTGGTCGCGGCCGAAAAATCGCCCTTACCCTCCGCAGCCCCGCTGGGGTTAATCGATCCCCGGGCGTAGACAAACTCCAAATGAGGGTGCTGGTAACTGGCGCGAGGCCGCTCTTGGTCTTCCTCATGGTGCAGTATCCAGCGGGCTGTGAGCAATTCCGGCGAATGCAGGTCTGCCACCGCATTACCAGCCGAATCAAGAAATTGGATGCGCACCTTGTAGCCAGCGGGCAAACGCTCTAAGGTCTGGCGCACCAACAAACTGGCGCACAAAGCCTGAACCGGACTGTCCGAACCGGGGCACAAACCAGATTGAAAGAAACGTCCGTTGCGCAACGCGACCGCAGGCACTTGGCCCGAAACCAATAAGGTAAAACCCGGAGGGGTAAGCGGAAGCACTGCATCCGGATGTTCATCCCAGAGGCCCCAGTCCAAGCCCGCGTTCCAGAACAGCGCCGCCACCGCCCGCGGAACCTCTTCGGTTTTAGCCACAGGCGGCAAAACCGTTGGCGGATTGAGGCCCTGCATGAAGGGCTGATAAACCATCGTTAAACCAATGAGCGAAGCGGAATCTGTCGTTTGTGTTAAGATCAAGGCCAGGCCCGGCAATAGCGGAGTAGTATGAATGTGGTTCCGGCCCGCTGGGCCACCGTTCTGGGTTTGCAGAAAACCCCAATAACCCGGCAACAGCGCAAGCGCTGAATCCCAGGGCGAATTCAGGACCATACCATAGGGTATGTTACTTTTTCCGGCAAAACCCTCTTCAGGACTATACGCTGCAGAGGCCAAAGCAATCCAGCCCGAACTGGCCGCAAGCGAAAGGCCCAAATCCGGCGACACCAGCGCATAATTTCCGGAAAGGAAACTCCCCTCCTGCTTTCGGGCAGCCGACGCGCGAATCTTGTTCCACCATTCGGCGGGTTGCTCGTCAAAGGCCGGCAAGCCAATGAATTGGAAAGGCTCCGGCCAATCGGGTTTCATCAATTCCACCGCTGCCAGCGGTCTCGGCCCACGGAAAAGCGACGCCACCACCAGGTCGGCATATTGTACGCAGACCGTCTGGGGAGCTTGCTCCCACGTCACGCCGTTGACCCCGGCTTGTTGTTCCAAAAGCGTTTTCAGTTCAAAAAGCCAGGTCTGCTCCGGGGCGAAAGACCGGTAGTCACTGGCAACTGTGTTTGAACCTTCTGCACCTGGGGCTGACCCCCCAAGCCCGCTGCCTGCGGCACCCGAGCCTGCCCCCCCAGCCACGGAGCTTGGCGTGCCTGCACCAGAGGTAGCCGGGACCGGCAGGTCAGCAGATGGATCCAGGCCATTGACCAGCATCAGCACCCCCGAACGCAGCCAGGCATATTCCGCACGAAAAGCCCCACCCGGACGGGATACCGTCAGCACATAGCCCTCAAGCGAGAGCTCAAAGTCCATGTCCAGATCCGAGTATCGAAGCAGGTAGCCGGGCCGTCCATCTGGATGCGAGGTCAGCGTGTAGGTGCCCATGTCGCTCGGGCCGCTAAGCCCTTCGCCCGAAATATTTTGGGCCAGAACGGGATTGTTAAGCCCTGCGCCCGAAGGATTTTGGGCTAGAACAGTGCCGCGAGTCAAGAGCAACAGGAACCCCGCAAGCAGCAGCGCACTCTTCAGAAAGTGAGTATTTTTCATAGAACAGAAAATCATGCGGAAAAAAATCATGCGAAAGAAAAGAATGCGATCAACTTCGCAAAAACCAGCGGTGTGGCAACTAGTGTCCAACCCCTTGCCCTCCGGCCCGAGTGCTTGTTGCTGCTCATTCAACTCCATATGCTCAGCACCAGCTTGCGCCCGGCAGCCCGGTTTCTGAATTCACAAAGGTAAATACCCTGCCAGGTTCCGAGGAGCAAGCCGCGGTCAGTAATGGGACAACTGACCGAGCTGCCCACCAGGGTTGCCTTGATGTGCGCGGGCATGTCGTCGGGGCCTTCTTCGGTGTGCGTGTATCCGGGATCGTTCTCCGGGACCAGGCGATTGAACACATGTTCATAATCCCGTAACACCGAAGGGTCGGCGTTTTCGTTAATGGTCAATCCGGCAGACGTATGTAAAATAAACACATGCAATAAACCCCGGTCAGGCCACTCTGGAATGGCGGACTCAATGTGCGGAGTAATGAGGTGAAAGCCCCGTTTAAAAGGGGGCAATTGCAGGTTTGTTTGGCGAATCACCTGCACAAAATAGCCAATTGGAAACTACTGACCGGCCGGTGCGGTCAATTCCCGATCAGAAAGGTTCCGGTCAGCAAAATGAGTCCGGTTATGGCCACCCAAAACCGGCCTTCCTGCCAGATTTTGTGCCGGTACTCCACGACCAGAAACCCGATGTTCATTCCAAAGGCCAGGATTATGGATAAAAAGAGAATCATTGTGCCTAGAAGGTACGGAATGTTTGCTTTTAAACCAAGCACTTTTTGACTTAAAATACTGAAAATCAACAACATATGACACCTGGTTTTCATGTTTTCAGTCTTTAGGGCCAAAGGGCATCACCGGGCCTAGCAAGCGCGTTTCCTTGCCCGCACAAGGGTTAACTTTGCCATACCCTTAGCAGCCTGCTTCCCCTGCGGGACTGAGTCGTTTACTCCATGAAGATTTCCGCCTCCATCTATTCGCGCAACGGCCAGGGTTTGGAGGATACTGTCCGCGCATTGGATGCCCACGAGGTAGACTTCATCCACGTGGACTGCCACAACGATCCCGGGGTTTTCGACGACATCGACCGCATGCGGCAGGTCAGCACAACGCCCATTGACCTGCACCTGATTACGCCTGACCCCTCTCCTTTTTTCGAACCCATCCGTCAGCACCAAGTAAACCTGGTCTGCGTGCAACAGGAGAACCTGGAGCAGGCCTTAAGCGTGCCCGACGACCTGGTCAGCCGTTTTGGTCTGGCCGTCACCGCTGATACCCCGTTGGACGTTTTTGAACCACTGAGGAATCGCTTGCGCTTTGCGCTGTTCATGGCCACGACGCCAGGCCGCAGCGGCGGTCGCTTTGATCGGGTTAACTTTCGCCGCATTCGACGCTTTAAACGCATGTTCCCGGAATTGCGCATTCACGTAGATGGCGGCGTGGACGAAGAAGTCTCGTTCATCTTGCGCAATATGGGAGTGTACGCCGCCGTGTCTGGCTCTTTTTTGCTGGATGAACGCCTGGACAAAGGACCCTTGGGCGCACGCCTCATGCGGCTCATGCACGGGGGCCATTCCACCAGCAGCACCACTGATGACGATGCGGGCCATTTTCGGGTCCGCGACTTCATGATGGAGCGCGACGAGATTCCGGTCCTGGCCGGACCTGACCCGGGCCTGCCCGCGGTGCTGCAGTCTATCGAAGCGCACAGCATGGGCTTTACCCTGCTGGAAGATTCCGAACAACACCTCATCGGCCTGATCAGCAATGCCGACGTGCGCCGCGGCCTGCTCCGGCACCTCGATGATCTGAACCGGGTGGCTGTTTCCGATGTTATCAACCCACAGCCGCTCTTTGCCCGAGAAGACGATACGGTGCATGCGCTGTTGCGCCGCATTAAGGCCTGCCCATTTCCGGTCAATTACCTGCCCGTTCTGGACCAGGAGAATCGCGTCACCGGTGCGCTCCAATTCCACAACCTCATCAAGGGAGAATCATGATTGTACACGTGCAAAAAAATATCCCGGCTTCCAGTTTGGAATTGCTCGGGCGAAACCTGCAGGCGGCTGTGCTCACGACACCGGAACGCCACATCCTGATCACCCCTTCGAGCTACCGGAGTGTGAACGGCGAAGCTGCGGGAGTGGAGCAGTACATCGAAGAAACGTTTGTGTTTGCGGATGACCGGCAGATGTCTGCCTTGGAATACACCAAAACAAAACGTACGGTAAACATAGGAAACATTACGGTCGGTGGCGACTCCGACCACTGCATCATGATCGCCGGTCCGTGCTCCATAGAATCGGAGGAACAGATCGATCAGGTAGCCCGGTTTCTCGTTGAACGGGGCATTAAAACGCTGCGCGCGGGCTGTTACAAACCCCGCACTTCTCCCTACAGTTTTCAGGGGCTTGGGTTGGAGGGTTTGAAAATGCTGGCGCGCGTTCGCGAGCGCTACGGTTTTTCGATCATTACCGAAGCCCGCGATGCCACCCACATTGATGAAATCATCGAGTATGCCGACGTCATCCAAGTGGGTGCCAAGGCCATGTACGACCAGGGTATTCTTCGCCGCTGCGGAACCAGCAACAAGCCCGTGTTGATCAAACGCGGCTTTGGCAGCACCTTGCAGGAATTTGTACAAGCCGCGGAGTTTGTGCTTTCTGCCGGCAATGACCAGGTCATGCTCTGTGAGCGTGGCATCCGCACGTTTGAAACCAAAACCCGATTCACCCTGGACTTGTGCGGGGTGGCCTGGCTCAAAGCCCATACTAACCTGCCGCTGATCCTGGATCCCAGCCATGCCATGGGCTACCGCTACGGTGTTCCCGATCTGGCCAGGGCTTGTGTGGCCATGGGCGTAGACGGGCTGCTCATCGAGACGCATCCCAATCCGGACCAGGCTAAGTCAGACGCTTCGCAACAACTCAACTTTGACCAGTTTAGTGCTGTGCACGACAGCTTGCGCGCGCTGGCGCAAGCCGTTGGAAAAACTATGGTTTAGCGCAATGCTTGCTGTCGTGTGGCGCCAAGCACCCCTTCCCCCGACCTATTTGTCTTTGCTCTATGCCTTCTAACCCCGATTCTGCCGCGGATTCTGCCGCTGAACTGCGACCGGACATCCGCCTTCTCGTGCTTGACGTCGACGGTACCTTGACCGACGGCGGTATGTACATTTCCGAAAGCGGCGACGAATTCAAACGGTTCAATACCAAGGATGGAATGGCCATTAAACGCATTACGAGGGCGGGGTTTGCGGTGGCGTTTTTGAGCTCCGGTCTGGGCAAGGTCATGGTGCAGCGCCGTGCCGACATGCTCGGCGTTACCCGCTGTTTTGTGGGCGAAGGGCGCAAGTTGCCGATACTCGACACCTGGCGGCAGGAACTCGGGCTGCAGTGGGCGGAGGTGGCCTACATTGGTGATGATGTCAACGACGAGGAATGCCTTCGTCACGTGGGCCTCAGCGCCTGCCCTGCCGACGCGCACCCGCGCATTCGCAGGCTGGTGCAGGTGGTTTTGGAACAGCCGGGCGGCGAGGCTTGTGTACGGGAATTCATTGACCGATTTATAGGGGAGTAACTTCACCAAATGAGTATTCGACGCAGAGGAATGGACGCTCCGGATGAACCGGTCAAAAAACGACTGGATCGCGACAGCCTCATGGCGCTGCGTCGGGTCTGGCACTATATGCGCCCCTACCGCGGTTGGTTCGCTGCCGGCATGACCGCTTTGGTCTTGTCCACGCTGACCATTCTGACAATTCCGCAGTTGGCTGGCGACCTGATCAACGTGGCCACGGGAGCCGATCCACTCATTCCCGGCGACTTGGGCACGCTTGGCCGCATTTTCGTGGTTATTCTGATTTTGCAGGCCATCTTGAGCTTCATCCGCATTTACACCTTTGCCAAGGTCAGCGAGTACACCCTTTCAGACATTCGAAAAAGTCTTTACGACCGGATGCTGGGGCTTCCTTTTCCGTTTTACGAAAAGCGCCGTGTGGGCGAACTGACCAGCCGGATTACCAACGACGTCTCGGAGCTGCAAGACCTGATCTCCAACATTTTAGCCGAGTTCCTGCGGCAAATTGCCACGTTGGTGCTGGGGGTAACTGCTCTCTTTTTCAAATCGCCTCAACTGACCGGGCTGATGCTGCTGATCATTCCCGTGGCGGCGGTGGCGGCCATGTATTTCGGCCGCTACATCCGCCGGCTTGCCCGTGAGCGGCAGGATATGCTGGCCGAAAGCAATGTGGTGGTGGAAGAAACCCTGCAAAACATTCAAACGGTCAAAAGTTTTACCAACGAGAACCTGGAAAGTCGGCGCTACGCTGGTTTCCAAACCAAAGTGGTTGAGTTGGCCATGCAGGCCGCGCGATACAGGGGCCTGTTCGTCAGCTTTATCATCATCGCATTTTTGGGCGGTATCGGGCTGATCATGTGGTACGGCAGCACGCTAATTGCCTCTGGAGCCATGGCTGCTGGTGACCTGGTCTCCTTTATCATCTACACCGCCTTCATTGGCGGCTCCATCAGCGGCATGGTGGAACTCTACGGTGGGCTGCTGCGCTCCGTGGGTGCCTCCGATCGCATCTTCGAGATGCTGAACGAGGACATGGAGGTTGACCTGGCGCAAGCTCCGCGCAGCCTGGCCCTGGAAGGTGCGGTGAGTTTGGAGCACATTCGCTTCGCCTACCCCACCCGACCGGACATCACCGTGCTTCAGGACTTTACGCTATCGCTTTCGCCGGGCGAAAAGGTGGCATTGGCGGGCCCCTCCGGCGCTGGAAAATCCACCGTAGCACAACTTATCTTAGGGTTCTACGAGTTGGAGCAGGGCAGCCTCACCTACGATGGCAAGCCGGCTTCTGCCTTCAGCAAACGGGATATCCGCAGGCACATCGCCGTTGTGCCGCAGGAAGTGATCCTCTTTGGCGGCACCATCCGCGAAAACATTGCGTACGGCAAGCCCGACGCCACAGATCAAGAAATTATTGAAGCAGCCACCAAGGCGAATGCCTGGCAGTTCATTAAAGGCTTTCCCGAAAAACTGGAAACTATTGTTGGCGAGCGCGGCATTAAACTGTCTGGCGGGCAGCGGCAACGAGTGGCCATTGCCCGGGCTATCTTGAAAGACCCGGCTATTCTTATTCTTGATGAGGCCACCTCCAGCCTGGATGCAGAATCAGAGCGTCTGGTTCAGGACGCCCTGGAGCTGTTGATGAACAACAGAACCACCCTCATCATCGCACACCGCCTGAGCACCATTAGAAAGGTAGACCGCATTCACGTGCTTCAGGAGGGCCGAATTGCGGAGACCGGCACCTTTGAAGAGTTAGCTGCCAAGCCCGGTGGCTTGTTCGCCAACTTGCTGAGGCTGCAATTCGAAGAGAGCGATTTGGTGCTCGAAGAGGCTATGCCACAAAGCGAGGTCCTACCAGCATAAACGCGGAACCCTTCCCCCTTAAAGCCCCTTCAAAAATGCCTGGACGGCTTCAAAAAAAGCGCGGGGTTGCTGGGCGTGCAACCAATGACCTGCGCCCGGAATGGTCTGCAAGCTCGCGCGTGGAAAAAGCTGCACAATGGCTGGCCAATCCGAGTCAGCTACGTAATTAGACCGCCCTCCGCGCACAAAGAGTGTCGGCCCGTCATACGCGAAATCAGCGGCGCCAAAGCCCAAAATGCCGGCGTATTCTTGTTGGATGACCGGCAGGTTCATTTTCCAGCGATAGCCACCCTCCGGATCGCGGCTGAGGTTTTTGAGCAGGAATTGGCGAACATCAGCATCCGGAATCCAGCGTCCTAGCTGTTCGTCGGCTTCTGTCCTGTTGCCGAGCTGGTCAGGAGTAATCTTTTCGAGGGCATCAAAAATAGTGTCGTGGCCGGGAGGGTAGGTTTTGGGTGCAATGTCGGCTACGATAAGGGCTTCAGTGAGATCGGGATGGTCCAGTGCAAAACGCATGGCGGTTTTGCCACCCATGCTGTGGCCTAAAACGGTGGCCTGACGAATGCCCTGCTCTTCAAAAAACAGCCGAAGATCTTCGGCCATGGTCGCGTAGTCCATCGGCTCACCATGGGGCGACCGGCCGTGGTTGCGCTGATCCACCAGGTACACGGTGTGCGATTCGGCAAATTGCTTTCCCAGGGTAACCCAATTGTCTAGCGAGCCGAACAGCCCGTGCAAGATGACCAAAGCCGGACCCGAGCCCATTTCGCGATGATTCAGTAACATTTTATATGGTATGTTATTGCGGGCCAGTTCGACTGTTCCGGACCGTTAAGAGATTACCGCGCTTACCAGACTCGGCCATTTTGTCCTGCGGACCGCCTAACGACTGTTCCCTCAGGACATCCGCATCCGCTTGGTTAAATAGGGCATTAAAACCTGACGGAAACTCAGGGCGGCATCAGCTTCTACATAATCAATGCGAAATTGTCCACAGCGCAGTTCAAGATCCTTGCGAAATTGCTGCATGCGCGTTACGTAGCGCTCGCGCACGTCGTTGGAGCGAAGCTTAACCTCTTCGCCGGTCTCCAGATCAATGAACAGATAGGGTTTGTTGTCAAAACCAAAGTCAAGTTCACGCGCTTTGTCGGTGACGTGAAACAGAATGACTTCATGCTTGGCATGGCGAAGGTGCTGCAGCGCACTAAACAGCTCTTCCAAATGATCCAAATCGTCAAACATGTCGCTGAAGATGACCACCATGGATCGACGGTGGGCGCTGTCCGCAATTTGATGCAGGCAATGCGCCGCTCTGGTTTTGCGGTCACGACTGCCTTCGCGGAGCGTGCGCTCTAAGTGGGTCAGCAAGAGCCGGTGGTGCAGCGCACTGGATCGGTCTTTGGTGTGAACAGTAAGTTCCTCATCAAAGATGGAAAGGCCAACTGCATCCCGCTGCATTTTCATCAGGTGCATGAGCGCGGCGGCGCCCACGGCAGCGAAGCGCATTTTGTTAATGCCACCGCGCTTTTTCAGCAGATCGCCTTCCGGAAAGTGCATGGAGGAAGAGGCGTCCAGCACCAGGTGACAGCGCAGATTCGTTTCCTCTTCATAGCGTTTGGTGTACAGGCGATCCGTGCGGGCGTAGACTTTCCAATCCACATGCCGCATGGGCTGCCCTGGGTTATAAAGTTGGTGCTCGGCAAACTCAACAGAAAATCCGTGAAAAGGGCTCTTGTGCAATCCGATGATAAAGCCCTCTACCACCTGACGCGCGATCAACTCCAGGTTCTCGATTTCCCGGTAATCCCGGAGCGTAAGAAGTTGTTCCGTTTCAGGCATCGGGGAGGATCATTGTCCGGAACTTAAACCGGAACTCAGGCCAAGATACAGACCAGAACTCAGGCCGAAATGCAGATCAGAACTCAGGCCGAAATGCAGATCAGAACTCGGGCCAAGATACAGACCGGAACTCAGGCCAAGATACAGACCGGAACTCAGGCCGAAATGCAGACCAGAACTCGGGCCAAGATACAGACCGGAACTCAGGCCGAAATGCAGATCAGAACTCAGAGATGAGCCTTCAGCTTCTGCTCCAGAACTGCTTTAGGGGCGGCACCAACCTGCTTATCCACCACCTGGCCATTTTTGACAAAAAGGATGGTGGGAATGTTCATGATCCGGTAGCGCTGGGTGATCTCCGGGTTGTGGTCAACGTTAACCTTGCCGATGTTGGCCTGGCTGCCGTACTCCTTGGCGAGCTCTTCCACAATAGGGCCGACCATGCGGCAAGGACCGCACCATTCTGCCCAAAAATCGATCATGGCAACTTTATCTGCTTCCAAAACATCGTGTTGGAAATTGGCATCCGTAAACTCGAGGGCCATGGGAAATTGTCTTTATTTGAGGGGATCCAGACAAAAAAACTGTCTGTCACTTGAACGGCTAAGATACGCGTAAAGTTCCCCATGCCGGCTCGATCAGGCCAGGGAATACTCCAACCGCAGATTCTCCCGGAGTTCCCGAACCAGGGCGGTAGAAATTTCCACCCGAAACTTCTTGGAGAAGAACTCCAGCGAGTATCGATCGGTTTCATCCAAGACTCGAATAGACAGGGCATGCTTTCCGGGATGGCCGGTGCAAACGGATTGCAAGCCGTCCAAAAGGGCTTCATCTATACCACTGAGCGGGACCAAAACGGTGATCTTTTTGGCCTTTTGGTCCCGAACGCTCTCTAAAAGGATCATGCTGGAGATCTTGTACTCCAGATTTTCATCGTCCTTGAACCGGGGTTGGTATCGACCTGTCAGGTAGACAGCTACGCCCTCCTGGTCCAGAAAATGCTTGAATTTGAGGTAGTCTTCGCCAAAAAGCGACAGTTCCATTTCGCCCGAAAAATCTTCCAGGCAAAAGGAACCGAAGCGCGTACCCCGCTTGGTGGTCCGATGCTGAACCTTGGTGAGTATGCCGCCCAGGTTCAGGACCCCGCTTTTGGCTTTGGCCGCTTCAGCCACGTTGCAGGTGGTAAAAGTCTCCAACTCCATGGCGTAATTGTCCAGCGGATGCCCGGACAGGTAAATGCCCGTGACCTCCTTTTCTTTCATTAACTGATAGAGCAAAGTCCAAGGCGTGGCTTCTGGAACCGGGGGATCTGCCGTATCGAAGGAGTCCCCCAAGGAGCCAAAAAGGCTGTTTTGGTTGGCCGCCAGGCTGGTCTGATAGGCATTGCCGTGCTTGATGGCGCTCTCCAGCAGGTTCGGTCCTTCGCCATGGGCTTGGAAATACTGCGCGCGGTGAAGACCGAAACTGTCAAAGGCACCAGCTTCTGCCAGTGCTTCAAGGCATTTCTTGTTCATGGCCCGCAGGTTGGAGCGGCGGGTCAGGTCGAAGACACTTTTGTAAGGTCCTACCTTTTGCCGCTGCTCCAACAGCGCCTCGACCGCTGCTGAGCCCACGCCCTTAACGGCAGAAAGCGCAAAGCGGATGGCTCCTGTAGGATTCACGGTAAAGTTCAGGTCGCTTTCGTTGAGGTCCGGGCTGAGCAGTTCCACGCCGAGGCTGCGGCTTTCGCGCAAAAAGAAGTTGATCTGCTTGATGTCGTTTTTGTTGTTGGTCAGCACTGCGGCCATGTACTCCGCCGGGTAATGGGCTTTCAGGTAGGCTGTCTGGTAGGCCAACACCGAATATGCAGCCGAATGCGAACGGTTGAAGCCGTAATTCGCAAATTCCATCATGATGGCATAGATCTCCGACGCCTTCTTCTCGTCAATGCCCCGCTCCTTGGCTCCGTCGACGAAGACGCGTTTCTGCTTCTCCATCTCGTCTTTTTTCTTCTTGCCCATGGCACGCCGAAGGTTGTCAGCAGCGCCAAGACTGAAGCCGCCGATGATCTGAGCGGTTTGCATGATCTGCTCCTGGTAGACCATGATGCCGTGGGTGGGTTTGAGCAGGCTTTCGAGCAAGGGATGTGGGTATTCCACCGGCTTGCGACCGTGCTTGCGGTCAATAAACAGCGGAATAAACTCCATAGGGCCCGGGCGGTACAGGGCGTTCATCGCGATGAGGTCCTCGATGTCCGTGGGTTTGAGGTCGCGCAGGTACTTCTGCATGCCCGGCGATTCAAACTGAAAAATGCCAATGGTGCGGGCCTCCTGGAACAATTCATACGTTTTGTTATCGTCCAGGGGAATGGCGTCCGAATCCACCACGATGCCGTGGCGTTTCTTGATGTTTCGGCACGCCTCGTCGATGATGCCCAGCGTTTTAAGGCCCAGGAAGTCCATCTTGAGCATACCGGCCGACTCGACGTACTTGCCTTCAAACTGGGTCACCCACAGCTCGGCATCCTTGGCGGTACAAACCGGGATATACTCCATCAGATCGTTTGGAGCAATGATGACCCCGGCTGCATGCAGCCCTGTGTGGCGAACAGACCCCTCCAGTGCCTTGGCCGTTTTAAGCGTTTGTGCCGCCAAATCATTGCCCTCATAAATGGCTTTGAGATCGGGCGTGCTCTCCATAGCACTCTTCAGCGTTGTTCCCGGCGTAGCTGGCACCAGTTTTGCAATGCGATCCACTTCGCTTAACGGCAGGTTCAACACGCGCCCCACATCCCGGATGGCGCTGCGGGCGGCCATGGTACCGTAGGTGATGATCTGCGCAACCTGGTTTTTGCCGTACTTCTTGATGACGTAATCAATCACCTGCTGCCGGCCGGCATCGTCAAAGTCAATGTCAATATCGGGCATGCTGACGCGTTCCGGGTTCAGAAAGCGTTCAAAGAGCAGGTTGTAGCCAATGGGGTCAATGTTGGTGATGCCGGTGCAGTAGGCCACACAAGACCCGGCTGCGGATCCGCGGCCTGGTCCTACCCGGACGCCGAGTGTTTTAGCCGCAGCGATGAAGTCCTGCACAATTAAAAAGTATCCGGCAAATCCCATGTCGCGAATCACGGCCAGTTCAAAATCGAGGCGCTCTGCAACGTCCTGGCCAAAATTTGGGTAGCGCTTTTTTGCCCCATCAAACGCCAGATGGCGGAGGTACTCGTCTTCTGTGGCAAAGCCTGTAGGCAGGGCGAAATTGGGCAGGAGGATATCGCGACTGAGTTTGGGAGGCTCAATCTTGGAGGCTATCTCGGCCGTGAAATCCAGCGCCTCGGGTACATCCGAAAACAGGGCGGCCATTTCCGCCTGAGTCTTGAAATAGAACTCCTCGTTGAAAAAACCGAAACGCTTGCCCGGTCCGTCGCCGATGGGGGTGGCTTTGAGTTCGGCGGTGTTAACGCACAACAAAACATCGTGCGATTCTGCATCGTCGCGGTTGATGTAATGCGAATCGTTGGTGCAGATAATGCGAACGCCGTACTTGCGCGCAAAGCGCAGCAATACCTGGTTGACTTGTTCCTGACTAACTCCCGTGCCGTCGATGTCCGGGATAAAGTGCCGCTGAAGCTCCACGTAGAAGTCCTCCCCAAAAAGGTCCAACCACCAGCGAAACACTTTTTCTGCCTCTTCTTCGCCTTTGTGGACGATGGCCTGCGGGATTTCAGCGCCGAGGCAACAACTGGTGGCGATCAGCCCTTCGTGGTAGCGCAACAAGAGCTCTTTGTCAATACGCGGCCATTTTGAATACAGCCCTTCTATAAAGCCGAGCGAACAGAGTTTGCTCAGGTTTTTGTAGCCCGCCGGATTCTTGGCCAGCAACAACTGGTGGTAGCGGTTGTCGCGCTCTTGTCGGGTGAAGGATTTGCGATGCCGGTCGTCAACTAAGTAAAACTCGCAACCCACCACGGGAATGAGGTCCCGCTTTTTAGCCTCCGAGACAAATTCAAAGACGCCGAACATGTTGCCGTGATCGGTGATGGCACAGGCCTTCTGCCCGTCTGCTTTGGCCTTGTCCAGCATGGCGGGAATGGACGAAGCGCCGTCGAGCAGCGAGTATTGCGTGTGGACGTGGAGGTGGACGAATTCGGGCATAATGCGGGTACAGCGTCGCAGGGCGAACGAGGGCCTTTCCCCCGAAAAAAACGGACGCCGAAGGCCTAAATTAAGACCTTGCTTCAGGACCCGGGACGAACCGACCCGTCCAAATTCAGAATGTGGAAAAAAACAGGTTCCCGCCTGCTAAAAACCGTTTAGTGGTTCATGTCGTAGAACACACCAACGTTAAAGGAGGGTGCGGCCGCTACAATTTCCGCGCGAAGAGCTCCGCCAACCGCCGCGGAAACTCCGAATCCACCCTTGATGTAGTAGGCCGCTTCAACCGTAAACGAGGTGAACTCCTGGTTGTTGGCGAAAATGCTGGTGCTGGTAATGGTTTCGGCCGTTTGCCCGTTTTTGAGCGATTCCCAGTTGGCCAGGCGCAGGATAAACCACAGATCGCGGTCCAACACAGCAACACCTGACTCTACCCCTACCCTGATTTCTTCTGAGAAACCGTTGGTGCGGTGGTTGAAACCGGCAAAAGCAGCGGCATAGCCCGAAGATTTCTTGCCCACGTTAAACGACCGGCCGATGTCAAATTGGAGCAACTGGTTAAATTCTCCATCGCCGGTTTGAAGGTTGCCTTGCGTTCCCGCACTTGGATTGCCGATTGGTAGACCCAGCACCAGCGAGAGCGCCATGGGCGTCCTGCTGCCGGGTTTGTTCAGCCCGTACTTGATGCCCAGATCGGTGTCGCCAATGCTGTTGAGGGCTTCGCCAGGAATCAACACTTCGCCCGTGCTGGCAGAAACCACATTGTTCACGTAGTTCCGGCTGAGAAAGGGGAAATTGAGCGTGGCCGTCCATCGGTCAACTATGCCGTACTCCGCGTACAAGGTTGTGTTAAAGATGCCTGTGGTTACGTTGGGATCGGTGAGACCTGCATCCGTAAAATGCTCATCGTACACGATCCAATACTCCGACAACTTGAAGTAGCCCTTGCCTTTGGGTTGCGTCCAGGGACCCCCGGCAAACAAGGCAGGCGCCCAAAACAAACAAACAAGCAGCCAACCCGCTTTGGGTTGAGCGTCAATCCATGATTTCACCATCTCCAACTTTTACATTAAAAGGTTTGCAATAGTACAACACAAAAGCGTAGTCCTGGAGCCCTGCTCCAGCAATAGTATACGTATGTGCCCCGGAAAAATCTGTTACGCGACCGATCTCCAGCGCTCCGACACTTATGCCCGGGTTGTTGGTCAGGTACACGTACAAACCAGGAAGGGAGGTAGAAGCGGCATAGTCGTCTGCGATGCGCAACTCCAGATTGCCTCCGCCAATGTCGTGCAGTTCGAAATCACCTTCGAGCAAGTAGCTGCTCGTAGTCCGAATCACGCCCGTTCGAAACGAGGTTGGGGCGACCGTCGTGGTTCCAACACCCAGCGCTAAAGCGGTATTGATGCTCCCCTCCGGCGTTACCGCCACAGCGGTTAACGTTACCCCTCCCTCTTGAAGCGCAGTAGCCAGGCCTTCTTCGGTGATGGAAACAACAGCAGGATCGGAGCTGGACCAGGTGGTAACTGCCGGTTCAGGCTGCCCAACGCCGTTAAAGTATTGCGCATCAAATTGGTGCGAACTGCCTAATCCGAGTGAATCCAACGGATTGGTGATGCGCAGTTCGGGGTCTACAGCATCCTGAATGACGTCATCGCCAATGCAGCCAGCGGCCAAAACAGCCGTGAGGCTGAGGAACAAGAGGTACTTCATGGGTGGAGGAAATGGAACGTTCAGCCATCAAAAATTGTTCAACACCGCACAAATACCCCGAGTTCCCGAGACGAAAATTATTTTACGACGATCACCCCCGATCGCATGTAGGTGTCGCTTTCCATGCGGTAAAAGTACACGCCCGGCGTTTTAAATCCGGGGGAAAAGCGATCGCCCCGTTGAACAGCATGGTAGGATACTTCCTTGCCTTGCACGTCAAAAAAGCGGATCCGAAACGATTCAGCAAAGAGCGCGTCGACGATAAACTGCCCGTCAAGCGAAACAGGATTCGGGTACAAATCTGCTTGCTGAGGCAGCAAATCGTCTTTGCCTGGATCTTCAATGCTCAAGGGTGTGCCGTCTACGTTGACGTTGTCCAGGTAGAGCATCTGCCCCCAGTTACCGTGGTTGCGAAAAACCACCATGGCCCCTTCCAACCCGGCATAAGGAGTCATGTCCAGGGTCTCCGTGCGCCATTGTTCCCCGGTGGGCACAAAGACGTCCGCGGTATAAACCGGTGCCGTGCTTAAGGCCTCTCCTCCCTGAAAATAGAGCGAGGTAAAGCTTACTCCGCAGTCAGGCGAAATCAGCACTTCCAACGTATCAGAATACTGCCCACCGTAAGGGGCATAGGCCACATCAAACCTGAGCTCCATAGCGTTGGCCTGCAGGTTCACGAACGCGCGCAAATCACCGTAGCCTCCCTGAATGTCAATGGAGAAGTTGTCAGCGCTGGCACTGTTGGCACTGCTGCCGTAGCCCCCGGCGCGATTGGTTTTGGACCAAATGCCTACGCCGCTGTTCAGGCCCTGCGTGGTCCATTCTGCCGGGGGAAAGGCGCCTTCAAAAGCTTCCGAAACTGCCGTCGCTTCGATGCCGTTCAACCAAACGCGAACACTGTCGGTGCCGCTCTGCCCCAGTGCATCGGTCACCGTCAGCACCGCCCAATGCGCCCCCTCGCCGCTAAAAGTAACCGCGGGATTGCGCTGCGTAGAAGTTACGGGCGTTCCTCCTTCAAAACTCCAGGACCAGGAGGCCCCGGCATGCAACAATATAGAATGATCCTCAAATAGGAAGGTATCGATGCTGCACACGGCGGTCTGACGATCCACCATGGCCTGCGCTATTGGGTATTGGGGCAGTTCGCGCATCGGGGCTTCCCAAACGCCTTTGCCGTAAGTAGCCAGGCGCAATTCGCCATCGCGGTAAAAAGGTTTGAGAATGTTGCTGTTGGCAAAGGCCGGCAAGCCTTCGCTGTAAGCATCCCAATCGGGCATAGCGCGATCGCGGAAAAAGATGCCCTTGTCGGTGGCGGCATACAGTCCGCCGCCTGTGGCTCCCGTCAGCAGAATAGACCGAATCTCGTGCGTGGCAAAAACCGTTCCGCTGATGTTGATCCACGAAGTGCCTCCATCTTCGGAGCGGTACACTTTGGCCGTTGCTGCCCCTGACGGAAACGCAAGATAAACTATGTTATGGTTTTCAGGGTCAACTTGCAACAGGATGCGCTCTCTTCCTCCGCCGGTACCCGGCAGGGTCAATTCGGTGAAGGTGCTTCCACCATCTGTGGTCTCCCATAGCCGCCCAACGCTTCCGGAGCTCGGTGCCTGGCTCACATACATGACTTGCGGATTGGACCGGGCCACTTCAAAATACCGGACTTCTGCATTGACCGTGCCGGGGAACGTGTACGCCAGGTTAAACGACGATCCCGCATTCTCCGAGCGCCAAAGGTTCTGGTCGCGGCCCACCCACACGATGTTGTAGTACGAAGGGTGAAATTCCATTTCGCTGCTGCTGGCCGAAAAATAGCTTTCGTTCGGTGCCAGTCCGAGCGCACCATAAGAAATAGGCTGGCCGATTATCTCCGGCATCATCACGGTGCCCAATTCGGAGGAATAGACTTTGCGGTTCTGGCCAGGGTTGACGTATCCGGACGGGGGCTCGGCACCGCCCAATTGCAGGTGATTTCCCTCGCCATAATTCTCGTGCCAGGCCAGGTTGCCGTTGTGGTACAGACCGCCCACGTGGACGTCATCGTTCCAGCCCACCCCGAAGCCCCAGTAATCCGAACCGTGCAGCCCTTGCATCCGGACGTCAAAATCGGATGCATAGAAATCGTTACTGAACGTGATACCGCCGTCGTTGGTAATCCAGGTGCCCGCAGGGGTAACGCGGAAATCCTGCATGTCCACGTGAATGGGCAGGTAGCCGCCCAAATAGCCGCCAGCCACACTGAACGTTGCACCGCCATCGTTGCTCTTCCACAGGTTAAGACCGCCAATGAGCAGGTCATCAGCATTTGTAGGAGATGCGGCGAAACCGCAATTGTAAAAACCCTGGTGGTAGTCCCAGCCCGGCCAGCCGATGGCCAGGTTCGGGTGGATAGTGGTATACGGACCTCCGGCAGGGCCATTGGGCAAGGTCCAGTTTTCACCGCCGTCGTTGCTGCGGTACACCCCAATGTAACCCAAGTCGCCGGCTTTGGCCTCTCCAATAAGGTAAGCGTACACCCGGTTGGGATCGGCGGCAGTTACGGCCAATCGGGCTCCGCCGTCGTTGCGCGCCGGGTCCGTGCTGCTGAACCAGCCGCCAAAGCGCTGGCTGAACGTAGCCCCCTGATCCGAGGATTTCCAAAATTCAGCCCGTTTCTCAGCCGGGTCATTCTGCACAACATAAATTATGTTATCATCCCCTGGTTTGGCTTTCACGTCCCAACTGGCCACGCTGTTCAGGTTCGTCCAATTGGCACCTGCGTCAGTACTGCGGTACAGGCCGGTGTTGCCGGCTGCAAAAACGATGTTGGGGTTGGTCGCCAACACCAAAATCTCCTTAACCCACAGTGAGGTAACGGTCAGCACCGCATTCCAGGTAATGCCGCCATCCACGGACTTCATCAGGCTCCAGCCGTTGCTGGCATAAACCACGTCGGCATTGGTGGGGTCCACGCAAATGGCCTCTACCCCATTAAAAAAATAGGCCTGCGAAGACGGCGACCAACTCATTCCCCCGTCCGTGCTCTTGTACACCTCGCCCGGCTCCGTGCCCGCGTACACTATGTTCAGATCAGCTGCACATTGGGTAATGGAGTAGACGTTAGTCTGGTCGTTCTCTTTGTTGCCTGCGCTGTTGTACGTCTGCATCGGGCCCATGGGTGCCCACAAACTGCCGCCGCGGGCGGTTTCACGTTGCACGCTTCCGGGGGAAAGGGTGCCGTCATAGTAAGCAGCTAATTTTGCCTGATCCACTCTGCCGTCTGCCCCTATCGCAACCGCAGCTTGCCGACGCCAGCGTTTGTAGTACTGGGTGTGGTACGATTTTTCAAAAACGCGGTTCCGAAACCAGTCCTTGTAAGCGGCATCTACTACTGCCACCACCGGTTGTTCGCTGTACATTAATTGCGCCCAATCCGGAGCTGAGGCGATTACAGCCTCTGAGGGCCTTTGCAGGAAAACGAATTGCGCCTGAATGGTTTGTGAAACGCAGAACAGCAGGCAACAAAAGAGAAGAATTCGCATTAGGTAGAGTGATATTCCCACGAAAATACGCTTAACGAAACCCGAATAAAAGCCCTTAATCGAATCTTTCTGCTAAGTGGAAAACTTCCGCACTACTCCCCCAGCCAGGCCTCAACAGGCTTGAGCGTCAGCTCCGGCTCGGGGCGCTCAAACAAGTCGTGAATCAATCCATGCAGGGATGATGGAGCCGTTGCTTTCAAATGCGCCAGCAGATCAAGCGAGGTTGGATAAGGCGGTCCGCCGCGGTGCTGGGCTAAAAAAGTACCCAATGCAGCCAGCAGTTCGTCCTCTCCCCAGGCTTCCTGGAGGGTATAAAAGGCCAAAGCACCTTTGCCATACGTCAGATAAGTTTGTTCTGCATTGGCATGATAAAGGGGTACATCGGCTGGAGAAGCGGTCCCTGCTTCGGCTCTGCCCTGTCGATACCGGACGCGCTGTTGCTCCAGGAAACGGAGCGCCTTGGCCCGACCAAATTCCTGTTCATAGACTTTCACGCTGACGTACTCGGCAATGCTCTCCGTGAGCACGGTAGCGCCCAAAGCGTGTGCCGGAATTACCTGATTTCCCCACCACTGATGGGCCAATTCATGCGCGGCCACGTAAAAAGGGAGGTCCAGGAATTCCTCATCTGTATCGTGGATGAACCGCAGCTCGGACATGGAAATCACATTGCCGGAGGTGGTAGCGTAAGAACCTTGGGAGCGCGCATATTCAACGATCCTAATCTGCCGGTAGGGATACGGTCCAAAATGCGCAACGTTGAAATCCAAACTAGCCTTTAGGCCCGCCATCATAGAGGCCAGACAAGCGCGATGCGCTGGGTGGTGGAAAATGGCCAATTCCACGCCGCGGTAGTTCTGCCGCATCACCTCAAACTTGCCCGAATGAAAGCCAAGCACAAACTTGATCGGTTGCGCCATTTTATAGTGGAAATAATGCCGATCGTCTTGCGTCCAGTTGCGCAAAAGTGTGCCCGCAGTGACCGCGGTTTGCTCCGCTGACGTACTCAGCACAGCTTCGCAGCGGATGCCATCCTCATCGTTGCGCTGGTAATGTCGAAGGGCGCTGGCCTGCTCTGGCAACGGCGGTTCCGTGTCCGCAAAGTAGCCGACGCCAGGAAAAATGTCGCTCTTTAAAAAAGTGCCATTGGCCAGCACATTGGAATTTTGGGCAAAGAGCGTGTTTGCCTGATTGCGAATTTCAAAATGAAGCAGCAGGCTGTCGCCGGGGGCGAGAGGTTGCTGTAATTGATAAACCGTATATTTAAATATGGTATCGTGAATCAACGTCTGAATCGGCAGATCAAACCAAACCACCGTCTGCTCGTCGTAGCCGGTTTTTACGAGCAGCGTGTCCATTGGTTTGGTGGTTCGGTTGTGGAGCACCAAATGGCCGTTCGCCTGAAAGTTTTGTTGTTCCGGATAGAAATCAAGCGCTACGTAGAGCGCGATAATGCGCGGTTGGGGAAGCTGGGCCAGGTTGCCAAACTGCGCTTGAAAATCAGCCAACAATTGTTGTTCGTTGCGCGGAGTCTCGCCCGCTTCCGCTTTCTCAAGGTTATAGCCCCATGCGCCAAACGCAACAAATGCAGCACTCAGTACAACAACAGCAACGGCGAGAGCACCGCGAAAACGCCTGCGCACATAAGCCATCCGCTCGCGCCACCCAAGACTTCGCTCGCGCGTCCAGAACAGCAGGGTGAAACAAGCCAACAGGCAGCCAAAAAACAACCAATAGCCACGGAATAAAAAGTATGCTCGCAAGCCAAACCCGCGCGGGTTCAAGTCAGAAGCATAAAGAAAACTGTCGTTATAAGGCACGTCATTAAAACGGAAAACGTGCTCGTCAATACCCAGTGAGGGCAGCTCACCAATGCCCAACCACAGCATGACCAACAGAAACAAGGCAGGGTAAACGCTGCCCACGAGAACTTGAACAAACAGCGCCATTAGCGCCCAAATCAAAAAGCCACTCCCTTGATAAATAAAAAGAGAAAATAAATACTGCGGCACTTGAACATCAGTGTAACCCTGATAGAGCTGCGTGCCAATTCCCAGAACCATGAGCAAAAACAGCAGCAGTAACTGCATGCCCAGCAAGGCCAGGAATTTTGACGCCCACAAGGTAATGTTGTGCACAGGGGTGACGGCCACCAAATCGGCCATGCGCGCAGCCTGCGACCGCTGAACCAATACCCCGGCATACAAAAACGTAAGCAACTGAATTAAAAAGGAAAAAAAGAATACCGGAAAGCCCAAAATGAACCAGGTAGCTGGCAATACTTTGGTATCCGTTTGTGGGTTAAGCTGAAAAAGCAGCACACCGATAAAAACAATGCCCGCCAAAACAAGGCTGACAAAGGCGCCGCTACGGGTGATGAATTGAAGATCAAGCCACGCAAGTTTACCGATGGTCCGCACTTGCGCATGCCAGGAATAGTTGAGCCTGACTTGCGGCAATGCGACACTAAGAATGCTGCCTTCACTTTTACGAACGGGGCTGCTACCAGCTTGCGTTGCCCGGCGCGGCAAACGCCAAACCGCCACCACCTGGCTGAATGAGAAACTGCGGTAAGCAGCGGCAAAACCCATTGCCCCGAGAGACAACCAGAAAAAGCGATTCGCGAGCAAGGCAGCAGAAATTGGCAATGCTCGTGCGCCCGATTCTTCTAGGGTCCAGTAGCGAATAAGAGCCTGCGTAGGTGCATCGCCCAACGGATCGAGCAGCAACCCTGCCCCTGTGCCGCCCATAGCCCGCATGGCTGCTTCGCGAAGCAATCCGATCAGCAACACCATAATAAACGCTACGTAAATATTGCGAGTTAAAAGCACGGCAACGAACACCAGCACTCCGAACACAAATAAATTCGGGAGGAGGTACACAAAATACAGCTGCCCGTAAGGCAGCAGGCTGCCTGACAATAAGTTCTCCGATGGAATACCCGGAATAAGCGTACCACAGAAAAGTCCAAACAACACCAGCGCGGCCACCAACGCAGTGAGTAAAAAACCGCTGCTGAATTTTGCGAATAGATACTCGCGCTTTGACATAGGATAAGCGTAAAGCAAATGGTGTGCGTTGCTCTGAAAATCCTTGTGCAACGTCGTTCCTATAAACACCGGCAAAAGCAACAACAGCAGCTTATTAAAAAACAGCCCAAACTGGTACAGGCTCAGCGCAGAATTGGCCATGCCCTCAGCCGATCCAGCATCCTGTCCAAACGCGCCGGCAGCACCTGCCATGCTGGCCGCTGCCATCAAAAAGAAAAAGATTGCATAACCATAAAATGGCCAGCGTTGCAACCACTGCCTGAGCTCAAAGAAGAAGATCGTGCTGAACACTCAGTTCGAAATTGGTTCCTGGCTTAACACCGCGAAGTACGCATCTTGCAAGGTGGGCTCTGAAGGCTGGAAATTTTCACCAGGAGACGAAGACGCATGCACCCGAACCTGCACAGAAAAATCAGGCAGGTACCGCGAGGAAAGAACCTTATGCTGCTGCTCAGCACGTTCCAGCATTGTCCGCTCCATAACCGCTGTCCAGATCTGGCCTTGCAACTGGCCCACGGCCACCGAAGGGCGCTCGTGGAGCAACACCCTTCCCCCGTTTAAAATGGCCATGTCATTGCACAAGTCCTGAATATCATCGACCAAGTGCGTGGAGAAGAGAATAATGTTTTGACTCGAAATTTCTCGGAGCACATTTAAAAAGCGGTTGCGCTCCGACGGGTCCAGGCCTGCCGTAGGTTCGTCTACAATGATGAGCCGCGGCTTATTCATCAGCAGTTGCGCAATGCCAAATCGCTGCTTCATGCCGCCGGAAAATCCGTCCACATTCTTGTGCCTTACCTCCAATAAATTGGTGAGCGCCAGCAATTCGTCAATGAGCGCCGTGCGCTCTTTCTTACCCTCCACCCCTTTGAGCGCGGCAAAATATTCCAGCAAGGCTTGCGCAGTCATTTTTGGATAAACCCCAAATTCCTGGGGAAGGTACCCCAGTGCCTTGCGCAGCGCCATCGGGTCTTCCAACACGTTGATGTCGCCAAACTGAACCGAGCCCGAATCAGGCCGCTGCAAGGTGGCCAGGGTTCGCATCAGGCTGCTTTTGCCTGCCCCGTTTGGCCCGAGCAAACCAAAAATACCATAACTTATGTTTATGGTAACATCGCAAAGTGCCTTTACGCCGTTGGGGTAAGTTTTGGAAACATTAGAAACGGTTAACTGCATATTTTTAGCGGTGGAGCCTAAAAAGCACCGCACTCAAGATAGTTGGCGGAGCGCGGGGTTCAATAAACTTTAACAATCCTTAAGAGTTTAGAATATTACTATATTTTGCAACTTAACTTACTGTTGCATATCCACCACCCAAATGCCCCGCAGCTCGCCCAGGGCAAAGCCATACGCGCGGTCATCCGGGTAGCGCGCCTGAATGGTGTTCCAGGTGGAAGGGCTGATGTCCGTCTCGCGGCTGCCGTGGCATTGCAGGCAAAGCGCGTCCATCACGATCGGGTAGAAACCGGTCACGGAATCGCCGTGCTGTTGCACCTGGCCGAGCGGCTTTTCGCCCTGTACCATGTGTGCGCGCGTTGCCTGCATGTAAGCCAGCTCCGCGGCATTGACCGCATTGGCAGGATTGCGGTTGCGGTCAGACACCCGCTTGATGCCGGCGCGGAGTTGGCTCCCCATGCTGTCCGTGAGCACAATGGCGCGGGTGGAGCAGAAATCCACGGCGTGCTCAGGACCGCCAGCCTGGATGGCTTGCAGCAGGTTCTTGCCCAACACGGCTTTGGTGGCCATGGCCAATTTGAGGCCCCGTTCCAGGTGCGGCAGTTCCTCCACGGGCGCGCGAAAACGCTCCTGCTCTGTGGAAAAATGTTGCGCGTACCAATCCTTTTTCTCCAGCGGCGTGTAGAAAAGGTATGTAGCCACGGCGGCCACTTCTTCGGAGCTCAGGCTCATTTTGGGCATCAGCCCATACTGCGCCATGGCTTCCGGCATGCGGGAAGTTTCGGTCGAAGGGCTTTGCAGAAAAGCCGCGAGGTAGTCGCGAAATAGCTCGGGCGAAGTCGCTTTTCCACCATAGGCAGCCTTGATGGCGGCCAGCGAAGGAGCGATGCCCATTGCTGCTTCACCATCCGGCGAATGGCACGAGAAGCAACTGGTCTCAAGCACCTGGAAACCCGCCTGAAGGTCCGCTTCGGCGGCGGACTCGTGCTGCACCGTCCTTCCACACCCGAAGACCGTGAACAGCAAGGCTCCAAACATGGTTGCAAAACTTATTTTATTTTTCATGAAATACGAGAGTTGGTCGTGTTGGGAGGCAAGCTACAACCCAGCGTTTTAAGTGCCAGTGCACGGGGTCACACAAGGAGTAACCACAGAAACCCTATTTTAGGGTACTCTTAAAACTCAACCTCTGTGAAATTCAAAAATAGCGTCGTGTGGATTACTGGTGCCTCTTCCGGAATTGGGCGCGAATTGGCGCTGGAATTTGCCCGGCAAGGAGCCAGCGTTGCGCTTTCGGCCCGGCGCGCTGAAGAACTCGAGGCTGTGGCCGCAACCATCCAGGCCGCGGGTGGGCAGGCGAAAGCCTTTCCCTGCGATGTCTTGCAGGAGCCGAGCATCGAAGCCTGCGTGCGCGATGTTGTGGCGCACTTTGGCCGGCTGGATGTGGCGGTGGCCAATGCCGGATTTGGGGTCATCGGCCGCATCGAAGAACTATCGGCTGCCGATTGGCAGCGCCAACTGGCCGGCAACGTAACCGGACTGGCGCTCACGGTGCGCTACGCCCTTCCCCATTTGCGTGCCAGCAAAGGTCGAATGGGCCTGGTGGGCAGTGTGGCGGCGTTTTTACCGGGCCCAAAAACCGGTGCCTATGGAGCCTCCAAAGCGGCCGTGCATTCCATCGGAGAAACGCTGCAATTGGAACTTCGCGGCAGCGGCGTGACCTGCACCACCATGCACCCCGGTTTTGTAGAAAGCAACATTACCCGCGTAGACAATGTGGGCCACTTTGATGCTCAGCGTCCCGATCCCAGACCCGCCAAGCTTATGTGGCCCACCGACAAAGCAGCCCGCGTCATGGTCCGCGCATTGGCCAGGCGACAGGCGGTATTTGTCTTTACCGGCCACGGCAAATTGCTGGTTTTTCTGGGCCGGCATTTTCCGGGTGTGGCCAGGTGGTTGATCGGGAGGATGGGGTGAGGGACTGCGTATGAAAGCCTTGGCGAAATGGTCGCATTGCCCAGCCATGGAGCATAAGAAAAGTTATTCTACGGTACGTGGACTGCGGCTATTTTGTCAAAGGGTCAAAGAGGCATTAATCCCGAAGACAGCGGACTGAGAAACCGTTTTGCTTAAGGTTGAAGTTGGAGTTTATAAAGCCATTGGTGTAAGTCAGCTTCCGGTACCACGCATTTGTGGCCAAGTTCTCACTCGAGCTCCACCAGTAGCCGTCGGCCCCTAAGCTGGGGAAGACACCATAGTGGATGCGGTTGCCACCGGGAAGGCCGGAAAAACCACTGCTGTTGGTAGCGGCCGTATTGGGATTAAACCACAATCCCGTACCTGGTGAAAGGGTACCAGTGGTCTTCATCGCGCCTCCAGCAACACTTTCGCCTCCCAAAAAATCCGTCAACTGCGTCCACTCACCATCCGTTGGCTCGTGCCAGCCCGTGGGGCACAAACCGCGTGCATCATTTACTGCATACCAATTGTACAACAAGCCGTAGATGGCCTTGTTGGCCGTTAGGTTGTTAAAGACTGCAAAAGCGCCGCTATTGGTGGTTTGCCAAGCGAAATCGCCCAAACTCGTCGGTATCGCCTCCCCATTGCTGTAGCGCTCCACCTTCAAATTTTCCGCTGTCCAGCACTGGCTGCCGATCTGCACCGTAGCGTACACGTTGCCGTCAATATCCGCTACGGTAGCCGGGCAGGAACTCCCGCCGCCTACCGTGAAGTTGTTGTTGGTCGAAATAGGCGTTACGCTGTACGGCGGTGTCGTGCTACAAGCGGCCTGCACTTGCCAGGTATACGTGCCAGGGGTCAACAACGCATCCGGCACCAGGAATTGATCCCTTTCGAACCCAATGATCCGGCGCGTAACGTTGCTACCTGAGGGCGAAGTCGCCTTAATCTGTACACCTATACTGCCCGGAACAGCATCCCATTCCAGCAAAGCACCGCTGCCGGGCATGTAGGTTGAAGCTAGCCCTGTCGGGGCGGTGCTTGGGTCGCAAACCTGAGCGTTTAAACTTAAACCGCTGATTAACAACCCTATACTAAACGATAAATACTTAATCTTTAAGTTCATTTTCCAGAAACTTTTAGCAGGTAAAGAAAATCTGTTCCCACAATTTACAATGAATTTAATTAGATTCAGAATACCTTGCATAGAAGGTTTAAGGTTTACCAAGAAAAAAAATAGTTTTATGACTTGCGGGACTATTCATGCGGATCGCGCGCCGGCTTATCAGCAACATCGGGTGAGTATGCGCACCCGTTATTACCACCCGCAACCTAGCCTTCGCCTGCTCGTAGTTCGAATGGCCTTGCTGCTCGCAGCAACTGTTGCGATAAGCGCATGCCGCCCTTCGCCCGAACATAACTTTACCTATCCAGGCGGAAAAACCAAGGCGCTGGTCATGAGCTATGACGACGGCACCATCAAAGACATCCGACTGGCGCGTCTGTTTGACCAGCGTGGCATCATAGGCACCTTCAATCTCAACTCTGGTTACCTCGGTCAATCCCGCGCCTGGCCTCAGCCCGATGGCAACACAGTATACCAGGAATACCTTTCGCCTGACTCCGTGGCAAGGGTGTACGCCCGACACGAAATCGCGGCACACGGCACCTATCACAAAAATTTCAAGGCTATCAGCGATGCCGAAATCCTGCAAGAAGTTCAATCCGATGTAGCCAACTTAACAAGGCTCACGGGCCGATACATCCCCAGCTTGGTCTACCCTTTTGGCAGCTGCAACGAACACGTCGCCCGGCTCGTAGGAACGCTGGGCATCCAGAGCGCGCGAACGATCAGCGATACCCGCCATTTCAACTTACCCGAAAACCTGCTCCTCTGGCACCCAACCATTCACGACAGCAAGTGCCTCCCATTTGCCGCGTCCTAAAAAGCCCACGAAGGAAACGAGCTTTATGGGCTCTATGTCTGGGGCCACGCCTGGGAGCTCAAGGACGCGGCCCGCTGGGCTAACGTGCAGAATTTTTGCGAACAAATCATACAACAAGATAACATATGGTATGTCAGTCAGGGCGAATTGGCGGAATACCTCTCGCGACTGGAGTACCTTCAAATCACCGATAAAGCCATCCACAACTCCGAAGACAACGGCGAGGTCTGGATTCGTCAAGGCGAAGGGGGCCGTGTGCTAAAAGCGGGGGAGGTTTTGAAGTTTTGAGGGAATCTCTACAGCGAGATAAGATTTGATATTGTATCACCAAGCTAATGTTGGCAGGAGCCATACTTATCTGCTTTAGGGACCCGGCGAAGCCATGAACATGGTTTGACAAAAAAAGGCGCGGCTTGCGCCGCGCCTCAAGATCAAAAGATAAAAGATCTATGGATCATTCATCTTGAAGACAGCGAACTGAATTACCGTCTTCCTTAAAGTTGGAGCCGCGCAAGACATTGCCATTATCGTAGCGCAGTAGCCGGAACAAAGCGAAGACGGAAATGGAAGCATCCTCGGTCGAACTCCACCAATAGCTGGATAATCCCAGACCTAGGAAGTTTCCAAATAAGTCGCGGTAGCCACTGGGTAGACCGGAAAATCCGCTGATGTTCGTAGCAGCCCAATTGGGGCTCAACCATAGGCCCGTGCCAGCGGAGAGCGTACCCGTGGTCTTCATCTTGCCACCGGCAACACTTTCGCCCCCCAGATAGTCCGTTAATTGCGTCCACTCTGTATCCTTGGGCACATGCCAGCCGGTTGGGCATAAACCACGTGGGTCAGCCGTGGTACGCCAATTGTACAATAAGCCGTAAGTAGCTTTATTGGCCGCAACATTATCAAAGACCGCAAAAGCGCCGTTGGTTGTTGAACTCCAGGCACTGTCGCTCAAACCCGTGGGAATGTTGTCCCCATTGCGGTAGCGCTCCACCTTCAGGTTCTCTGACGTCCAGCATTGGCTGCCGATCTGCTCAGTAGCATACACGTTGCCGTCAATGTCCATAACCGGGTCGGGGCAACTACCAACCATAAAACTGCTGCTCGCTGAAACAGGCGTCACATTGTACGGAGGTATAAAACTACAGGATGCCTGCACGTACCAATTGTAGGTACCGGAACTCAGTTTCGGCTCAGGAACCAAAAATTGGTCGCTTTCAAACGCTATAATTCGGCGCGCAAAGATCTCACCCGAAGAAGAAATAGCCTTTACCTGCATACCTACACTACCCGGCACAACATCCCACTCCAGCAAGGCACCGCTGCCAGGCGTGTAAGTTGAAATCAGCCCCGTAGGCGCAACACTTGGGTCGCACACCTGCGAATTTGCTGATAGGCCAATGCCCAAGAGCATTGTACTCAGCAGAAAATACGTAGTATTTGTTTTCATCTCGTAGACGTTTAATGAATAGGTAGAAAAAATTAAATTCGGAAAACTTATTTCCTATTAATGCAAAGCAAATTTACTCTGACGATAGTTGAGCTACAATAATTTGCAGCGAATCACCATGGGGCATGATCTCCATCATCCAAAGTGCTTTTGCGATACCCGGAGTTCAAACTCGGAGTGATCCTAAAGACTTTTCCGTAGCAGAATAAACTCAGCCTCGAACAGCATGCCTTCATTTCGCCCGACGACACCGGGCCAATATTCCGTACGGCCCGGCCTGCCACTCCGGAGGGGGTAGAAGAGTTTAAAGCGCTATTGACGGAGGGCTTCGTAAAACCGAAGGCCGGGAGCTAATTACTTGCTTTTTGGATGATTCAGATTTACGCAAGATCACGTAAGTCGTGGGAGCGAACAGCGATTGACTCCTTCCCCATCTTTAGCCCGGATGGTCCCTAACCGAGCTTTGCCAGCAATCGCAAGCATGGTGGCACCTGGGATATCGCTCTGTTCCCTGTGGGGTGGTTTGACTGATGGAATTAAAAAAAAAATCACCACTTTAACTCTGCAAATGATTGTATTTCAGTAAAATAAAGATAGAAATATCATACAATAATCATGTTCGCTTAAAAGAGGGTTGCCCAATAAACTATTTGGATTACTTTTGAAGCAAATAGTATAACTGCTAAAAAAACAGTAATACTATTACACACAAAACTTTTGCTTTTTAAAACCCGAAACCCTTCTAAATCATATTTACATCTATCGTTGTTTCCTTAATGGCTGTCTCCTCAATGGGGGCCTTTGCCATACAAACTTCACAAGCAGAAATGCAACCAGCCGAAATAGCAGAGTTAGTGGAAACCAAAGCACCAGCTGAAAAGTTCGTTCCCGCGCAATTCAATTTCAAAGGTTTTAGTGAATTGGAGAACGCAAGATTGAATGCTGCTGCCTCCTGCAATCCTCGCTCGGTAGTAAACTCAGTACCCGCTCTTCGCGATTGCGTACTTGCTGGTAAGCTGCCCGGTTGCGATTTTGATTTTGACGCAGACGACATATCCACCTGCCCAGATGGAAGCCTTCGGTTCCGTGTCCTTATCTACAATGACTGTGTAGGCGGGCCTTCCACCGATGTGCCGATTGCAGTAATTTTTGTTTGCAACTGCACGGTTGAATCCTGGTTTTGCATTTAATCTGACCCTACCCCTGGTTTAGACTCAGTACCTTGGGAATAAGGTCATAAGTTTTTCCGGTGGTGAGTTCAGTGCTAACGTTACCCTTTTATGTGTTTTTTTTTGAGGAGTTTGCCTTGATGGCAAACTCCTTCTTTTTTTATAGCATTCTCAAGCCGCTTGGCAGTCCGGATTTAAACTGCTAAGGCAAAGGCCCGTTAAGACTACATGAACAGCTTTTAGATCAAATGCATAGGAAAATCCAGGCCGACTTCCCCTAATTTCCTAACTAATCGTGATCCAGCCCTCACTGCCCTTAGAACCGATGACTCAGCCCCACGCCAAAACTCATGCCGGGGTTAAAGCTGCTGAACACCTGATTCTGAGCCCCGAAGGATTGGTAAAAACTCTCCATTCGGTCATTGAGGATGTTAGCAGCTTTGAGGTCAATGATGGTGCGCTTCTCGCGACCCAACTTTTGGCTAACGCTAACGTTCAAGCTGTGGAAGGGCTCTGTGTACACATCAGGAGACAAGCCGATGCCGACCACTTCAAGCGTTTGGCCCTTGACGTTGTAGAACATACCAATGTCAAGGCCAAGGTCATTGCTGCTGTAGATAACGCCCGCGTTAATGACATACGGCGACTGCCCTGCCATGCGACGCTCGTTTGAGATGGTTTCCCCATCGCGTTCAAAGTTTTTTCGTGCATTGAACTCCACGTCGGACATGGTCAACACCGATTGGGCCAGGGTGACGTTTGCATTCACGCTCAGATTGGATAAGGACTCCGTCAGGAAACCCAGGTTTTTGCGCGCCTCCAATTCTACTCCATAAACCATAGCATCGCCAACGTTACGGGGTTGGAATTCGGTGCTGGTTTGTTGCTCGGGAATGCGCACCAATTCAATAGGATTCTGAAAGCGCTTGAAAAAACCGCTCACTGAAAGCATCTGGCCGGCAGGGTAAAAAACTTCCCAGCGCAAATCCAGGTTGTCGATGTCCGTTTCAACCAAGTTGCCATTCCAGGAGGTAAGGCCTTCAGAATTAACATAACTAAAAAGACTACCGTTGAAAATCCGGTTGGTGATCGGATCAATGATCTGCGCAAAAGACAGCTCTTTAAACGACGGTCTGGCTACCGTTCGCGAATACCCAAACCGCAGATTCTCCTTCTCAGAAGTTTTGTATATTAAGTTAACCGAGGGAAAGAAGTTCAACGTCTCGAGCACCTTCGCGTTCACCAAATTGCGACCGTTAACGATATCACCGCTGGCATAGGCCTGGTCGCGGCCTGTGTGATGCTGGAGGTAGTACTCCATTCGAACCCCAACGATGGCCCGCATGCGGCTGGTCACTTGCAGTTCATTGGAAGCGTAAAGCGCGGAGTTGTTTACGCTGCTCTGATACTCGTTCGGATTGGGGTTGTTGTTGCCTGATTGGTAATAGATGGAATTGTGCTGGTTGGGGTAGAGGTTGTCCGGGCTCAGCACCACGTTGGGATCCGGATTTGGCCAGCTTTGGTTGCCAAAAAACTGGATGTCAAAGAAAAGAATTTCGTAATCGCGGTACTTGTAGGTATTGGCCGCCCCAAACTTGAGCTTGGCTGGCCCGCTCAGGGCCTTGTAGCTATGCGTCAGGTCAACGCGAACGGGGGCGTTGTATTCTTCCAGAGACCGCCAAATGCGCGAGGGATTTCCCCCGGCACCTGAGCTAAAGAACGTGCTGGTCGGGGTTACTGTGAACGCCGTCTTGCGGATATCCGGGTCAGTTGACAAGGATAACGTTGGAGAAATGCGCCAGTCCAATTCCCAATTGCTGTTCTTCAACACGCGCGTTCCGTTGTACAGCAGGTTGCTGAGGGATCGCTGATTGTACTCCAGATTGTCAGAAAAAGCCACATATCCAGATTGACCAACGGCTTCGCCGTCGTTGTCAATGCGGAACTGGGCAGCCCGGCTCACACCGCTTTGCAAATGCATCAAGGTAAGCCTGTGCTTGGTGCGGTCCGTCTTGTAGGCCAGACCCGCAATGGTACCCACCAGGGCAGAGCGCTCGCCCATCTGTCCCTGTTGGGTGGTGGCATAGCGCATTTCCAACAACTCCGGATCATTGTAACGCTGATACTCCCCTATTTGCACATCATCGTAGTACGTGTACTCCGATCGGTAGGAGAGCGAAAAGATGTAGCCCAGTTTGCGGTTGTGCATTTCGCTTTTACCCAACGGCAACTGGTTGGCCACCGTAAAACTCGCGCTGGCATCCATCAGACTCTGGGAACGGGTAGCCCCGAGTGTCGGGTTAAAGGAACCGACAAAATTCTGAATGTCGGCCACGGATGCACCACTGGTGGGTGTTGGAATAATCTGGCTGGAAGCGCGCGAGGGCAGTGCACGCGCACCGTCGTCGAAGCCAAGAAAATCCGTGCTTCCCCCTTCATATTTCAGGTAATCTGAGTTAAAGTGCATGGAAGGGTTATAGCCCAGGCCCACGGAGAACGATACAATCTTTTCATCCGGAAAATCCTTGGTCTCCAGGTTCATAAGCCCCCCCGTGAAATCGGCGGGCATGTCCGCCGTGAAATTCTTGCTCACCGTGATGTTGTCCATCAGGCTCGTGGGGAAAATGTCCATCTGCAAACTGTTCCGGTCCGGATCCAGTCCGGGAATGTCCATACCATTTAATGTGGTCTTGGAATAGCGGTCTCCGAGTCCACGCACATAGACGTATTTGCCTCCTTCTACCGAAACCCCCGTGACACGCTTCGCGGCTTCTACAGCATTCGCATCACCGATTAACGCCATTCGATCCGAAGAAATGCCGTCAATCATAGCCGCTGACTTTTGCTTGACGAGCATCAGACTGGACTCGTTGTTTCGAACCATATCTGCTTTGATCACCACTTCGTCCAAATCCAGGTTGGCGGCCTGCATCTGGATGTTGTTTAAGAGCGTGACTTCAGCAGCGGCCACGTTCACCCCTTCAATGAGTTGTGCCTGATAGGATACATATGATATTTGTATATCATATATTCCAGGATCTAAAGGGAGAGAAAATTTTCCATCCAGATCCGTAATGGTTCCTATGCTTGTGCCTTTGACCAGCACAGTCACACCAATCAAAGGATCACCATTTTCCTGATCAAAAGCAGAACCTCGAAGGGTCCCCTGTTGACCAAAAACCTGTTGACCAAGAATGACAAACAGAAAAATAATTAGCTTTCTCATTTTGGATCGCCGTTCAAACAAAACAGACTTAGCGCCCGCTGGCGTTAAGTCTGTGAAAAGTTGTTATTGAAATTGCGGTCTCAGAATGCCCCGGCTTGTTTAGCCCACGTCCAGCCAAAGACTCCTTCATTGGCTTGCGAACCACTGCCTGCGGACACCCCTCCCGGTACAGCGCCGTTCACATAACTGGCCAATTCGCCCGGAACTACGTCCAGCACAATCCCGGTGAAGGTCACGCCTGCCGCAGTAACGTTGTTGATCTGCTGACCAACAGCGATACCCGTTATATACAGGTTCTCTAAATCGACAATCGAGTTGTCATCTACATTGATGAGGTCTTCGCTGACGCGATCATCATCGGAGGCGTAGATGTTTCCGTTCTTAATGACATGACCAGCCTCGTAGCTGCCCTCCGGACCGTCCAACTCAAAGCAATGTCCGAGCGGGGTTATGACCACGAAATTGTCCAGCGTACCAGACCAGGATTGGTCGGTATCAATACCATCGTCGCCTGCATTCCAGACAACGGCGTTTGTTACGTTCACCGTTCCACCAAACCATTCGATGCCATCATCCTGGTTGGCAACCACTTCGATGTGGTCAATGACGGTACCGGAACCGACACCGCCCAAGGTTAACCCATTGATCTCATTTCCGTTGCCAATGTTGGCCCCGCCGTGGCGGATGGAAATGTAGGTGAGGATTCCAGAATCATCCGTGGCGTCACTTCCGCCGTACAAACCGTTTGGATCGGTAGTTGGAATGCCTTCAATGGCTACCTCTACCGCCGAAGCGGAAATGGCAGCCCGACCAAGCACAATGACCCCACCCCACAATCCATTGATGGTTGGGTCAAGGTTTGGGCTCGTGAAGTCCCCGGAAGCCACCTGTACCGGGTTAATCTCATCGGCTACAGACGTAAAGATGATCGGAGCATCCGCACGACCTTCGGCCAATAGTCTACCGCCTCTGGCAATCAGCAGCGCGGTTGCGTTGGCACCGGTACCCGCTTCGCCCTTAATGATGGTGCCTGCCTCAATGGTCAGGGTAACGCCACTAATTACGGTAATCCGGCCGCCCAACTGGTAGACCTTGTCTTTGGTCCATGTTGTGTTTTCGGAAATGTTGGAAGTGATGACTTCATTCCCGGTGGAGAAGTCGAAACACTCGCCATCAATGCATTCCTGGCCTACCGGACAGGTTACATCGTCGCAATCATCGCTGTTGCAGGAGCCCAAAAAAACGGAACTAACTGACAGGCCAACAGCTGCCAAAAAATTCAAATTTGTCTTGATCATTACGCCTTTGTTAACTTTATTAGCCAATAAGCTGCAAAAGTAGGGGGCGTGTCTTACCGCACTTCGCCGTCAATGTTAAGCCATGTTAAGGATTGGGAGGTTTTAGGTTAAGGCACCCACACGATACTCCTACCCCACCTCAATTAATCGCTCTTCTCTCGGCACAAAACGCCCAAAACTCTCCAATTCCAACCCGCACCCCTTGGCTACCGCCAAAAACTCCTCCCTGCCAGATGGCTCCACAGCCACCAGCAGGCCCCCCGACGTTTGAGGATCGCACAAGACCGTTCGCTGTTCATCGGTCAGTGCCCCTACACCATGCCCGTAGGCCTTGAAGTTCCGGGCCGTACCCCCAGGGCTGGTGCCGAGCGATAAATAGCGCTCCAGCCCAATAATGCGAGGCACCAAGTTGTACTGAATCCGGGCGCTGAGGCTTGCGCCTTCGCACATTTCCACCAGGTGACCGAGAAGCCCAAAACCCGTTACGTCGGTCATGGCGCGCACTCCCGGCAAGCGCCCGAAAGCGGTGCCCGCATCGTTTAACGTCAGCATGAGCCGCCGGGCTTCGGCCAGGTCAGCCGCCTCCAGTATCCCGCGCTTCTGGGCCGTGGTTAGAATGCCTATGCCGAGCGGCTTGGTAAGGAACAGTTCGCATCCTTCCGTAGCGGTGGAATTGGCTTTGACGTGTTCGCGCAGCGCTGATCCGGTTACGGCCAGCCCGAAAATGGGCTCTGGCGCGTCAATGGAATGGCCACCTGCCAGCGGAATGCCTGCTCGCAAACACGCCTCCCGCGCCCCGCGCAACACGAGGCCGGCCACCTCCGGCGAGAGCTTGTCAATCGGCCAGCCCAAAATGGCGATGGCCATCATCGGCGTGCCACCCATCGCGTAGATGTCGCTGATGGCATTGACGGAAGCGATGCCCCCAAAATCTTCGGGGTCGTCCACGATGGGCATGAAAAAGTCCGTGGTGGAAATGATCACGCGCTCATCGTCCAAGGCGTATACCGCCGCGTCGTCGCGCTTGTCGTTGCCCACCAGCAGGCGTTCGTCTGGCACGGCTGCGCCGGCCTGCGCAATGATCCGGCTGAGCACATCGGGCGCAATTTTGCAGCCGCAGCCTGCCCCATGGCTGTAGGCGGTCAGGCGAATGGGCTCCGTCTCGGTGGCAGCCGCGTTGGTCAATTCCGGAGCGTTGGTGTTTGACATGGGTCGAAAGTAGCAACGTGCGTTAACAATTGTTGGGCAAAATCCTGTGGCGTTGAACCTTCAAGGAACAAGCAATGCGTGCGGTCCAAACCGCGAGCAGCCCGGTGATGGGCATAACTGTCGTCGTAATAATCCAGAAGAAGCGCAGCCACGGCGGGCAAGTCATCCGCCTGCAGCGCCTCCAGCGCCTGACTCATGCGCAGACCGCCCAAACGCTTGCGCAGTTTCTGGATCGAAGCCTCCAAATCCTGCAGGGCAAAAGCACCGTACTCCGCCACCAGCCGCTGCACTCGTTGCTGAGCAGGAAGGTCCACTTCAACCACCCGCGCGCGGCCCATGCCCTCCCACAGTTCGTCGGGCAGGTAACAGCGGCCAATGGATTTGCTTTCGCCTTCTACCCACACGCGTTTCATCGGGTCGAAGTGCCGCAGTACCCCATACAAATTGTTCTGGAATTGCTGGGTACTCGGCTGCGGAGCCTGGCCGAGCGCACCAAAAGCCGAACCGCGGTGGCACGCCAGCCCTTCCAGGTCAAGCACCTGCTCGCCAAGCGCGGCCAGCGCATGCAACGTATCTGTTTTTCCGCTGCCTGTGGGCCCTTGCAGAACAATAAGTTTTTCTATGTTACCCAAAGCAGCGAGCGCCTCATTGCGATAGGCTTTGTAGCCCCCTTGAAGGACCCGCACCGAAAGGCCCGCGGTTTGAAGCAACCACGCCAAAGAGCCGGAGCGCATTCCCCCGCGCCAGCAATACAAGTTCAAGACCGCACCGCCAGCCAATTCCCGCGCCTCCCGAACCAGGTCAGCCAACCGCGGGCCGACCACGCGCAAGCCTTCCTCAATCGCTTTTTCGCTGCCCTGTTGCTTGTACAACGTGCCAATGCGCGCGCGTTGCTCATCGCTGAACAGCGCAAATGACCGCGCCCCGGGAATATGGCCCAGCGCGTATTCCGCCGGCGAACGCACATCGAGGATTACCCCTGTTGCTGCCAAAAATTCCTTTGTGCCGAGCCGTGTCATCCCGCAAAATTACGTCAGCTTTGCCGGGGGAAAAGAGCCCTTCGCCCGACACAACTACCATGAAAACACCAACCTTTTTAATCGCTGCCGCGCTGTTTGTGCACGTTGCGCTGAGCTCCTGCAATACTTCGTCCAAAACGGAAGAGCCCGCAGCCCCAACAGGTCCAGGCTTGCTGGAGCGCGAAATCACCTACACGGCCGATTCCATCCAAATGAAGGGTTTGCTGGTTTATGACACGCTCCTGGCCGGCGACCGACCAGGTGTATTGGTGGTGCACGAATGGTGGGGCCACAATGAGCACTCACGCAATGCCGCCCGTAAGCTGGCCGCTGCCGGCTACGCCGCTTTCGCTGTGGACATGTTCGGCGACGGAGCCACCGCAAACCATCCCGAACAGGCCATGGCATTCACTGCAGCCGTCATGGAAGATCCGCAGGGCGCAACCGCCCGCTTCGGCGCCGCCCTGGAGACCCTGCTTAATGAAGGCCCGGTCAAAACGGATGATGTGGCAGCCATCGGCTATTGTTTCGGCGGTGGCGTGGTGTTGAACATGGCGCGCCAGGGCATGCCGCTCGATGCCACCGTCAGCTTCCACGGAAGTCTGGGCGCTGTTGCGCCGGCCCAACCCGGCATGGTGAAAGGCCGCATATTGGTGCTGAATGGCCAAGCTGACCCTTTCGTTCCAGCAGAAGCCATCGCCGCGTTTAAAGCCGAAATGGATTCCGCTGGCGTGGACTATACCTTCATCAATTACCCCGGTGCCGTTCATGCCTTTACCAACCCCGATGCCACGGCAATGGGCCAGAAATTCAGCCTTCCTCTCGCCTACCAGGCCGAAGCAGATTCGCTTTCCTGGGCTGAAGCGCTGCGCTTCTTAGAAAGCAGTTTCGGGAAGTAAGAAAGTTTCCTGGTTTTAGTTACCCCGCTTAGCTTGGTATCCCGCTTTAAGCAAAGCGGCCACCACCTTGTCGCGGACATCGCCCTGCACCAGGATCTCACCGTCTTTGGCGGAACCCCCCGTGCCGCATTGGGTCTTGAGCAGCTTTCCCAACGCCTGCAACGCGCTGTCCGGGCCTTGAAAACCTTCAATCAGCGTCACCTCCTTGCCCCCGCGCTGTTTTCGATCAATGCGCACGATCAGCCGCTGCTTAGCTGGCTCTAATAGCTGCTGTTCCGGATTCTTTTCCGGCTCAAACGAAAACGATGGGTTGGTGGAGTACACCAGTCCGCGGCTATCGGGAGCATTCTTGATGGGCTTTTTGGGCATGCTTTAAATATTTGTATACAAAATATAGCTTACTAATAAAATTGTATATTTAAAGAAACTTTTTATAAATATCCTTCCGATGGCAGAAAATTATTAAAACAATGTGATCATCGCTTACTTGTTAAAGGCCCAGTCGGTAGTCGCCTATCCCAATCCGGTAATAAGAACTAAATCCAGATAACTTAACGATCCCAGAACCATGATCGAATTGTTCACTTTCGCCAAAGCTTTTTTATGACTGCTTCTCTTGCCACAACTTCACCTGTTTTAACCTTTTCCATACTGGTTCCCAATAAAAAATCTTCATAATCCTGGTCATTAATGTTGATAACACTGGTGCCGAGTTTTCGTGCTAAAGCTTTTAAAATTTTGCTGTTTTCAGCATCTGTTTTGATAATAATTGCAGCCATGGTGAACAACTTTGTTGTTGTGAAGTTAAAGGATTTCCACTTCCCCCCCTCAAATATGCGTGGCCGGGTTGACGAGCACGTTGAGCCGGCCGGCGTCCAGTTGCAGGTGAAACTCGCGTGCCTTAGGTTGCGTTTCGCCGTCTATTTGCAGGTAGATGCGATCCTGGGTTAAAATACGCAAGGTGGAAGCCTGAAAGGTGTGCACGTATTCGCTGGAGGCGTGGTTCTCTATGCTTAGGTCGTAGATCAGTTTAGGGGCCTTCCAGCGCGGGAATGCGCGCGTGAGTACCACATCAAACTGGCCGTCGTTGACGGAGGCTTTAGGAGCAATCCGAAAGTTGTACCCGTATTGGTTGGCGTTGCAAACATTGATCATGAAAGCCAAGCCATCCAGCTTCTTGGCAGGGCTTTCCAGTTCAAATTCAAAGGGCTTAAAGCGCGTGAGCCCCATGGCCGATGCGAGCGCATAAGTAGGCAGGCCCCGCGTTTTCTCGCGGTCAAAAATCTTGGCTACAAAGGCATCAAACCCTACGCCGATCAGGCTGAAAAAGTATTTGTCGTTGACCCTGCCGATATCCAGCTCCACAATGTGGCCCGCATTAATGACATGCAGGGTGGAGATTACCCAGGGCGAATAGCCCAGATGTCGAGCAAGACCGTTGCCGGAGCCAAGCGGAAGAATGGCCAACGCTGTTTTGCTGTCTAACAGCCCCGTGGCCGCTTCGTTCACCGATCCATCTCCACCGGCAATGGCCACTACATCGACACCCTCAGCCGCCGCCTGGGCCGCCAATTCGGTGGCATGACCTCGGCCCTGAGTATAAATGATGTCGTACTCGTATCGGCGGTGGTCCAGGTGTTTCTGAATACGGTCGGGAATGTTATGTTTTTTGCGCGTGCCAGCCACCGGATTTATAATAAACCGAATGCGCCGTTTTAAACCGGGCGTTCCCGCTGCCGACAATAATTCGGTCGGCGAATCAGAAGGAGTAGATTCCAAAGCCATTCGAGAAATAGGAAGGCGGTGCGAAAGACCAAAACCCGGGCACACTTACCCGGTTAGAGCGCTTTCAACGAAAGATCCAGCCCAATGGCTGAATGGGTCAATGCGCCAACGGAGATAAAATTCACTCCTGTTTCGGCTATCGCAACCACAGTGTCTAAAGTTACGCCTCCGGACGCTTCTGTCTCGGCTTGCCCGCTAATTAGCCCCACGGCATCGCGCAGCATAGGCAGGGAATAATTGTCCAGCATGATGCACCGCACCATGCCGTGCCGGGCACCGTATTGCAATACCTGCCGGACTTCGCTCAAATTGCGGGTTTCAATTTCAACGGGCAGTGCGAGGCCCTGCGCCTGCTGGTACCGGGCCACCGCATCCAGCGCCGGAGCTATTCCCCCGCTGAAATCCACGTGGTTGTCTTTGATCATGACCATGTCGTAGAGGCCCATCCGGTGGTTGAATCCACCGCCGATGCGCACCGCCCACTTTTCCATCCAGCGCAAACCGGGCGTGGTTTTGCGCGTATCCAACAGCCGGCATGGGGTGTGCGCGATGCGGTCGGTGTAGGCACGGGTCAATGTGGCAATCCCGCTCATGCGTTGCATGAAGTTGAGCACGATTCGCTCGGCGGTCAAGATGGATAACTCCGATCCAGAGAGGTAAAACGGTTCGTCGCCGGGCTGGATAGTCGCACCGTCGCGCATCCGCAAGTCGATGTGGAGCGACGGGTCCACTTCTCCCAAAATGCGGCATGCCAAATCAACACCGGCCAAGACACCGGGCTGTTTAACGAGCAACCGCGCCCGCCCCTGCCGGTTAGCGGGAACTGTGGCGCGGCTGGTATGATCTCCGGCATGTGGACCAACTCCTGCATCTTCGGCTATGGCCAGTCGAATGCTGGTTAAAGCATCGTTGGAATGGGCTTCCGGAGCCAGGGGCGGCAAGGCGGTTAATGATGTAAAGGTCATGCCCGCATGTTCATCGGGTGGTGTCAGCGAGGGCGTTATTCGCGCTCAAAGCGGAGCTGCTGAATCAGTTGTTCGGTACCTTTCTGCTTCACGTAAATGTAGGTTCGAAAGGTTCCGTTAGCCGTCTGCAACTTGCCGATGGCGTATTTGGAGTTGCCCCCGGAATCGCCCTTGTGGATGATTTGGAAATCGGAAGGCACGTTTTTGGAGAAGAAGTTCTTGACCACGGCCTCCGCTTGGGAACTGCTGTAGCTGCCTTCCTGCGTCAGGATCGTAATTTCAAGGTTGGTATCAAAGTAGGCCGCCAGAGCTTTGGCATTGCCCGCTTTGATGGCTGCCGCGATTTGACCCAGTTCTGCTTGTTGGGCCTGACCAATTAAGGGGGCGGCCAACAGGGCAAAGACAAGGGTTAAAGCACCTAAAAGATTGATTTTCATGGTTTTCATTCCGTTGTACGGCTTGATATGCACTAGAATGGGCACAAAGCGTGCCAAACACACCGTTCTACCTTCTGGCACGGCTGGCACTTCTGGCACTTCTGGCTCCGGGCGAAGGGTCCCGCGGCGCAGTTGCAAAACTGTTGCAAACTTGAAGCAAGCTAATCAATCCAACCCGTAATCGCAATGGAACCGCGCATCAAAGCAGCGTCTGGTAGCGGGCTATTGGCTTCAGACCACCGTATCTTCGCGGGCATAATGGAAAATGTGCAAGCGCATCCGGAAGCGGAAGGTTCAGCAGCAGAAAAATCCAGTCACAAAGCGCTACTGGTCATTTTGGATGGCTGGGGGCACGGCAGTGATCTCTCTGTTTCCGCCATCGCTCAGGCCGATACACCGTTCACCGACAGCCTCTACCGGGATTGGCCGAACGCCGAATTGCGCACTGACGGTGAGTTCGTCGGATTGCCCGAAGGGCAAATGGGCAATTCAGAAGTAGGCCACCTGAATATCGGAGCCGGCAGGGTGGTGTACCAGGAATTGCAGCGCATCCACGTGGCCGTTCGCTCGGGCGAATTGGGCCGCAGCCCCGACTTGCAGGCAGCGTTTAACCGGGCGTTGATCACCGGTCGACTCCACCTGATGGGGCTGGTTTCAGACGGCGGTGTGCATTCGCACATTAACCACCTCAAGGCGCTTTGTGACTTGGCCAAGCAGGCTGGAATTGAACAGGTGTTCATTCATGCTTTCACCGACGGCCGCGACACCGACCCCCACGGCGCTGCCAAGTACCTGGCAGACTTGCAATCCCACCTGGACCATTCCACCGGAACCATAGCATCTGTTGTGGGCCGCTACTACGCCATGGACCGCGACCAGCGCTGGCCCCGCATCAAAAAAGCCTACGACTTGCTGGTGCACGGCATAGGCGCGCATACCACCAAGTGGCAGGATGCGCTGCAGGCCAGTTACGCAGCCGGCATCACCGATGAATTCATTGATCCTATTGCCGTTGTGGACGACCACGGGCAACCGCTGGGCATTATCCGAGACGGCGATGTGGTCCTTTGCTTCAATTTTCGCACCGACCGCTGCCGGCAGATCACGCGCGCGTTAACACAGGAAGACTTTGCCGCCGAAGGCATGAAACGCCTGAACCTGTACTACGTGACCATGACCGAGTATGACCAGAAGTTTAACAATGTTCACGTCATTTTCCGCAACGACGATTTGCGCATGACCCTGGGCGAGGTGCTGGAAAAGGCGGGGAAAACGCAAATAAGAATGGCAGAAACCGAAAAATACCCGCACGTCACCTTCTTTTTTTCCGGGGGAAGGGAGACCGAGTTTCATGGCGAACGCCGGATCATGGCGCCAAGTCCTAAGGTGGCCACGTACGATCTGCAACCGGAGATGAGTGCGCTCGCTCTTCGCGATGCACTGGTGCCGGAATTGCGCGCCGGTAGTGCCGATTTTGTGGTGCTCAACTTTGCCAACGCCGATATGGTTGGGCATACCGGCTCCATGCCAGCGGCGATCCGCGCGGTGGAAACGGTGGACGCTTGCTTGCGCGATGTGGTGCAGGCCGCCCTGGAAGGGGGTTATGCCATCATCGTCACCGCCGACCATGGCAATGCGGAAAAGATGCGCAATCCGGACGGCACGCCCAACACAGCACACACCACCAACCCCGTCCCTATTTGGCTGCTGGATCCGCGGCACCGCCAGACGGTGCTCAACAGCGGCAAACTCGCCGACCTGGCTCCCACGTTGCTGCGTTTAATGAACCTGGAAATCCCGCCAGAAATGACGGGCAATGTGTTGATCTGATGCCTACACACCGCTTTAAAATAAATTCCTGCCTTCTGGCGAGCGGGATATTCGCCCTAATCGTTGGGCTTTTGTCCGGATGCCGCCCCCCCACCCCCCACGGCGACGCAGTCGCCTACGCCGACCTTAAATCCTTGACCGAAGGCTTCATCGCGGCAAACGACCGCAGCCAGGCCGGACTTGAAAAAGTCATCCAGACAGCCGAAGGCACCGATACCGTGTTTTTAGCCCATACCAACTGGGCCGCAGAACTGGCGTCGTTCCAGGCCTATGACCTGGCCCATCCCATGCTGCGCGGACAGTACCGCGTGGACAGCACCATTTCCGGCAACCGAACACGAGTGCGCTACCGCGCCACAAAGCCCGAACTGGTTTTGCAAGAGGCTGTGTTCGTGCGCGAAGGTTCGCATCCCGTTTGGTTCCGCCTTTCGGACTCCACCGACAACATTATGTACCGCTCCAACAAAACACTCTCCCTGCACCTGGATTCAGGCGTCTACCGCATAGACGTTGAGCAGCGCTCCTGGCTGTTCCGGGAATTGGAGGAGCATATTCAGGGGGCCGTGAGGCGGTAAAAGCACCTGCCCTACCCTTTCCGCATTTCCTCCGCAAAAAACTGGTGAAACAGCGGCACCGTTTCGATTCCTTTATAAAAGTTGAAGAGCCCGAAATGCTCGTTGGGCGAATGGATAGCATCCGAATCCAGACCGAAGCCAAGCAGGATGGTTTTGAGCCCCAAAATCTGTTCAAACAGGGCTACAATAGGTATGGAACCGCCAGAGCGCAGCGGAATTGGGGTCTTGCCGAAAGTGGCTTCCATAGCGCGAGCCGCTGCCCGGTAAGCCGGATTGTCCGTGGGGGTAACTGCCGGATCACCACCGTGGTGCGGGGTAACCACAACCCTTGTTCCGGAGGGTGCAAGGCTTTTGAAATGCTCCGTAAACAACGCCGTAATGACCTCGGGTTTCTGGTTGGGCACCAGGCGCATGGAAATTTTTGCACAGGCTTTGGAGGGCAGTACCGTTTTGGCGCCTTCGCCGATGTAGCCGCCCCAAATGCCGTTCACGTCCAATGTCGGGCGGATGGTGGTCCGCTCCATGGTGCTGTACCCAACTTCACCGGCCACTTGGTCAATATCCAGGTGGGCTTTGTAGGCCTGTAGGTCGAAGGGGGCTCGGGCCATGGCACCGCGCTCGTCGTCGCTAACGGCGGCCACGTCATCGTAAAAGCCAGGAATAGTGATGCGTCCCTGATCATCCTGCAGCGACGCAATCATCTTGCTCAGGGCGTTGATCGGGTTGCGTACCGCACCGCCGTAAACACCGGAGTGCAAGTCGCGGTTGGGTCCGGTAACTTCCACCTCCAGGTAACTCAGGCCGCGCAGTCCGGTGGTAATGGAAGGCGCGTCGTTGGCCAGCATGGACGTATCGGAAACCAGCACCACATCAGCTTTGAGCTTTTCGCGGTATTTGCGCAGGAAAGCCTCCAGGTTCACGGAACCCACTTCCTCTTCGCCTTCAATCATGAACTTGAGGTTTACCGGCAAAGCGCCGGTTTGCTGCATCAGTTCAAAGGCTTTGAGGTGCAGAAACATCTGGCCCTTGTCGTCGCAGGCACCGCGGGCATAGAGCTTTTCGTCCTTAACTACGGGTTCAAAGGGCGGCGAATTCCACAACGCTAAAGGATCCGGTGGCTGAACGTCGTAATGACCGTAAACCAGCACCGTTGGCAGGGCCGGGTCAGTGATCTTTTCGGCATACACCAGCGGATGCCCACCCGTCTCTACTAATTCCACGCGGTCCGCGCCGAGTTTTTCCAGGTGCGCTTTAATCCACAGTGCGGTGTTGCGCACATCGCCCGCATGAGCGGGATTAGCACTCACCGAAGGCATGCGCAACAGGGCAATGAGTTCATCCAGGAAACGGGCTTTGTTTTCCTGCAGGTAGGCGGAAGGGCTCAGTACGGGATCCATGGAGCAAAGCTACTCCACCACCAGCTTTTGGCTGCCATTTCTGCCATCGGCATAGCGCAGTTCCAGCAGATAGATACCGGGGCTCCAGGAGCGAACATCCAGTTGCAGGGAGGACGAAGGTCCTTCGCCCGGCCATGTTTGAGCGAGCATCGTGCGGCCGGTCATGTCGCTGACCCGCAGGCTGGCGTCGCGCATCGATTGCCCGTTCAGGGCTGTAAGTTGCACCCAGTCACTCGCCGGATTCGGCAGAATTTGCAGCGGTTGCAGCCCTGGCTCGGACAAGCCTGAAGGCATGCCGTTGTTTTCAATGCGCAGGTCACCATTGCTGATCTGGAAGAAAATGTTTTCGTTGCAGGCTACTTTGATGCGAAAGTCATCGCCGGGCATATTCGGGGCGAAAATATAATTGCTGCCGTTGTTGGGCACCGATTCATGCAGGGTAATGGGATAGTTATAACCGCCGTCATCTGAGAGCTCGATGCGCACCGTGGCACAATTAAAGGGCGGGTTTTGCGTCTGACCCACTTCCCAATTTACCGGGTACCAATTGCCCGCTTCCCAAACAACGGTCGGCCCGACCGGCTCCGTGATGAAGAAGGGACCACCCGTTTCATCTACCGTAATGGTCACATTGTCCCAGGTGACACCACCGGAGCCCGGATGGTTGTCGCGAACGTTGACCTGAAATTTCATCGTGCGATCGTAGTCGGGAAGCAACTCCACCCGGCTGGTGCTGTTGTTGACCAGCAAATTCATGCTGGGGAAAGTCCGCGTTCCGCTCTCAACAGGCGAAAAGCTGCGAAAGAGCGGTGAGCCAAAGGTGCCGGAAGGATTGGCCAGCAAACTGATGTTGTTGAGGCCATCCATTTGCTCCCAACAATAAGTAAGCGGGTCGCCTTCGCTATCCGTTGCTGCAGCGGTCAATTCAAACGGCGTGCTAATGGGAATAGACATGGCCGCTGGCATGGCGATAATTTCCGGAGCCGTGTTGCTGGTGCTGGTCAGCACACCACATCCGCTGCCATCGCCCGTTTGGATGAAGTTGAGCATTTGCACCACGTTGGCCCCGTGGAAATAGTCATCGGAATTGCTGGCGTAATCATCGCTACCGCAAATGCCGGCATAACCCATGATGGTGCTGCCGCTTCCTGGTTCGAAGTCCGTGCTGCCCGTGCCGGAGGGTGAGCCGCAAAAATTCCAGCTGTGCTCCCCTCGGAATTGGTGACCTATTTCGTGGGCCACGTAATCAATGTCAAAAGGATCGCCGACAGGCGCAAATCCACCGGTTACCCCTTGCGCTTTGCTGCCGCCGGAACACACCGATCCCAAGCTGGCTACCCCTCCTCCTCCCGTGCTGAACACGTGGCCAATGTCGTAGCTAGCGGAACCGATGATGTTGTCAATCGTTTCCTGGTTCTGACCCAACATGGCAAAACCGCTGCTGTTGGTGTAAGGATCGGAATCGCCGTTCAGGAAGACGAGTTGATCGTTGTTGGCAATGAGTTCCATGCGGACGCTGAAGTCGCGCTCGTAAACTCCGTTGATGCGGTTCATCGTGGTCGCCATCGCTGCCAGGGCACCGGACACCGTTGCCCCGTGAAAGGCAGCGTACTCCCCTGTGCAAGCAATGGCCAGGCGGTAGGTCCGCAGCTCGTCGCCGCTGTTTTGGATGCCAGCCGGCAGGCTGATGTCGGGAGGCGATTGGCCGGTACCTGTGGCATCGCCGCAGGTGAACGATTTAAGCGGATGCCGTTCAAAGTCCTTGCGGAAATAGCTGAGGTAATACTCGTCGTTGCCAACCGCGTAAGGATCAATGAACACCGTGCCGGAAGGGCGCAGAATTTGTGCGTGAACGCCCTGCGGGGTTTTGTCCATCCGCACCGTAGCCGTAGGGTCATCAACGCCACGCCCTGTGTAGGTTTGAATTTCCGGATAACGCGCTGCTAATTCCGGGTGCATGACCGGATCATTCCAAATTTCGAATTGTTGGTTGCTGCCATCAGGCAAGGGCAGAAACATCAGCGTAATGACTTTGCGCTCATCATCTGCTACTGGCCGGGTGGTTTGGGCCACAACCTGTTCCATGATGCCCATATTGATCGCTACGGTTCGGTAGGCCCGGGCAAAAACAATGCGGTCCTGTTCCAGGCCGTTAGGCAGTTGGTCCGTGTTTCTCCACAAGCGTTGAGTGTTCACCGAAGTGTAGACCACATCATTTTGGTCCACTGTTTGCTGTGCCTGAACGATAGGAAGGCACACGACCATTCCAAAGACAAAGGCTAATGCAGAAGTTGAAACAAGTTTCATAGAAATTCGGAGGGTAGGTGGGTCGAAGGGATTGGGTGGGTAGATACAACAGACAGGAAACTTTCGAGAAAACTTTCGAGAAAACTTTGGGAAAAACTTTGTGAAAACCTTTGGGGCTGAGGAAAACCCAAAAGAGCCGTGTCATTAAGACATAAACCAAAGTTAAGCATTTTGCGTTCCCCGATTTCAGCAGTCCGGAATCCGTTGGCGTCTTTGCGGTGCAGTCAACCCGAAATTTTCGAGTTATCCACAATTCGGAATCCGCATCGAAGTCCTGGTATTCAGGATTTTGTAAGCATTTTCGACCTGGGATTGCCCGGTTAGTTCAACCCCGGGTATAGCCAATCAGATTGACTTAAATAAATTTTAACACTTCAATTGCTTTAACTAAAAAATGTGTTCATTTTTAAGTTTCAAGACGCAGTTGCATCAGGATAGTATGGTAGATAGAACGGTAGATAGAACGGTAGATAGAACGGCACTGGCTGATTCAAAAGGCGCTGCTGCTCCTCGAAAATGGTTTGCCGTAGGCCTGACTATGCTGGTCATCGGATTTAGCCCCAGTTGCAGCCGAAAGCAACAACCTGCTCTTGACCTGGTAGTGGAGCCTTCGCCAGCAGAAGTCCTCCAGGCGCTCCGAGTCCGCGAGCCAGCCACAGGCCAGCACCGCGATACCGTCATGCTGGATTTTCTGTTGGGCATGAACCGCCGTCAGATGACGGCGCATACCATGAAGCTTACTCGGGAGGGCAAAATGTACAAAGTGCCCAAAGGGACCAATCGCTCCGAATACGTTTACGACTTGTCGCTCGACAAAGTGGGCAAAGTGCGCACCTACTTTGAAGCCAGGTTCTACCGCGATTCGCTGTATAAATTGGAATGCCTGCCCGCTGTACCAAAGGGTGTTGATGCGCAAACGGTGTTTGCTGAAACAGCCGCCTTGTACGCTCGCAAATACGGGACACCCAGCGTGGTGCTGCCCGCCGATTCGCTTTACCCCGGCGGAGCGCATTATTGGATCCGCGGAAATCGCGAAATCGAATTGTACGCCGATGACCACAACCGGGTGGTGGTGCACTATGTAGACTTGCTCCGCCAGCGCAAAGCGGACAAGGAATTAGACATATAGGTTAGACGTCTGGGTTAGACGTCTGGATTTGACTTCTGGGTTAGACGTCTGGATTTGACTTCTGGATTAGACGTCTGGATTTGACTTCTGGATTAGACGTCTGGCAAAGCGATTAGACCTCTGGGTTAGACCTCTGGAAAAGCAAAAAGGCAGCTTGTGGGCTGCCTTTTTGATGCTTTGGTGGAGAATATCGGATTCGAACCGATGACCTCTTGCATGCCATGCAAGCGCTCTAGCCAACTGAGCTAATCCCCCCCTTTTTTCATCCGTTTGCGGATGGATGGCAAAGGTAAGGCCTGTTTTCTGAATAGCAAACCGCAAATCCAGCCAGAAACACGGGAGGAGGTCCCCTCCAGCCCGGCGATTGCGTTTCAGTGCTCCCTTGCCTGCAAAAAGCGGACAATGCCTGTGGCCACCCGGTCAGAAGCCCCCACCCCCCCCAGCCGCATTAGCAATTCGGCGTACCCCTGCTTGATCGCGCCCGCGTGAACCGGATCGTCCAACAGCCGCCGAAGTTCGCGGTCCACCTGGTCCGGCACCATCTGGCCTTGGACCAGCTCGGTAACCAATTCGCGCTCCAACACCAGGTTGACCAGCGAGATAAACGGCACCTTAACCAGCTGCCGGGCGATGGCAAAAGACAGCGCATTTCCGCGGTAAAGCACTACCTCCGGCACACCGAAAAGCGCGGTCTCCAGCGTTGCCGTCCCGGACGTGACCAGGGCGGCGTGCGAGCGCTCCAACACCTGGTAAGTGGCATCCATGTGCAGTTTCACATTATCCGGCAACTGAAAACCGCGGTAGCTGTCCTCGCCAATTTGGCGCAGACCCGCCAAAGCAAACTCGCGCTGTGGGTGCTTGCGCGCCACTTCAAGCATGACCGGAAGCATGCGGCTGATCTCCTGCTTGCGGCTTCCGGGCAGCAAGGCAATCCAGGGTTTTTCGGTGGGGTGTTGCGCCGCTGCTGTGGAGGATTCCGGTCCCCTTTCGCCCAATGCTTGCCTTCGGGCAATCTCATCCAGCAGCGGATGCCCGGCAAAATGGATGTCCATACCGCGCGCTGCGTAAAAGGCTTTTTCAAACGGGAGAATGGCGTACAGTTCGTCCACGCGACTGCGCAGCGTTTTTACGCGTCCCGCTTTCCAGGCCCATACCTGCGGCGAAATGTACCAGATGACCGGTATGCCCGCAGCTTTGGCCGCGGCAGCCATCCGCAAGTTGAAGCCCGGATAGTCGATGAGGATGACAACATCTGGTTTCCAGGCCAGCATATCCTGGCGGGCTTCTTTCAACAAGCCCAAAATAGTGCGAAGGTTAACCGCCACTTCCCAAAAACCCATAAAGGCCAGCTCGCGCACATGCCGCACCAACACCGCACCTGCCTCTTCCATGCGGTCGCCTCCCCACGCGCGGAACTCCGCTTGCGCATCGCGCTGCTGCAAGGCCTTGAGCAGATTGCCCCCGTGCAGGTCGCCGGATGCTTCGCCGGCTATGAGGTAGTAACGCATGGGCTAAGTTGCGGAGTTGTGGGCAAAAGTACGACTGGGCAGAAGAGGTCGTTTCAATCTTGCAGAAAGTACAACACCGCCACCAACACAGCCAAGACCATCGTGATCAACCCTACTCCGCGCATGGCGTCGTCCTTGCGGGTGTGCATGTAAACGAAGAAGGGAAAGAAATTGGCGCACACTGACATCGTGGCAATGAACGATTCGGAGAATCCGGAAAAGACGATTCCCAGGATGGTTTTACCCACCATAGTATCGCTCATGTAATTAAGCCCGAACCACGCAGCTGCCGGAAAAATGAGTGCGGCCAGGAATCCAACCCAAAGGCTATCGCGTTGCAGCATCAGGCTCAGCGGGTTGAGTTGCGGCTGCGGCTGTTCCAGCAGCGCGTTGAAAAGCATAGTGTTCCTGAAAATGTGCCATCGCCTGGTAGGCCGTGAAGTCAAAGCCCACCGGCACGACGCTGACATAGCCATCGCGCAAGGCCGTTTCGTCGGCATCGTGGCCTTCGTCGTAATTCTCAAAACGCCCGGTGAGCCAATAGTATTTGCGGCCGCGCGGATCGGTGCGCTCCACAAACTCCTCCACCCACTTGGCGTTTGCCTGGCGGCACAAGCGGATGCCCAGAATTTTTTCAGCGGGAAGGGCGGGGATGTTCACGTTCAACAGCACACCTTTGGGAATGCCGTGCTCCAAAACCTGCCGCGCGATGCTGGCAGCATACTCGCTGGCTGCCGTGAAGTCGGCGTGGTGGCTGTAGTCCAGCAGCGAAAACCCGATGGCCGGAATGCCTTCAATAGCCGCTTCCATGGCGGCAGACATGGTTCCAGAGTATATGACATTAATGGATGAATTAGCTCCGTGATTAATGCCCGAAACACAGAGATCCGGCCGTCGGTGCAAGACGACGTCTCGCGCCAGCTTGACGCAATCCACCGGAGTTCCGGAGCAGGCCCATGCCTTGATTTCGCCAAAGTCGCGAACTGGGTGCACGAAAATCGGAGCATTGATGGTGATGGCGTGACCCATCCCGCTCTGCGGCTTATCGGGGGCCACGACGATAACATCCCCGAGGGGCAGCATGGCTTCGGCCAACGCGCGGATGCCTGGGGCCGTTGCTCCATCGTCGTTGGTGACTAAAATAAGCGGCCGGGAAGAGGAAGCGTCAGGAGCAGTTGAATCCATAGGGCGAAGGGGGATGGTCCTGCTTGCAACCAAGACCAGTTGCTGCCACGGAGGTGCGGACAGGCGCTGTTTGCAAGCTAAAACAGGATCAGCGCGAGAGCGAAGATAACCAACCCAACCAGCATCGCCATTGCAGAGTAGGGCAGGATATCGAGGGCTGAAAGGCGCGCCTTGAGCACTTGGCCCGTCTGCTGCGTTAAGCCCGGAGGTAGATCTCCTTGACCAGGTTCAGGACAAAAAATAAAATAACGAGGACAAGCGTTTCCATAGATGCGGCTCCAATACTTGCAGCCCCTATAAATAACGCAGAAGCAGGGGCAGATGTTGAGTCAAACCACAGATTCCTGTGACCGGGTCACGGCACCCATTCTTCTACAAAAGCATCGGTAAAGCGAAGCTCCCGGACGCGAATCAGGGCTTCGTGGGCATCTTCCGCATTCAAAAAAGGTCCCACATAAAACGAGCTGACATTGTTGGCTCCGGGCACAGAAAAGAGCGGGCCAATATCTTCTAAAGGGCCGAGCTTTTCCATGTTCGGTTTTCGATAAACTCCGATCCGAATCCGGTAACGAACTTGTGCATTAGGATCATTTCCGCTAAGATCAACACCGTTTGGCGCAGAAACTTTTCCCGGATCTGGCGACGCGGAAGGCTCTACCAGCGGTTTTAGCGCAACCGTAAACAATTCCTTGTTCCGCGTTTCGGTAAAGGCCAATTCGTTGAAGCCGCTTTTTTGTATATTGAAATAATAGTCCACCCCAGGAGGCAGGTCTACAAAGGCAAACCCGCGCGCGTCAGTGGTGGTTTGGCGGTTGTTATGACCATCGGTGATCCACTCTACGCGAGCCCCGGAAATGGGTTGCCCTGATTCCAGGTTGAGCACGTAAACCCCGGCACGCACGCTGATGCGCTCAAAGGCGTAGAGGTCATCGCCCCCCATTCCCCCGATGCGATCACTGGCAAAAAAGCCCTGGTTGTTGCGCACATAAACCCCAAAGTCGTCGCGGGGCGAGTTGACCGGTGCCGGCAAATGGCGCACCGCCTCCCAACTGCCACCCGAGAAATCTACTTGAAAGATATCCAGGCCACCCAGCCCAGGATGCCCGTCAGAGGCCAAGTAAAGCCGATCCAGGCGCGGGGCAAACGGAAAAACTTCATCACCGGGCGTGTTGATGCGCGAGCCAGCATTGACCGGATCTGACCAGGCATAGGGTCCATTCTGGTCGGTGCGATCGCAATACCAGATGTCCATTGCCCCGTAGCCATCCGGAAGGTCAGCGGAAAAGAATAGGCGCAAGCCATCCGGGGTTAGCGTTGGGTGAGCAGCCGTGTATTGGCGACTAATTTTTGAAAAGCGCTTGACGCCGTTCAGTTTTTCGCGCTTCCAATGCGCGGTGTACAACGCAGTGTGCACAACGCCCTGCCCGTCGCGAACGCGCTTGCCGCCGTTGGAACTGGTTCGGGCAAACCAGAGGTCGCCCGTGACGGGATCCGGGCTAAATCCCACGTCGTGCCACGCAGAATGGATTGCTCCGCGAATGCGTGCGGGTGGGCTGGTCTGCTCGTTTTCGTCCAGCGGAGTTATGTACAAATCATAGTAAGGGGCACCGTTTTGCGGCGAATGACCCTCCGCATTTCCGCCACCGCGGTTGGAAGCGAACACCAGGTCGCCCTGGTAGGCTACCGGCGCAATTTCGGAGAATGTGGTGTTGACATTCAGCAAGGCAACGCGGTATTCCTGAGGAAAGATCGCCTCTTCAACCGCCAGCGCATAAGCAGCCTCGTGCGCGCCCTTGTTGCCGGCATAGCGGTCATAGCGCTCAAACCATTCAAGAGCAAGATCGGCTTTTCCGTTGCTGCGCAAGACCTCCGCGTACTGTTTGAAATATTCCGGGGCAAGGGCGTCAGCAAGCACTGCTTGTTTGTACCAATGTTCCGCGAGAAGATACGCTCCCTGCTGGCGATAGCAGCCGGCTAACCTGGCACAGTTGACGGCATCATAGGCCTGTTGCAACGAGCGCTCGTAATAGGGAATTGCCGCGTGGTACTGCCCGATGGCATAGAGCTTTTCGGCGCGAATCAAATCGCGATCGGGCTTCTGCGCTTGCAGCGAGCGGCCTGATCCAAACAGCGCCAGCACGAGCGCCAGCAGCAGCAGGGATTGCCGGGCAAGCTGCCAATCAGAAGATGCGAGGGCCGAATTCACGGGTTTTGTCTTTGTGGAACCGATAAGTGAGCTGCACTTCGTGGCTTACTCCTAATGCAGTCCGGTATTCAGAGGCCGGAATCTGGTAACTATAGCCGATTCCCCATTCCGAAAAACCGAGTGCAGTCGAAGTCCTTGGTCGGTAAAGCAACTGAAAAATGAGGTCTCCGTTGCTTCGGAAAGTTCCGCCAGCCCAGAAACTTTCCACAAACAGAAATTGAAGCCCGGCTTCAGCCAGGTATTCTTCGTTTTCGGTGTAGCGAACCAGACCGGCTGGCCGCAAACCATAACCGTTGCCGTAGCGGATCAGAGCGGCAAGTCCTCCAAAATACTGGCGATCGCTGGCCAGGTCCAGCGCGCTTGCACCGGCCATCAGCCAGTGATTTTGGTAGAGGAAACCAGCACCGGCATTCCAGTCCAAGCGGTCTTCAAGCTCCAAATTGAAAGCGGGATCCCCGCCCAACGCGGCATCAAGGTCCTGGTAAGCCGCATCCTCCAATTGCAACCCACCGTTGATGCCCAGGGCCCAGAAACCTTTTCCCCCGATGCTTCTCCAGGCAAAATGCCCTTGAAGGGCATTGCGTTGCAAGGGGCCAAGCCGATCGTTGGTAAGCTCCATACCCAGCGCCAGGCTGCGGTTCCAGAGCGGGGCGTGCAACGCGATAGAAGTTGTGGAGGGTCCATCGGGAACGTCCATCCACTGGCGGCGGTAAAAAGCGGAGAGACTCACGGCTTCGTGGCTGCCAGCGTACGCCGGGTTCCAGCTCAATCCGTGATCCAGGTAGCTGTTCCATACCGGAAGGTATTGCGCATGAGCCACCCGTGCAGTTAGCGCAATGAAAAACACAAAGAGCACACCATATAAAATGTTATGTTTCTGTTTCATCGCTTGAGAACAATGGATCCACTGAGTTCTATCCCGAAACCGGGCAGGCGAAAACGATAGTAGTAAACGTCTTCGGGCAAGGGTTCGCCGCTCTCTTCGGAGATGCCGTTCCAGGTGTTGGCGTATGCGTCTTGGTTGAGAATCCGGCGGCCCCAGCGGTCAAAAATTTCCAACGCATTGTCGGGATAAGCCAAAATACCGTCGATGGTGTAGGTGTCAAACAGGCCGTCGCCGTTGGGAGAAAAAGAGTCGGGGAGGTAGAGTTCATCGACGCGCACAAAAACCCGGGCCTGATCGCAAAGCGGAACTTCTGCAACATCGCAAACCTGGTAGCGGAAACTGTCGATCCCAACGAAAGCAGGGTTGGGCACATAGTTAATTTGCCCAAGTGCGCCCGGGGTAGCGCTACCCTGACCGGGCTGGTCCACCACGGTCGCGCTGCTAAAGCCAGCTCCTTCGGGATCTTCGTCGTTGGTTAGCACCTGAACGCGGACGGAAAAATTGCGAAGGGTAACCACGGTATCCGCGCGGGCGATGGGCGGCAAGTTGGCCGTCAACACCTCCAGGTAAACCTTCGCATCGGCACACAAGATGGGAACACCGCTGTCGCAGACCCGGTACACGAAGCTGTCCGGTCCGCTGTATCCGGGGGCGGGTGTGTACAGGACTGAGCTGAGCGAGGGCGCCAGCGCCGTGCCATGGGCGGGGGGGCTGACCACGAAAACATCCAGCGGATCGCCGTCGGGATCGCTGTCGTTATCCAGGACAAACAACTCGGTGGTCACCCCTTCCAGCACCGTGAAGGAGTCCGCCACGGCCAGCGGCGGGTCGTTCAACACGGCGCGCGTTCCTGCACTTTCGGGCGAAGGGCTTTGCGCTGGGGCGGCAACTGCATTGGGTTGGGTCAGACCGAGCGAAAGGCCGAGCGAAAGGCCAAGCGAAAGGCTCAGGGTTAACACAGGGTGCGCCAGACCCGACCACCATAACAATCCACGTTGGGACATTCTCCAAAATTAGCGGTGGTGATGTCGTTTACCGCCCTCGTTTATGGACAGCAACGTGTGGAGATCGCCTCCGCGCTGGGCAGCGAGCCGGGCAGCGCGCTGGGCAGCGGGCCGGGCAGCGGGCCGGGCAGCGAGCCGGGCAGCGAGCCGGGCTCGGCTGCAGGCAGCCAGTTACATTGGCAGCGCGCTGGGCTCGGCTGAAGGCAGCCGGTTACATTGGCAGCGGGCCGGGCTCGGCTGCGGGCAGCCACTTACATTGGCAGCGGGCCGGGCTCGGCTGCGGGCAGCCGGTTACATTGGCAGCGGGCCGGGCTCGGCTGCAACCGGCCAGTCAGACAAGCTGCCAGCAGTCCTTCTGCGTGCTCCAACCTTTTCTGATCCCTCCACCTAACCCTGATCCGGCTCCAGGAAAGAGTAGTGGTAGTTTTTGGGCGGGAGAAAATTTTCCTTGATGGCGCGGGCACTTACCCAACGGTGCAGGTTGAGCACCGAACCGGCCTTGTCGTTGGTTCCCGAGGCGCGGGCACCGCCGAAAGGCTGTTGCGCCACCACGGCCCCGGTGGGTTTGTCGTTGATGTAGAAGTTGCCGGCGGCGTTGCGCAAGCGGTGGGAAGCCTCGGCGATAACCTGGCGGTCCTGCGCAAAAACAGCACCGGTAAGCGCATAAGGAGACGTAGTATTGACCAGATCCAGCGTCCGCGACCAGTCTTTATCCGGATAAACGTGCAGCGTCAGCACTGGGCCGAAAATCTCTTCGCACATGGTTCGGTAGCGCGCGTCTTTTGCGCGAATCACGGTGGGCTCAATGAAGTACCCTTCCTTGCGGGAGTAATTTCCGCCAGCCAAAATCTCCTGCTTGTCGCGCTTGGCTTTGCTGATGTACCCGGTTATGGACTCATAGGCTTTCTCGTCAATGACGGCGTTGATGAAATTGCCAAAATCCTCCGGCGATCCCATTTTGAACGAGGCCAGGTCTTCGAGCAGGTGTTGCTGCACCGCTTTCCAGAGGTTCGAAGGAATGTAGGCGCGGGAAACGGCGGAACATTTCTGGCCCTGGAACTCAAACGCTCCTCGGCTGAGAGCGGTTGCCACCGCCCGCGGGTCCGCTGACGGATGCGCCCAGACGAAATCCTTTCCCCCGGTTTCTCCGACTATGCGCGGATATGTTTTGTAACGGCCGATGTTTTCGCCGATGGTTCGCCACATTTGCTGGAACGTTCCGGTGGAACCAGTGAAATGGATCCCTGCAAAGTCCGGATGTTGAAAACAAACTTGCCCCACGTCGGGACCGGGAGCGTACACCAGGTTGATCACGCCGTCCGGCAGGCCGGCTTCGCGCAGAATTTGCATGATGACCCAGGCGGAGTAGATCTGGGTGTTGGCCGGTTTCCACACGACAGTGTTGCCCATCATGGCCGGGGCCGTAGGCAGGTTCCCCGCGATGCTGGTAAAATTGAAGGGGGTCACCGCCAGAACAAAGCCTTCAAGCGGTCTGTACTCCATGCGGTTCCAGACCGCAGGCGACGAATCGGGCTGCTCGCTGTAGATGTCCGTCATGAAGCGGACGTTGTAGCGCCAAAAGTCGATCAGTTCACAGGCCGCGTCGATTTCGGCCTGGTACGCGTTTTTGGATTGGGCCAGCATGGTGGCCGCATTCATGGTCATCCGGTAGGGTCCGGCCAGCAATTCAGCGGCTTTCAGGAAAATCGAAGCGCGGTGTTCCCAGGGCATGGCTTCCCAGGCAGGTTTGGCTTTGCCAGCCGCGTCAATAGCTTGCTGCACGTGTTTGGCGCTGCCCTTGCTGAACACACCGAGGGAATGGCCCAGTTCGTGAGGCGGCCGAATTTCTACACGCTCCGGCGTGCGAACTTCTTTGCCACCGATAAACATCGGAATGTTGGCTTTTTTGGATTTAGCAGCCTTCAATGCCGAGCGCAAAGACGCGCGTTCCGGGCTATCCGGGCCATAAGCGTGGACAGATTCATTGAAGGGCTCAGGAACGTAAAAAATTCCCTTAGGCATAACTACTTGATTTTGGGCGGGTTCTGAGGATAATGCGGCAAAAATATGCCTTGTCCAGAGAAATACTAAATCCACAAAATGCACTGTTAATAAGGGAAGCCAGCTTAACGGGAGAAAAAATACTTTTACTGATTCCCCGGAGTCCGTTTTCTGCACACCGGATCACTATTCTCACAGCTCTGCGCAGCGTCAGCATGTCCGTCAATACCAAGCGAAAAATCCCCGTTGAAGCGGAGGTTCCGGAACCCGCGCCCGCCCCTAAAAGGAGGCGCAAATCCTCGCGTAAAGAAGATGACAACACTGCGAAGGTGAGCTCCTCCTACGCGTTTTGGCGGGATCCGCGATTCCGCAAGACCAGCGGTTTGGTTTTGTTGCTGATCGCTGTTTTTCTGTTGATCTCTTTTAGCTCCTACTTTTTTGAGTACACCACAGACCACGACAAAGTTCACGGACGAGGGTTCGGCATGATCTTCGATCAGCAAACCGATGTCAACAACGCGCTGGGTCGTCTTGGAGCCTGGGTAGGGAACCAATTGGTGTACCTGCGCTTTGGCATCAGCGCCTACCTGCTGGTGCTGTTGACCGGGTCAACCGGCGTAAACCTGCTGTACGGAAAAAACACGTTTGCGCTGCGCAAACTTTACGGGTACTGCCTGCTCGCGATGCTGTGGATTTCTACAGCACTGGCTTTTGCATTCGGTGGGTATTCCGATCTGCCTGGAGGCGGGCTTGGCCGATTTAATTCGGAGTGGTTGCAGGGATCTGTGGGGGGCATCGGAACGGCATTGACCTTGTCTTTTGCGCTCCTGGTTTTCTCCGTTGTTTTTTTGGATGCCGAGCTGAAACTCCCGCTGAGCGTGCTTTTTGGCTGGCTGCGCAAAAAACCGCAAGGCGAATTGGCGGGTGCAACGTCCGCCGGGCAAGAGGCTTGGGAACTCCGTCGCCAAAGCCCAACGTACTATTCGCCCGATGAAGCGGAATCTGAGTTTTCTGCTGCAAACCGAAACAGAAAACGCAACGGAACGGGAGTGGATGGAATGGAAGACGAAGAAGATTTTGGGGAAGAAATGGAAGAAGATTCCGCTGGAGGTCTTACTTTAGAAGTGTTGCATCCTTTTGACGAATCAGAGGGTGAAAAGACGGACGAAGAAGGCGAGGAATCCGAAGGACAGGACGAGGAAAGCGAAGACGATGGCGAAGAAGAAACGGATGCTGCTGATCAACCCAAACTGGACATCACCGAGCCTGTCCTGGAAAAGACGTTGGCAGAATATGGAAGCCTGGGATCTAACTATGACCCCACCATGGAGCTTCCCGGTTACCAGTACCCCACGCTGGAACTGCTGCAAGACTATGGGTCCAGCGATGTCCGGATCAACACCCAGGAACTCGAGCGGAACAAGGACCAAATTATAGAAACCCTAAACAATTATGGCATCACGATCTCCAAGATCAAAGCCACGATTGGGCCCACTGTAACGCTCTACGAAATTGTTCCGGCCAAAGGCGTCCGGATCTCCAAAATCAAAAACCTGGAGGACGACATCGCCCTCAACCTGGCGGCGCTGGGTATCCGAATTATTGCCCCGATTCCCGGCAAGGGAACCATTGGCATTGAAGTGCCCAACGTGGACAAGACCATCGTGGGCATGAAGACCCAGTTGGGTTCCGAGAAGTTCCTCAACAGCAAAATGGACCTGCCCATCTGTTTGGGCAAAACCATTTCAGGCGAAAACTACGTGGCTGACCTGGCGCGCATGCCGCACTTGCTCATGGCCGGCGCAACCGGACAGGGTAAATCGGTGGGCATCAACGCGCTGCTGGTCAGCCTGTTGTACAAGAAACACCCTTCGGAGCTGAAACTCATTTTGGTCGATCCTAAGAAGGTGGAACTTTCGCTTTTCCAGCGCATCGAAAAACACTTTCTGGCCAAATTGCCCGGCGAAGAAGAGGCCATCGTTACCGATACGCGCAAAGTGGTCAACACCCTCAATGCCCTTTGCATCGAGATGGATAATCGCTACGACCTGCTCAAAAAGGCCCAAACGCGGAACATCACGGAGTACAACCAAAAGTTCCTCATTCGCCGGCTCAACCCCAACAATGGCCACCGCTACCTCCCTTTCATCGTGCTGGTCATCGATGAGTTTGCCGACCTGATCATGACGGCCGGCAAGGAAGTGGAGATGCCGCTGGCTCGTCTGGCCCAGTTGGCTCGTGCCGTGGGTATTCACCTCGTCATTGCAACACAGCGTCCGTCCGTGAACATTATCACCGGTCTGATCAAGGCTAACTTCCCGGCGCGTATCGCATTTAAAGTCACTGCCAAAGTTGACTCCCGCACCATTTTGGATACCGGAGGCGCCGACCAGCTTGTTGGCCGCGGAGACATGCTCCTTTCTATTGGCAGCGACATCATCCGCTTGCAATGTCCCTTCGTGGACACTCCGGAAGTAGAAGAAGTGGCCGACTTCATCTCCCGCCAGCCCGGTCCGGCGGAACCCTTCTACCTGCCGGAGTACATCGACGAAAAAGAAGCCATGGCAGGCGAAGAGTTTGAGGGGGAACGCGACAGTATGTTCCCGGAAGCTGCCCGTCTGATCGTCCAACACCAGCAGGGGTCAACCTCCCTGATCCAGCGCAAAATGCGCCTCGGGTACAACCGCGCCGGTCGATTGATGGACCAATTGGAGTCTGCCGGAATCGTCGGACCCAACCTCGGCAGCAAAGCTCGCGAGGTCTTAATCCGCGATACGGCAGAATTGGAACGGTTATTGGAGGCAACGGTCTAAATCCCCTTTGGGTAGGCCTGAAATAGGCGCTCCCAATGAGGGTTCCCCCTAACTGAGCTCTCCCAAACCGGAAACCTCCTTCCAACCAGGCTTTTCCGCTGTGAAGGCGGTTCAGCCTAATTTTGCGGTCACAAACGCTGAGCCTCCTATGCTTACTGCTCCAACCTCCGTCCTGCGCTTTCTGGCCTTTTCGCTTTTTGCGCTGCTCGGGTCTTCGCTTTACGCTCAAAAGAGCGATCCTGCATCCGTGGCCATTCTCAGGGAGCTGAAAGCCCATTACGCCGCTTACAAATCCATGTCCATGGATTTCGCCCTTCAAATTAAAGACCAGGAGAACACCATGGACGAAACCCGCAAAGGCAGCATGTGGGTGCAGGGCGGCAAGTTTCGCATTCAAATGGGCGAACAGTTCATCATCTCCGATACCAAAAGCATTTGGGTCTACCAGGAGGATGTCAATGAGGTCCAGATCAACAACTACGATGCGGATCAGGAGGACTTTATGAGCCCATCGGAATTGTTCAACCTGACGGAAGCCGATTACCTGATCCTTTCAGGGGGAACGGTTTCGGAAGGCGGAGCGAGTTTTCAGGTCATTGAACTGAGTCCGCTGGACAAAAGCCTGGACTACCACAAGATCAAATTGTACGTGCCCGCGGGCAGCAAAACACTGAAGAAAGCTGTTTTGCTGGGCAAGGATGGCATCCACTACACCTACCGGATCGAAAAGTTTAGCGCGAACCCTGCCGTTAGCGAAGAGACGTTTCGCTTTTATCCGGAGCGCTACCTGAACATCGAAGTTATTGACCTTCGGGATTGATTCTTTCACCACAACATACTTTATGGTATTTTAACGAAGGTGTGGGTTTGCGATAGCACACCCAGCGGTTCAATGCGCAGCGCATACAGACCGGGCTGCAGGTTCGCTACCGGGATGTCTAAATCCGGGCGCAAGTTCCCGGCGTTAACCAGAATCCCTCGCGCGTCCATAAGTTGCCACGACCCTTCGCTTGAAATTCCTCGCACATGCAGCCATTCCCTGACCGGGTTGGGGAATAGTCGATAACGGTCACTCCTATCGATGGCATGATCATCGAGCTGTGGATTATCGGACAAATCTCCAATAAGTGCGTCCTCCAGGTTTGGCAGCGCACGCGACCCGTCATCAACGCCGAGACGCAACACGGACCAATACAAGGGCAAAGGCTCTTCGGCAATTCTGCCGTCATAGGCCCTTAGCACTTGAGCAGCTGCGACACCAACACCGGCTGATTCAGCGACCCAGAATTCCAACTGGGCTATTTCAGCAGGGGAAAGTTCGCGCAGATTCCTTCCTTCTATAGCCACCTGAATCAACAGGTTAAGCAGCGGCGATCGCTCCAACGTGTCCCCTCCCCCAACCCGCAGCAACAAGTCCAGGTTGGCCCATTGCCCATCGGCACTTAGCAAACGCGCCAAACGATCTGGGTCAGCAGCGGCATACTGCACCAAGGAATCCCATGACCCGGTCTCCCAATGGCCTAAAAAACGCCGGGCTTCCCAGCGGTACAGCCGCTTGCGCACCGAAGCAATTCTGGCCCGTAACAGCTCCCGGGTGTTGGGAGCCAGACTCTGCACGGCCAGCAAATCATCGTGAACGCCGGCAGGTAGTACCGCCAAGGCCTGTTCAAGCACTCGCTCGCTGAGCGGTGAATTGGATTCCAGGATATACTGAAAGAACCACGGGGTCACCGCAGGATATCGGTCTATCAGCGCCAGCAGCACCGTATCACTTAAATAGGGATTGGCTTCTGACAGCGCAAATTGCATCACTCCGGCCCCTATGCCCGGTGCCCCAATTAACCGCAGCAGCGCTTCGGTACTGCCGTTGTCAAAGGTGGCTTCTAATTGTTCCACAAGAATCTGGAGAGCCCGAATGCTGTCCATTGCCTGGTTCAGGGGCAAGACGGGTAGAATTGGGCAATCCACTGTTTGAAAGCTGCGGCCGCAGTCTGTGGCGCGGAGCAACATCGGATCGCTTACGCTGGGGGTAAATGGAGGACCGCTGTGGTGAAAGTACCAAGCGGGAACCGCGCTGGGATCCAGCAACCAATGACTACCTTCTGATTCATCGTCGAAGCGGTTGCCTGCTGGTTGATACACGCAATCGCTTTGGTAGCGGGCTACCGAAGGCGGCTCCAGGCCAGGAGCCAGCCAAACATCGGCTTCATTGCCTGAAAACCGGTTGCAGGAAACCTGCATTCCGGAACGCGCATTGCCGTTTGGTCCTAAAACCACCAATCCAGCCAGCAGTCCGGAAAAGCGGCAGGAACTCAATTCTGCCGGATAGGACTCGCCTGCATACGCCAACACCCCAAGCGAGAAGCCACCCAGCCCGCTGAAAGTACTTGCGGCTACCCTCGCATTGCGACAAGCTTCCAGATGAATGCCGTAGGTAGCCATCGGCCAGGAGAGACCACTGGCGGCAGGTACCTGAACATCCAGCGATTGCAGGATCGGTCCGTCCAACCCCCGCAAAAGAATGGATCGGCGGCAATCGCGAAAAGTGGTGTGCTCCAGCACGACCGGCCCTGGGGTAATGCCATAAGCGCTCCAGACTTCGAGCCCTAAATCAAACCCGGTTATTGAGCCTTTAGGCCCGATCAAACAGGGACTGCCCGGACAGGTTCCGGCCTTTAACGTCAACCCGGCACCGGCGGCTTCCAATGCCCGTAATTCAGGCTTGGAAAATGCACTATACCAGGAACACCCTTGAAAAAGAAATCCCGGAACACGGCTTAACCGCGTCAAGGAAGTACCCGCCGCTGGTTCGCGGTCCTGCCAGGAGAAGGTGCAATTGCGCAGGTAACTCCGCACGGGAAACCCGTAGTTTTCCATAACAAACGCAACGGTATTGTCCAGCCACGTTGCCCCCTCCCCCGCGATCAAACCGCCATTCCTTGATAAAACAGCCGTGTCGGCATCGCGCAACACGCTGCCCGGCCGAATGACCAACAAAGCGTGCTGATCCGGTGCATCGGGATAAATACCCCCCGCCAGAAAACCCGGCGGTGGATGCGGCAAGGCGGGGTTCCCTAAAACGCGGATGCCCCCCCACCCGGCACTGCAGCCGGCGAGCAATTCCGCACCGTCTAGTTCCAGCCGAGCACCGGGTTTGAGCACCACCCGGGCTCCCGGTCCGAAATACACCCGCCCGCGAATGGTCAGGCGCGCGCCTGCTTCCAGCACAAGCGACCGCCCGATGCGCTGCGTTTCAGTCCATAACAAATCCTCTCCTGCGAGCAGATGAACGGAATCCCGACCCAGTGCAGCTTCAACCGCAGCCAGCGCATCTACGCGACCGCTGCCCAAGAGGCCAGCATAGAGCGCGTTCTCTGGCAGCGTATCCACCTGATAGGCAGTTGTCTTTAAAATAGTAGAAACCTCCGCCGGGGTCAGGCAGGGATTGGCGCTCCATACCAATGCGGCAATTCCAGCTACCAGCGGAGCGGAAAACGATGTTCCCCAAGCCTCCGCGTAACCCCCGCCGGGCACCGTGGTCAGCAGGCCGTGACCGGGTGCCACCAGGTCAACACTGTCGTTGTGCGTATGCGTTACCGGCGTTTCGCCCAGCGGAAAAAGATCGTGAACGTCGCGCCAATGCCAGGCACCTATAACGGAATCAACAGCCCCGCGCGCGAAGCGATGCCCCACGGAACTGACAGAAAGCACCCCGCCGAGCGAAGCCGGGTAGGACAAGGCATGCCCATCTCCGCAGCCAGCCGAAGGATCGCCGTTCCCCGCAGAGGCAACAACCAGCGCGCCGTAGTTGCGGGCTTCATCATAAAGGACCTGTTGGAGTGGACTGAAACTGCATCGGTTGATCCACGGCACCGCAATGACGCGCGCGCCTTCGCGGGCCAGCTTGACCACGGCACCATCAATGTCGTACACCCATTCGATGGCGAGTTCTGCGCCATGCGAAGCCGAGGCAATGCCTTGGCCGTTGTTGCTTTTGGCGCCGGCAATTCCACTAACGGCCGTTCCGTGCGCACCACCGGTGCTGTTCATATGAACCGATGCAAACTGGCCGCGCAAATCGGGATGGGTGGTATCCGCCCAGGTGTCCACCACGCCAATGCGAACCGGAGCAGGCAAGGCCACGCGTTCCCAAGCTTCCGGAACCCGCACAAACGGCAGTTCGCTTTGCACGGAGCCCAAAAGCCCGCTCAAACCGGGATCATTGGGCATGCCGCAAAACATCGGGATGGGCACTGGCTCGTGAAAATCCACGCAGGTATCTCCGGACCACGGCGGCGTCTGACCGCGCGACAATCCCGGCAAGCGGTAGGTGTCCCGGAGGTACGGATGGTCCAGTTCGGGAAAAGCGAGCTCGTTGAGCAAGGGTAAGTATTGGGAACGATGCTTGGTCAGCGAATCCAGGGAATTCAGCGGTCCGCTGTGCAGCAGCGCAGTTTGCATCTCGGTTACCGTGCCGCAGCGGGCGCTGTTCCAGTGGACGTAGTGTCCCGGGCTGCTCTGAGCGACGGCCAACATGCGCCCCAGCAGGAGCAAAAAAAGCATTACAAAGTGTACATTATTATATTTCATGACAAGGATGTTGAACCGCAACATTAGCGGTCCAAAAAGCGGGGGCTGAAAAAGAGAGCTTCGGACTGCGGCGATGTGGATAATTTTTGAGTCGCGGCCAGCATGGCGCTTGGCAAAGGGGCTCCCCAGCCCCTCCTTTTCTGCAGATTGACTTACCTTTGCCGACGAAACTTTGGCAGGGTACGGCGGGCGGCACAGGTATCGCTCAGCGAGCCGGAACCCTTCGCCCGAAACCCAGCATACTCTAATTATGGCTTACGATCTTATCGTTTTAGGCAGTGGACCTGGCGGATATGTAGCCGCCATCCGCGCCTCGCAACTCGGCCTGAAAACGGCCATCGTGGAAAAGGAATCCCTGGGCGGCGTTTGCCTGAACTGGGGCTGTATTCCCACCAAAGCGCTGCTGAAAAGCGCCAACGTGTTTGAGTACATCAAGCACGCGGCCGACTACGGCATTTCGGTGAGCGACTCCAAGCCCGAGTTTGACCACATGATCAAGCGCAGCCGCGACATTGCGGACGGCATGAGCAAGGGTGTCCAGTTCCTCATGAAGAAGAACAAAATTGATGTGTTGATGGGCTACGGTCGCTTGCAGCCCGGCAAAAAGGTTGAAGTGACCGATGCCGGGGGAAAGAAGACGGTGCACGAGGCCAAACACGTCATTATCGCTACCGGAGGTCGCTCGCGCGAACTGTCCAACCTGCCGCAAGACGGGCAAAAAGTGTTCGGCTACCGCGAGGCCATGGTGCTGCCCAGGAAGCCCAAGAGCATGGTGGTGGTGGGTGCCGGAGCTATCGGAGTGGAATTTGCGTACTTCTACAACGCCATCGGCACCGAAGTAACCATCGTGGAATTCATGCCCCGCCTGGTGCCGGTTGAAGACGAAGACATCAGCCGCGAGTTGGCCAAGAGCTTCAAGAAGTCCGGCATCAACATTATGACGGATGCTTCTGTGGAAAAAGTGGACACCAGCGGCCAGGGTTGCAAGGTGACCGTAAAAACGAAGAAAGGCGTCGAAGAAATTTCCTGCGATGTCGTGCTTTCAGCGGTAGGCTATTCGCCCAACCTGGAAAACATTGGACTCGAAGCGGTGGGCATCCTGCATGAAAAAGGCAAAGTGACCGTGGATGATTTTTACCGCACCAATGTGCCGGGCTACTACGCTATCGGTGATATTGTTAAAGGCCCGGCGCTGGCGCACGTGGCTTCTGCCGAAGGCATTATTTGCGTGGAGGCCATCGCTGGCCAGCACGTGGAACCTCTTGACTATGGCAATTTGCCCGGTTGCACCTATTGCAGCCCGGAGATTGCCAGCGTGGGCATGACCGAAGCCCAGGCCAAGGAAGCCGGCTATGAAATCAAGGTGGGCAAGTTCCCATTCAGCGCCTCCGGCAAGGCCAGCGCCGCTGGCACCAAGGAGGGTTTTGTCAAAGTAATCTTCGACGCCAAGTACGGCGAGTGGTTAGGCGCGCACATGATCGGCGCCAACGTGACAGAAATGATCGCTGAAGTGGTCACGGCCCGCAAACTGGAAACCACTGGCCACGAGATCATCAAGTCAGTGCACCCCCACCCGACCATGTCAGAAGCGGTCATGGAGGCTGCGGCCGCCGCTTACGGCGAGGTCATCCACTTGTAAGTATTTCAACACATTTCCCGGAGGTTTTTTGCGCTCCCGGGTCTACAGAAACCGCCCTTCAGGGCGGTTTTGTTTTAGGGGGTGCCGGTACGCCGGGGTTCAGACTTTTTAAACAGCGGTTGGTTTACTCCTCTTGCTTTCAGCTTTGGCCCTGGTTACGCTAAGCCCGGTTGCCTCGCAAGCAAGCACGCTGGTGTTGGACAAAGCAGACACCGCCTGGATGATCGTTGCCTCTGCACTCGTGTTGCTTATGACCCCTGGGCTCTCCTTTTTTTACGGGGGAATGGTCAGTGCGCGCAACGTCATTTCTACCATGCTCCGGAGTTTTGTCGCCTTGGGCGTCATCAGCCTGCTCTGGTATGGGGTTGGGTTTAGCCTGGCCTTTGGCGACAGCATCGCTGGAGTGATCGGCAATCCCTTGAGCTTCCCTGGATTCAGGGGCGTGAGTCTAGCCCCCCGCCCTGATTTCGGTCCCACCATACCTTTTCTTTTGTTTGCGTTGTTCCAACTCAAATTTGCCATCATCACGCCGGCGCTCATTACGGGCAGTTTTGCGGAGCGCTTGCGCTTTTCCGGATACCTGGTTTTCATGGTGCTCTTTTCGCTGTTTATCTATGCCCCATTGGCCCACTGGACCTGGCACCCCGATGGCTTTTTGCGAAGCTGGGGCGTGTTGGACTTTGCTGGCGGAACGGTCGTGCACATGTCCGCGGGCTTTGCAGCACTAGCCGGAACAGAAGTCCTGGGCCCGCGTAACCAACGGCCTACCGTGCATCGCCCTGCAGCCATTCCCTGTATTTTGCTCGGCACCGGCTTGTTGTGGCTTGGCTGGTTTGGCTTTAACGCCGGATAAGCGCTGGGCGCCAACGCCGATGCTGTCAAAGCCTTCACAACCACCAACATGGCTTCCGCCGCTGCTGTGGTTGCCTGGCTGCTGTTTGGCGGTTTGCGCGGTCGACGCATCTCCGCTATGGGCGCCTGCATCGGTGCCATCGTGGGTTTGGTGGCCATTACGCCGGCAGCAGGAGTTGTGACCGTAGGCCAGAGCTTGTTCATTGGGGTGTTTTCTGCCCTGGTCAGCAACCTGGCGGTGTACTCCAAAAACCGCACGGGTCTGGACGATACCCTGGACGTATTTCCATGCCACTACATCGGCGGTATTTGCGGTATGTTGCTCACCGCCGTTTTTGCCCGGGAAGTGGGCCTGTGGTATGGCGAAGGGCATACGTTCCTCATGCACCTCCTGGCCTTGGGCATTGTCGGGGCGCTCTCTTTCGATGGATCCTGGGTCATCTTCAAAATGACCCATGCCTTGGTAGGCCTGCAGGTCAGCCCCAAAGAGGAATTGTTGGGTCTGGACCTGAGCCAGCACGAAGAAACCCTGGACCCCGCCTACGAACCCTCCTTGTCGTTGAACAGAAGGGTAATGGGCATAAAAAAAACCCGGCGTATACTGCCGGGCTTTGCAGAGCCACCCATCGGACTCGAACCGATGACCTGCTCATTACGAATGAGCTGCTCTACCAGCTGAGCTAGGGTGGCCAAAAAAATGTCGGGCAAAGGTAAGACAGAAACCCATGCCCTGTCAAGAGAATTGTAAAATTGGGGGCATATCGGCAGCCCTTTTGCCGGTGTCCGCCGGCTTAATGCTGAGGCTTTTTTCAGGCCTTTTTTCAGGCCTTTTTTCAGACTTCTGACGGCTGCATGCGCATCAGGGTGACCATGCCCGAAGCACAAAGCTTCTCGCCGCCGACTTCGTCGATCTCCCACACTTCGGCCTGGCAAATGCTGAGCCGTCGCCCGTTGCGAAGTACTTTTCCCCGGCCAAAAATGCGTCCACCTTTGACCGGACGGAGCAAATTGAGCTTGAATTCCACGCTCAAAACCTCTTCGTCTGCCTCAAAAAGCGACAGGGCGGCAAAACCGGCAGAATTGTCAATGAGCGTGGCCACCACGCCGGCGTGGAGAAAGTCGTCCTGCTGGCCGAGTTCGGGCCGAAAACTCAGCTCAATTTCACAAAAACCCGGCTCCACGCGCCGCAGTTTGGCGCCGATATGCGCCATAAAAGGCTGGCGGCGAAAGCAGTTCGCCACTTTTTCGCGGAAGTCAGGGTAAGCAAGTTGGCCGGTCATGGGCGCGAAGATAAACGCGGCGGGCACCAATAAAAAAACCGCTCTCCGGCCGGAGAGCGGTTTTTTTATTGGTGCCCGCCGCGTTTA
>ENA-ORBV01000675-ORBV01000675.1-microbial-mat-metagenome-genome-assembly--contig:-NODE-675-length-77560-cov-9.199657_pt1 | contig 77560 bp, 59 predicted proteins | sample MGYA00237777_ERZ505514 | MGnify/ENA primary metagenome ERZ505514 (study PRJEB26160, sample SAMN06269048) | microbial mat metagenome | isolation source: Oligotrophic lake microbial mat | place...
GTGGCACAGCCCGACGGGCTGACCCGAAGCGGCAGATCTAATTGTCGCTACCCGGCAGATCTAATTGTCGCTGTGCACCGCGGACCTGCGGGCGAGCGTCGCAGGAGGCTCGATGCGCGGCGGTACGTCCCAGGCCCAGCCCGAGTGGGCGAAGGAGTGCGACATCGTGACCGCCTCCGGCGCCCGGTCTCCGATGGTCCGTGTGAAATAGCGAGGTCGGCTCTGGCCAAAGCCCTGGCGGGCCGCGACCGAGTCCGGCTCCAGCCGTCGGGCGCCTTGTGCCGCCAACCTGCTGGGTCTGTCCGAGCAGCCTGCGAAGGGGGTGTTCCTCACGGACGGCGCGAGCGGTGTGGAGGACCTCACGCTGGCGCCCGCATCCAGCGAGAGCTCGATGTCCTCGGAAAAACTGGTTGATGACCCCGAACACCTTGGAACGCGATGTGCCCCCCTTGAACACGATCGCGCAGAACAGCGAGTTCAACGCGGGAAAAGGACCCGCGCCTTCAGTCCGTCCGAAAGTTCATGGCGGAGTTCTTTTGGCAGCAGTAGCCAGACGCAGGCTACGTAGCCAACGGCCACAGCGCTGCGGTAGCCGATTCCCCCGAAACTAAGTTCATCGCCCGCCGAAAGCAGAGGCAGCGCCATAAACCCGCACGGAGCGAAGAGCAACAGCGGAATCGTACCGCTGGGCAACGCCAGCTTGTGTCGACGCCAGAGACGAAAAATCGTAATGCCCAGCGAGACGATTGCTCCCGCGACGAAACCGGCGCCCAAGCCGCGCAACCCAAACGCACCGATCCACGCGACACACCCAGCAACGGCGACGGCGTTTCCGGCCACGATCGCGATGCAGAATCCGCGCATGTCATCGAGTCCGATTAAGAGGTGGTGGTAGATCGTCGCGATCTGGGAAACAAACTGCCACATTACAAACCACACCAGCAGACTGGCCGCTGGCGTGAAACCGCCCGAAAACAGCACGCGCAAAACGAACTCGGGGAAAAGCAGCACCGGCAGCGCGCCGAGGCAGAACAGAAAAATGAGGCGGGGGAGAAATCGTTCGACGGCCGTGGCTTTCTCGGCACCGGCAATGGCCCGGTTCACATACGGCGAAAGATAGAGGCTGTTGGCCGGGCCGAGGATCGCACCAATCGACAGCGCGATGGCCAGGCAGGCTTGGAGAAGCCCGGCTGCTTCCGGGCCGAGCTGCGTGATGGCAACGTAGCGGGCCACCAGCATCGTGCCAGCGATCGAGGCGACGGCGACGTAGGTGTAGAGTGCCGTTTGCAAGATCTGGCGGTGAGTTGTCAGTTCTGCCCAGATGGCGTGGGAACGTTCCCGCCGCGGGCTCCTCAGGCGCGCCCGCAGCACCAACCAGGTGAGCGAAATCAACAGTGTCGTCGCCGGAACGGCACCGAGATAAATTCCACGAATGCCTCCGAGCCAGCAGCCGATGCCGCCGAAGATCAAGAGCACCGCATTGAAGAGCACGGTGAGGAGCATGGACCGCATGCTCTCCTGGCGGGCGGCGAACGTGTTGACGAAAAACATCATCAGCAGCAGCGCCGGCAATCCGAGGATCGCGATCGCCACCGTCGCGTGATGCTGGGCGAGTTGCGGGTCGAGCCGGTCCAGCCACAGCGGCACGAGCGCGATCCCGAGCGCCGTGACGACAAGGGCGATCCACACCATCAGACGCAGAAATGCCGCGTAACTTCTTCTGAATTCCTCTTCGCCGATCGAGTGGCTGCGTGAAAGAAATTTCAGCGCCGTGAACGGAACACCGAGATTCGAAAATTGGGCGAGCGAGATCACGAGCTGGTCGATGGTCGCCACGATCCCGAATCCGGCCGGGCCGAGCCACACGGCAAAGAGTTTCGAGCGAACCATGTTGATAACGAGGGCGCCGGTCTGCGCGATTCCAATGGATGCGATTGTTCGCCACATGATCGTTGGTCCCCTCTGATGTGTTCGTTTCAAAGACATCAGGGATGCACGAAACAAGAGAGCAGAAATGTTATGTATGGGGTCGTTCGGATCGTTGCTCGGCGGTCAGGTGTCGACATCGCCACGTACGCTAGGGGCCAGTGTGCCCGGTATTGTGGATTGGGTTTCCCGTCCGAAGGCTTCCACCAGCAAAGCGGCATTGGCGATTCCATCGTTGCGGAAGTCACCTGCTATGTGCGCACACCGAGCACGTGTGACTTGGTCGCCCATCAGCTTTAACAGGCCTATTGTCAGGTTTGCCGTGCTGAGACGGTTGGGATGAAGGTAAATGCCGCATCCCAGTCGGGCGACACGCCTCGCCTGTTCCCACTGATCCCCAATCCCTGGAATGATAAACTGCGGGACACCCGCTTGGAATGCCAACGCACAGGTGCCCACTCCACCGTGGTGCACCAACACCGAAGCCTTGAGCAACACGGAGGCCAAGGGCGCGAATTCGACCTGAAGCACTGAGGGATGGGAGTGTTCGGGTACGCTGCCCGGCGCGACGCCAAGAATGAGGCCCCTGAAGCCGTTCTGGCGACACACCGCGCGTGCCATGCGAAAAAAAACGGCGCCCGCTCCAGAGTGCGAGCCTCGCGTAAAGACGACAAAGGGCCGCGCGTTGTCTAGAAAACTGAGCACGGCACTTGACAGATGGTTACTGGGCCTGTCCTCAGGTATCGGGAAGCCAGCGCACCTTGTGTTGAAGGGCCAATCGACTTGTGGACGGGCAAACCATTCCGGGAACAACGCGAGATTCAGATCCGGAGAAAACGCCCATTTGTCGAAGAGGCGTCGGATCGGCGGCAGGGTCAGATCGCGGCGGTAAGCGTTTAGCGGAGAGCGCAGCCAGCTGCCCAAGTAGCCATCCATGCCGCGCCACAGGAGGTCGCGCACGAAGCGCAGAGTGACGTTCGCGCCTGCGGGCACTGGCAAGACAAACGATTCGTAGCGGCTCCGCAAAGCCGCTGGTGTGTGATGTACGGTGACCAAGCGCACATCCAAACTTTCGCGGGCGATCCGGGCGCCGAACAGTCCGCTTCGCGCCAGCACCACCGTGCGGCGGGGAGCATGCCGCATCTTCACAAATGCGTGGATCCAGCGAGTCCGACGCAACAGCAGAGGTAGGAAGGAACGCCAGCTCAGGTAACTCCGCCCCATCCACGTTCTCGAGAGGAAAGTCGATACCTCCCTCGCCGCCGCAAGTCCTGATCCGAGATCGGGGGGGGCGATAACAACCTCGAACTGATCACCTGGATCTTTTTCAAACCCCGGCAACGCGACCAGAATGACCTCGTGACCCCGCCGACCAAGCTCTCGCGCGATTAGATAAAGCGGAGATGCGTCCCCAAGTGAACCGATGGCGAAAACAAGAACACGAAGAGGGCTGGAATGTGCATCGCTCATTGGGGCGGGTCTGGAATGAACATCCCGGAAAGGCTAAACCATGGGCCCTCAAAAAACATGACATATTGGTCGGGGCGACTGGATTCGAACCAGCGACCCCCTGCGCCCAAGGCAGGTGCGCTACCAGGCTGCGCTACGCCCCGACCGAATCACCAGTGTACCCCGTTCGCGCCCCTTATTGCAGCGTGTCGAACGTGCAGGCTTCCTCGTACCCCCCGGGGTTCGGCGCGAAGTGGTCCGGCCGCACCGTCAGAATGACCTGCCATCCCGCCGCGCGGGCCGCATCCAGCTCGGCCGCCACGTCCGAAAGAAAGAGGATGTGCGACGGGTCGAGTGCCATCGCCGACGCGATGCGCGTATAGCTGTCTGGCGATCGCTTCGGGCCGACCGCGGTATCAAAGAAGTGGGTGATCAGGGGCGTCAAGTCCCCGTCGTCGGTCATCGAGAAGATGAGCCGCTGCGCCAGGACGCTGCCCGAGGAGTAGACGCCCAGGGTGAGGTCCGCCGAGTGCCAGCGCTTGAGGGCCGGTGGCACATCTGCAAACACCGCGCCGCGAAGTCGGCCGGCCCGGTAGCCAATCTCCCAGATGTGCCCTTGCAACGCCTTCAGGGCAGGCGATTTCCGATCGCGATCCATCAGCCAGAAGGCGTACTCGATGACCGAGTCGAGGAGCTGACCCTGGTCGCCCGATCGCCACAGGGGCGCCCGCATCGCCTCGCGCTCGTCCCGATGCTCCAGCGCGAACTGTGCCGCCAGCTCCTGCATCAGATCTGCGCGCGCCGGGTCACGGACGAACGCCTCGAGATGCGAGCGCGCGTACCCGAACAACACCTCATGGACGAAGGACATCGGCGTGGTGGTGCCCTCGATATCGACAACCACCGCCCGAACGCCGCGCTCCCTGAGTGAGGGCGTCACAGTCCGGGCGGGGGCACGGGGAAATACGATGGACCGAAACAGAGCGGCTGGAAGCGGGCGTCCGCGCCGCTCTTGGTGTAATGCGGCGTCCAGCCGGACGGGTCCTGGAACAGCCGAATGGCGCGAATGCGCCGGTCGGAACACAGATCGAACCAGTGGTGCGTGCCGCGGGGCACACGAATCACATCACCGGCTTCCACCTCGATCGCAAACACGGGACCCTTCGTCGGATGGATGTGGAAGACGCCGCGGCCTTCGATGACGAACCGCACCTCGTCCTCGTCGTGCCAATGCTCACTGCTGAATTTCTTCAGCATCGCGTCGAGGTTCGGCGTGTCCGGAAACACATCGATGACGTCGGCCGTCACATACCCGCCCCTGGCGTTCAGCGCATCGATTTTCGTCCGATAGGCCGCGAGCACGTCGGACGCGGGCGCGCCTGGCGCGAAATCAACGTCGGGCACCGCGCGCTCGTAGTCGATGCCGGCGGCAGTCAGGAATGCCGTGACGCCAGCCGCGTCTTGAATGGTCCGGTCTTCATCAGGAATGCGGATCAGGGCCATGCGCGCTCTCCTTACATCTGCGAACGACGTCCAACGGCTTCGAGCAGGAACTCCATTGCCTCCACGTGGCGCTCGGCCTCGGCCACCGTGCGGCCCCAGGTATACAGGCCGTGTCCCCGCAACAGGAACGCATGCGCGTCGCCGTGTTGTGCCAGCACCTCCGCCACCACCTCTGCTAGGCGAGCCATGTCCTGATCGTTCTCCAGGATCGGCACCCACTCGCGATGCGTGTGTGTGGTCACGCCCTCAAGGCCCTTCAGCATTTCGAATCCCTGAAAGGCGATACCCTTCCCAGCCGCGTGATGCTCTGACAGCATCGTGCTCCAAACAGAGTGCGTGTGCAAGACAGCGCCGGCCTTCCGGGCACGGACGATCTCCACATGCAGCCTGGCCTCAGCGGAAGGGCGATCGGTGGTGGGGCCGACCGGCGTGGCAGTCTCGTCGATCGTCAGGAAGTCGCGCGGCGCCAGCGTCCCCTTGTGGGCTCCGCTGCGTGTGATGCACAACTGAAGCGGGGACTGCGAGACCACCGCGCTCAAGTTGCCGCTGGTCGCGAGCACCCAGTGTCGGCTGTAGAACCGTCGGCCGGCTTCGATGAGCGCGTTCGCTGGGGAGGTACTCAGCATGGCGAACGTCCTCAGTCTGCCCGCAGACTCGACGCGGGATCGATCCGCGCGGCGCGCATGGCGGGCACAAGCGCCGCAACGCATCCGGTGGCCGCGGTCGAGCGTGGCCCGCCATGGTTAAGGTCAGGCACGACGCCCAATACGGTCCAGGGCGATTTATCGGCGCCCGCGCGCGTGAATTCGCGGCCGACGGCTGCACCCTCAAAGAGGGTCCTGGCGGCTGTCTCGTTGACGATGGCCACCAGCGAGGAACCGCGGTGCCGGAAGAGTTGGCGAGTGCCGTAGCGAACATCCTGCTGCAGAGCGTCCATCGCAGGATGGTAAACCAACGGGCCGACGTTCGGGGGGGGGGCAGGTGCGGCGAGCGGCCGGAAAGTCCTAACGTAGCGGACTCTCCGACCGTCGTCGCTCGAGGCGGTGTGTTACTTGGTCATCGTGAACGGATCCCCGCTGAATCCCGATCCCTGCAGGGTTCCGGAGATCGAGCGGCCGGTCGTGGACATCGTTCCGTTCATGTTGAAGTCCGTGAATGCGCCGATCTTGACGCGCATCGTCAGGTTGCCGTTCACGAGAATCTGACCCGGTTGCGCGGGGTCCGTGTTGCCGTTGCCGATCCCGGGCAGGAAAAACGTGCCTGTCACGAATCCTGCCGGGTTCTGCGCGAGCGAGAACGTGGAGCCCGCGAGCGGTCCCGCGGTGACCGTCCACGCGCCCGCCGCGCTGCCAACAATAAAGTTGACGTTGCTGCTGGCCGTGCCGCCCTTGCCGTCAGTCACCGTCACCGTGCCGACACCGGTTCCGCCGGGGCTCGCAAACGCCACCTGCACGGAGCTGCCGGTCCGCGCGTTGCCCGCCAAAACCCAGTTGAAGGTCACGGCGTCACCGTCGGGGTCCGAGGCTGTCGCGACGAAATTGAACACCTGCAGGTCGGCAATGCCGAATGTGGGGTTGACGGTCACGCTTGCCACGACCGGAGCCCGGTTTGTGGGCGTCGGCGTCGTGGGCGTGCCATCGCCGCCACTTTTGGAATTACATGCGGCGAGCATGACGAGAAGACTGCAGCTAACCAAGTGCTTGAACATCAGGACTGCCTCCTAGCAGAGCGGGGAGTATATCCCAGACCCGCGCCCAGAATGTCTCTGTTGTTAAGGGCCAGCTGGTGTCAGAATCCCAGCGTGGGCGGGTGGACGACTGCGGCAATATGGGGACTGGCGCTTACGGCAGCCCAGCAAGCCCCGCCCGTGTTCCGCGCCGGGGTCGATTTGGTTCTGATCGACGTCGTCGTCCTCGACCAGAGTGGCCAACCGGTGACCAACCTGACGGCGGCGGACTTTGAGATATCCGCCGACCGCCGACCGCGGCGAATCGTCTCCAGTGAATTTGTCGGTGTCACGCGTGCACGTCGGACCGTGGTGATTGGCAACCCCGGTGTCCCCGCGCCCTCCAGCAACCGCCAGCCCGCCACAGGTCGATCGATCATCTTCGCCGTCGATGTTGACGAAATTCGGGCGGGCGAGGGCCGGAGTGCGATGCGGGCGATCGGCGAATACCTCGATTCGCTCGGGCCCGATGACCGTGTGGGCCTGGTCTCGTTACCCTACGGCACACCCAGGGTAGACCTGACGACGAACCGGCAGATGGTCCGCGACGCGGTGGGGCAAATGGCAGGCACATCGAACCGCATCCGGGAACAGCGCATGACTCCCGGTGAAGCAGCCGGAGTGGCCCTGGGCGATACGGACGCCCTGATGGCGCATTGGGAGCGCACAGCGGGGCTTCCCCCGTCGGGTCTGACTGGCACGGTGTCTGGTGCGTGCGGGCCGCCAGGGCGGCGCCCCTTCGAAATGCCGGCCACTGTCCCTGGGCACTGCAAAGACGCGGCCCAGCGGGCTCAAGACGTCTACCTGCGCCACACGCGCAACATCCTCGACTCGCTGCGCGCGTTGGCGGAAGCCATGGCGCCGATTGACGGGTCAAAGGCCCTGGTTCTTGTGTCAGAGGGCATCAACAACGACATGCAGGTGCGCGATGCCTTGCGCAAGTTTTCTGATGCTGCCGAACGGGCACGGGTGGCGTTGTACGCCCTGCATCTGGATGCACCGCTGGCCGAGGCCGCGGCGGGGGGTGGCAATGCCACTGGCAGCCGAACCCTCGACGATCATCTTGGCTTTGACAGCATGGCCGAAATGTCCCACACGGCCCGGGGGACGGCGTTTCGGGTGGTCGGGAGTGCGGCGGCCGCGCTGCAGCGGATTGATACGGAACTGTCCGGCTACTACCTGGTCACCTTCGAACGGAGTCCCGAGGATCGGGATCGCGATCGCGTCGGTATCGACGTCCGCGTGACCCGGCCCGGTCTTGATGTGCGGGCAAGAAAGGAAGTGGTGCTCGAACCTTCCTCGAAGACGGCGAAGGTCTCCACAAAGGCCCCCGCTGATCCCAAGGGCGCGATGGGGGCCCTGCTGAAATGGCCCGCGTCGGTCCGCGAGATCGGCATCGACCTCGACACGTTTGTGTTTCCAGTAAATGGTTCGTCCGCCGACGCGCGCATCACGATTGCCGTGGAGATTGCGGCTGACGGAAAGCCGGTGGATGTTGGATTCGAGGTTAAGGATGCGACGGGGCGTGTCGTGGCCGATACATTCGACCCGCGTGCGGAGATTCGTCTGCTGCCCGACGGACGCGGACTCTACCCGGTGTCTGTTGTTGTTCCCCCCGGCTCGTATGTCTTGACGCTGGGTGTCATCGATGCCGATGGACGCTGCGGCAGCGTCACACACGCGATTGAGGCGCGAGCGTGGCCGGCTGGCACGGTGCGCATGAGCAGCGTGGTGTTTGGTGAAATTTCCGGCGGCGCGTTTCGACCTGTCGCGCGGGTGGGGGCGGGCCTGATCAGTTTGGCCGTGCGCGTCGAAGTGCACGCCGCTGATGCGGAGATGTTCGCTGGCGCGATCGTGCGGGTGGAGACGTTACGGTTGGGCGAATCGGCCGTGATCTCGTCGCAGGCGGCGCAACTCGCGATGAGTGCCGACCCCTTGAGGCGGGCCGCCACGAGCGTATTGGAGCTCGTGCGGTTACCGCCAGACGACTACGTCATTCGCGTGACCATCGAGGCGGCCGATGGCCGGGTGCTGGGGCAGCAGGCCAGAGTGCTGTCGTGGCCTGGCGCACGGTTATTCTGAGCGCAGGGCGTCGATCGGATTGACGCCGGCCGCTCGTCGAGCCGGAATGGCTGACGCCAGGAGCGCTGCCGCGGCCAGCGCGCCGATGGCCGATGCGAACACCCGCCAGTCTGTCGTCTCCATACGGAACAGGAACGTTTTCGCCGTGGCACTCAAGTACCACGCGCCGACGCCACCCACGATGAGGCCAATCACGACCAGCACGCCCGCGCGAGTCAGCACCATCTGCACCACCTTCGATCGAGTGGCGCCCAATGCCATGCGCACGCCGATTTCGCGCGTCCGTTGTGCCACCAGGTACGCCATCACGCCATAGATGCCGACCGCCGAAATCACGAGACCGAGAAGGCCGAAGAGCCCGAGCAGCAACATGTTGAGCCGCCGCTGCGCCACCTGGCGTCCCAACACCTGCTCCATCGTTCGCACGTTGCGCAACGGCACATCAGGCAGGACGCCGAGCACGGCCGTCTTGACGGAGCCGACAACCTCAAGCGGATTCCCTGAGGTGCGGATGACCAGTTCGGCAAACGTGACACGGCCCTGCGTCAATGGAATGTAGGCTTCGGCTCCGGGGTCGGTCTCCAGGCTGCTCTGATACACGTCGCCCACCACGCCGACCACGGTGCGGTCGCCATTGACGCCCACGGTCTTGCCCACGGCGTTTTCGCCGGGGAACAGCACCTTGGCGGCCGATTCATTGATGATGACCACGTTCTGCGAGCCCGCGCGGTCGGTCGCGTTGAAGAGCCGCCCCTGGCGCAAAGGAATGCCGATGGCATCGTGGTAGTCGGCCGTGATGCGCCGGATGCTGATGCTGCCATTGCGTCCCTCGAGCGTCCGTCCAGGGACGGTGATGCTGGTGGAACTCATGCTGCCGCCCATCGGCATGCCACCCGAGATGGCCGACGCATGGGTGATGCCGGGCACCTGGCGAAGGCGGGTGACGATGTCTTCGAGCTGCGGCGCGAAGTCGGGAAAGGCCGCGCCGGCCACGCTGCGGTCCACCCGCGGTTGAAGCGACGCGGTCAACACGTGGTCGGGGTTGAAGCCGGGATCGATCTTCATGAGCGTCCTGAAACTGCCGATGAAGAGGGCCGCGCCAACCAGGAGCACCACCGCCAGCGCCACTTCGGCCACAACCAGCGCGCTGCGCATACGCTGCTGCGCCACGCCGCTGCTGGCACCGCGCGCGCCTTCCTTGAGCGCGTTCGTCAAGTTCGGCCTGGAGAGTTGCAGAGCCGGCACGATGCCGAACAGTACGCCGGTGACGAGCGAGACCAACGCGGCGACGCCCAGCACGCGAAGGTCCACGGCAATCGTCGAGAGCCGGGGCACGCCGTCGGGCATGGCGGTCCGCAGGACGTTCACGCCCCACCAGGCCGCGAGCAGGGCGAGAACCGTGCCGACCACTGAGAGCAGCAGGCTTTCGACGAGCAGCCCGCGAATCAGCCGCCAGCGACCCGCACCGAGCGCCGCGCGAATGCCGACCTCGCGCTCGCGGGAACTCGCCCGCGCCAGCAGCAGGTTGGCCACGTTCGCGCACGCAATGAGCAGCACGATGCCGACCGCGCCCAGCAGCATCAACATCCACTGCCGGGTCCGCGCGCCAACAATATGGTCGCGGAGGGGACGAAGGCCCGCCAGGGTGTTGCCGTTCCACTGGGGATGTGCGGCCTTGAGCGCAGCGGAGATCTGGTCGAGATTCGCTTGTGCCTGTTCCAGCGACACGCCGGGCTTGAGGCGGGCGATGGTGCTCAGGTACATACTGAAGTTGTTCGGGTTGCGAATGCGCTCGTCCGCAGGCACCACATAGGGCACCCAGAGTTCCGTGGGACGCACAGCGCCAACCGGATACTCGAAGTCAGGCGCCATCACCCCCACCACTGCGTACGATCCGCCTTCAAGCGGAATCATTTTGCCAACGATTGTGGGGTCTCCGTTGAAGCGCCTCCGCCAGAGCGCGTCGCTCATCATGGCCACGCGCTGATTGCCCTCCACTTCGTTCTCCACGGTGAACATCCGGCCCAGCACAGGACGCTCGCGCAGCACCTTGAAGAAGTCGGCCGTGACACGTTGCGACCGCACTTCTTCTGGCTCAGCGCCAGGCTCGCGCAACGTCAGGGCCCCGCCGGCGATGGCCGCCATCGATTCAAACACCTGTTGCTGCGCCGCCCAGTCCATGTAGTTCTGGGGCGCGCTGCTTGAGACCGACGCCGGGTCGGCATTGGGCTGAGCGGTCGAAGCGCCCGGGCCTGGCGTCCGGCGCTCGCCGATCGCCACGAGCCGGTCGTGCTCATCAAAAGGCAGGCCCCGGAGGACCACCGCATCAACGACCGAAAAAATCGCCGTGCTCGCGCCGATGCCCAGCGTCAGCACCGCCAGAGCCACGAACGTAAACGTCTTTGACGAACGCAGGGAGCGGAAGGCGGCTTTGAGATCTTCGAGCATGGTGCCTCATTCGACGCTTCAGAGAGGGGAACAGTTGGCTCAATCCACGGCGCATCGAACAATCGCTTCGCCCGTCCGGTCGATGTCTTTTCCGGTTGTCGACCAGTTGCTCACCGAGACCCGCAGCGCCGCCATGCCGTGCCACGTGGTACCACTGGCCCAGCACGTGCCGTCGCGCTGCAGGCGGTCGATCATGGTGCGAGTGGCGGCATCCGGGTCCGGGCCGGTGGTGACGCGCACCAGCACCTGGTTGAGCACCACGTCAGTGACGACATCCAGGCCCGAATGCGCTCGTAGCTGATTGGAGAGCCGGGTGGCGAGCTGGCAGCAGCGTTCCACGAGATCGCCCACGCCCTGCCGGCCCATCGACCGCAACGCCGCGTAGACGGGCACCGCCCGGCCCCGCCGCGATTCTTCAGGCACAAAGTCGCGCGGGTCACGCTCAGACGCCGTCTCCACAATGTACGCCGCAGCCATCGTCATTGCCGCCCGGTGCGACGCCGTGTGAGCGGTGAAGACCACGCCGCAGTCGTAGGGCACGTTGAGCCACTTGTGGGCGTCGGTAGCCACTGAATCAGCGCGATCGATCCCGCGCACCAGATGCGCGCGCGCCGGACTGGCCGCGGCCCACAGGCCAAACGCGCCGTCCACGTGCAGCCACGCGCCACGGGCCTTCGCGGCGTCGGCAATCTCCTCGATTGGATCAAACGCGCCCGTATTCACATTGCCGGCCTGGGCGCAGACGATGCAGGGGCCCGAGCCGATGGCGAGGGTGTCGCGCAGCGCGTCGGCGCGCATGCGGCCCTGATCGTCAGTGGGCACGCGTCGCACGCGGCTCGCGCCCAGGCCCAGCATCCGAAGGGCGTTGAAGATGGTGTAGTGCGACTCGTCTGACACCACCACGTCGATGGACGGCGCGCCGAAGAGGCCTTGCGCCTCCACATCCCACCCGGCAGCGGCCAGCACATGATGACGAGCCGCAGCCAGGGCCGTAATGTTTGCGCCCTGGCATCCGGTGACGAATCCCGTGCTCCAGTGCGCCGGGAGGCCCGCCAGGTCTTTCAGCCAGCCGGCCGTAATGTCTTCCACCACAGCCACGAGCGGCGAGAGGACGTGCACACCCGCGTTCTGGTCCCACGCCGAGACAAGCCAGTCGGCCGCCGTGGCCGCAGGCACCGAGCCGCCGACGACGAAGCCGTGATACCGCGGTCCTTGCGTGGCCACGGTGCCGCGTTCGGCGGCGTGCGCCAGCGCGTCGATGATGGCGATATCGGGGTCGCCCGTCTCAGGCAGCGCCCCGCCGAGCTGGGCGCGCAAGTCATCGGCCGTCGCGGTGGCGCCGACGTGTCGGTCGGCGATGGTCTCGAGATAGTGGGTGGCGTGCGAAGCGGTGCGATTCAGAAGCGCGGTGCGGTCGGACATGAGTCAATTGTCGGGGTCAGGGAGTCCCGGAGTCCAGGGGGCAGCATCGAAGATTGGAACGCTCATCACGCGCGACCGTCTGATTCTTACGAACGGCCGGGCGGCCGGAGGTGCGAACAGCGCCCAGCCTGGGACGAGTGTCGGTGATTGACCCTTCTGCGTTTGCTGCCCAGGATTTCGTGGCCCGGGTGCAATCGGCCATGCATTGGCTCGCCAGATTCACCGATTGTCGATAAAATTGGACGGATGGAACGCAGGGACAGGGTAAAGGCTGGCGTGGTCGCATCCGGGGTCGTGGCCCTCGTCGCGCTCACTGGGCAGGCATGGGCGCAGGGGCCGCCGGCACCGCCGGTACAGGTCGTTCAACCCGGCGCGCCCGGCAAGCCGAGTCGTGAGTTGAGTGCCTCCGAGCAGCCCAAGGCCGTTGCGTCGAAGCATTCGCCGGCCGACACAAAGTTCATGCAAGGGATGATCGGGCACCACGCACAGGCCGTGGAGATGGTGGACCTGCTCAAGACGCGCACCGAGCGCGAAGACATGCGCATGCTGGGCTTGCGCATTGAGGTGTCGCAGAACGACGAAATCAAGATGATGCGGCTGTGGCTGGAAACGCGAGGCGAAACCGTGCCGAGCGAACACGCGCATCACATGCCCGGCGGCATGATGCCCGGCATGCTGACGCCGGATGAGATGGCGAAGTTGCGCGCGGCGAAGGCCGCCGGGTTCGATCGATTGTTTCTGGAAGGGATGATCAGGCATCACGGCGGTGCCCTGGTCATGGTGCAGGAACTGCTGTCGTCGCCGGGCGCGATGCAGGAAGCCGAGATTCATGATTTTGCAACGCACGTAGACGCTGACCAGCGGATGGAAATTCTCCGCATGAACACCATGCTGAAGGGCCTCAAGAAATGAAGAAGCAGTCGATCTGGATTGGGAGTGTGCTGGCGTGCCTGTGTGTGTGGGCCGTCGAGGGTGGAGCGCAACAGGTACAGCAACCGGGGCAGGACCCGCGCGTGGGCCTCAAGGCCGGCGCGACCGATGCCGGCGTGGCCGCGCGCAACATGGAACTTGTGGCGAATCTGCCGAAGCCCCCAGGCTTTGGTGATGCCACCGGCACGGGTGGTCTGGCCTTTGCGAATTCGGATCTCGCATTCAAGGGTGGCAACCTGTTTATCGGCAACTTCGCCGGGTTCAACTTCTACGACATTGAGGACCCGCGCAAGATTCGGCTGCGGACGTCGGTGCCGTGCCCGGGTGGACAGGGCGACCTGTCGATTTACGGCAACCTGCTGTTCATGTCTGTCGAGCAGGGGAACGGCCGTGTGGACTGTGGCGCGCAGGGAATCACCGGCGCGCCCAATGCGCCCAGCGCGGAGCGCTTCCGCGGCGTTCGTATCTTCGACATCACCGACATCAACAAGCCCGTGCAAGTAGCTGCGGTGCAGACGTGCCGTGGCTCACACACGCACTCTTTGGTGCCGAATCCGAAAGACCTGTCGATGATCTACGTGTACGGGTCGGGCACCGGCGGTGTCCGCTCCGACCAGGAACTGGCGGGCTGCTCGAGCGGCAGTCCGACCGATGATCCGAACACGGCGCTCTTTAGTATCGACGTCATCGCGGTGCCGGTGAAGAACCCGGCCGCCGCCAAGATCGTCAACCGCCCGCGCATCTTTGCTGATACGCAGAGCGGTGCCATCGCCGGTCTCTGGCCCGGTGGCGCCCACGGTGACGGTACGCAGCGCACGTCCACCACCAACCAGTGCCACGACATCACGGTGTATCCCGAACTGGGCCTCGCCGCCGGCGCATGCTCGGGCAACGGCATTCTGCTCGACATCTCAGACCCGGTGAATCCGAAGCGCCTGAGCGAGGTCTCGGACATCAACTTCGCCTACTGGCACTCCGCCACGTTCAATAACGATGGCACCAAGGTCATCTTTACGGATGAGTGGGGCGGTGGCACCTCGCCGCGTTGCCGTGAGACCGACCTGCCCAGCTGGGGCGCCAACGCCATCTTCGAAATTCGCGACAAGAAGATGATCTTCCGCAGCTACTACAAGTTGCCCGCGCCGCAGACCGAGTTCGAGAACTGCGTGGCGCACAATGGTTCGCTAATCCCGGTGCCCGGCCGCGACATCAAAGCCCAGGCCTGGTACCAAGGCGGCGTGTCGGTGTTCGACTTCACCGACGCCACACGCCCCGTGGAGATTGCCTTCTTCGATCGTGGCCCGATCTTCGCCGACAAACTCGTTACCGGTGGCTATTGGTCCACCTACTGGTACAACGGCTTCATCTACGGGTCGGAAATTGCCCGCGGTGTGGACGTGTTCGAACTCAAGCCGAGCGAGTTCCTGTCCGAGAATGAGATTGCTGCCGCGAAGCTCGTGCATATGAACGAGTTCAACGCCCAGTCGCAGCCGAAGATGAGCTGGCCTCAGGTGCCGGTGGTGGCGCGCGCGTACATGGATCAGCTGACGCGCAGCAAGAGCCTGAAGGCCGAACAGGCGACCGCGCTCAACGACGCGCTGACGGCCGTCGAACGCGCAGGCGCGGCCGACCGCGCCGCTGCCGTCACCGCCCTCGAAGCGCTACTGCCCGCGATTGAAAAACAGGGTGGGTCGGCCAATCCGATCGACGCGGCCAAGTACCGCGCGATGGTGGCGACGATTCGCGGCGTCGCCGCGAAGTAGTCGAGGTCCCGGAGTCCGGGAGTTCCGAGGTCATTGTTCTGCCAGCAGCTTCCTTCGTGAAGCGGCCAGAGCGCTTTTCTGCGCCGCGCTCAGCATCGGATAGTCCAGCGTCAGCCCCTCCATCGTCTCGGCGATGATCGCGGCGACGGCGGCGCGCATGAACCACTTGTTGTCCGCCGGGATGATGTGCCACGGCGCCCAGGCGGTGCTCGTGTGCGTGAAGACGTCTTCGTACGCCTTCATGTAGTCCTTCCAGAAGCCGCGCTCGTGGACGTCGCCCGATGAGAACTTCCAGTTCTTCGCCGGGTCGTCGATCCGCTCCAGGAATCGCTTCTTTTGCTCCTTGCGCGAGACGTTCAGGAAAAACTTGAGGACGACGGTGCCGTTCTCGACCAGGTAGCGCTCGAAGTCGTTGATGTGCGCGAACCGCTCGTGCCAGATCTTCTTGTCCTGCTTCATGTCCTCGGGCATCTGCTGGCCCTGCAGGATCTCCGGGTGCACGCGGGCAATCACGACCTCTTCGTAGTGCGAGCGATTGTGGATGCCGATGCGCCCGCGCTCGGGCACGGCCTTCATGGACCGCCAGAGATAGGCATGGTCGCGCTCTTCGGCTGACGGCGCCTTGAAGCTGAAGACCTGGCAGCCCTGCGGGTTGATGCCGGACATCACGTGCCGGATGGTGCCGTCCTTGCCGGCGGCGTCCATCGCCTGAAAGATGATGAGCATCGAGTACGTGTTCTGCGCGTACAGGCGGTCCTGCATCTTCGAGAGCTGGCGCACGCCCTCCTGGAGCAACTCCTGAGCATCGCCCTCGTCGCTCAGCCCTCCGGTCCAGTCTGAGCGGTGGTCCTTCAGGCGAACGCGCTTGCCGCCGTTCACCGTGAGTCGCTTCGTGATCGTTCGCAGGCTCTTCATGTCCACCTATCTTACGGCTTGATGATGAGCGCCACTTCGCGCGTCGCGTCGTTGGTGCCGTCGGTCACCACCACCTGCAGGCGATAGGGGCCGGGTGCGAGCTGGTTCAGCGGCAGTGAAATATCAAGCGACGGCTGCGTACCCGCGTCCAGCAGCCTGTCGAAGGTCACGACCACCGTGCCGTCAGGTGCGAGCGCCGAGATGGTGGCGGTCAGCGGTGACGGGGTGCGCTGTACCGCCTTGAAATAGAGGCGCAAGGTGTCGCGTGCGACAAACGTGCGGTCGAGCGTTGGGTCGAACGGAACGGTCAGCGGCGGTGCCGGCCACGTCGGCGGCACCACCGGAGCCGGTCGCGTCATTGACGGCGTGGTGCCGCGAGCGACGACTTCCCGCTGCGTCGTCTGAACCACGGCAGGCGGCAGGTCGCGCGCGATGGGGACATGTGGGCCATCGGCATACGCAATCAGCAGATCCGTCAACTGGAGTGCGTCCTTAGAAAAATCAGGCACATCAAAAGACAGATACACCGACCCGCCGGCGCTGAGCTTCTTGCTCGTGGCCGAGGCGCGCAATTGGTACGAGCCGGGTGCGAGTTGCATCTCCGAGATGATGGCGTACGTGACCTTGTCGGGCACCGCCACAAGCCCCGGTCGGGGCCGCAGGGTTACTTTGGCGCCCGAGCCTTGTTGTTCGCGCACTTTGGCGCCCTTGACGTCAATCGCGTACATCCCGTATTCGATGTCGTCGAGCAGCCGGTCCGAGTCGCCCTCTTGCATCATTGTTGTCGGGACCGTGAGTTCCAGCGCGATGACGACAAGCGCGTTCTTGCCGGTGGTCGGCCCCGGCGGCATGGGAATCGCCTGAAGGCGAAGCGGGAGGTCGTTCTTCGGCAGCGCGCCGCCGACCAGCCGATTGAGCTCACTTGTGGCCTTCGGCGGAGGCGGCGCCCCTTCGAGTTGATACCCGCGCCGGTAGCGCAGGGTCAGGTCAGGCCGGCCTTTGACCTCGACATCGATCGGCCGGTAGCCCTTGCCACTCATGTCCGAAGGATAGAAGCCCAGCAGGTAGTAGTTGTCGAGGTCGGCGATGATCTGCGAGATGCCGCCGGTGAAGTCGTCGGTGTTGACCACGGCGAAGCCGCCGGTTTCTTCCGACATGATTTCGAGGCCGTGCTGGGCCTGTCGAACCCACGACGTCCAGTCTGTCGGGGAGCCAGAAACTTCGTTGCCGACACAGGGGTCAGCGCCAATGCCCCTCTCGCCGCGAGGCGGCGGAAAACACTCCTCCATCAATTTCTGGGGTGTGATCGCTCCGCGCGGATCGATCGAATACGTCGCCACGTTGCCACGGCGCATGGCGTTCATGGTGTTGAGCAGCTGATATTCATAAGCCGGGGCTGCCTGCCAAATCGAGTTGCTGACCACGGTGGCAACCTGCTGTCCGCCATCAAACAGACCGCTGATGTCCTTTGCCACGTTCTCAGATACGAGGATGAACGCCTTGCGGCGTTTGTCGCCACTGCCCAGGATGCGGGCCGCGTCCTCCAGCGCGCGGTACAGGCTGCGGTTGGCGTTGAGTTCCTGAATCTCGCACCCCGGGTCCAGATTCGACGCGGTTGCGGTTTCAACGTCGCGCGGTTGACCGATTGGGTCGCACACTTCAAGCGGTCTGCGGGTCGGCCTGCGCCCCTGGAACCGATCGATCGACCCCAGCAGACGCGACCGGTCGTCGGTGACTTCCACGCCGTGTTCGCCACCAGTCTGAATCAGCGACATCGCGGATTCGGCTCCCAGGTCGTTCACCACTTTGCGCGCGATGGCCTTGACCGTGTCGGTCCGGCCGCGATAGGTGTGCAGGTCGTCGAGCACCATCACCACCAGGCGTCCCGCCTTCGCGCTCGTGTTGCTGGCCACGTCCACGCGGGTCTCAGGCGGCAGACGCGGCAGCTCAGTCGCGCGCTCAATCGAGCGCTGGACCTCGGTGAACGTTTCGATGCTCTGGGGCTTCTTCCGGTCTTTGAGGATGAAGTCGTCTTTGGTCAGACCATGGACGCGCTGGCCGGCCTTGTCCACGACCACCACATCGATCTCGACCAGTTCGGTCGCGGTCCGGAAGACCGGCGGCTGCTGGGGGCGTTCCTGTGGGCGTGCCTGCAGTAAACTGCCGGCGAGTACGGCCGTGGCCGTCGACACGGCGAGGGCGACAAAAGCGGTGCGGGACACATCGGGAATTATAGGGGGACGGGTCTCGGTCTGTGGAACAGTCCCTGGACGTCAACTGTGAGGTCCTGGGACTGTTCCACGGCCCGAGACCCGTCCCCTTTGAGCTATAGTTTGCTTGCCCAAGGAGCCCGCTATGAAATACCTGTTCCGTCTCGTGCCGATTCTCGTGTGTGCGGCTGCTGCCGCGCCCCTGTCCATTGAGGCCCAGCAGGCCCCAGCCGCGTCGATGTCCACCACGGCAACCGCCGGCCGGGAACTGCCAAAACCCAACTACGATCTCGCATTCCGCTGGACGTCCACCAAGGTGGGCAAATACGTCTTCAGCACCGCCGTGACGCCGCACTGGCTCGAGTTCAGCGATCGCTTCTGGTACCAGTATGAAACACCGGCCGGCATGAAGTGGTGGATGGTAGATCCGGTCAAGAAGACCAAGACGCCGGTCTTTGAGAACGCAAAGCTGGCAGCCCAGCTCACACGCATCCTGCGCACGCCGTATGACTCGGAGCACCTGCCCGTCACTCAGCTGCGCTTCTTCGACAACGACACGAAGATCCGGTTCAGCGTGTCGTTGCCTCGTGAGTCCAGAGTCGTGACGGCCTCTGGCGCGGAGATGAACGGGATGACGCTGACCGAAGCCGAGATTCGCCAGCAACAGCAAAGTGGCCGTGGTGGCGGGCGTGGCGGCGGTGGTGGTGGACAGGGCGGTCGCGCCGGTGGCGCCGGCTCTGCGACGCCTGCCGGCAACAAGACGTGGTGGCTCGAATACGACATCAGTACCGGCACCGTGGTGCTTAACGACAAGCACGAGCCGGAGCTCACGGCGCCGGCATGGGCGCAGGTGTCGCCCGACAAGCAGACCATCCTCTTCGCGCGCGGCCAGAACCTGTTCATGATGGACGCGAAGGGCTACGCCGTTGCTCAGAAGACACCAAACGACCCTTCGGTGGCGGAAGTGCAGCTGACGACCGACGGCGAAGAGAATTATGGTTATGCGCCGACGCAGCAGGGCGGCCAGGACGAGGACGAGCAGGAACAGGGCGGCGGCGGTCGCGGCGGGCAGACCACGCAGGGTGCGGCCACGGCCACTCACGAAAACGACAAGAAGTTCGGACCTCGTCGTCGCTCGGTCGGCGTGTCATGGTCGCAGGACCACAAGAAGTTCTCGCTGCAGCGGACCGACTCACGCAAGGTGGGTGACCTCTGGGTGATTAATTCGCTGTCGAACCCGCGTCCGCGGCTGGAGACCTACAAGTACGGGATGCCCGGCGAAGTGAATCAGCCCCAGGCGGAACTGCAGGTGTTCGACATCGCGTCACGCAAACCGCTGAAGCTCATGACCGAGTCGTTCAAGGATCAGAACCTCGGGTCGTCATCGATGGCGCTCACCAATCTGCAGCGCGAGAAAAGTGACACAGCGACGCGCTGGATCACACCAGCCGGCGACAAACTGTTCTACACCCGGTTGAGCCGCGACCAGAAGCGGTTCGACGTGGTGGAGGCCGACACCACCACGGGTGAAGCCCGCGTGGTTGTGGCCGAGCGCCTGAATACCTATATCGAGAGCCAGCCGATCCGTCTCATCACCAACGCGACGGGTGGAAAAGAAATCATCCACTGGTCCGAGCGCGATGGCTGGGGCCACTACTACCTGTATGACATCAAGGGCACCCTTATCCGGCAGCTGACCCAGGGTGAGTTCGTCAACACCGGCGTTGTGGGCGTGGACGAAAAGGGTCGGCTCATGTATGTCCACGCCGTTGGCCGCGAAAAGGGTGAGGACCCCTATTACCAGCATCTCTATCGCGTGAATCTCGACACGGGCGAGATGAAGCTCGTCACGCCGGGCAATGGCTCGCACTCGGCGTCGATGAACGACAAGGCGACCTTCGCGGTCGACAACTGGTCGCGCATCGACATGGCGCCCGAGTCGGTGCTGTATGACTCGCTCGGCAACAAGGTGATGGACCTCGAGAAGACCGACGTCTCAGCGCTGATGGCCGCTGGCTTCAAGTACCCCGAGGCCTTCACCGTCAAGGCCGACGATGGCGTCACGGACCTGTATGGCGTGATGTATAAGCCGTTCGACTTCGACCCGGCGAAGCGGTATCCCATCATCGAATACGTCTACCCGGGGCCGCAGACCGAGAGCGTGACGAAGACGTTCACGCCGCGCCAGGCCAACGTGATGCTGGCGCAGTTCGGGTTCATCGTGATCGAAGTGGGCAATCGCGGTGGCAATCCGCAGCGGTCGAAGTGGTACCACAACTTCGGTTATGGCAATTTGCGCGACTACGGGTTGGCCGACAAGAAGGCGGCCGTGGAGCAGTTGGCCAAGCGGCATCCGTGGATCGATCCGAACCTGGTGGGCATCTACGGCCACTCGGGCGGCGGGTTCATGTCCACGGCGGCGATGTTCGTGTATCCCGACTTCTTCAAGGTGGCTGTGTCCACGTCTGGCAACCACGACAACAGCGTGTATAACCGCGCCTGGAGCGAGAAACACGACGGTGTGAAGGAGATCGAAAAGGACGGCGAGGTCACGTTCGAATACGACATCGACAAGAACCAGGACCTGGCCAAGAACCTGAAGGGCAAGTTGCTCCTGATGACGGGCGATATCGACAACAACGTGCACCCGGCGGGTACATTCCGGGTGGTGGATGCGTTGATCAGGGCCAACAAGCGCTTTGATTTCCACATCATTCCCGGAAAGCGGCACGGCTATGCCGATGCAGGCGATTGGTCCGCAGCCATGCGCGCCGACTACTTCTGCAGGTACCTGCTGGGCTGGGCGCCCACTGACGCCGACATCATGGAGCTGCAGCGCGAGGTGGCGATCCGCCGGTGAGTGTCCGGAATCAGAAACGACCTCAGAGGTCGTTTCCAACGCCGGAAGTGGGGAAACGACCTCTGAGGTCGTTTCTGCCGGCCGCTCTCGGCGTCGTGCTCGTCGTCGCCGCCCTGATCTACTTTGGTGGTGGCACAAAAGATGTGCCGCCTTCGGCCGTTCGCGACGGCGCACCCGCGTGGTCGCCTGACGGGAAACAGATCGCGTTTTATTCAGAGGTCGGCGGCAAACCCGCCGACCTCTTCGTCATGGACGCGAACGGCCTTCACGTCCGGCAACTGACCGACACCTCCGAGGCCGAAGGCTACCCGGCCTGGTCCCCCGACGGCCGGCAGATCGCCTTCGAATCGCACACGGCCGACGGGAACTTCGACGTGTATCTGATGCACGCCGACGGCTCGAACGTACGCCGCCTGACCCGCGAACCTCGCCGTGACGTCGGGCCCGCGTGGTCGCCCGATGGCGCGAAGATCGCCTTCATGTCGGACCGCGGCGGCAAGGAGTTCAACCTCTATTGGATGAACGCCGATGGCTCCGGAGTGGAGCAGCTGACCTTTGGTGAAACCGACTGGTTCCCCCAGTTCTCTCCCGACGGGCGCCGGATCGCCTTTCACCGGTGGAGCGACGTCCATGTCATCAACCTCGATGACCGCCGGCCAACCCGCCTGACCGTGGATCCCGACAACGGGATGTACCCGTCCTGGTCTCCCGATGGCACGAGCCTCGCGTTCATGAGCCGGCGGGGCGGTCCCACCGCCATCTTCACGATGAACGCCGATGGCTCGAACCAGCAGACCCTGGTGCGGCTGGCCACCGGCAGCGCCATTGACCCCCGCTGGTCGCCAGACGGGGCCACCATTGCGTTTGTCGCCGTCCCTGAAGGGGCCGCGTCAGAAGCCCAGGCCGCCACCCAGAGCCGGGTCCTCTACACCGTGAACGTTCAAACCAAGGCGATCGTGCGGTTGAGATAGGTAATGAGACTTGTCTCATCTTAGTGATAGGATCCTCGGGAGAGCCGACCGTGACCCCCGCGCCCGCTGCCCCCATTTCCCTGAGTGACCTCGCCGTTGGCGCCGTGGCCCGCCTGCATGAGGCGCGGCTCGATCCCGAGGCCTGCCATCAGTTGCGGTCCCTTGGCCTGACCGAATCGTGCCAACTCCGTCTCTGCAAGACCGGCGAGCCCTGCATTGTCCAGGTGCGGTCCACCAGGATCGGCATTTCCGGCGCTGTGGCCCGCCGCATATTCGTGGTGCCGCTTCCGGTTGGCGTGGGTTGAGATGAGTGCGTCCTCGGTGGCGCTGCTCGGGAATCCCAACACCGGCAAAACCACCCTTTTTAATCGTCTCTGCGGCGCCCGCGCAAAAACCTCGAATTTTCCGGGAACGACCACGGCCATGCGGGTCGGTCGCAGCCAGGTTGGCGCGGATACCATCGAGGTTATTGACCTTCCCGGCTTGTACTCCCTCCAGGGGGAGTCGCCCGAAGCCGCCATCGTCCGCGGCGTCCTGCGCGGCGACACCGAGTCGCGGCCGGGCGCGGTTATCGCGCTGGTGGACGCGTCCAACCTCTTCCGCAATCTGGTCCTCGTGGCCGAACTCCTCACGTTTGACGAACCTGTGGTGGTGGCCCTCAACATGGTGGACATCGCCGAGCGTACGGGCCTGCGCCTCGATGTGCCAACGCTCTCGCGTCGGCTGGGTGTGCCGGTCGTGCCAATGGTGGCGTCGAAGGGCATTGGCCTTGATGGCCTCCGCACCGTTCTGGGTTCGCTCCCAACGGTACAAGTCCGTCCCACCGACCTGCCCGCACCCGATGCGAGCCTCGAACAGTTCACCACGTGGATCGACGATGTGCTGAATGATGCGTATCCGGGCGGTGCGCCGGCCGCGGCGCTGGACGCGCGGACCGAACGGATCGACCGCGTGCTGACGCACCCGGTGTCGGGAACGCTTGTGTTCATTGGCGTGATGGGTGCGCTGTTCTGGACGCTGTTCGAATTGGCCACCGTGCCGATGGACCTCATCGAGCTGACTTTTGGATACCTGGGCTCCGGTGTGAGCGCCGTCCTGCCGGCTGGCGCGATTCGGGATTTGCTCATCGATGGCGTTATTGGCGGCATCGCCGGCACCGTCGTGTTCCTGCCGCAGATTTGCCTGCTCTTCTTCATGATCAGCCTGCTGGAAGACACGGGCTATCTGGCGCGCGCGGCGTTCGTGAATGACCGCATCTTCCGGCGCTTTGGCTTGCCCGGGCAGGCGTTCGTGCCTCTGCTCACGGCGCATGCGTGCGCGTTGCCCGCCATCATGAGCACCCGCCTGATTCCCGATCGGCGCGATCGCCTCGCTACGATCATGGTGGCGCCCTTCATGAGTTGTTCGGCGCGGCTGCCGGTCTATATTTTGCTGACCGGGCTGTTGTTCGCCGACCGGCCGGCTCTTGCCGGACTCGCATTCGCGGGTTGCTACCTGCTGGGATCCGGCGCGGCATTTTTCAGCGCGTGGCTGTTTGGCAAGACCGGGCTCAAGGGATCCCCACGACCGATGGTGCTGGAACTGCCCACCTACAAGCGGCCGTCGCTGAGTAACGCGCTGCTCACCGCCAAGGATCAGGGGCAGGCGTTCCTCCAGACCGCCGGCACCGTCATCGTCGCCATCTGCGTCGTCATGTGGTGGCTGAGTGCGTATCCGAAGGTTGGCGCACCTGCCGAAGCCGTCGAGTTGCGACAAACAGCCGACTCTGGTGTTGCGCCTGCGGTGGCCGACGAACTTCGCGCGCGCGCTGACGTGCTTGAGGCGCGGGCGGAACAGTCCGGCAGTTTCGCCGGCATCATGGGCCGCACGATTCAGCCGGTCTTCCAGCCGCTCGGCTACGACTGGCAGCTCACCGTCGGCGTCCTCACGAGTTTCCTCGCGCGCGAAGTGTTCGTGTCGACGATGTCGGTGATTGTGGGCGGCGGGGCAGAGGCGGAACCCGATGAAGGCATCCGTCAGCGCATTCGGACCATGACGAGAGACGACGGGTCGCTGGTGTTTACGCGGGCGACGGCGGCATCCGCGCTGGTCTTTTTTGTGCTGGCGATGCAGTGCCTGCCGACACTCGCGGTGACGCGGAAGGAAACGGGCAAGGTGAAGTACGCCGTGATCCAGCTCGTGTACATGTCGGGTCTGGCGTACGTGACGGCGCTGATTGTGTATCAGTCGATGCGCGCTGTGGGGATCAGCTGATGGGCTGGCAGGACTGGCTGGTCAGCGCCGTCGCCGCCGTTGCCGCGGCCATCGTCTTCTGGCGCACGCTGGGATCGTGGCGGGATTCGAAGCCCGGCTCGCCGAACGATCCCGCCTGCGACGGGTGTGCGGTCGCCGAGATGGCGAAAGACAAGGCATCGAAGTCCTGAAGTCCCGAGGTTCACGGAAGTTGCCTCCGCGAACCCCGGGACTCCTGGACCCCAGACGTCGCTATCTATTAATCTCCGCCATCATCGGATCCGCGCGCACAGTAATCGAGCTCGCGTACGTCTGACCGTTTGCCGTCATCGTGACGCGATAGGTTCCCGGCGTGACCGCACCGGCGCCACCGCCGCCGCGTCCGCCACCACCGCCGCCACGTCCAGCAGGCGCTGGTGCGGGATTGGGCGCAAGCAGGCAGGCGCCGCCTCCGCCGCCGCCGCCACGTCCACCGCCACCGAAGCCGGCGCCACCGGCAGGAGGCGTCGGTGCGCCAGCGGCCGGCGCCGGCGTGTTCCATCGCATCGCCCACTCAACTTTGGCGATACCGGCCTTGGCCGGGAACGAGGCCGAGCAGGTATTGCGCCCCGCAGCGTCGCTGATCTCGAACGTGACCTGGCCGGTGACGCGATCACTCAGGTAGTAGTTGATTGCCGCGTTCCGGCTCGGGTTCTGACCGATGAACGAAATCTCGCCACCGTTGTGCTGCGGCTGGATGTTCAGCCACTGCGTCGCGACTCGGTTCTCGAACAGGTGCGCGGCCGCGCCGCGCACAGTCGGCGTCATCTGCTGCAGGGGGGTGATGTCGTCCATGACCCAGAGGCCGCGTCCATGTGTGCCGGCGATGAGGTCGCCGTCGCGGGGGTGAATCAGCAGGTCGTGGACGGCCACGGTCGGCAGGTTGTTGTTGAGCCGCTGCCATGACTGGCCACCGGTCAGCGAGTAGAAGGCCGCGAACTCAGAGCCGGCGAAGAGCAGGTCGGGGTTTTTCGGGTCCTGCTTCACCACGTACATCGGGTTGCCGTCGGGGATGTTGTTCGTGATGTTCGTCCACGTCTTGCCGAAGTCCGTCGTCTTGTAGACGAAGGGTTTGTAGATGGCGAACCGATGTCCCGTCACCGTGGCGAATGCCGTGCCGTTGGTGTGCCGGGACGCTTCAACCCGGCTGACCCAGATGTCCGGTCGCGGATTGCCCGGCATGCCTGCCGTGCCGACCTTCGCCCAGGTTTTGCCGTAGTCGCGCGTCACCTGAATGTTGCCGTCGTCGGTCCCAATCCAGATCTGGCCGGGCTCGACAGTCGATTCCGAGATCGTGATGATCGTCGCGTGGTATTCGGCGCCACCGCCGGGGTTTTCGTCCGGCGTCATGCCGCCCGAGAGGCGGCTGGTGCGCTCGGGGTCGTTCTGGGTCAGGTCAGGGCTGATCAGCCGGTAGGTGGCGCCGCCGTCGAGCGACATGATCAGATGGTTGGACCCGATCATGATCGCCTTCGGGTTGTGCGGCGAGAGAATGAACGGCGTGGACCAGTTGTAGCGGAGCGGTCCCATTTGCTGCGGCTGCACGCCCCAGTTTGCGGCCTCGGCCTTTTTCTCCATCTCCGGCGTGATGTATTCATTCCAGTTGGAGATGTTCGCCTTGCTCGGACGAATGCTCTCGCGCGATCGCGTCTCGGCATCCGATCGCCCGATGTTGCCGCCTTGTCGATCCGGCTGCGATTCGGAATAGATGTTTCGATAGTTGGTCGGGTCTTGTTGTGTGTGATACCCGTCACCGCCTGAGATATTGAACCAGTCGCTCAGGTAGATGCCCTGCGCGCGTGTGGCCGACGGGCCGCACGAGCTGCCGGCATCCTGGAGGCCGCCGCACAGGTAGTAGGGTTCGCGCATGTCGGCCGACACCGAGTAGTACTGGGTGACGTTCAGGTTTTCGAACCGCAGGTCATTCACGCCGTCGTCGTGCGTGAGATTCAGGCCGCCGTCGCTGCCGATGTAGTAGCGGTTCTTGTTGTGCGGGTCGTGCCACATCGCGTGCCAGCAGTGGCCGCCGTTGCCGCCGCCACCTTGCGTAAACGTCTTGCCGCCGTCGGTCGACCGCCGGTACCCGATGTTGTAGCTGAAGATGTATTTGTCATCGAGCGGGCTGATGGAGATGTGGTTGTAGTAGAACGGCCGAGTCAGGTAGCGATCGAGGAACGTCCACGTGTCGCCACCATTCTCGGTCCGGTAAATGCCGGCGCCGAGTTTTGTCATGTCCGCGTACTCGGGGTTCGGGGTGCCGCCACCACCACCGCCGCGTCCACCACCACCGCCACCGCCTGCCTGCGCGGGCTGACCCGGCGTGGGCAGTGTGGCCGGCGGCTGGAAGCCGTGCTCAATGTGCGCCATCAGCACCTTCGGGTTTGAACGCGCGATGGCGAGGCCAACCTTGCCCATGTCTCCTGCGGGCAGCGTGTTCGTCAGCTTGCGCCAGCTGCGTCCGCCGTTCGTGCTCTTGAAGATGCCGCTGTTCGGGCCGCCGCTGTTCAGGCGCCACGGGTAACGGATGCGCTGCCAGAACGAGACATACAGGATCTCGGGGTTGGTCGGATCCATCACCATGTCGATGGCGCCCGTCTGCGGGTCATTCGGCAGACCGTCAATTTGCTTGACCCACGTGGTACCGCCGTCCGTGGTCTTGAAGACGCCGCGGCTTCCGATGGGGCCATAGATGTTGCCGATGGCCGCCACATAAACAGTGTTCGGGTCTTTCGGGTGCAGGATGATCTTGCCGATGTTGAACGTCTCCTTCAGGCCGACGTTCGTGAACGTGCCGCCACCGTCGGTCGACTTGTAAATGCCGTCACCCCACGCTGCGGAGTTGCGGCCGCATTCTTCGCCGGTGCCCACCCAGATGATGTTGGGGTTGGTCTGATTGATCTTGACGTCGCCGATCGAGGCAGCACCGTACTGGTCAAAGATCGGCTGCCAGTTGGCGCCAGCGCTGGTGGACTTGAACACGCCACCCGAGGCCGAACCGACAATCACGTGGGCGAAGTCGCTCTCCAGCGCGTCCACCGACGAGATGCGACCGACCAGGTTGGCGTTGCCAACGTTGCGCCACCGCAGATCCTGAATCATGGGATCGGTGGCGGTCGCCGGCTGCGCCGACAGCGCCGCACCGCTGGATGCGAGCGCGGCAATCGCGGCCAAGAGGGCCGCAGCAGCGACACGTATCCGGGACAAGGCAGAAATCAACATGGATCTTTTCTCCTTCGGTCTTCCGACCGGCAGTCGTAATTGGGAACCGAGCGGATTGTGCCAAAATCGAACGCAAACGTCCAGCCCGTCAGCGGTCGTCAACGGTCGAGCATGCTCGGCAGGCCCTCTCGCTCAACCCAGTTTCTGAACCCGGCGATCGCCTGGCCACGATGTGCGACGGCCAGCTTGTCCTCGTCGCCGACTTCGCCGAACGTCTTGCCATACGGGGGGTAATAAAAGACCGGGTCGTAGCCGAACCCGCTCGTTCCGCGCGCCTCGTTCCAGATCTCACCCTCGACGGTGGCCACGGTTTCAAACAACACCCCCCCAGTACCACCGCTAACCACTGCAATCGCACACACATATCGGCTCGTCCATGGCCGTTTGTGTGTGGCCAGCTCTTTCCAGAGGTTGGCGAATTTTTCGGGATAGGTGGCGCCGGGGTAGCGGGCGCTGTGGACGCCTGGTCGTCCACCCAACGCGTCAATCGCGAGTCCTGAATCTTCCGCCAGCGTCACGAGGCCGCTGGCGGCGGCATAGGCGTGGGCCTTGATTCTGGCGTTTTCCGGGAACGTGGCGCCGGTCTCGTCGGGTTCTGGCGTTGGTGGCAGATCGTTGAGCGAGCGAATGGGCAGGGCGAGGCCCCTCAACAGGAGTCCAATCTCCCGCAGTTTCCCTTCGTTCGTGCTGGCAATGAGCAGCGGCATCATCGTGCGACTGCAGGTATAATCCCGCAGTTCCCTCGGTGGTTCCTTCGGGAGGAGTGTCTCATGGTCAGGAAAGTCAATCTTGTATCTTCGTCAATGGTCGTCGTGATCGGCGTTGCGGTGTTTGTGGCCGCGGTCACCGCACAGACGCCGAGTCTTGACGATCGAAACGGCCTTCAATCGCCGCAGCAGGCTGCTGCCCAGGACCCTCCCGCGCAGGATCCGCCGGCGACCGGCCGGGGTGGCGGGCAGAACCAGCCGCCGCGCCCGCAGCCGTACGCCAGTGTCATCACCTCGGCGGCCATCACCGACGATGGCATTTTCAAGGTGCATCGCGTCGGCGACCGTCTCTATTACGAGATTCCGAAGGCCGAACTCGGCAAGGACTATCTCCTCGTCACCACCATCAAGAAGACGACAATCGGTGTGGGGTATGGCGGCCAGGCGGCCGGCACGCGGGTCATCCGCTGGGTGCCGCGCGGGGATCGCATCCTGATCCTCGATATTGACTACAGCGTCATCGCCGACGACACCAATCCGATCGCCCAGGCGGTGGGCGACTCCAACAATCCCTCGATCATCCGCACGTTGAACGTCGCGGCGTACAGCCCGACCGGCGACCCCGTCGTCGAGGTGACGCCGCTCTTCACGACCGATGTGCCTGAGTTCTCGGTGCGTGCGCGCGTGGGCGGACGCGGCCTGGCGGCCGACCGCACGTTCCTCGAGAAGGCCGTGTCCTTCCCCGAGAACATCAACGTGGAAGCCACGCAGACGTTCACCGGTGCGGAACCTGCGGCCGGCGCGGGACGAGCGGCCGGCGCCGCGCGCGGCATGCGCGGCACAAGCGCCACCGTGGTCACGAGCTACAGCATGGTGAAGCTGCCCGAGACGCCGATGATGCCTCGTCTGTTCGATGAGCGGGTGGGGTACTTCACGCAGGGCCTGACCGACTACGGCACGGACGAGCATCGCTCGGTGGCCAAGCGGTACATCACGCGGTACCGCCTCGAGAAGAAGGATCCGACCGCGGCCATCTCAGAGCCGATCAAGCCGATCGTGTATTGGGTGGATCCCGCGACACCGAAGAAGTGGGTGCCGTTTGTGAAGCAGGGCATCGAAGACTGGAAGGTGGCGTTTGAAGCCGCGGGTTTCCGCAACGCGATTATCGCGAAGGAAGCACCGGCCAACGATCCCGACTGGAGCCCGGAAGATGCGCGGTACTCGGTGATTCGCTGGTTGCCGTCCACCACCGAAAACGCGTCGGGCCCGCACGTGCACGACCCGCGCAGCGGCGAGATTCTTGAAGCCGACATCCAGTATTACCACAACGTCCAGAACCTGGCGAAGAACTGGTACTTCGTGCAGGTCGGCCCGCTCGATCCGCGCGCCGCCAACCTGCCGCTGCCCGACGACCTCATGGGCGAACTCATGCGCTACGTCGTCGCACACGAGGTGGGCCACACGCTCGGGTTCCAGCACAACATGAAGGCGAGTTCCACCTACACCATCGAGCAGGTGCGCGATCCGAAGTGGGTCAAGGAGAATGGCCACACGCCCACCCTGATGGACTACTCGCGCTTCAACTATGTGGCGCAGCCGGAAGACAAAATCGACCCGGCGGACCTCATCCCGAAGATTGGTCCGTACGACAAGTGGGCCGCGATGTGGGGTTACAAGCCGATTCCGACCGCGAAGACCGCTGATGAAGAGAAGCCGACGCTGGACCTGTGGGCGCGTGAGCAGGATGCCAAGCCGTACCTGAGATTCACGACCGAAGGCCAGGGCGGCACCGACCCGGGCGATCAGACCGAAGCGGTCGGTGACGCTGATGCCGTGCGCGCCACCGCGCTGGGCATGAAGAACCTCGCACGCGTGTCCGAGATGTTGCTCGGCGCCACCAGCAGCCGCAAGGGCGACCCCTGGGCGGAACTCGAGGAAGTCTATGGCCGCATGGTCAGCCAGTGGACGACCGAGATGAATCACGTGACGCGCATGGTCGGCGGTTTCAACTCGCAGCAGAAGCACATCGGCCAGAATGGCGTGCGCTTCGAAATTCTCGCGCGCGCCAAACAGCAGGAAGCCGTGCAGTACCTCGTCGCCAACGCCTTCCAGACGCCGACGATGATGGTGCGGCCCGAGATTCTGCGGCGCATCGAGCCGTCCGGCATCATCGACCGCGTACGCAACGCGCAGTCGTCGGTCATGAACAGTCTGCTGCAGACCGCGCGTCTTGACCGCATGGTGGAACAGGTGGCCATCGACGGGCCGGCCGCGTATGCGCCCATCGACTTCCTGACCGAACTGCGGAGCGGTGTCTGGGCCGAGGTGGCGAAGCCTGGCGCGAACATCGACATCTTCCGCCGCAACCTGCAGCGGACGTACCTGACGATCATGGACAACCGCTTGAACGGACCGACGGCGCCGAGTGCCGAAGTGCGGTCGCTGCTCAAAGGCGAACTGCGTGCCGTCGGAGAGTCGATTGATGCGGCCCTTCAGCGCGGCGGCACCCGTGACGAAGCCACGGCGCGCCACCTGCGTGACGCGATCGACGAGATCGCGACCATCCTCGATCCGCGGGCGATGCGCGACCGGACGCCGCCAGCCGCCGGCGCGGCAGGTGGACGAGGCGGTGGGGCGGGACAAAGACACTAGAGAGGTCCGCGGGGCCGTTGGTCCCGTGGGTGCGTAGGTTCGTGGAAGCAAAGGGCTCACGCGAGTTGGCTTCGGCAGCTTGCGTGAGCCTTTGGTCTGTTTTTCTCTTCTGTGGTCTGCTGGTCCGGCGAATCCGGTGCGGGAAAGAGAAGAAGCTCGAAGGGGCGAAGGCCCCTTTGCTCCGCGGACCCACGGACTATTTCAATATCTCTCCCACCACCTCCCGCTGCTTCGCGATGAGTTCCTCAATGCCCTTGTCGGCGAGTGAGAGCAGCGCGTCGAGTTGAGCGCGGTCAAACGGCTCGGTTTCGGCCGTACCTTGCAGCTCGATGAACTTCCCGTTCGACGTCTTCACGACGTTCATGTCCACTTCGGCGACCGAGTCTTCTTCGTAGGCCAGATCGAGCAGCGGCGTCTGCTGCACAATGCCCACGCTCGTGGCGGCCACGTAGTCAGTGACCGGGATGGTCTTGATCGCGCCCTGGGTGCGGAGCCGATCGAGCGCGAGCACCAGCGCGACGAAGCCACCCGTGATCGACGCCGTGCGCGTGCCGCCGTCAGCCTGGATGACGTCGCAGTCGATCCAGACCGTGCGTTCGCCCAGTGACTTGAGCGCCATCACCGATCGCAGCGAACGTCCGATCAGCCGCTGGATCTCCTGGGTGCGGCCGCCAACCTTGCCGGCCGTGGACTCTCGCTGCGTGCGGGTGGACGTGGCTCGCGGCAGCATGCCGTACTCGGCCGTCACCCAGCCCTTGCCGGTGCCGCGCATGAACGGCGGCACCCGATCTTCGATCGATGCGGTGCAGATCACGCGCGTCTGGCCCACTTCAATGAGGACAGATCCTTCAGCATGCACCAGGACGTTCGGGGTCATGGTCGTGGGACGCAGCGCATCAGCCGCGCGTCCATTCAGTCGTGTCATGAAGCTCCTTTAGTGAGGCCATCAGGGGGTGCGTTGCACCCAGCGTGTCCCGCGCCGCAGCGGGTGCCGCAGGTCGAGGTGTCCTACGAGCGTATCAACTTCGTGGCCGTCCACCAGAATCTGCACAGCCGTCACCTCGGGAAGGTTCACGGTGACCGCATTGACGATCGCGTACACCGTCAACACCTCGTGGAGGGATCCGCCAGGGTGCCCGGTGACGATTTCGCGACTGACGTCCACGTACGCCTCGCCACGACTGGTGAGGAACAGCGCTCGCAGTGTCACTCCTGCGGGAATGGCCGAGGCGTGTCCCGGCGGCGCCGCCCCCAACTGGCGTTCCACGATGCGTCGTGCCTGATCCGCGGGCGAGGAGGCGTAGAGCACGTCCTGTTCGACGGCAATGAGCCCATCGCCACCTGGCGCCACGTAGAACAACGTGGCAGAAATTCGGCGCGCATCTCCGGGCGCCCCGTCAGCGGTGTGACTCGTGGCCGCCGAGCCCTCGCGCAACGGCGTATCCACAAGCCAGCCGGGCAGCCAGAGCGACACCAACCACACGCCCAGTGCGGCGCCCGCCACCGTCAGCGCGATGTAACCCCAGAGCCGTCGGGTCAGGGTCATCGGTCACCCCCACCGAACGTGGGCCATCCGGCGCGCAGTTCGCTGATGACGCCAACCATGACCTCTGCCACCGCCCCATGAAATGCGCTGCTGCCCAGCCGTTCGGCGTCAGCCACGTTGGTCAGGAAGCCCATCTCCACGAGGATGGCCGGCATGTTGGCGCCGACGAGGACGCGGAGCGGCGCTCGATGGAAGGGAGCGGTCTGCGAAGGCAGACCCGCATCCCCCAACCGGGCAGCCAGCATCTCGCCGAATTGTGACGAACGCTCGGCGTGGGGCATCTGCGCCAGTCGCCAGGGGACCGTGCCGATCACGCGCATGCCGCCCCCGACGACGGGCACGGACTGGTCGGGGTCGGTGCTCCCCGGTTGGCCGCCGGCGCTCGACGCGTACTCGGCCGGGTCGAGCGACTGCACCTGCCAGCCGCGCATGGTCGGCATCGGCGAGCCGTTGGCGTGCAGGCTGATGAACACGTCGGCCTTGTTGTTATTGGCGAGCGCCGCGCGGCGATCGATCGCCACGTCGGTATCACCGTCGCGGGTCAGGATGACGCGCAGCCCGAACCGCGATTCCAGCATGCCCTTGAGCCGCTGGGCCACCGCGAGCGTCACCTGCTTCTCCTCAAGGCCCGATGCGCTGCGACGGCCAATGTCGGCCCCGCCGTGCCCGGGGTCAATCACCACCGTGCGGAGTGTGCCGGGCCGATCGATGGCCGGGATCGGCGCCACCGGCTCAGGCCGGGCAGGTGTCGTCGGCGTGGCGCCGAGCAGATCGAGGGTGATCCGCGTGGCGTCCTGCGCGTCAGCCTGTCGCACGTTGCTGACGCCTGCGCCCAGGTCCAGGTACAAGGCCGGCCCATCGGCGCGGATACCCGACAGCCATTCGGCGGGCACCGACGCGAGCGGTGTCAGGTCGAGCGCGTCCGCCTGGAAGCGCACGGTCACGATGTTGCCTTCCCGCGTGGTGCGTGAGGTGGTGGCCGGGTCGACCGTGATGACCAGCCGTCCTCCGGCGGCGGTGCGCTCAAATTGCGGCGCAACCTTGGGCACGACCGCGGTGCCCATGACGATCAGGCGCGATCCGCGCCGGATGTCGATGCGGCGGTCGAGCAAGGGATCCAGTACCCGCAGAAAATCAATGGGCACGAGCCAGGCCCCGGCATCCTTGGTCACCGGAGCCGACAGCGACACGAGACGTCCGCCAGCCGAGACCGTGGCCTGCCCCTCGGTCAGCGCCACACGCTGCGAGCCGACCGCCAGCGCCACACTGCCTGTACGCGCATCCTCGCGCATCGCAATGTTGAAGAACCGCGCCAGGGTGTCAAGTGCGACGAAATCGGTCGTGCCTGAGGTTCGCACCACCGGGAGCGTGCGGGTCCCGTCGGAGCCGATCACGCGATAGGGCAGCGGCGCCTGAGTCGTGGCACTCGCCAGCATCAGGCTCCAGAAAATGACGACGACGGCCGTACCGCGGGAGAGCAAGTGCTAATGATAGCAAGCGGGCCGCCGCCGATCAGGCCATAATCGGCCCATAATCGGCAACGACGCATGGACTCCTGGGTGACATATGGCTTGCTGGCCGTGGCCGTCGTGCTGCTGGTCCTGACCCTGCGGTGGTCCTGGGTGCTCCGGCGGACCCTGTCGGCCCGCCAGGAAGATCGGGTGCGCCTGCTGGCGCTCTTTGAAGGCAGTCCGCTTCCGACCTGGGTGTTCGAGAACGAAACCCTGCGGTTCGTTGAAGCCAACGACGCCGCACTTCAGCAGTACGGCTACACGCACGACGAGTTCACGGCACTCACCGTCCGCGATATCCGTGTGCCTGAAGAGTGGCACATGGTGGATTGGCTGGCGACGCTGGGCTCGTCCGAAATTCCCGTGCAGCGCGCCACGCACCGGCGCAAGGACGGCACCCGGCTTGAGGTGGCGATTCACTCGCGCCCGGTCACGTATCTGAACCGGCCGGCACGGCTCGCCATCGTCCAGGACATTACAAGCCGCCTTGGTGTGGAGCGCGCGTTGCGTGAGAGCGAAGCGCAGTTCCGCGCGATGTCGGAAGCGTCGCCCGCCGGTGTCACGATGATGACGGCCGACGGCGGCATGCGGTACGCGAACCACGCCGCCATGCGCATGCTCGGCATGCCGCTGGAGCGTGCGTTGGGTGATGGCTGGATGGCCGGGGTGCATGCCGACGATCGTGAGCGCCTCAAGGCGGAATGGCTGGCGGCCGCGGCGGCGCGCGAGGCGTACACGGGCGCTGGCCGCTTCCTGCGCGCCGACTTCTGGTGGCGCATCCGGACGTCGCCGGTCTGGTCCGGGGGCACGTGTCTCGGGCACGTGGCCGTGATCGTGGATGAAACCGAGCAGCGCAGTGCCGACGAGGCGCTGCGTGAGAGCGAAGAGCGGTTCCGTCAACTGGCCGAGCATACGCCGGCCGTGGTGTACCTGGCCGAACCTCGGACCGGCAGCATGTTGTTCATCAGTCCGGCGTACGATCGGATCTGGGGCAGGAGCAGCGCGTCCCTGTATGCGAGCCCGTGGTCGTTCCTTGACGCCGTCCATGAGGAGGATCGCGATCGGGTGCGGCAGGCGTACCAGCATCGCCTGACGCGCCTGTCGATCCAGTACCGCATCGTCCGGCCCGACGGGGAATTGGTGTGGATCGAGGACATGCAGTTTCCCATTCGCCGGGCGGATGGCGGCATTTATCTGGTGGCCGGACTCGCGTTTGACGTGACGCGCCGCATTCGTCTGGAAGCGCAGCTCATTGAGTCGCAGAAGATGGAGAGCCTGGGCCGGCTTGCCGGCGGCGTGGCGCACGATTTCAACAATCTGCTCACCGTGATCCTGTCCTATGCCGAGTTGCTGAAGGAGCCGGCCGTCGGGCACAGCGAAATCCTCGCCGGACTGCATGAGATCGATACCGCCGGCCAGCGCGCGTCGGCGCTCACGCGGCAGTTGCTGACGTTCGCGCAGAGACAAGTCGTGGATACGCGCGTGGTCGATCTCAATCACATCATTGCGACCCTCGAGCCGCTGCTGCGGCACCTGGCGGGCGACGACATCAAAGTGGACGTGCGGCTTGGCGCCACCGTGCCCACAGCGCGTCTGGACTCCAACCAGATCGATCAGGTGGTGATGGACCTGGTCTCCAACGCCCGAGACGCCATGCCCAGTGGAGGAACGCTGCGGGTCGAAACCGCGACTGTGCTGGGGCCGATCGAGGGGACGGTTGTGCCGGCCGGCCAGTTTGTGGCGCTCACGGTGGCCGATACCGGCACCGGGATCCCGCCCGAGATTCGCGCGCAGGTGTTCGAGCCGTTCTTCACCACGAAGCCCAAAGGCCAGGGCACGGGACTCGGGTTGTCCACCGCGTTCGGGATCGTGACGCAGTTCCAGGGATTCCTCGAACTGTCGTCGCAGGTCGGACTCGGCACAGAGTTCACCTGTTATTTTCCCACCGTGGGGGCCATCCTCGAGGAAGAACCCGAGGGGCCTTCGTCGCCGCCGGTCACGGGCGGCCACGAGATGGTGCTGGTCGTTGAAGACGAGCCGGCGGTCCGTGATGTCGCGCGCGCCACGCTCGAGCGCGAGGGCTATCGAGTGGTGTCCGCCGCCAACGGCATCGAAGGCATGGCCGCAGCTGCCGCCTGCGGGGGCGAACTCGATCTGATCGTCACTGATGTTGTGATGCCTGAAATGAGTGGGTGGGAAATGGCGGAGCGGCTTCGTGCCGACCGGCCCGCGCTCAAGGTGCTGTTCACCTCGGGCTACAACGAGGAAATTGCCAGCGCCGATGGACGCGTGGGCAAGGGCGTGCACTTCCTGCCGAAGCCGTACCTGCCGGCGATGCTGTCGCTCCGCGTGCGTCAAGTCCTCGATTCGCATTGACCGCCGCCTGATAAGCTTGCCTCGGCCATGGTGCAGGATGGTGATCTCGATATCGTTCGGCGACTGGCCCATGGCGACGGGGCCGCGCTGGGTGATTTGTACGACCGGCATGGGCGGACGGTTTTCGCCTTGGCGGCGCGTATCCTGGGGGACCACGGCGAGGCCGAGGACCTGACGCAGGACGTATTTACCCTGGCCTGGCGAAACGCTGCGAAATACGACGCGTCGCGCGGGGTGGTGGCGGCGTGGCTCCTGGTCACGACCCGGACGCGGGCGATCGACCGCTTGCGGAGCCGGCGGGTGCGCCCCCGATCCGCCGGGGCATCTGAGATTCTCCGGATGGACGCCATCCCCGACACGGCGGCGTCCGTAGAGATGATTGTGGCGAGTGAGCAGATGGCCGCCCGGGTGCGGGCGGCGCTTGAGACCCTGCCTCCGGAATATCGAGAGCCGCTGAATCTCGCGTACTTCGAAGGGTTGAGCCACAGTGAAGTGGCCGAGCGCACCGGGACGCCGCTCGGGACCATCAAGACCAGGGTGCGATCCGGCCTGGCGCGGTTGCGTCAGGCGATGGACGCCGGAAAGGAGCGCTGACGAAATGACTCACGAAGACGTGCAGGCGTCAGCGTCCGAGTACCTCCTGGGCTCGCTCGATGAGGTGACGGCCGCGCGAGTGGCCTCGCACCTGGCGGGATGTGATGCCTGCCGTGATGAGGTGCGAGAGGTGGCGCGCACGCTGGATGCGCTGGCGCGATCGGTGCCGGAAGTGCATCCTCCGGCCGCGTTGCGCGATCGAATTGTGGCCATTCCATCGACCGTGCCGCAGGTCGCGGCGGTTGCCCCGTCGGTGGCAATCGCGCGGCCGCGCCCGCCCCGGATCGCGCCGTGGTTCGCCGCCGTGGCCGCCGCATTGGTCGCGGCCGTCGCGATGTGGCAGGCCGCCAGTGCGCGCGCCGAGGTCGATCGGTTGCGCCAGGAACTGGCGGACGTCAGGTCCATGGCCGGCCAGACGCTGGTCGCCAATGCCTCGCTCCAGCAACAGGTGGATGACTTCACCAGACAGACCAACGTGTTGCGGGCGTCTGATCTGGTGTCGTATTCACTGGCTCGCCAACCGGGGGCGCCCGAGGGGGTGGTCCGTGCCCGCGCGTATGTCACACAGCAGCGCGGCCTTGTGTTCACGGCCGAGGGCCTGCCCACCCTGCCTGCCGGCAAGGTCTACCAACTCTGGGTGATCGTCGATGCGAAGGCGGTCAGCGCCGGCCTGCTGTCGCCCGACTCGGCGGGCCGCGTGTACGCGCTTCTGACCACGCCCGACATCGCGGCCATGCCTGGCGCCGTGGCCGTGACCATTGAACCTGCTGGTGGCTTGTCACAGCCGAGTACCCCGCCGATTCTGGTCGGGATCGCACAGCAATAGGCGGCATCGACTCGTCTCGCAGGCGGTCGTGCCTTCGCCCGATTTTTGGGTAGAATCACCGGATGTCTACTTCGTCCCATTCGCCACTGATCTGTCTCACTGTCCTGGCGTCATCGCTCGTCGCCGGCTGCGGCGGGACTCCCGCCGGGGGACCGCCAGGTGTGGGTGGGCGAGGGGGCGGTCCCGGGGTGCCCGTCGAAATCGTCACCTTGGCGCCGGTGCCCGTGGAAGACGCCAGCGAATTGGTGGGCACGGTCAAGTCACGCCGGTCCACGATCGTGCAGTCGCAGGTGGAGGGCTTTCTGACGCGCATCGCCGTCGTTTCAGGTGCCCGCGTGAACCCCGGGACCGTCCTTTTCGAGATCGATTCCACCAGCCAGCAGGCGGCGGTGGCGGCGCTCGAGTCCACGCGGGCCGCCCGCGAAGCGGATGCCGCATTTGCGCGCCAGCAGGCGGCGCGAGCGAAGGCGTTGTTTGACGTGGGTGCCGGCAGCCAGCAGGAGATGGAGCAGGCTGCGACGAGTGTGAAGACGACCGAAGCGCAGTTGCAGGCGATCAACGAACAGATCCGGCAGCAGAAGAATGAGCTGGCCTATTACCGCGTCACGGCGTCGACCTCGGGCATCGTGGGCGACGTGCCGGTGCGTCTGGGCGATCGCGTGACGCGGTCCACGCCGCTGACGACGATTGAGGACAACTCAGGCATGGAGATCTACCTGAACGTGCCCGTGCAGGATGCCACGCGACTGCGGACAGGGTTGGCCGTGCGCGTGCTGGGCCCGCAGCGGGAAGTGCTGGCGACCGAACGCATCAACTTTGTGGCGAGTGCGGTGGACCAGACGCAGACGATTCTGGCGAAGGCGGCGCTGCGCTCGGCCTCGCAGTTCCGGTCGGACCAGTTTGTGTCGGTGAGCCTCGTGTGGTCGGAATCGCCGGCCCTCGTGGTGCCTCTGGCGGCGGTCACACGCGTGGGCGGCCAGTTCTTCGTGTTTGTGGCGGAAGCCGCAGACGGCGGTGGCCGCGTGGCCCGAATGCGGCCCGTCAAACTCGGCGCCGTGATGGGCAACAACTATGTGGTGCTCGAGGGCCTGAAGGCCGGAGAGCAGCTCATCGCCGCCGGCATTCAGAAAATCGGTGACGGGGCTCCCGTGTCGCCTGTGCCTCCCGCGGCCCCCGGCACTGGGCGGCAGGGTGGGGAGGGACGGTAGTGTTCAGCCAGCTCTTCATCCGGCGGCCCATCCTCGCCACCGTCTGTTCGCTCATCATCATGCTGGCCGGTGCGGTGGCGATTCCCTCGCTGCCCATCGCCCGCTATCCTGAATTGACGCCGCCGGCGGTGTCGGTGTCGGCGTTCTACACCGGTGCCAATGCGCAGGCCGTGGAAAGCGCGGTCACAACCCCACTCGAACAGGTGATCAACGGCGTCGAGGGCATGCTCTACATGACCTCGTCGAGCACCAACACCGGCTTTGCGTCCATCAATGTGGTGTTCGAGATTGGCCGCGATCCGGATCTGGCGGCCGTAGACGTCCAGAATCGCGTGAACCAGGCGCTGGGCCGCATGCCGGCCGACGTGCGCACCAATGGCATCGCCGTCACCAAGAACACGGCGGGCTTCCTCGGGGCCTACGGCTTCTTCGCGCGCGACAACCGGTACGACTCGCTCTTCATCAGCAACTATCTCGATCGGTTCGTGCGCGATGCGCTCAAGCGTGTGCCGGGCGTGGGCAACGTCATCATCTTCGGAGAGCGCAAGTTCGCCATGCGCCTCTGGCTCGACCCCGACAAACTCGCCGGACGGGGCCTGACCTCGGGCGATGTCATCAGCGCGCTCCGCGAACAAAACGTCCAGGTGGCGGCAGGCTCGGTGGGAGACGCACCGGCGGCCCCCGACCAGATGTTCCAGATCAGTGTTCGCGTGCAAGGCCGGCTCGTGGAGGTCTCGGAGTTTGAAAACGTGGTCGTGCGAGCCGGCGCCGGCGGCGCGCTCGTGCGCGTTCGTGACGTCGGCCGTGTCGAACTGGGTGCCGAAAGCTACAGTTCGGTCCTGCGGTTTGCCGGCTTCGAAGCCTCGGGCCTTGGCATCCAGCTCCTGCCTTCCGCGAACGCGCTCGAGACATTCCAGGGCGTGCAGGACACCATGGCCCGGCTCGAGCGCAACTTCCCGCCAGGACTCGAAGCACGACTGGCGTTCGACAACGTCGGTGTGGTCCGCGAATCGATTGTCGAAGTCCTGAAGACACTGGGCGAAGCCATCTTCCTGGTCGTACTCGTGCTGTTCCTCTTCCTGCAGAACTGGCGCAGCACCCTGATTCCGGCGCTGACGATCCCGGTGTCGCTCATCGGCACCTTTGCCTTCGTGAAGTTGTTCGGGTTCTCGATCAATACCCTGACGCTGTTCGGCATCGTACTGGCGACCGGCACCGTGGTGGACGACGCGATTGTGGTGATTGAGAACATCGAGCGGCACATGCGCGAGTACGGCAAGAGCGCCTACCGCGCCTCGGTGGATGCGATGCGCGAGGTCTTCTCTGCCGTCATCGTCATCGGCATCGTGCTGGTGGCGGTCTTTGTGCCAGTCGCGTTTTTTCCTGGCACGACCGGCCGCATGTATCAGCAGTTCTCGCTGACCATCGCGTTTGCCGTGGTGTTGTCGGTGTTCAACGCCGTCACGCTGACGCCGGCGTTGTCGGCGCTGCTGCTCGACCAACAATCCCACACGCAGGGATGGTTCTTCCGGACCGTCAATCGCGTGATTGATGCGGGCACCCGGTTCTACGTGCGTTCGGTGCGGTTCACCCTGAGCTGGCGGTTCGCGTTCATGCTGCTGTTTGGCCTGGCGATGTACGGCACCTGGTGGGTCTACAAGGCCGTGCCTGGCGCGTTTGTGCCCGCCGAGGATGAGGGCTACTTCATCACGATCGTGCAGGCGCCCGCCGGTTCGTCCCTGGAGTACACGACCGAGATCATGAAAAAGGCCGAAGAGATCTACGCGCAGACCCCGGAGATTCTCGCGGTGTTTTCGGTCGCCGGTTTCAGCTTCAGTGGTTCGGCGCCCAATCAGGGACTGATGTTCGCGCGTCTTGCGCCGTTTGAGGATCGGACCGCAAAAGAGCAGTCGCTTGAGTCGGTGCTCGGGCGGTTGCGCGGGCAGTTGTTCTCGATTCCTGGTGGCCTCGTGTTTCCCGTGGCGCCACCCTCGATTCAGGGACTGTCGGCGTTTGGCGGATTCCAGTACGAGCTGCTCGACCGCCCCGGCGGCGACATCACGGAACTGGCCTCGCTGACGCAGCAGATGATCGCGCGCGGGAACCAGTCGGGGCAGGTGACGGGGCTGTTTTCGAGTTTCACCGCAGACGATCCCCAGTTCATTGTTGACGTGGACCGCGACAAGGCCCGCGCGCTCGGCTTGCCGATGCGCGAGGTGACCGAGGCGCTGCAGGTGCTGCTGGGGTCGAGCTACGTCAACGATTTCGACTTCAACAATCGCGCGTATCGCGTGTACGTCCAGGCCGACCAGGCCTTTCGAGCGAAGCCCGACGATCTGAAGCGCTACTACGCTCGTGCGTCGAGCGGGCGGATGGTGCCGCTCGACTCGGTGGTGACCATGCGCGAAACCACGGCGCCTGCCGTCATCAGCCATTTCAACTTGTTCCGGTCCACGGAGATCAGCGGCGCCACGCTTCCGGGCATTTCGTCCGGACAGGGGCTGACCACAATGGAAGCAATTTCTCGGGAGGTGCTGCCCGCCGGGTACGACTTTGCCTGGGCGGGACAGTCGCTTGAAGAGATCAAGGCCGGCTCGCAGGCGGTGTACATCTTCGCGCTCAGCCTGTTGCTGGTGTATCTGGTGCTGGCGGCTCAGTACGAAAGCTGGGTGCTGCCGTTAATCATCCTGCTCGCAGTGCCGTTGGCGGTGTTCGGCGCCTTGTGGGCGCAGATGCTCAGGGGCTTTGCGAATGACGTGTTCTGCCAGGTGGGTCTCGTGATGCTGATTGGCCTGGCAGCCAAGAACTCGATCTTGATCGTCGAATTTGCCGAGCAGCTCCGTCACAAAGGAATGTCGATTGCTGACGCGGCTGTCGAAGCGGCACGTATCCGGTTGCGCCCGATTCTCATGACGTCGCTGACCTTCATCCTCGGCGTGATGCCCCTCATGCTGGCCACGGGCGCGGGCGCCGGTGCCCGAAACTCGGTCGGCACGACAGTTGTGGGCGGTATGGTTGCATCGACCTTTCTGTCGGTGCTCTTTATTCCTCTGCTGTACGTGCTGATACGCACGATGGCGCCAGGCCGACAGGCACCCGATGATAGTGACGAAATGGAAGGAGGGGCCCATGTTGAGGCGTAACCGTGTGACGGGCGCCGTCGTTGCCCTGGCCATGTGTGTGTCGGTAGTCTCGGCCGCAACTCAGGAACCGGCGTTGCCCAGAGTCGAGTTCGACGAGGCGATCGCCCAAGCCCTCTCGAAGAACCCGACGATCGCCCTTGCAGCGACGGGAATCGTGCGAGCTGAGGCGCTGCTCCAGCAAGCCCGCACTGTGTACCGCCCGACCGTGGGTGCCGGCGTCACGAACACCACGCTCGACCGCGAACGGGGGTTCAGCGGGCAGGTGTCGCAGCCACAGAACCAGGTGACGTTTTCGTTGAATGCCACCATGAACGTCCTGGCGCCGGCCCGCTGGGCGGCCGCGAATCAGGCGCGCGATCAAATCGACATTGCGCGGATTGAGACTGACGAAGTCCGGCAGCAGGTGGCGGTAGCCGCCGCGCAGACATTCCTCGCGGTGATCGCGCAGAGGCGGTTCCTGGACGTCACCATGCGCTCGCTCGAAAGCGCGAGGGCCCACCTGCAGTACGCGCAGAATCGACTGGCCGCTGGTGCCGGTTCGCGGCTCAACGAACTGCGGGCCAATCAGAGTGTGTCGAGCGACGAGGTGCGTGTCGAGGGTGCGCGGCTGGCTCTGCGTCGCGCACAAGAAGCGCTGGGCGTCATCCTCGCGGCCGATGGTCCGGTGGACGCGGGGGCGGAACCGCCCCTGGACGAGGCCGGCGCGTTGCGTGAGGCCGGTCGGGATCAGGACCCGACCGCTACCACATGGATGGTGCTGCGTCCTGACGTCAAGCGCCAGACCGCCCGGATTGATGCGGCGAAACGCGTGGTCGGCGACAGCCGGAAAGACTGGTACCCCACCGGCGTCGCCTCGCTCGATCCCCAGTACCTCACACCCGCCGGCTTGTTTCAGCCGTCGCGTACGTGGCGGCTGACGGTGTCGTTTGCCCAGCCCATCTTCGACGGCGGCCAGCGACGGGCGACACGGGCGTTGCGGCAGGTCTCTGCCGACGCCCTCACACTCAACCTCACGTCGCTGCAGATTGCCGCGCGAGCCGAGGTGCGCGTGGCACAGGCGGCGGTCGACAGCGCACAACGCGCACTCACCGCGGCGAAGCGCGCGGCCGAACAGGCGAACGAAGTGCTGAAGATCACGACGGCCGTGTTCGAGGTGGGCGCCACGACGAACATCGAAGTCATCGACGCACAGCGGTCCGCGCTGGACGCCGAGACGGTCGCGACCCAAACCGAAGACACCTGGCGCCAGGCCCGGCTCGAACTCCTCGTCGCGCTCGGTCGTTTCCCACGCTGACACCTCCTGTAATCCGACGTGTGCGACACTGAGCGCGTCATGAAACTCGTATCAGTCCTCGTCGTCCTGCTGGCCGCAGCCAGCCAGCAAGCCCCCAACGTTGGCCGACCCGCCGTCGCCCCTGGCAGCGCCGAGGGCGCCAGGGTGGAACAACGCGCACAGGGCGATGGCCCGGCACCCGAACTGGTGGCGAGCTTTGACGGACTGGGCGTTGGATTCGAGGGGCCACACGGCACGTCCACCGGGCGCAATCCTTCCGACAACAGCCTGGCGGTTGGCCCCAACCACATCGTGGCCATCGTCAATTCGAAGTTCGCCATCTTCACCAAGAAGGGCGCGAAGTTCGACACCACCGGGCGTATCCTGCACGGCGCGGCGAATACCAACACACTGTTTGCCGGATTCGGCGGCACCTGTGACGCCCGCAACAACGGTGATGCGGTGGTGCGATACGACCAGCTCGCGAATCGCTGGCTGGTTGTCATGCCGATCTTCCGCCGCGCGGCCGCGCGTGCCGACCAGCCGGCCGTGCCCAAGCCCGGTGAATCTGCGGTGCCGAGTGTGCCCGGCGTGGCGGGACAACCCGGTCGCGCCGCGAAGTTGTTCACACCGGCACCGGCTGCAGAGACGACGCCACCGGTCGCGCAGGCCCCGCCGCCGGCGGGAGGCGCTCGAGGGGCCGGCGCGCCAGCGGTACCGCCCCCGACCGGCCCGTACTCGATGTGCTACGCCATCAGCACCACCGACGATCCCACGGGCGAGTACTACCGGTACGAGTTCCTTCGCCCGCTCTTTCCCGACTATCCGCGCCCGGCCGTGTGGCCCGACGGCTACTACGTGCCCACCAGCACTGGAGACGACGTCATCGAGAAACATGCGTGTGTGGTCGAACGCGCGAAGATGCTCAAGGGAGAGCCCGCCGCAGAACAGTGCCTGATCGTCGGTGACGTCAACTTCCTGAACAACGCGGACCTGGATGGCACGCGCCTGCCGCCGGTGCGCTCGCCGAACATGATGCTGGCCACCGGTGGTTCGCAGCTCAAGGCCGACGTGGATGACGATGGGGTGTATGTGTGGAACTTCACGGTGGACTGGGCTGACCCGGCAAAGACCAGGCTGTCACCCGTCCAGAAGATCCCGGTGGCGCCATACACCTACCTGTGCGGCGGGCAGCTCACAAGCTGTGTGCCGCAGCCCGGCAGCGACCGCCGGCTCGACGCTCAAGGCGACAAGTTGATGGCGCGAGTCGTGTACCGGCGCGTCACGCAGGGCAGGACGTCCTATGAATCCATCGTCGCCGTGCATTCGGTGGATACGGAAAGCGCCGCGGGTGGCGTGCGCTGGTACGAGTTCCGCGTGAATCCCGATCGGTCGTTGCGCCTGCACCAGCAGGGTACCTATGCGCCCGACGGTAACTATCGATGGATGGCGAGTCCGGCGATCGATAAGCTGGGCAACATCGGGATTGGTTACTCCTTCGGCGGAGCCGCCGTGTTCACGGGGCAGCGGTTCGCCGGGCGGCGGGCCGCCGACCCCCTGGGCCAGTTGTCCCTGCGTGAGGCGACGCTGGTGGAAGGCCAGGCCGCGCAGACGAACACGCTGCGGTGGGAAGACTACGCGCAGACGGCGATGGACCCCTCCGACGACTGCACCATCTGGTACGTGGGCGACTACTACAAGGCGGGCGCCACGAACTACTCCACGCGGATCGGTGCGTTCAAGCTACCAGGGTGCTGACGCACCCTGAAGCGGCGGTGTTCGGCCGCGTGTGTGCCGTTCAGCACAGTCGCGTGGCCCCCACAACGATTTTTCGCCCCTGATCTGCTCCGACCACATCCGACGGCTGGTGCCGCCCGTAGACCACATGACAGCTTGCGGCCAAGGCGGGAATTACCCGGCCGAGGCCGCAGCTCTTTCTTGTGGAGGTGGATGTGAAGAGAGTTCAGAAAATCATCGTCGTGGCGACAGTCGCCATCGCAGCGGTGGGAGGCGTGTGGTTTGGCACCTCGCAGGCTTCCAGTCACCGTGAGGCGCCGCTCATCAGCAATGACCCGGTCGCCGACAATACCGATTTGTACGCATTTGTCAGCCCCGTCAACACCGACCGCGTGACGTTCATCGCGAGCTTCATTCCGCTCGAAGCCCCGTCGGGCGGCCCGAACTTCGACAAGTTCGACGACAACGTGCTGTACGAAATCATGATCGACAACAACGCGGACGCTGTTGAGGATGTGACCTACCAGTTCCGGTTCAAGACCCAGGTGCTGAACCCGAACACCTTCCTCTACAACACCGGCACGATTACCTCGCTCGACTCGCCCGCGTTCAATGTGCGCCAGTCCTACTCGGTGACCCGGGTGACCGGTCCGAGGCGTACGGGTGCGGCGCAGGTGCTGGCCACCGACCTGCCGACGCCTCCGGTCAATGTCGGGCTCAGGTCCACGCCGAACTACGCGGCGCTGGCCGCGTCAGCCGTGCGTCAGTTGCCAAACAACACCCAGGTCTTCGCCGGGCAGCGCGACGATTCATTTTTTGTCGATCTGAACCTCTTCGACCTGTTGGCCGTGCCGCCAGCCGACGTCGACAACAGCGATACCCTCGCCGGTTTCAATGTGCACAGCATTGTGATTGAGGTGCCCATCACGGAGTTGACCGGCAACAGGTCTCGTCCGGCGGTGGCCACCGATCCGAATGCCGTCATCGGAATCTGGTCGACCACGAGCCGTCCCAGCGTCACGAGCCGAACGCCCGGCGCGCAGACCCACTCGACACGGTGGGTCCAGATCTCACGGTTGGGCAATCCGCTCGTCAACGAGGTCGTCATTCCTCGCAGCACCAAGGATGCGTTCAACTCGCTCGAGCCCACCGGCGACGCCGCGGCTCTGGACTTCGTCCTCAACCCCGAAGTCCCCAAGCTCCTGACCGCACTGTTCGGCATCGTCTCGCCGCCGGCGCCCCGCAACGACCTCGTGACCATCTTCCTCAGAGGCATCCCCGGACTGAATCAGCCACCCAACGGCACCCCGTCGGAGATGCTGCGCCTGAACGTCGCGATCGCGCCGTCGGGCACTCCCAATCGGTTCGGCGTGCTCGCAGGCGACATCTCAGGCTTCCCCAACGGGCGGCGCCTGGGTGATGACGTGGTCGACATTGGCCTGCGCGTGCTCGCCGGTGCCTCACCACTCACGCCGACGTTCAATACCGGTATCAACGCCCAACTGGGTGACGGCGTCAGCGCCAACGACGTCCCCTACCTTGCCACATTCCCGTTCATCGGCCTGCCGCGCGCCGGTAACCGGTAACGCGCCCACTTTTTCAGGAGACCGACAATGCGACTGATGACACGATTCTTACTGACGGCGTCGCTGCTGGCGCTGCCCGCGGCGGCCCACGCCCAGAAGTTCCAGGTCTCGCCCTTCGCGGGCGTGACGTTCGGGGGCGACACGACACGGACGAGTGGCACCGCCGGACTCTCCGTTACCTGGATGGCCCTGGACTGGCTTGGCGTTGAGGCAGAGGTGGCCCACACGCCAAAACTCTTCGAGCAGGACGGGTTCACGATCAACCGCAGTCTGACGACCTTCTCAGGCAGCGTGGTTGTTTCGGCGCCGGGCATGGGCAGCGATCGGTTCAACCCGTATCTGGTGGTGGGCCTGGGCTCGCTCAAACCGCATCTCTCTGAAGCGGGTGACCTGTCCGAACAGTCAGGCAGCGTCCTGGCCGCCTCGGCCGGGTTCGGCGTCACCGGCTTCGTGAACGAGCACGTCGGCGTTCGTGCCGACATGCGCTACTTCCGAGGCATTCGAGACTCGGACCTCGACACCAACGTGTTCGGTGTGAAGTTCTCGGAATACTCGTTCTGGCGCACCACGGCCGGGCTTGTGGTGCGGTTCTAGGCCATGCGACGACGAGCGGTGGGAACGATGTTGGGAGTGATGACGGTCTTGCTGGTTGCAGCCGCCGCCTTTCGCGCTCCGCACTCCGCGCCCGATCGCTCGTCGTCGGCGCTTCCCCCCGGGGCGTCGAACACGTCCCGGGAGGCGCTTTCACAAACTGTCGCGCAGATGGAGGGTGTGCTCGCCGAGCGGCCGACCGACAGTGAGGCCGCTGTTCGACTCGCCGACGCGCTGCTGCGGCAGGCGCGCATCCTCAACCATGGCGGCCTGCCGCTACGCGCCGAAGCGGCCCTTGATACGGTCATTTCGGACAACCCTGCTGATTACCTGGCGCGCCGAATGAGAGCCGCCGTGTACCTCGCGCAACATCGCTTCCGCGAGGCGCTGCTCGAGGCCGGTCGGTGCCGCGAACTGCGGGGCGACGATGCCTGGATTGATGGCGTGATCGGGGACGCCTCGATCGAGCTGGGGGACTACCCGGCGGCCTTTGCGGCGTTCGATCGAATGATGGAGCGACGGCCCGACGCCGCGGCGTACGCGCGAGCCTCGTACGCGCGTGAACTGCAGGGCGACCTCAAGGGTGCAATAGCGCTGATGCAGATGGCGTCGAGCGCCACGTCGTCGCGAGACCCCGAGGCGCAGGCGTGGCAGACAGCCCAACTGGGGCATCTCTATCTCTCGGTGGGTGACACGAAGAGCGCTCGCCGGGAATACCTGCGGGCCGAGTATGTGTTTCCTGGACATCCGTTCGCCGATGCCGGCCTGGCCCGCGTGGACGTGGCCGAAGGCCAACCTGCACTGGCCCTGGCTCGCCTGACGCGCCGGCTGGCGGAAAGGCCGTCGGCGGCGGAATTCGCGCTGGCAGGGGACCTGCACCAGAAACTTGGTCAACCCGAACAGGCCGAGCGCTCCTATCGGCTGGCAGAAGCCGCGTGGACCAGCGATACGCCCGAGCCCGCTCAACTCGCCAGGTTCCTCGCCACCCGCGGCTGGAGGCTGCCAGACGCCGTGCGCCTCGCAGAAGAGACGTTCGCGATGCGCAAAGACATCTTCACGGCCGACGCGCTGGCGTGGGCCTACTTCAGGAGCGGCCGGCTTGATCACGCGCGCGTGGCCCTGAACCAGGCGCTCTCGACCGGGAGCCTCGACCGCGAACTGCGAGAGCACGCCGCGGCGATTGAAGCGGCGGTGCGCAGGCGTGGGAAGGCAGGGCGGTGATGGCCCGTTCACCCTGCGTCAAAGCCTGGATCTGGATCGTCGCGGTCATCTGCTTCACGACGCTGGTTGGCGCCCACCCGCTGTCCACATTCGGCGTCCGTCTCAACGTCACCGGCGACATCGTCACCGCCACCATCAACGCTGACGCGCGCCCACTGCTGCTCAAACTCGACGCGCTCGCGGCGACGGCCGTGACCGAAGGCGATACCCTTCAGCGAGTCGGCAGCCACAATGAGCTGATTCAGTCGCTGTCGTTTGTCGAGGCGGGGGGCACGCCAGTCGCGCTCTCTCCGGGCACCGCCCGCATCAACGCCGATGGGCAGATCGAAATCGCCCTGGTGGGCACTCTGCCACCCGGCGCACGCGAGGTCACCTGGCGCAGCCGCCTCATCTACGGCGCGTATCCGGTGAGCACTACGCATGGCACCGATACCGTGGAATCCGTGGTCTGGCTCCAAGGCGGTGAGACGAGCCAGGCATTCCCGACGGACAGCCGGTCCACGGTGGTAGCCGCGTTCACGGACTACGCGGCGCTGGGCTTTGAACACATCCTTCCGAAGGGGCTGGACCACATTCTCTTTGTGCTGGGGCTGTTCCTGCTGGCGCCCCGCATCCGGCCGCTCCTCGCGCAGGTCAGTGTCTTCACGCTCGCACATTCCCTGTCCCTGGCGCTCGCCGTGCTGGGCGTCGTCTCGCTGCCGCCCTCAATCGTCGAACCACTCATCGCGCTGTCGATTGTCTACGTCGGCGTAGAAAACCTCTTCCGCCGCAACCTCACGCCTCACCGGCTGTGGCTGGTGGGCGCATGGGGGCTGCTTCACGGCCTGGGTTTTGCCGGAGTCCTCTCGGACCTTTCATTGCCGGCAGGACAGACGCTACCTGCGCTATCGGGTTTCAACGTCGGCGTCGAAATTGGCCAGCTTGCCGTCATTGCGATTGCGTCGGCGGTGATGTTCGCGTGGACGCGCTGGGTGGCTGACGCGGATCCGTGGCTGCGGCGGCCCGCGTCGGCCGGCATCGCGATCATGGGCGCCTTCTGGGTCATTACGAGGTTGTAGCTGCATGTCTTGGGGACCGCGAGGAACGTGGCTGGCATGGTGTGTGGTGGCGAGCGCGATGAGCGCCGCGCCGGCTGTTGCCCAAACAGTAGCGCCAGGTGTCGTGGCGGGCCGGGTCACTGATGATTCAGGTGGTCTGTTGCCCGGTGTCGCCGTCACGCTCGTCGCCCGGGACGGTGAGCGGAAGACGCTGGCGGTTACCGGCGCCGATGGCCGGTTCGAGGTGGGCGCGCTCGCTCCGGGCATCTATCGGTTCTCCTGCACGGCATTCAGTTTCTCGGAGTTCAGACGAGCCGATGTCCACGTGACTGCTGGCGATCGCACCATTGTGGACGTTACGATGCACCTGGCGATGGCATCCGAGGTCATCGTGCGCGGCGCCAGAACCCTACGGCAGCTGGGGGATCTGCCCCGCCCCCAGGAGAACCTGGTGGGGCTTGCGCGAGCGGCAAGCGAGGGCGCGGTCACGGCGAGTCAGCTCGACGCGCGTCCGGTCAGCCGCGTCGGCGAGATCCTCGAAAGCGTGCCGGGACTCATCGTCAGCCAGCACAGCGGAGAGGGCAAAGCGAATCAGTACTACCTGCGCGGATTCAATCTGGATCACGGCACCGACTTCTCGACCAGCGTCTCTGGTGTGCCGGTGAACCTGCCGAGTCATGCCCACGGTCACGGATACTCCGACCTGAACTTCCTCATTCCAGAGCTGGTCAGCGGGGTGCAGTTCAGGAAGGGACCGTACTACGCGGCGCAGGGTGATTTTTCCTCGGCGGGGTCCGCCCAGATCAACTACGTCAATGTGCTCGAACGGTCTCTGGTCAACGCCAGTACCGGGCAGAATGGCTGGCGGCGTCTGCTGGCGGCGGCCTCACCGACAGTGGCGGGCGGTCCACTGCTTGTGGCCATCGACGTGAGCGCGAACGACGGGCCGTGGGTTCGCCCGGACGAATATCGAAAGATCGGCGGTCTTGTGCGATTCACGCGGGGGGCGTTGCGCAGCGGGCTATCGCTGACCGGTATGTTCTACGACGGGCGATGGAACGCGACGGATCAAATTCCTGCACGCTCGGTGTCACAGGGAGTGATTTCAAGATTTGGCGCACTCGACGAGTCCACAGGCGGCGAATCGAGCCGCCACAGCGTTTCGGGCGAGTACTTGCGAACGGGTGCGAACAGCCAGACGAAGGTCACGGCGTACGTGATGCGGTATCGGCTAAAGCTGTTTTCGAACTTCACGTATGCGCTTGACGATCCGGAGCGCGGCGACCAGTTCGAGCAATCGGAGCGACGATGGGTGAGCGGCTCGCACGCGTCGTACGCTCGCCTGGGGAGCGTCGGCGGCAGGGCGGCTGAACATGAGGTCGGCGTGGACCTGCGATACGACAGTATTCCCACGATCGGGCTGTATCGCACGCAGGCGCGCGCGCGCCACACCACCGTGCGTGAGGACGCGATCCGCCAGGGCAGTGGCGGGGTGTACGCGCAGACGGAAGTGCATTGGCAGCCGTGGCTGCGCACCACTCAGGGCCTGCGTCTGGACGGCTACGGGTTTGACGTTCGTGCGGGTGACACGCAAAACGGGGGGCGCGAGTCGGCGTTTCTGGCCAGCCCCAAGTTCAGCGCGGCCTTTGGCCCGTGGCGTGCCACCGAGATCTACGTGAATGGTGGCGGAGGCTTCCACAGCAACGACGCCCGGGGCACGACGATTCGGCGCGACCCCTCGTCGGGTGAGGCGGTACAGCCGGTGACGCCGCTGGTTCGTGCTACTGGCGCCGAAGTGGGCCTGCGAAGTGTCTTGTTCCCGCGTATGCAGGTGACGGCGTCCGCGTGGTATCTGGCACTGGCATCTGAGCTTCTGTTCATCGGCGACGCCGGCACCACGCAGGCCGGTCGGCCCAGCCGACGTGCCGGCATCGAAGTCGGCGCCTATCTGCGACTCAACGCCTGGCTGTCGGCCGACGCCGACCTGTCATGGTCGCGAGCCCGTTTCAACGACGACGACCCGGCGGGGCGGTTCGTGCCTGGCGCCGCGTCGGCAGTAGCGTCTGCGGGCGTCATCGTTGACCAGGGGCGAGGGGTCTCGGGCAGCCTCCGGGTGCGGCACTTCGGGCCGCGAAATCTTGTCGAGGACGGACGCGCGCGATCGCGGCCGACCACATTGGTCAATGGGCAGGCGGGCTTTGCGCTGGCTCGAGGTTCGCGCGTCGTGCTGGACATCTCAAATCTCTTGAATCAGCGTGTGAGTGACATCGACTACCTGTACACGTCCAGGCTCCCGGGCGAGGCCGCTGGCGGGGTCGAGGACATTCACACACATCCCGCATTGCCACGAACGGCCCGGATCTCGCTTCGCATCGGGTTCTGAGCGCGCAGGCGGCGCCACTTGCTAAATTATTAGCATGGTGCTAGCTTCTTAGCCTTCAGGCTCAACGACGCAATGACACGACCCCAGTCACACACCCTTTCGCGGCGCGAACGCCAGATCATGGACGTGCTGCACAGGCGGCAGCAGGCCACCGCCGCCACCGTGCGCGAAGAGCTGCCGGCGGCGCCGAGTTATTCGGCCGTGCGCGCGCTCCTGCGCATCCTCGAGGACAAAGGCCACGTGCGCCACATCGTGGACGGCCCGCGGTACGTGTATGAACCGGTCGCGGCGCGCGAGGTCGAACGCGAGTCTGCGGTGCGCCATCTTGTCCGCACGTTCTTCGACGGGTCCACCGAAGACGCCGTGGTGGCGTTGCTCGATTCGGCCGACCAGAAGCTGAGCCGGACGCAGCTCGACGAGCTGACGAAACGTATCGCCACGGCGCGGAAGGAGGGGCGATGATCATCGACCTGGCTCTGAAAGCGACGGTACTGCTGGCTGTTGGATCGGCGCTGGCGTGGATGATGCGGCACACGTCGGCCGCGTCGCGGCATGCGGTGTGGACCACGGTGTTTGTCGCGCTGTTGTTGTTGCCGCTGGCTCGACTGGTGATGCCCACCTGGTCGATCAGCCTCCTGCCGGGCGGATTCATGCAGACCGCCGACGTGCCGCCCGCCGCGGCCGTGATAGACGCCGCCGCTCAAGCCGGTGTGAGCGGCCCGGTCGATACCGGCGCCTGGCGAATCCGGCTGTCCGCACAGACCCCTGGCGCGGTGCTTCTTGTGATCTGGGGCGTTGGGGTCGGAGTGTGCCTGGCATGGATGGTTGCCGGCCTTGCCGGCACGTGGTGCCTCGATCGCCGAGCGCGGCCTATCGACAACCCGCGGGTTCGCGAGAGCGCGGAGTTGGTGGCGCGGCGTCTCGGCGTGGCGCGCCCCATTCGACTGCTCGCGGTGTCCAACGACTTCATGCCGGTGACCTGGGGTGTGCGGTCTCCCCGGGTCCTGCTGCCGGCGGCGGCAAACGAATGGACAGACGATCAGCTCGCGGCGGTCCTGACGCACGAACTGTCGCATGTGGTGCGCAAAGACACGCTGTCGCATTTGATTGCGCGGCTGACGACAGCGTTGTGGTGGTGGCATCCGCTGATATGGCTGGCCGCCCGGCAGGCACGGTTTGAGCGGGAGCGTGCCTGTGACGATTTGGTGTTGATGATGGGCGCTCGCGCGTCGGACTACGCGTCGGACCTGGTGACGTTCGTGACGTCACTACGTTCGCCCGTGGCGGCATCCGCGACGCTGGCAATGGCGCGGCGTTCACAATTGGAGGGACGAGTGATGGCAATTCTCGAGAGTGGAGTGAATCGGCGGGGAGTCTCGCAGGCTGGCGTGCTGGCGGCGATGTTGGTGATGGTGCTGGTGTGGCCGTTGGCAGCCGCGCAGCCTGCTGGCGCAGGAGCCCCAGCAGCCTGTGCGGGTGGGCGGCAACATCACCCCGCCGACCAAGACCAAGAATGTCCTGCCAATCTATCCCGCGTCGGCTGCCGCCGAGGGACGCCGGGGTGTGGCGATCATTGAAGCGGTGATTGGAACCAATGGCACCGTGACCAACGCCATGGTGGTTCGCAGCATCGGTGACGATCTGGATGCGGCCGCCCTTGATGCCGTCCGTCAGTGGGAGTTTACGCCGACCACTCTCAATGGCGTCGCTGTACCGGTGATCATGACGGTCACCGTGAACTTCTCGCCGGCGGGTGGCGTTCCACCGCCGCCTCCGCCGTTGCCGATGCGTGCGGATGCACCGCCACCTCCGCCCCCACCCCCAGTGCCCACGTGGGCGCCCGGCGACTCGCCGCTGCGCATCGGTGGCAACGTCAAAGCTCCGGTCAAGACCAAGAACGTGGCGCCGGTCTATCCGCAGGACGCGCGGGACGCAAATGTCTCGGGTGTCGTCATCATCGAAGCGCGCATCGATCAGAATGGTCGCGTGTCCGATGCGCGGGTGATTCGCCCTGTCGCCTTGCTCGACCAGGCGGCACTCGATGCCGTGTACCAGTGGGAATTTGAGCCCACGCTCATAAATGGCCAACCGGTCCCGGTCATCATGACGGTGACGGTCAACTTCACCGTGAAGTGAGGCCCGCGCGCTCGAGACCCAGCGCGCGCTACGAAAACCTGGCTCAGCGGCGCTTGATCTGCACGTGACGGAACATCACCGGGTCGTTGTGTCCGGCGAAGCCGAAGAATCCTGATGTGCGCGTCACGCCAGGATGCGCGCGGTCGGCCATGTAGGTGGCCGGGTCCACTTTCGAGAGGTCCGTGTTGAGGATGACGGTGCCGTTGAGTTCGACGCGAATCGTCGAGCCCGTCACTGACACGTCCTGGACATTCCACTCGCCAATGGGACGCTGGTAACCGCGCGCGGCGGCCACCATGCCATATGCGGACCCGTGCGCTTGTCTGGGGTCGATCGGGCCGCGGACCTTTTCGTAGTGGTCGTCGAGGACCTGCAACTCCGTCATTCCGACATAGGCCGTATCGCCTTCGCCAGGATACCGGATGGCCAGGCCGTTGTTGCCACCGGCCGGGAGCGTGAACTCCAGTCGTACCTGAAAATCCTCGAGGAGCTGGTTCCAGTAGATCGTGCCGCCCTTCTCAGGTTTGCACACGATGGCCCCGTCCTTGATTTCGTAGTGCTCGAGCGGGCCGGCCCAGCCGTCGAAGGTGCGTCCGTTGAAGATGTCGGTATAGCCCTCGCCGCCCCTGGATCTGAGGATCTCGTTGGCTTCAGCCGTGGCGATCTCGCGGATGACGATGTTACGCCATCGAATCTCGCCGCCGTGGGTCTGCAGCTGAATGGGGCCACGCGCCGGCACCGGGGTCGCGCGGTCGTAGTAGTTCTCCATGATGGCGTGGTCCACGACTTGCGCGCCGTTGAGCCAGACGCTGACGCGTGCGCCCACCATCAGGATGCGCAGGGTGTTCCACTGGCCAAAGGGTTTGTCGGCCAGCACGAGCGGATCCTTGCCGGGCGCGCCGGCGCTGTTGTTCCACAACCCGCCCGAACCTTTGTTCGCGCCAAGCGCGAACTTCGCTTCTTCGGTGTAGTCCCAAATCTGCACTTGCGGCACTCCGCGCAGATAGATGCCCGAGTCGGCCTTCGGCACCGTCTTGTAGTCGACACGTAGCTCGAAGTCGCCGTAGTCCCTCTCAGTGGTCGCGTAGGCGCCCTGGCCGTCGTTCACCAGTTCCTCACCCTGCGCGGTCCAGTGCGCGCGCATCGTGGTGTTCCAGCCGGTGATTGTCGCCGTGCGTTCCTGTTCACTCATCGCGACGAGTGTGCGGTGATCGAAGGTGTCACCACCACGCCATCCGGTGAGGTCTTTGCCGTTGTAGAGGGCAGTGAACCCCGCAGGCGGCTGCGATGAAGCGGGGGAAGGTGTCTGACCACCGGAAAACGCCATCATGCATGACACCAGTGCCGCGCTGCGGCCAATGAAGGAACCACTCATGGGGCGATGATACGCCCACCGCGGACTACGCGGTGGGCGTGTTTGCTGACGCGGCCAGTTGTCCGCAGCCCGCGGCGATGTCGATGCCGCGGCGTTGGCGGATGGTACTGGGGATTCCGTACTCCGCCAGCGTCGCCTGGAAGGCTTTGACGGCCCGGTGGTGGGTGGGCAGGCCGTCGTACCCGTCCGTCGGATTGAGTGGGATCAGGTTCACATGCGCGCGTTGTGCCGTGAGCAGCCGGCCCAGGGCATGCGCGGTGTCGGGGCCGTCGTTCGTGCCGGCAATGAGTGTCCATTCGTAGAAGATGTGCCGATCCATCGTGTCGCAGTAGTACCGGCAGGCGTCCATGAGTGCGTCGAGCGGCCAGGCCTTCGCCACCGGAATCATTGCGGCGCGTTCCTCCTGCGTGGCGCCATGCAGCGACACGGCCAGGCTCACCGGTTCGCGATCATCGGCGAGCCGGATGATGCCCGGCACGACGCCCACGGTGCTCAGGGTCATCCGCAATGGACTCAGGGCCTGTCCCGCCGTGTCGCACAGGATGTGCGTCGCCGCGATCGTGGCGTCGTAGTTGTGCAGTGGCTCGCCCATGCCCATCAAGACGACATTGCGCAGCCGTTCGCCGGTGACCGCGAGTACGCGAGACACGTGCATCGCCTGGCCCACAATCTCGTCCGTGGCGAGGTGGCGTTCGAAGCCCATCTGGCCGGTGGCGCAGAAGACGCAGCCCATCGCGCAGCCGGCCTGCGTGCTGATGCATGCCGTGACGCGTCCGGCATAGCGCATCAACACGGTTTCCACCTGCCGCCCATCGCCCAGACGCAGCAGATACTTTCGGGTGAATCCGTCGCTCGAAACAGTTTCGCGCGCCACCGGCAGCCATGAGGTTGAGGTGTGTGTCCCGAGGGTCGCGACGAGCCCCGCCGGCAGTCCGGCAATCGCCGCGAAGTCATCGCGGCCGTGCGCGTGCAGGTGCCGCCACACCCGCTGGCCATGCACCGCTTTGAAGCCCCACCGGACCACCGCGTCCATCAAAGCCGCGCGGGAGAGACCGAGCAACTCGGGCACGGTCAGCCGATCACGTTCTGATGCCGCGCAGCCGCACTTCGTCGGCCACCAGCAGCTCAAGCGGCGCCTGGTTCTCGACGTTGATCGTCGCCACGGCAATTCTGACTCGACCGCGCGTCGCATCGATTTCTTCGAGCACTCGTGTAAACAGCCGGTCCTTGATCGGCCGTCGCTGCTTGCTGTCCACGATGTAGCGCAGCGTCAGCTCAATCCACCGTTCGCTGGCTTGCAGCATCACGACCGGCGTCACCGACGCCTTGTCCACCTGAAGCTTCCGTACCACGTCGTGCCAGAGGCCCTCCGCGTCACGCGCGTATTCGCCCACCACTTCCTCGGCCACGCGGTCCATCAGCTCACGGGCCATGCGATAGTCGGTGCCGTGTTTGATCGGCACGACGATTTCGTCCCAGAGAAACGGGAACTCCGACGAGTAGTTGAAGACCGGTGCCTTGAAGACGAAGCTGTTCGCCACGTGCACGATGCGCCCGTTGTACTGATCGGCGCCCACCCATTCTCCGCACTCCATCATCGTGGTACGGAGGATGCCCACGTCGATGACATCCCCGCGGACACCGCCCAGCTGAATGCGATCGCCGGGCCTGAAGTGGCCGCCAAACGACACCGCCAGCCAGCCAGCCACGCTGACGATGACCTCCTGCAGCGCGAACGCGATCCCGGCCCCAGCCACGCCAAACGCCACGGTGAATCCGCCGAGGCGGTCGCTGAAGACCATGCCCACGAAGAACAGCGCCACCGCGTACGACGCGATGTCCAGGCCCTTGATCGCGCGATAGCGCACCGCCGGATCCTGGATTCTCCGGCCCAGGGCGCGCTGCGTCAGCAGCACCGCCGCGCGAATGGCGACCAGGCCGATGGCCAGCAGCACCAACTGCCCGACGGTGGGGTCGAACAACAGGCGCGAGAGTGCCTCATCCATCGCCTGAGAATAGTCCAAATGTGCCCATCACGCAGCCCGACTCATCCCTCGCCACCGCAGCCACGCCACGGCGCGTCGCGCAAACCACCAGGCCACCCGTGCCGGATGCACGACCCACAGGTGCCACAGAAACGACGGTTGGCCAAAACAGTGACAATCAGGGCGTCGGCCGCGCAGGAGGCTGAGCGTCACCGCACCGGTGAAACCGGAGAGCAGCGCGGCGGCGCGAGCGCTCCGTAGATGGCTGTCGCCTGCGGGAGCAACGCCACCGCGGCCAGCAGTTCTGCGAGGGGCAGAGCGATCACGAGCGCCGGAATCAGCCCGTTGGGAACGCCGAAGTCCTGCAACGATTGCTGCGAGCCGCGACGATCAAGGAGCTTGGTGACGCCGGCGAGCGCGAAAACGCCGGCAAGGATCAAACGCAGGACAGGCGGCACGATAACGTCACCGATCAGTCTCGTGCATCTTAGCATCGGCCGTCGCGCGTGCGCGTCACGCCGCAGGCAATGCTGTTCCGCCATTCGGTGGGCAGGGCCGACTCCGGCGTCATGGAGACCTGCGAGCGGCTCGGGTCTCGCGGCCTTGCGCTCAGGGCCGCGTCGCTTGTGGAGTAACCTCTCGTGTAGTCTGTGCGAAGGAGCCATCGGATGAAACTATTTGCGCGAATGCTTCTGGCGAGTGTCGTCGTCTGCGGCCTGAATGCCGCCCAGCAGGTGGACGTCGCCACACTGGGCCCACAGGTCGGACAAAAGGCCCTGGACTTCAGTTTGCCGGGCCAGGACGGCAAGACCTATTCGCTTGCCTCGGTCGCCGGACCGAAGGGCACCATGCTGGTGTTCTTCCGCTCGGCCGACTGGTGACCGTACTGCCGCACGCAGCTGGTCGAGCTGCAACGCCACATGGACAGCGTCACGCGCCAGGGATACGGACTGGTCGCAGTGAGTTATGACAGCCTGGACACCCTGAAGGCTTTTGCCGACAAGCAAGGCATCACATTCCCGATGCTTTCTGATGCCGGGTCGAAGACGATCTCTGCCTGGGGCATTCTCAACAAGGAGGCCACCGGGCGCACGGCCGGCATTCCGCATCCCGGCACGTTCATCATCGATCGTGCGGGCACGATCGTGTCACGCACCTTCGAACAGCCGTATCAGGAACGCCGCAGCGCCACGAGCATTCTGGAGCAGCTGCCTGGCGCGGCCCCCGGCCAGACCGCCACGATTCGCGGAGCGCAGGTAACGTTGGCCGTGAAGGCCAGTGACGCCGTGGCCGCGTTGGGGCACCGCATCACCCTCAGCGTGCGAGTCACGCCTCATTCGAAGAATCACGTCTACGCGCCAGGTCAGAAGGGATACATCCCCGTGAGCCTGACACTGACCGAGGACCCCGCGTTCAAGTCGTACCCGGCCAGGTACCCGGCGTCAGCACCCTACGTGTTCGTGCCGCTGAAGGAGACCGTGCAGGTGTACTCGGCGGCGTTTTCGATCACGCAGGACGTCACCCTGTCGCTCTCGCCCGACATGCGGGCCCGGGCCGCCAAGGGCGAGGTGCTCACGATCAAGGGCGCGCTTGAGTACCAGGCGTGTGACGACAAGGTCTGTCACAGGCCCGAGACCCTGCCGGTCGAGTGGAAGGTGACGCTGAGTCCGCTGGTCGCGAAGTAGGTCACTGAACACGTCGCGCGGCCTGGGACGAGATGGCCGGGGCCGGGGCGAACAGCCGTTGAAGCCTTCGCCACGGGGGGCGTCAGCGCTGACGTGTAAACGTCAGCGTCCCCAACGGCGGCACCGCGCCAGCCACGGCCACGGGGAATCCCAGAAGGCGGCGGATCGGTTCCGCGGGCAGCGTGCGAATGTCCTCCGCCTTGTACGTTGCGCCGCTGTCGGTGCCGGCGTCCCAGGGATACAGCGGCACTGAGAGTGAGTCGAGCCATTGCCCCTTGGCCATGAGAGGCAGACCCGACACCCCAATGAACCAATCCGGACCTGGCGCCACCATCGTCACGAGCGTGACCAGTGGATGGGTCACCGCGACCTCGAAGTCGAGCGTCACCATGCCCGGCGATCGACCAAGGTCGGACCCCGACAGCACGGCCCGTGCGTTCCCGGTGGCGATGGCAGCGGCCACGTCAAGATCCAGCGGCGCCGTGCGGCCCCGCTCGGCCATCGCACGCATACCTTCGGTCGCCGGTTGGCCGCCGAGCCAGAACATCACCGCGCTCTCTCGATCAAGCGAATCACAAGCGGTGTGACGGCACAAGCCACGTACCGAGTCACGCTCGATTCCACCTGGAGCGTCTGTTGCGTAACCGCCAGCCGGGCCTGTCCGTAGTACCCTTCAGCCCGGCACCGTGACAGAAGAGCAGGAGATTCAATCTGGGCAATGGATGCGCCGGGCCCAGACCGGCGACGAGGACGCGTACGCCCGGTTGCTGGCCCTTCTGACGTCGGTGACGCGACAGTACGCACGGGGCAAGTCCGGTGCGGTACCGTGGGTGGAGGATGTGGTGCAGGAAACGCTGCTCAGCCTGCATCGCGCCAGGCACACCTACGATCCGTCGCGGCCGTTTGCGCCGTGGTTTTACGCGATCGCCGCGCATCGCGTGGTGGATGTGTACCGGCGCGAGCGCCGTGTCGCGTTGCGGGAACAGGGCACTGACGTGTTGCCCGAGCCGGTGACGATGCGACGAATCGATCGCGTGGGCGAAGTGGACATGGACGCGGTGAGGGCCGCATTGGCGGCGTTGCCCGCGCGGCAACGCGACATCGTGGAGGGGCTGAAGTTGCGTGACGAGTCGGTGAAGGAACTGGCCCACAGGCTTGGGATGTCGCAGTCGGCCGTGAAGGTCACGGCGCACCGGGGCTATCAGGCCCTGAAGAAGCTGCTCGGAGTGAAGCCCTTATGAGTCACGAACACCTCATTGCCTCCCTGGTGTCGCAGGCAACGCCGGTTCGGCCGCTGGCAGCGCCTCGTGTGCGGATGGCCCGGTGGATGGTGTGCGCGGTGGTGGTCGTGGGCCTTGGCATCACGTGGCGTGGACTCCGCGGGAACTGGGCTGCCGCATTTTCAGACCCGACGTTCATCGTCACCACCATGCTGATTCTGATTGTGGCGATGCTCTCGGCGTGGGTGGCGCTCACGCTCGCTGTGCCAGGCGCGCTGCGGTCGCCGCTGGTGAAGTGGCTGCCGGTGGCCGGGCTTGGCGCCTGGGGCGCCATCCTGATGCAGCAGGTCGCGACGACCGGGAGCATGGCGTCCGTGCTCATGAGCGAGCCTTTCGTCGCGGCCTGCATGTGGAAGACGTACGGCATCGCGGTGGGCCCCGCGTTCGTCATTATTCTACTGGCGCAGCGCGCGGCACCACTCGACTGGCGCTGGACAGCCAGCCTGGCAGCATTGTCGGCGCTCGCGTTCGGCGTCCTCGGCACGGAACTCATCTGCCCGATCACGCGATACGCGCACGTGTTCAACTGGCACTTCCTGCCCGTGGCGCTCATGACGCTCGCAGCGTTCGCGGCCGGAGGGGTCGTCGCGAGGAGGTGAGGGGCGCTCTCGCGCGCTGCTGGCAAAAAGTGCACAGCTCTTGGGCGGGTGGGTACGCGGACTGTGCGATCTCGGTGTTGGCGGGGGCGACGATGCGCCGGTTGTCGATGGAACGGGACCTGCACTGTGCGACGCCGTGTGTGCGGCATCGCATCGGGACCTGCGTGCGTGGAAGCTGGCTGACGTCGTTCGGCGCCACATCGTTGCGCTGTGCATCAGGCCGCAAGCCGATCGCGCCGCCGCGTCGGCGTGTCGCAACCTCGCGGAAGGGTTCGCGCGTGATGGCCACGCCGACTTCGCACGATTCGTGACGATCCCCTGCGCGTCTCTGGCCGAATTGCTTGACTGGCTCGACGAAGCACTGGCCAAGGGCGACATCGACGCGGCCGAGCACCGGGATATCGAGGGGCCGTCAGGATGGCCATGGTCGCCGCAAACGCCCAGCGCCGCTACCTGCACAACACCCCAACCCCCGGTGAGCGCCCCAACAAGCACCACACTCCAGGGCGCGACCACGAACCCCAAGCAGCGCGCCGAAGCGCGCCCGCCGGGTGTAGTATCAGCACGTAATTCCCGCCTGGCATCCAATCTCAGGGCGGGGGAGGCCCTATGAGCAATCGAATCTCGGTCCCTGTTGCGTTGTTCGCTGCTGCCCTTGCTGTGAGTCTTCCCACCGTCGGCGCCCAGGCGCCGTCCGATGGCGATCACGCCGCGCATCTGAAGGCGTGGGGCGCGCACGAGGCGATGACACAGACCTCGCCCTATCGGACCATGACGTGGTCGTACGTGGGAATGACCAGCATCAGCGGCCGCATCGCCGACGTCGCGGTCGCCGACCGTGGCTCCTCACGCCGGCTCTATGCCGGCAGTTGCTGCGGGGGCGTGTGGGCCTCGGATGACCTCGGCGAGACGTGGCAGGCCGTGTTCGACAAGGAAGCGTCGACCGCCATCGGTGCGCTTGCCGTCGCGCCCTCGAACCCCGATATCCTCTGGGTCGGCACCGGCGAGTCGAACATCTTCCGCAGCTCCTACACCGGCGTCGGCGTCTACAAATCCACCGACAACGCCACGTCGTTCCAGCACATGGGCCTCATCGCGACCGGCACCATCGGTCGCATCATTGTTCATCCCACCGATCCGAACATCGTCTACGTCGCGTCCGCCGGCCAGGAATGGGTGGAGAACGAGATGCGCGGCGTGTTCAAGTCCACCGACGGCGGCCGGACGTGGACGCACTCGCTCAAGATCAGCCCCAAGACGGGCGTGAACGATTTGGCGATGGACCCGAAGGACCCGAACATCCTGTACGCGGGAGCGTGGCAGCGGCAGCGGCGCAAGTGGAACGACCCGCGCGTCGAGGCCGGCTTCAGCGAGGGGGGCATCTTCAAGACGACCGACGCGGGCCGGACGTGGACTCCACTTACCAACGGGCTGCCGGCGTCGAACGTGCTGGGCCGGATCGGCATTGCCGTGGCGGCGTCGAACCCGAACGTTGTGTACGGCTACATCGACAACTACGCGTGCGACACCCAGGTGGCCGAGGGCGGACGTGGCCAGAACCCCGGCGGCAGCGCGGCGGCCTGCAACATCAAGGGCAACGAGGTGTACCGCTCGAACGACAAAGGCGCGACGTGGACGCGGGTCAGCGGGCAGACCGAAGAACAACGCCAGTTCGTCAAGGCGATGGGCGCCTCATACGCATGGGTCTTCGGCAACATCCGCGTCGATCCCACGGACGAGAACACCGTCTACACGCTGGCGCTTGGCAACAGCGTGTCGCGAGACGGCGGCAAGACGTGGGCTCGCCTCGGCCCGCCCTGGCCGGGTGGGCCACCGCCCTCGACCACCACGGCTGGACGCGGTGGCGGCTCCGGCGGCGATAATCACAGCCTGTGGATCGATCCGAAGAACCCGCACTTCCTTGTCCTCGGCAATGACAGCGGCTTCCGCACATCGACTGATGGTGGCCAGACCTGGCGCAGGGCTGAGCTGCCGGTACAGACTGTGTTCAGCATGAACTCCGACATGGACACGCCGTTCCGCGTGTATGCGTCGGTGCAGGATCACGGCGCCTTCCGCGCGGCGATCGACGGCAAGAACCTGAAACCCATGCCGTGGGAAAGCGCACCAGGCGGCGAGTACACCCAGCACGCAGTCGACCCGAGAAACCCGAACATCCTGTATTCCGGCAAGCTGACGCGCACCGACTACAGCATTGCCGCTCCGGCCGGCGGAGGCCGCGGTGGGGCCGGACGCGGTGGAGAGGCGCCAGCAGGCCCGCAGCGGAACACGGAGATCCGTCCCGCGATCGCGGCCGGCGAGGATCCACTCCGCATGCAGGTCCTGGCACCCATTCAACTTTCGCCGCACGATCCCGATACCGTCTACTTCGGCACGCAGTATCTCTATCGCTCCCGCGATCGCGGCGAGACGTGGGAACGTTTGTCGGGCGACATGAGCTACGGCGACAAGGCAAAGATCGGCGACATCCCCCACCAGCTTGTCATCACGATCTCCGAGTCGCCCAAGAAGAAGGGCCTCATCTACAGCGGCACCGACGATGGACGACTGTGGGTGTCGATTGACGACGGCAAGGAGTTCAGTGAGTTGACGGCGAACCTGCCGAAACGGCAATGGATCGCGAAGGTGGTGGCGTCGCAGCACGACGAGGGCACGGTGTACGTTGCGCAACAGGGACGCTACGACGAGGACTTTGCCGCGCGCCTCTACAAGTCCACCGACTACGGCAAGACATTCACGAGCATCGCCGGCAACATCCCGGGCGGGCCGATGAACATGATTCGCGAAGATCCGGTGAGTCCCAACGTGCTCTATGCCGCGAACGACTTCGGCATGTATGTCACGACGAATGGCGGCCGGCGCTGGGAGGTGCTCGGCGGCAATCTGCCGTCGGTCGCCGTGATGGACTTCATCGTGCACCCGCGCGAGCGGATGGTCGTCATCGGGACGCACGGCCGCGGGGTGTGGGCCATCGACGTGAGCAAGATCAAGTAGTCCCGGGGTCCCGAGGTCCCGAGGTTCCGAGGTTCCGAGGTTCCGAGGTCCTGCGCACGTAGCGCGGCCTGCACTTCAAGGCCGCGGAACTCGATTCATCGATGGACCCGGTGGCGGCAGCCGCCGGGTCCGACTTAGACTTTCCGGGACATGCCACTCGACATCGGCCGCCGAGCGGCTCGCGCGATTCCAGCGCGAGGCCGAAGTGCTCGCCGCCCTGAACCACCCGAACATCGCGGCAATCTACGGCCTTGAGGCCTCCACCGATGTGAAGGCGCTGGTCATGGAATTTGTTGAAGGCCCGACGCTGGCTGATCGCATTGCGGACGGCCCCGTGCCCCTCGACGAGGCGTTGCCCATCGCCGTCCAGATTGCCGACGCGCTGGACGCGGCGCACGAACGCGGCATCATCCGCTGCTCGCACGCTGCTTCATCAAGGACCCGAAACAGCGTCTGCGCGACATCGGGGCGCGCTGCCGGGCGGCCGAGCCGTGGTCGTCACGCTCGATAATCCCGCCGCCGAGCGTTCCTCAGCAGACCTCATCGTCGCCGCTGTCACGCTCGAGACAGGTGAGGTCACGAAAATCCTCGATGGCGGCGCATACCCACGATGGGTGCCCAGCGGCCATCTCGTCTATCTGCGCGACAACGCCTTGATGGCGACGCCATTCGATCCCGCCACACTCTCGGCCGGTGAGGCGAGGGTGGCGGTGGTGACCGACATCTACATGGACCCGTCGATCGCCACCGGCAATTTTGCGATCTCCGGGTCAGGGGCACTGGCGTACGTGCCGGGTTCACCCGCCGACTTCGAGTGGGGACTTGTCGCGCTTGATCCCGGCCGGCCCGGTAGCGCGCTGGAACCCGTGGTCAAACAACGGCGCCATTTCGGACCGCCGCGTCTGTCGCCCAACGGCACGTACATTGCGGTCGTCGAACGCGCCTGGGTCGATCGGATCGTGATCGTCGACATCGAGCGCCAGTCAACCGCCATGCTCACCGCAGGTGGATTCCGGAGCGAAGCCTCCCCGGTGTGGTCGCACGACGGCAAGTCGATCATCTTTCGAGGCATTACACGCACAGGGGGCCCGGGGCTGTACCGTGTTGAAGTGGGGGGCAACGGCGAGGCCACCCTGGTCATCAGCGATACCGCACAGGCGACACCGGCCGCGTGGCCCGACACCGACGCTCTGGTCGTGAACCTCCGCACGTTGGAGGGTGGACTCGACCTCGCGACGTACCTCACGACACCGATCGGTCGAATCGCAACCAGACGTATGTGGCGACCTTCCCTGAGATGGGCGAGATCACACCAGTCTCCGTGAACGGCGGTTCCCAGCCGGTGTGGGCTCGCACTGGCCACCGGCTGTACTACCGACAGGGTCGGCGGGTGATGACGGCTGAAGTGTCCGCCGCCTCGCCAATCTCGGTGTCGCCTCCGACCTATCTGACCGACTTTGTGTCCATCATCCCCACGGGCTTCGTTGACCTCCTGCCCGGCGGACGTCTGCTCGTGCTCGACGGCGTCAACCAGGGCGGGTCGTCGACCGTGCACGTCGTGCTCAACTGGTTCACGGAACTGCGCGAGAAGGTGCGGTCGTCGCTATTCCGACCGGAGCAGCATGGTCGGGTTGGCCCGGCTGGCTTCGCGTGCCGGTCGCCAGGCCGCCAGGGCCGCCGTCATCAGCGTCAGCACTGACACGCCGCCCCACGTCCAGGGATCCGTCACCGACACGCCGTAATGCAGCGTGGCCATCGTCTGTGCCAGCCACCACGCGGCGATGGATCCAAAGGCGATGCCGACACCGACCACGCGCAGCCCGTCGCCAACCACCAGGGCCCAGAGTGTGGCTCGCGAGGCGCCCAACGCCGCTCGGATGCCGAACTCGCGACGACGGAGGCCGACGGCGTAGCTCAAGACGCCAAAGAAACCGGCAGCCGCGGCCAGAAGGGCGATGCCGGCAAGCGTCAGACTCACGGCGGCCACGGCTCGAGGGCGTCCGGTGTGCTCGGCGTAGGGCTCGTCGAGCCGTTGCACTCGATGGACCTGGAGTGCGGGGTGCACCGAGAGGATCTGCTGCGTCAGCCGCGCAGCCGAAGGGCAGTCGGCCTGACAGCGGATGTTCAATGACAGTTGCGTCGAGCCCGGCGTGAACGGAAAGTAGAACTCCGGCCGATCTTCCCGCGGGTCGAGTGATGGCAGATGGGTTTCACGCGCCACACCGATCACGCGATACCAGGTCTTGTTCATCTGAAACGACCGGCCGATGGCGGTCTGTCCCGGCCAGAAGATGTAAGCCAGACGCGCGCCTATGATGACGTCGCTCGGGCTGTCACCCGGCTGAAACGTCCGGCCCTGGACCAGAGGAATGCGATAGAGGTCGAAGAACTCCCGCCCCACCCCATAACTCTGCAGTGTGGCCTTGACGACCGGCGCGGCCTCAACATCACTGCGGAGATCGTCGGGAAAGTGGATGCCACCTCCGCCCGGTGGCAGGCCCGATGAAACCGCAATCTGTCGAACGTCAGGCAGACTGCGGAGTGCCTCCTCAATCGCGGCCGCAGTGACCGCGCGTGACGCCCGATCGGCGAACGTGCCTGGCGGCATCGACAGCCAGGCCGTCGTCACCCCCTGTGTGTCGAGACCGCGGTCGGCGGTGACGAGATTGATGAAGGACCGTCCGAGAAGTGTGGCGGTGATGAGGAGCGTGAACGCCATGGCGACTTCCACCACGAGCAGGACCCGGGTGGCCGATCGTGTCGCGCGGGGCGCGGTGCCGCCTCGGCTGGCATCCACAAGCGCGTCGGCAGCGCGAGCGCGCGTGCCCAGCCACGCAGGCAGGACACCCGCGGCCATCGTTGCGGCCACGCCACAGGCTGCTGCCACGACCAGCGCTCGTGCATCAAGGTTGATCGGATTCAGCGTTCGAATGAGCAGTGCCTCGGGCAGCCAGTTGCGGGTGAGTGCCATGATGAGCGCCGCAAGCGCCACACCTCCGATCACGCCAGCGGCGCCAATTGCGCCAGACTCCAGAAGCGCTTGTCGGATCAAGCGAGCGCGCGAGGCGCCCAGCGCGGTTGCAATGGCGAGTTCCTGTCGTCGCCCGGTCAGCCGCACCAGAAGCAGGCTGGCCACGTTGGCGCAGAGGACGAAAAAGACCATCGCGACACTGGCTGACAGCAGAGGCAAGGCCTGCTCGTAAAACGGAACGGCGCGCACGACTGGACTGGCGATGGCTCTGAGTGCGGCATCTGCCGGATTGGCCTGGTGCGCCAGCGCCGTGGCAGAGGCCAGTGCGTCGATCGATGGCACACCGTGCGCGTAGCGGACGTAGGCCTGCGGCATCTCAAGGCCTGAAGCGTTACGAAAGTCACTGACGGCCCAGACCGTCGTGTTCCAGGCAGGAAATCTGAAGTCGGCCGGCAGAATGCCCACCACCGTCCTGAGTTGCCCGTCTACGCGAATCGCACGGCCAACGACCGCCGGCTCTCGATCGAACAGCCGGCGCCACAGGTCTTCGGACAGGGCCACGCGATCGTTGCCGATATCGCCTGCGTCGAGGAGTCTTCCGGCCAGAGGCCTCACGTTCAATGACGCGAACAGCGTCGGACTGACCGTGGCGCTGACGATTTGACTGAGTCCTGCGGGTGTCTCGATCAGAACCTGGCCCGGCGCGACCCCTTCGACGAGGTCAAACGCTGATGACGACCGCCAGGCGCGAAGGACGTCGGGCGCCACCGCCAGGCGTCCGCCGCCGTCGCTGCCCATGAAGACCTGTGTCATCCGGTCGGCGCCGTCGAAGGGCAACGGCCGGATCAGCAGGGCATCGACCAGGGCAAAGGTCGACGAGGCCAGGCCAATCGCAAGGGCGAGCAGGGCCGAAGCCGCGACCATCGGCCCTGGTTTTGCCCGGCAACGGCGGATGAGATAGCGGAGGTCGTCTCGCATGACTGGTTGTGTTGTCTGGACTGTAGACGCCGCTTCAGGGGCTCCGGTTGGGCTGCGGCAGCCGCTGCTCCGGGCAGTGTAACCGGACCAGCCAGGGCAGCGAAAGGCTTCCAGACGGCCGCATCCCGCGGCTCAAGAGGGAGTTCCAATGCCCCACCGATGTTCAAGCGGCCGCGCGATCGCCACGTTGACCCTGTTGCTCCTGTCGGTCACGGCCGCCACGTCATGCGGTACGGCGCCAAACTCGCCGTCGACTGGGTCACAGGCCCAGAGCGATACCTCATTGTTTGAGCGCATCACCCAGACCGATCCCTTCGGGCGGTACGTCGTGTTTCCCAACGCGGACGAATTCACCGTCGGCGATCTCAACGGGTCCGAGGCGCATCGACAGGTGATTCGCGTCAGCCTGAATGCCACGGCCGCCGCCGCCCTTCAGGGCGGACGACTCCCTGCGGGCGGGCAGTTCCCTGATGGATCGATTGTCTTCAAGGAGATTCGACCGAGCGCCTCGGCCTCGCCCAGTGTCTATGCCGTGATGGTGAAAGACAGAGCGAATACTCTGTCGGGCAATGGCTGGCTGTGGGCCGAATACAGTCCGAGTGGATCAGTCGTCTTCTCCGTGACGAATCGAGGCAACGCCTGCACGAGTTGCCACCTTCGTCAACAGGGCCTCCAGAACGACCTGGTGCGGTCTTTCGAACGACAGCGGTAGGCGGGTTCTCTTCGAAATTCCGCTTGAGGCGTATGAGGTCCTGCCGGTTCGCGCGCGTGACCGCCCATCCCATGACGGGGCCGAACCACGCTGATCGACGCAACACCGTCCCTGCGTTCGAAGATTCCGGCTGTCCGGGCGCCACGAGTCCATCCGTCCAAGCGTGGCAGTCAGAGTAACTCGTCGTCTGCGTGTCCAGGTGGCGCCGGACGGACCTCTCGGTTCTTTGTGTCGACCAGCGGCCCGCGCGTTCTCGCGCAGGCGTCCGACAACACCTGGCAGGTGTGGACGATCGACACCACGACCGCCTCGCCGCCTCCTCGCTGTTCCTGGTCACGCCGTCGCGGCAGGGCCTCGATTTTCCGAATTACGCCCGCGAGCGGAGGACCGATGGCAGGTCGGCGATGGGCAGCGCCTCGACGCGTTTCGTGAGGGCATAACGCTTCGGACCCGGGTAGACGACATACAACGCCTCCAGTTCAAGGTCTGCCATCGCAATGTGCATCGATTTGGTCAGCACGGGCGCGTCGCGCCATTTCGCCTCGAACCCGATGAGGTGGGGGCCTCGCTTCCAGACGAAGTCCAGCTCGGCCCCGGCATGTGTTGACCAGAACGCCACGTCACGCTCGGACACGTGAGCCAGAATCTCCTCGAGCACCAGCCCTTCCCACGACGCGCCAAGCGTCGGATGTCCCTCAAGGTCCCGAAAAGTACGAATGCCGAGCAGGGCGTGCAGCAGACCGGAGTCTCTGACAAACACCTTCGGCGATTTCACGAGTCGCTTTTCGAGGTTGGGCAGCCAGGGCTGCAACTGACGCACGACCAATGACCCCGTCAACAAATCCACGTGGCGTTTGACGGTCGCGTACGACTCGCCGAGTGCCCCCGCCAGCGCCGCGCCGCTCCACACCTGCGCGTGTCGATGGCCGAGCATCGTCCACAATCGCCGCAGGTTGGCAGGGACCCGAATGTGCTGGCCGAGTGCAGGGACGTCCCGTTCGATAAAAGTGCGAATGAAGTCCTCTCGCCAGCCGACGCTGAGCGCGTCAGTCGCTGCGAGGTACGCCGACGGGAATCCACCTCGAAGCAGCCGCCGGCGCATGTCATTCGGTCCGAGTTCCGCCAGCGAGAAGCCGGGCAGCTCGACAAATCGCACGCGGCCGGCAAGCGTCTCTGACGACTGGCGAAGCAGTTCAGGCGACGCGCTGCCCAGCACGAGGAAGCGGGCTGGCAGCGGGCGTCGATCGGCCAGCACGCGGAGCACGGGGAACAGGTCCGGTGCGCGCTGGATCTCGTCGATCACCACCAGGCCGCGCAGGCCCTCGAGCGCGGTCATCGGCTCGCGCAGGCGTGCCAGGTCGCGAGGGTCCTCAAGATCGAGCCGTTCCCCCCGTCCGGCAGCGACCAGCACCTGTCTCGCCAGCGTGGTCTTGCCCGACTGCCGGGGGCCAAGGAGCGCGGTGACCGGGCTGTGGCGTACCAGCGTCCGAATGCGTTCGAGCAGGGCCGTTCTTGGGATGATTTTCACATTGAAATTCTATATGTTGACATATAGTTTTTCAATGTATTTGAGTGCGGCACCAGACGCCGGCGATCGGTCGCGCCTGCACGGGTGAGTCAGTGAAGTAACTGCTTGGCCCCTTCATCGGCCGACAAGCCGCCACTCCGTCAGAGACACCACACATCCCTCGGCGCCCGCCTTCCGCACATAGGCGGTGTCCGTTGTGACAAACGTGCCGGCGGACACGATCGCCGTCGCGTGATAGACCGCGTCGTCGAAGGTGACACGACGGTCCTGCATCAGACGCAGGGCTTCGGCCAGGAACGTGGACGGCGCAGCGTCCGGCCACCCGAGGCCGGTGATCGCCGTCATCAGGGCCGGTGCCTCATCCGGCTGCTTCAGACCGACGACAAGGCCCACTTCGTAGAACCACAGGGGCCTCGCGTTTCAATCGCTGCAGTTCCCGCCTCAACGCGATATTCACCACGCGGCTGCGGCGCCCGGGGTCGACGACACGATCCAATTCGGCTTTCACGTCGTCATCGAGGTCCAGGTTCTCCCCTTCAGGTAGAGAACATTCTACCTTACCGGGCAGCTTGTGCATTGGTCCGTCGCGGTGGGCCCTGCGATGTAACCCCAAGAGACTTTCGAGCGAAACTGCATCATGCGTACGCTCTCCACGGTGATTGTGCTTTCGCTGATGGCTTGGGCCGTCCCGAGCGCGCAGGCGCCCCGAGTCACGCCGGTGCCTCCCATCGGCGTGTTCCTGGACGCCGGCGGTGCAGATGCCAAGGTGGCCGAGGCCGCGCTGGCCACGCTCGGCCGTGCGTGGCGCGACGGCTACACGTCGATGTTCATCGACATGGCGCGGTTGCTCATGCCACGCAGGGTGGCCGAAGAGGTTGTGACACATCCTGTCCGGACCCGGCTGATCCGCTTCCTCGAACGACAGACCAAGCAGACGTTCGGCGACGACCTCAACGCCTGGCGCCAGTGGATGTGGCGTCGTCCCTACGAACCGCACCCCGACTACGCGGCGTTCAAGGCCGCCATCTACACCACCATCGACCCTCGGATGGCGAGGTTCTTCAGCACGCCCAGCGCGACAATCCGCCTCGACGAAGTGGACTGGGGCGGCGTGCCAGTTAACGGCATTCCGCCTCTCGATCACCCCAAGGTCATCGCCGCGACCATGGCGTCGTACCTGCGCGACAACCACATCGTCTTCGGCGTGGTCGTCAACGGTGAGGCGCGCGCGTACCCGAAGCGCATTCTGGCCTGGCACGAGATGGCGCTTGACCGTGTGGGCGGAACGGAACTCACCGTGGTGTATTGCACACTGTGCGGCACCGTGATTCCGTACAAGAGCGAGGTCGGGGGCAGACGGCGAACCTTCGGCACCAGCGGATTGCTCTACCGCTCCAACAAACTGATGTTCGACCAAGAGACCATGAGCCTGTGGTCCACGCTCGACGGGCGGCCGGTGATCGGCGCGCTCGCGGGCCAGACGCTGACGCTTGAGGCCCTGCCGGTTGTGACCACCACGTGGGGCGAGTGGCGCCAGCAGCATCCGAAGACGACGGTGCTGGCCATTGAGACCGGGCACGATCGTGACTACAGCGAGGGCGCGGCGTACCGCGAGTACTTCGAGACCGATCGCCTGATGTTTCGCGTGCCGAAGGTGGACACCCGGCTGAAGACCAAGGACGAAGTGCTCGGCGTTCTGGTCCCGGCCGTGGGTGGTGGCCGCCAGGCGGTTGCCTTTTCCGCCGCGTACCTTGCGAGGCAGCGTGTGCACCACGAGACCGTCGAGGGGCGCACGTTCGTGGTGCTGACATCGCCGCGTGGCGCGAATCGCGTGTATGAGGCCGGCGCTGTACATCTGGCTCGCTGGGTGGACGCTGCGACGGTGGTGGACACGGTGGGTGGTCGCTGGCAGGTGACCGAGGACGCACTGATCCCCGAGAAGAGCGCCCGGCCTTCACTCGCCCGTGTGGCCGCCTTCCGTGCGTTCTGGTTCGGCTGGTATGCGCAGTTCCCAGACACGATTCTGGTGAAGTAGTATTCTGCCTCGCATGGCAGTGACGCGCATTCCGCTGGTTGGACATCGCGAATATCCGACGGAAGACATGCTGGAGCGGGCGCGTGCGTTCGCGGACGACCTCAACCGCCGGCGGACTGTGCGCGAGTTTTCCGCACGACCCATTCCCGAAGGTGTGCTCGATTCCTGTGTGCGCGCTGCCGGCACCGCCCCGAGCGGCGCCAACATTCAGCCGTGGCACTTTGTGGTGATCACCGACCCGGCGATCAGGAAGCAAATTCGGGACGCGGCTGAAGTGGAAGAGCGCGAGTTCTATGAGACACGCGCCACGCCCGAGTGGCTGGCCGCGCTCGCGCCGCTCGGCACCGACCCGCACAAGCCCTTCCTTGAAACCGCGCCCGCGCTGATCGCCATTTTCGGCGAAGCATATGGCGAACGCGAGGATGGCACGAAGGTCAAGCACTACTACGTCACCGAGTCGGTGGGGATCGCCACCGGCCTGCTCATCGCGGCCGTGCATCATGCCGGCCTGGTGTCGCTCACGCACACGCCGAGTCCCATGGGTTTTCTCAACGAGATCCTTGGCCGGCCCGCGCGCGAACGCGCCTTCCTGCTGCTCGTGGTGGGCTACCCGGCGCCAGACGCGCAGGTGCCCGACATCCACCGAAAACCGCTCGACGAAATTCGATCCAGACGATAGCTGCGGGCTGTCGTACGTAGCGCGCTGGGTTTCACGCGCGCGTCAACGCGGCCTTGAGACCCAGGCCGCGCTACGTTCAGGAAAGCCGCGCTACGTTCAGGAAAGCCGCGCTACGTTCAGGAAAGCCGCGCTACGTTCAGGAAAGCCGCGCTACGTTTCGGAGGACCGCGCCTTCAGCGCGTACCAGCAGGTACCGGCCAACCCGATGCCCCCGCCCAGCAGGAACGTGATGTCGGGGCCGACGACCGACCACAACACGCCGGCCACCAGCGGCGCGGGGCAAAACGCAAACGACCGCAGGCCCCAGTACAACCCGACGGCCCTGGCGCGCACCGGCGCGGGAAATCCCGTGGTAATCAGCGCCTTGCGCGCGGGTTCTCCAAGTTCGCGCAGCCCGTTGAGGACATAGGCCACGACAAGGCCGGCGGTCACCGGCAGGCCGACGGCCACGCAGAATTTCGGCAGCAATACGAGCGCAATGGGGAAGATCGAAAATAGAAAGAACGTGGTGCCGATGAATGGGCGCGGAGACGCCGACCGATCCACCCACTTGGCGATGGGCACATACGTGGCCAGCGCCGTGGTGGCCATCAGCGCCAGCAACCAGCCGGCGGCTGCGGCTGCGGCGGCGTCCGTCCAGCCCGACTCTCGGGTGAGCAGCGCGACGACGTAGAGCACGGCGAAGTCGCGCGAAAACCAATCCCCCCACCGAATGAAGATCTCTGCGGTGAGCAGGTGCTTCAGCTCCTTCGGCATCGTCTGCAGAATGGTCTTCAGCGGCACGAACACGGGGTCGGCCTTTGGCCGCATATGCGACGTGAGCAATAGCTGCAGGACCACGGCCAGTCCCACGAGGCCGAATGCCACCGTCAGGTTGAGCCAGTAGCCGGCCAGTCCGAACGCCAGGCCGCCCAGTGTCGGACCGACAATCTTCGGCACTCGCTTCTGGATGCTCTGCAGCGCAAATGCGATCGTCCGGCGCTCCTTGCGGACATGACTGCCGATGACGTCGAACGTGGCGGGCACCGACAGTGGCTCCCAGTTCGTCATCAGCAAGGCGCCGGCAACAATCGGCCACGGGCCTGACCCGGTCAGCATCAGCAGAAACCCTGCGGCCATCGGGAGGGCCGACACCGCCAGCGCCACACGCGGTCCCAGTCGATGCGCGATCGTGCCGCCGGCAATGTAGCCGAAGCCCTCGAGCAGATTCCTGGCGAAGCCGATGATGCCGATGAACGTGGCGGCGGTAAAGACGGAACCAGTCGCCGCGACCTCGTCGCGCAAGTGCAACGGCAGGAATGTGGCCCAGATCTCCTCGCTGAGACCGAGACAGCCGATGACGACGAGGACGGCTGCAGAGGCGCGGTTGAGGCCGAACCAGTCAGCCGCGCGATCTGCCAGGCGGGCCATTCATCGAACAGCCTACTCTAGTCGATGAGGTACCCTCTCACCATGACACACGGCATCCGGCTTCTCGCGGCGGCGCTCCTGTGTTCGGCGATCGTGACAGCGCAGCAGGGCACGTTGCCGTCTGCAGCGCTCGTCTACGGCTTCCTGTCCGCGCAGTTTGCCGCCGACGGCACCTTCACGCTGGGTGGCCCGGGCTGGGGCAAGTTGTCCGGGTCCTGGACAGCTGCCAACGGCGATGCCGAGTTCGTCGTGACCGCGCCACCCAACGGGTGCGCTGAGCCGGGGAAATACCGGTATCGCATCGACGGAACACAGGTGGCGTTCACACTCGTCACCGATGCGTGCATACCGCGTCGCATGATGCTGACCGACAGCGTCTGGCGGCCGGTGGGAGAGAAGCCCACGATTCCCGAACGCCGCATTGTGCGCACGGCAGCGTCCGCGCCGGCCCCACTGCCAGGTCCCCAATCCTCGACGGGCAGCTGGCCTTCGTTTCGCGGCCCGCAAGCGACAGGGATCTCCGACGGCCAGAACCTGCCAGACACCTGGGATGTGAAAGGCGGCCAGAACATCGTGTGGCGGACGCCGATCGGCGGGCTCGCCCACTCGAGCCCCATCGTGTGGGGCAACACCGTGTACGTCACGACGGCGGTGAGCCGCAAAGGCGGCGCCACGTTTCGGCCGGGCCTCTATGGCGATGGCGACGCCTCCGACGACCGCTCGCCGCAGCAATGGAAACTGATCGCCATCGACAAGAAGACCGGTGCCGTCCGGTGGGAAAAGGTGGCCATCGAGGCACCACCGGTGGACAAGCGCCACATCAAGTCCACCTACGCGAGCGGCACGCCGGCAACCGACGGTCGCATCGTTGTCGCGTCATTTGGCTCCATGGGTGTCTTTGCGTTCGACATGGCGGGCAATCTTCGCTGGAAGGTGGACTACGGCAAAATCCATCTCGGCGCCTACGACCTTCCGTCATGGGAGTGGGGGCCGGCCAGTTCGCCAATCATCTGGAACGACCTGGTGATTCTGCAGGTCGATACACACGCAGACTCCTTCCTGCTGGCACTGAACGTCGATACGGGCGAGACCGTATGGAAAACCGAGCGCGCAGAACTGCCGTCGTGGGGCACACCGACGGTGGCGACGACACCGGCGGGACCGGTGCTCGTGACCAATGCCTCAAAGTTTGTCCGCGGCTATGACCCGCGCACGGGCAAGGAACTCTGGCGGATCGGCAAGAGTTCGAAGATCACCGCGCCGACGCCAATTTTCTCCGACGGCCTGTGGGTGATTGCCAGCGGCCGCGCGCCCGAACGGCCGATCTTCGTCGTGCGACCCGACGCCGCAGGGGATCTGACCCTGCCCGATGGTGAGACGTCCAATGCCGGTGTGGCCTGGAGCAAAAATGCCCGCGGCCCCTACATGCCAACGCCTCTCGCCTACAAGGGCGTGCTCTACGTGCTGGCCAACAACGGCCTGTTCGACGCCATCGACCTGCAGACCGGCAAAGACATTTACCGCCAACGTCTTCCCAACGTCGGCAACGGCTTCAGCGCATCGCCCGTGGCCGCCGACGGGAAGATCTACCTGTCGAACGAAGACGGCGAGATGCTGGTGGTGGCGGCCGGTTCGACGTTCTCGCTCATTGCGGCCAACTCGATGGGTGACTTGCTCATGGCGACGCCGGCTCTGTCGGAGGGTGTGATGTACGTGCGAACAGCGACGAGCGTATTCGCGATCGGCAGGAAGTAGGGTGGGCCTCACGAACCGATAGGCGGCGGTTCACTGGTCTCGGCCTCCGAGGTGGCACGGCCAGACACCACGGCGAACAGTTCTTCGCCGTACAACTCGCGCCGGCGCGGACCGAAGTCGGCGATGCCCGCCAATGCGTCGAGGGCGCCCGGTGGCCGCCGGGCCAGGTCCCACATCGTCGTTTTCGGCAGGATGACGTCCGACTCCACGCCGCGAGTCTGCGCCCGCGCCTTTCGCCACTGGTGCAACCGATCATACCGATCCAGCACGTCGTCTGACTCACGTTCGACGATCGGTGGTGATGGGGCGGGGGCGCGAAGGCCGTCCTGGATCGCGCGCAGCAGCGCACGTCCGTGCCGATGGATCTGGCCCGGCGTCATGCCGGCGATGGGTGTCAAATCGTCGGCGTGCTCCGGAGCTTGAATGGCGAGGTCGAGCAGGGTCTGCTCTCCCATCACCCTGAAGGGTGGTTGATCCGTGCGTTCCGCTACTCCCTGACGGTAGGCGAAGACGGCTTGCAGCACCGCCGCGTTCTGAGCCGGGAGATGGCGCGCACCTCTGACACGCCAGAACGCCATCGGATCCTGCGATGGGCCCAGGGGTGTTGGCCGCACACGGGCCACTCGCTCAAAATCTTCCTGCGCCTCTGGCCAATGACCGCTCGCCACCAGGGCCGTGTGCAGCCGGTCGCGAAGTGCGATCAGATAGTGGGTGTCCAGTCGCGCGTAGTCGAGCATCTCGGGCGGCAGCGGACGTCGTCGCCAGTCGGCGCGTTGATGCGTCTTGCTCAGGGTGACGTCGAACTCCGCCTTGAGCACCGCGGCCAGGCCGACGTGGGGCCAGCCCAGGGTACGCGCGGCCGACATGGTGTCGAAAATGTTTGCGAACACGAAGGGGAAGTCACGGCCCAGACCGAGCAGGTCGCCCTCCGCCGCATGAAAGACTTTCTCGAGCGCGGCACTTGCGAAGAACGGCGCGAGCGAGGTCAGGTCCGGAAGCGCGATCGGATCGACGATGTAGTCGGCCGATGGTGTGGAGAACTGAATCAGACACACGCGCTCACGAAAGGCATGGAGGCTGTTGGACTCGGTGTCGACCGCTACGGTCGTGCAGGACGCGAGGTCCGCCACAAGCGCCGAGAGCGCCAGGGCGTCGGCGACGAGAAGTGGCGCGGGAAGCGATGACATCCGCAGGTAGTATGACCTGCTGGAGCCTCCGCCCCCTTGAACGTCACTGACACCGTCATGACCACGTTGAGCTTGATCCGATTCCGTGGACACTTTCCGAGAGGCGGATACGATGTCCACAATGGAAGCAAAGACGGGTACGAC
>ENA-ORBV01000676-ORBV01000676.1-microbial-mat-metagenome-genome-assembly--contig:-NODE-676-length-77543-cov-19.039734_pt1 | contig 77543 bp, 56 predicted proteins | sample MGYA00237777_ERZ505514 | MGnify/ENA primary metagenome ERZ505514 (study PRJEB26160, sample SAMN06269048) | microbial mat metagenome | isolation source: Oligotrophic lake microbial mat | place...
GTCCAGTACCGAAAATATTTTTCGCAGGCGGGTGCAAAATTTGCCAGTAAAGTCTCAAACTCCGGCGGGTGAAGACTGGTCAAGGCTAAAAATTGGCTCGCATTTTTTGATATAATTTGATAATCCATAGTTGGGTATCCCTTTTTTTACTCGGGCGCATAGTATATAACTTTTTTTCGAATAATCTCTATTGTTTTAAAATGGTTTTAAAAAAATGTAGGGATTTTTAGGGTGTTTTCTTTTTCGTACCATTAGACGGGAAGGCTTTAAAAAAGGTTGGGTGTGGCAAAAACGAAGGAAATGTTAAAGTCAAATCAATGATGTCTTTTTTCTAATACTTCAATCACATTTTGCAAATTGTAATTCTTTGCGGCAAGCAAAATCAAGTAATGATATAACAAATCAGCCGCTTCGCCGAGAAACAACTCCTCATTGTCATCTTTCGCTTCAATGACTAATTCTACGGCTTCCTCGCCTACCTTTTGCGCGACTTTATTGATGCCTTTTTGAAAAAGGGAAGTGGTGTAAGAACCTTCTTTTGGATTGGATTTACGGTTTTGGATAATTTTTTCGAGTTGCCACAAGAAATTTTCTTGATTCACTTCGTTGAAACACGTATCTGCGCCGGTGTGACAAGTCGGTCCGTCGGGACGAGCTTTGATGAGAATCGTATCTTTGTCGCAATCAACTTTTATATCAACGACGTGCAGGAAGTTATTGGAAGTTTCTCCTTTTGTCCACGAGCGATTTTTGCTACGGCTGAAAAAAGTGACTATTTTTTCAGCCACCGTTTTTTGCAAGGCTTCGGCATTCATGTAGCCCAGCATTAAAACTTTATTCGTAACAGCATCTTGGATGATGGCGGGAATTAGCCCGGCGGTTTTATCAAAATCAAGTGGTGGAAGATTCATTGGAATTTTTTCTTTGAAATATACAGATTGAAGAGATTACACAGCCTGAAGGCTGTGGTACGTGGTCAGCGTAAACGCTGTGCTACGCTTCTGCCAATTGCAAAAACTGCATCTCATACAATTGCCGGTAGCGCCCATCTTCATTTTTCAGCAATTCTTCGTGCGGACCATATTCCTGCACTTCTCCTTTGTGCAACACCAAAATATTATCCGCATGGCGAATCGTGGTCAACCGGTGCGCAATGATAATCGAAGTTCGCTTTGCGATTAATTTTTCAATCGCAAATTGAATCACCGATTCTGATTCCGGGTCAATCGAAGAAGTCGCCTCGTCGAGAATCAAAATGTCAGGATTAAAAACCAATGCGCGCACAAATGAAATCAATTGCCGTTGTCCCATCGAAAGCGTTGCGCCGCGCTCCATCACTTGATAATCGTAGCCGCCCGGCAAACGCATAATGAACTCGTGTGCGCCAATCATTTTCGCTGCGTCTATCACTTGCTCGCGCGTGAGGTGGCTATCTCGCATGGTAATATTTTCAAATACCGAACCAGAAAACAAAAACACATCCTGCAAGACGAGCGCAACGCGCCGCCGCATCGCTGACAAATCATATGCTCGAATGTCCGTTCCGTCTATTTTGATATGTCCTTTTTGAATATCGTAAAAGCGATTTAACAGATTGATAATCGTGGTTTTACCAGAGCCGGTGCTGCCCACAATTGCCAATGTTTTTCCGGGTTGAATTCCAAAAGAAACATCTTTCAACACGTAATTTTCGTCATTATAAGCGAACCAAACGCGGTCGAATGCTACTTCGCCTCTGAATCTTTCCGGCTGTAACGTGCCATTCTCTTCAATTTTATCGGTTTGTTCTAAAATACCAAAAACACGTTCCGAGGCGACCAAACCCATTTGCAGCGTATTAAATTTATCCGCCAGCATCCGAATCGGACGGAACAACATATTGATATAGATCGGAAAAGCGACCAGTGCGCCGAGCGTCACCTCATTGCCAATCACGCCGCGCGCGCCGTACCACACCATCAGGCCCAGCGAAGCCGCCGCAATCACATCCACCACCGGAAAAAATATCGCGTAATAAAAGACCGATTTTAAGTTCGCACTCGTGTACTCGTGGTTGATGGTTTTGAATTTATTCGCCTCTTGTTTTTCTGCGTTGAAAATTTGCACCGTACGCATCCCCGTGATACGCTCTTGCAGGAAGGCGTTCATTTGCGCCAATTGCGTGCGTACAATCTGAAACGAAGCGCGTACTCTTTTTTGAAAAATGTAACTCGCCAGCAGCAAAAACGGCAGCGTCATCATGCACACCAACGTCAATTTCCAACTCGTGTACAACATCATCGCCAGCACCGCCACCACCGTGAGCATATCTGCAATCATCGTGATAATCCCTTCTGCAAAAATCTGGTTGATGGCTTCAATATCGCTAATGGTTCGGGTGGTGGAAACGCCGATTGGAGTCTTGTCAAAATAATTCAATCGCAAGCTCGTAATGTGCCGAAATACGCGCACCCGCAAGTCGCGAATAACGGATTGTCCTAACCAACTGGTAGAATATTGAAACGCATATTCTAATACAAATTCTACTAAAAGTAAACCGACCAGTATCAGTGCCAATTGCCCTAAACCTATCAAATCATAGTTGAAAATATAATCATCCACCATCACCGTTAACAGGCGTGGACGCAGTACGGATAAGGGCGCGATGATCACCGCCAGTACCGCCGCGAAGATAAAAACCGTTCGGTAGGGTTTTGCCAGCGCAATTACTTTCGCCAGCAAGGACACATTAAATTTCTTTTTTTCTGTTGTAGCCATTGAATGATAAGCAGCCGGGTCGTTCTAAAAAAGATTGATACAATCATTTGGAAACGCAATTTACAAAAAGATAGTTTTACGCGATTTAAAAATGGCAGCAACCGGTTGTTTGCAAACTGTGTAGTTTTAAAGTATTTTGCGTTTTTATTTTGTAATAGGTAAAAGGACAACTTAACACAAGGCACACAAAGTTCTGCACAAAGGACACAAAGCGTTTTCTTTTGTGAGCTTAGTGAAACCTTTGTGTCCTTTGTGGTTAAAATTAAATTACAACAAGACTGACAGATGAAATCGAATCAAATATTATTTCTGATATTTACAATTGCTTTAAGTTGTAGTTCGAAAGTGGAAAATCAGCAATCGCAAATGCCTTTGAATGCAAGTCGGGATACAGTGCCGGTTGCAGTATCTGCTTCGAAAATCGCTGATGATGAGAAATTTACAATTGATTATTTAATGGGAAAATTTGACCCTGCCAAGCATTCCAGTTTTGTAAAAATAGCACCGCCGTACGCCGACAATAGCGAGCGCTACTTGCGCAAAGATGCTTACGAAGCCTTCAAAAAAATGTATGCTGCGGCATTAAAAGATAGTGTAGAATTGGTCATCATCTCGGCTACTCGCAATTTTCAAGCACAAAAAGGCATCTGGGAAGCCAAATGGACAGGTGCTCGGCTGGTGAATGACGCAGATATTTCCAAAACAATTCCTGACCCTCGCCAACGCGCTTTAAAGATTTTAGAATACAGCTCAATGCCCGGCTCCTCGCGCCACCACTGGGGTACGGATATTGATTTGAATGATTTGAGCGATTTTCATTTCCAAAGTGGCGAAGGCAAAAAAGTATACGATTGGCTACGCGCCCACGCGCAGGAGTACGGCTATTGCCAGCCTTATTCTAAAAAAGGAGATAAACGTCCAAATGGTTATAATGAAGAAAAATGGCACTGGTCGTATATGCCTATTTCCAAAAAACTCACGAAATTGGCGAAATCCGAACTCAAAGACACCATGATACAGGGTTTCAAAGGCTCGGAAACCGCGAAGAGTATCGGCATTGTAAAAAAATATGTGCTGGGCATCAACCAAGAATGTTTATAGTTTAAGAAATGAAAAATGAAAAATGAATGAATGAGCGACCAAGAGATGGAAAGACCGAGTGAAGAGCCATAAAACCTAATAAAGTCAAAATGTAAAATTTTAAATGTAAAAGTAACGGGCGACAAGAACACACCAACACATTAATACGTTAACACAATAAAAAATGGCTTTCACCGAATCTACAATGCTGCCGCTTGGCACGGTCGCACCTGATTTTACCTTGCCCGACACGGTTTCCGGCAACACCATTCGCCTGTCGGATATGGCATCTGATAAAGCGCGCGTGATTATGTTTTTGTGCAATCATTGCCCGTACGTCCTTCATGTGAATCCAGAAATTGTACGCATTGCAAACGACTATCAAGCAAAAGGTGTGACGTTTGTAGCGATTAGCTCAAATGATGCCGAAAAATATCCTGAAGATGGACCTGATAAAATGAAAATCCACGCGGAGAAAGTGGGGTACACATTTCCTTATTTATACGACGAAACGCAAAAGATAGCGAAGGATTATGATGCGGCTTGTACGCCCGATTTTTATGTATTTGATGGAGATTTGAAACTGGTATATCGTGGTAGAATAGACGGCTCGCGTCCAAAAAATGATTTGCCGCTTACGGGAGAAGATTTGCGAGCAGCGTTGGATGCCGTTTTGGAAGGTAAACATGTGAGTGAAAAACAATATCCGAGCGGGGGATGCAATATAAAGTGGAAGATGGGAGGATAGGAAGATGGGAACCCCGTAGGACGTAATGTGAATTTTATTATCAAAAAAATGTGACGTTCTAACTAAATGCGCGTCTTAACGTTTAAATTTAAAAACCCAAAATTTCAAAAATATGAGCGAGTTCAGTCAGGTTGTAAAAGATGGTGCACAGGAAGTGGGCAAAAAAGCATGGCGCGGCACAAAACGCTTGTTGATGATTGCTTTAGTAGCATTCGTTGTGATAGGTGGCATTTATACTTGGTTTAATTATAGCTGGACGTACAGCGATGGCACGCGCTCCGGCACCTTGATAAAAGTCTCCAAAAAAGGCTACGTTTTTAAAACGTATGAAGGGCAATTGAGTACAGGCGGTTTACAAACCAATCCACAAGGAACATTGGTGAGCAACCTTTGGGAATTTTCCGTCACGAACGATGCTGTTTATCAACAATTGCAGCAAAGTGAAGGCAAACAAGTCGTGTTGCATTATGAGCAGTATCGAAAGGCGTTTCCTTGGCAAGCGAAGACGACTTACTTTGTGAATCGGGTAGCGCCAGTGAAGTAATTGTTTTATCTGCCTAATTCATATTCCCAAAAGTCGTTTTCTGCGTTGCCATTATTATTTTTTGTAACCCGTCGTGTGTTGATGTTGGAATTAAAATTATTGGAAAACCCGATTCGATAATTTAATTTGTAATTATTTATAGGTTGACTATAAGAAACCAATACTGGTAATTTAATTATATTGGAATGGATGTAAATATTATTTCGCTGGATGGTTCTATTGATGGTCAGTTCAGAATAGCCTTCGTAAGAATTTTTTAAATACCACAACGCTACCTGCCACGACAATCGTTCATTTATTCTGGGAGAAGATAAGTTCAAGTGCAAACCCACGACAAATTGAGCGTTTGTAATGAAAGCGCTTTGCGCTAAAAAAGCGGATTCAAAGTCGTCTTCCGTGATTTCATAATTTAAATTGGAAAGATTAACGCCGTTCCATTCAATATTAAAAATAAATATCTTATAAATTCACCAATTTTATTGCTGACATTAACAGGTTTTAAATCTTCATTATCTATACAATCTAATATCTCTTTATTTTCACTCATTTTTATGAACTAATGATATTTTTTAGTCATTAGCTGATGATAACTATTTTATCCATTTAATTTCTCTATCACTTCACGTGTCTTCAAAACAGTCGCAAATTCATCATGCAAACTCGCCAATGCCGTCTCGTGAATAATCTCTGCCGAATATTTTTGCCCATCCGCACCCACTTTGTCAAAGGTCGCTGTGGCATCCGAAACAAGGAAAGTATCATAACCCAAATTTCCCGCCATTCTGGTGGTGGTAGATACACAATGGTCGGTGGTCAAGCCTACGATTACCAATTTTTGAATGTTGGCATCATCCAATTGTTGTTTTAAGTCTGTTCCAATAAACGCGCTATTCACATTTTTTTGAATGATTACTTCTCCATCATTTGGTTTTACAATATCTTTAAATGCGTGTCCGGCATGACTTTCGGCAAGTCTTGAATCAGGGTTGGTCGAGCAATGTTGTATGTGAAAAATGGGCAAATTATTTGCTCTCCACAAATGCAACAGCTCGGCTGCATTCGTCTCCGCATCTGGATTATTTCGATGTCCGCCCCAGTATTCAACATCGTCCATTCCTTTTTGAATGTCAATGAGCAGGAGCACAGGTTTGTCTTGTATGGTCATATTATGCCAAATTAAATTAAGATTTTATATTATACTATTTTTGAAATATTATCGGTCAAGTAAGTAATCAAGCATAAGTAAGTAGGCAGTTTACAGTAAGCAGTTGGCAGTTCGCAAAACATTGAAAATCAATTAATTATTCTAAAATAAAAATGTCGTTTAATTCTGCTCAATTACTTATTGTGAAGGTGACGCTTGACAATGGAGCAGTTATTTCTAAATTGATTAACATATTTTAGCAAAAAATAAAGATACTTTAACACATTCAATTTTAAAACTTGATATTATTCCACTGTAGATTCCCTATGGTTCCCCAATTTTCCCTAATTTCAACCCCATAATGTAACAACAGCCATGAAAAAACTATTGAATTTCCTCTCTCAAGAAGCCCTCAATTTATCGGTGGGTTATCTGGCGGGTTTGTTAGCTTCCAACCTGGTTTCCGCGTTTTTTGTCAAACGAAGACTGGTCAATCTCTGGGGCTTGGCTGCCAAACGCGAAGCACTGCAAAAAGACAACTACGAATGGCTGATGTTTATTAGTTCCTACTTGATTGGATTGATCGTGATGCTGGCGGTGCAGTACACGATGCGTCGCTTGCGAGGGCAGCATACGGAAACTGATTAGGGCTTATAAAAAGCGTCCTACGGCTCGGAGCCGTAGGACGCTTTTTATTTAAAATCCACCAATTCAATCTCAAATGCCAATACCTCATTCGCAGGGATACCCGGCGGTGGATTGCTCCCGTAGCACAATTCTGAAGGCATGATGAACGTACCTTTTCCATCTTTATTCAACAATGGAATCGCGATTTGCCAACCTTTAATGAGATTTTTTAATGGAAATTCGATACCCGTTGTGCTTTGGTCAAACGTCTTGCCATTCAAAAAATAACCTCTGTATTTTACATTCACCGTCGCATTGGCAGTGGGGTTCGCGCCTGTACCGGTAGTGGTGATAATATAATGAATACCAGACGGATGTATCGTCGTGGTCAGATTATTAGCCGCCACATACTTTTCAATTTTCACATTGTCTGGCTCGGCTGGCTCATCGTTGTCATTGTCTTTACAGGCACCGATAAATATACATAGTGCTGCGAATAATAAAATTTTGCTTTTCATTTTTTAAATTTTTAATTGCAACAACAAGAACGTTTTTGACAGGCTGTTTGTGATTTGGAATGAAATAATATCATTTAATTAATTCATCGCTACGTCCCTGCCAAATGCAGTAGCGTGCGCTGGCACATCCGTAAGTGATTGTATAAATTGCCCTGCTGCTTCATTTACTTCTTCGTGGCGTTCTAATAAACCTTGATGACCGCCTGGCTGCACAACGACCAACTGTGCATTCGGTAAGCTTTGGTTGATCACTTCGCTGGCGACGGGTTTGGTGACGCGGTCTTTATTTGCAGCAATGACTAAGGCTGGAACTTGAATGGTGGGCAGCTCTTTGGTGACGTCATATTTCAACATTGCGAGCATACCGCGTGCCGTGACTGCCGGAGATGCTAAGGTGCCCAAATAAGAGATAAAATCCAATTGCTGATAGGTTTGCGTACCGGCAAAAGAACTGAACCGCGAGCTAAGATGCGTATTGCCGTTCCAATAACTCATCCAACGACTGAGCCACATGATAGGCGAAAGCGCAATCATAAGGTAGCAAAGCGGTACGAGAATGGGTTTTTCTATGGCGCGCATGAATTTATCGAATAGAGTCGTCTTTACTGGATTTAAATAAGTGGTGTGTTCTAAAATAATGCCTTTGATGGGCTGTGCTAACAAAGAAGCGTGTTTGGCAAGTAGCGTTAGAATAATCATGCCACCGATGCTATGTCCCCAAAGAATAGGGTTTTTCGCGCCGGTGTGTTCGATAACGGCATTTAAATCCTGCGCCATTTTGGACAACGAAAAGTCTTTGTTATCCGGGCGGGTAGACTTGCCTAAGCCTGCTAAGTCGTATAAAATAACTCGATAATTTTTCTCAAAATAATTTTTTTGATAAAACCATTCTCTCGCATTCACGCCCCAGCCGTGCACAAAAATAATGGGCTGCGCTGCTTCATTGCCAAAATATTGAATGTGTAAAGTGGTGCCGTCTGGTCGCTTCAAGCTATCAAATTGACTACTCTCAAACGAATGCGGAGCTGCCTCGCCAGTGCGACTTTTTCCTAACATTCGCGGCAAGAAAGACTTTCCTACAAACAATACTGCTAACATCGCAATTGCTCCGTACAAACAACGCTGGGCATATTCGTCATATATCGTATCGCGGTATTCATACCATTCCCGCCATAAATAAATATCCAAACCTATGAAAACAATGGTGAATAAATCGGTCAAAAATAAAAAAAGGATGAGCAGTGGCATAACAAAATAATTTATTCATGTAATGAATACCGATCAAAGCACTATGTATGCTATCGGATGTTACAAAAATATTTTAATAGTGGTTAATTTCCTTTTGAACGAATGATGTATAGGTAAGTTCAGCAAAAGAAGCGCATTTTAATACACGTAATTTTCGTACTTCCTACTTCATCCTTCGTGCTTTGCGTATCTTTGTAACATGACAAAAACAAATTTATGGCTAACACGTACACACAAATCCATTTACAATTGGTCTTCGCTGTGAAATATCGCGCTTGTCTCGTCCAAAAGACTTGGAAAGAAGAATTGCATCGATATATCACGGGCATCATTCAAAACAATGGGCATAAATTGCTCATTATTAATGCAATGCCTGACCATATTCATATACTAATTGGTTTTCGCCCAACGCAGGCGCTCGCTGATTTAATGAGAGACATAAAGCAAATGTCGTCTTTATGGATAAATGAAAAGAAGTTTTTGAAATCCAAATTCGCTTGGCAGGAAGGATATGGAGCTTTTTCTTATGGGCATTCTCAACTCAAAAAAATTATCCGTTACATTGAAAATCAAGAGTTACATCATCAAAAGCGTACCTTTTTGGAAGAATACAAAGAATTTTTAGAATTGTTTGAGGTAGAATTTGAGGAGATATATATTTTCAAAGAACCGGAATAACTCTGTTAAGCTCCTACGGAGCAGAAAAAATCATTTGACGACCTAATTACCGACATAGAACGCCTACGGCGTAAAGATTTCCTTTCACGCCATAGCGTAGCCCGTAGGGCTTTTATGTCGGTAGAAAATATATCAAAAATGGATGGTCTGCTCCGTAGGAGCTTAACCCTTTACCGTATCTTTGCCACATGACCTACCAAGAAATTATTAAAGAATTAAAGCAAAAAAAATACCGCCCGATTTATTTTTTACACGGGGCGGAGGCGTATTTTATTGATGTCATTTCGGATTATATCGAAGAAAAAGTGCTGACGGAAACGGAGAAAGCGTTTAATCTGACGGTGTTGTACGGCAAAGAAGCGAATCATCTGACGGTGGTGGACAATGCGCGACGTTATCCGGTGATGTCGGAGCGGCAAGTAGTGCTCATAAAAGAAGCGCAAGAAATGAAGGCGTTGCCAGATTTGATGAGTTATGTCGAAAAACCGTTGGATTCTACTTTATTAGTAATTTGTCATAAGCATAAAACATTCAATCTCAATTCTAAATTCGGAAAACTACTCAAAGAAAAGGCGCTCGTTTTTGATGCGAAAGCATTATATGACAATCAAGTGCCGGATTGGATTCGGGAATATTTGAAAGAAAAAAAGTTGACGATAAAACCGAGTGCTGCCAATTTAATTGCGGAATATTTAGGAACAGAGTTGTCCAAAATTGCAAATGAACTCAATAAACTCGCACTCAATTTGCCGCAAGGCACAGAAGTGAATGAAAAACACGTCGAAGCGAATATCGGTATCAGTAAGGATTACAATGTGTTTGAATTGCAAAAAGCGCTTGGCACGCGGGATATTTTAAAAGCGAATCGCATTATTCAATATTTTGCTGCCAATCCGCGCAAGAATCCGGTGCCGGTGGTGATTGGCTCGCTATATAATTTTTTTAGTAAGATTTATATGCTACACTTTGTTAAACATTTACAAGAGCGAGAATTATTGGAAGCCTTACAAATGCGGTCGGCATATTTTTTAAAAGATTACAAGGCGGCGTTGCCCCATTTTCCATTACATAAAACGGAGCAAGTGATTGGTTTTTTGAAAGATTATGATTTAAAATCAAAAGGCGTGGATTATATCAGTACCAATAAAGAAGAAGGGGAATTGCTGAAGGAAATGGTGTGGCGGATATTACATTGAACTAAAACTAAAAAAAATCTGTATTTTTGAATAAATGCTTTTAGATATGAGTGGATTTAGTGTGCAAACGGACAAAGAAGAGGTAGTCATTCGACTGGATAGATCTACTATTAATCAAGAAAACTTAATGGCGTTCCTAGAACATCTTAGGCTAGAATATCTTGCATTGAAGGCTTCCCTTACCTCGGAGGTACTGGACATTGCAGAAGATATTGAAAGTAAATGGTGGGAACAGCATAAAGCGGAATTTTTAAAGGGCATTGCGCAATGAAAATTGTAGTGGACGCAAATGTGCTTTTTTCTGGCTCACTGCCTGTTTCTTCTAAAATTAGAGAAACGCTCTTGCAAAGAAACCATGATTTTTACGCGCCCTCTTTTGTAATAGTTGAGCTTTTTCGACATAAGGACAAAATATTCAAACATAGCAAATTAACGGAGGAAGAGGTCTATGAGTTTTTAAATAAAATGATAGAACGCTTACATCTTACCCAAACCGAATTTATATCATCAGAAAATCGGGTCAAAGCCTATGAATTATGCAGAGACGTTGACCCGAAAGACGCAGTGTATGTTGCGCTTTGCTTAGAAATAGAAGCCGATTTATGGACAGGAGATAAAAAACCCACTCGGCATCTTTCTGAGCAAGGATTTGTTCACTTCTTTTCACACTGATTACTACTTCGTCGCTACCATTTTCCCATCTTTCACAAATTTCAGTGACACGGAATTCATACAATAACGCAAGCCCGTTGGCTTCGGACCATCGTCAAATACGTGTCCTAAATGTCCGTCGCAGCGAGCGCATTCTACCTCGTCGCGGGTCATGCCGAGGGTATTGTCAGCGCCAACTTTCACGTGTTCTTTACGAATGGGTTGCCAGAAACTGGGCCAGCCGGTGCCGGATTCAAATTTCGTTTCAGAATCAAAAAGTGGCAAACCACAAGCACCGCATACATAAATGCCTTTGTCATGATTATCCGCATACTCGCCGGTGAAAGGGCGTTCTGTACCGTCTTGGCGCAATACGTAGAAGGCTTCTGCAGACAATTCTTTTTTCCAATCTGCTTCTGGCTTTTCTACCAGTTGTAATTTTTCGCCTTTCAGAGAAATTAATTCACCTTTCATTTCCGTTTTTTTGGAAGTGGTGGATTGTGTTTTCTGTGCATTATTACAAGCCATGAAACTAAACATGGCAATAACTAATAAAATACTTGGTATCTTTTTCATTGTTTTAAATTTTAATACAAAATTGCAGGTAAATGAGTGTAAAAAATGTAGGGATACCTACACTTACGCAAATTTAGGGGGCAGAAGTTCTATAGTTGCAGATTAAAGTTTTTAACAAAAATATTTGAGGTTTACTGTTTGAAGTTTGGGGTTAGGCGTTAGTTATATATGAATCGTTTTGTGGATATTATCCGAGCATTTAAAGCTAAATATCATAATATCCCAATATCTTAACGTTTACGTCTGATACGTGGGTGATTCCACTCTTCTTTTTGTGCAAATTCTACAATCTGCCGCATCATTGTTACAATAGACAAAAAAACTAAATAACCGAAGGTCAATACAAAATAAATCCAGCGATACGAACCCGCTTCATTAATAGAAAGCGAAGAAAATAAATACGCCATTAAACCCGATAAAACCGCCAAGCCCATAAAACTATAAATACTGCGTCCCCAATACTTCGCCATGCTTTTGACCGAAAGCGAACTGACACTATTCAACATCGTAAATAGTAGGATAAACGTAGCCGAGGTCATCCACGGGAAGCGTTCGCCTACCGCTATGATATTCGTCCATTGCACCAGTTTGCTAACCAACATGATTGCCAATGCTGCTCCAAAACACAGCAACGCCTGATAAATCGGATCCGCCATCCGGTCTACAATCGAAAATTTTGAAATCCCCATATCCAATAGTTGTAAGAAAATTGCAACGTCGCTTTAGTTTAAAGGTAACTAAAAACAAACACTTTTGTTGCAAAAAAGGAGGATTGGAAGATAGGAGGATTGGATGGGACGCTCCCTCAAGAATCCTATCCTCTCATGCTCCTATTCTCCACGTTTAGGAATCCCATCCTCCTATCCTCCCTTATCCAATTTCCGGCGTATCAATCAGCGCAATCGCAGCATCAATTTCCTGTTGTGTAATTTCATGCTTTTGCAAATTGCCGGACAGGTAGTTTTCATAAGCGGCGAGATCAAAATTGCCGTGACCACAAAGGTGAATCAAAATCACTTCCGACTTCCCTTCCCGCTTGCAACGCTCGGCTTCTTGAATAGCAGTAGCAATGGCGTGGTTGGTCTCTGGTGCTGGAATGATGCCTTCTGCTTTCGCAAATTTAATACCCGCTTCAAAACATTCGACTTGGTCATGCGCACGCGCTTCGATAAGTTTATCCCTCAATAATTGACTCACCACAGCCCCCGCTCCGTGATAGCGGAGCCCGCCCGCATGGATAGGCGCAGGGACGAACGTATGCCCCAACGTGTACATCGGCAAGAGTGGTGTCATGCCAATTGCATCACCAAAATCGTAGCGGAACACGCCTTTGGTGAGTTTTGGACACGAAGCTGGTTCTGCCGCAATACAGCGAATCTTTTTTCCTTCCTCCAAATTCAAACGCAAAAACGGAAAGCTAATGCCTGCAAAATTCGACCCTCCACCAAACGGCGCAACAATAATATCCGGCAATTCACCTGCTTTTTCCATCTGTACCAATGCTTCTTGCCCGATGATGGTTTGGTGCATCAGTACGTGATTGAGTACACTTCCTAAAGCATATTTGGTGTTGTCATCGGTTGCAGCGCGTTCTACCGCTTCAGATATTGCAATGCCGAGACTGCCCGGCGAATTGGGGTCTCCTGCTAAAATATGTCGTCCTGCTTCGGTTTGGTCGGTCGGGGAGGCATACACTTTCGCACCCCACGTATTCATCATCACTTTGCGATATGGCTTTTGGTGGTAACTAATTTTTACCATATATACCTCACATTCAATGTCAAACAAATTACAAGCAAAACTCAAGGCACTTCCCCATTGCCCGGCACCTGTCTCAGTCGTGATGCGCTTTACACCTTCTTGTTTGTTGTAATAAGCTTGCGCTACCGCCGTATTTGGTTTGTGCGAGCCGGAGGGACTTGTGCCTTCATATTTGTAATAAATCTTTGCAGGTGTGTCCAACATTTTTTCAAAATTGTGCGCGCGATACATCGGCGTGGGTCGCCAAAGTGCGTATATATCACGAATTTCGTCTGGTATTTCTACCCATTTTTCGGTCGTTACTTCTTGTTTGATGAGTTCCATCGGGAAGAGCGGCGCGAGTGCTTCCGGTCCGATGGGTTCGCGCGTGCCGGGATGCAGTGGCGGCAGCGGTTTGTTGGGCATATCATGTACAATGTTGTACCAATGCGTTGGGATTTCGTTTTCAGATAATAGGATTTTGCGATTTTTCATGGTGTTAATGATAGTTTGAATTTTTAACAATTACTAGAATCAATCTGCAGACGGTTTTATTGGATAGAATGAATTAAAAGTTTGGAAAAGTAGCATATTACAAGGAGAAATTTGGTAAGAATAGAAATTAAAATTATGTAATTTTTACGTATCAATTAAAATAACAATGTGCCAACTTTTGTGCAACTTTGCCATCTTAATTCGCGCTAACAAATCAAAGTCTCCATGAATCCACACTTTTTTGCTGCGGGCAAAGACGATATTGACCTTATTTTGGAAATGCAGGAAGAATATTATGCCCTGGATAATTATACTTTCAATCGGGAAATGGCAAAGGAAGCCCTGCGTATTTTCATCAACGACGCTTCGTATGGCAAGCTCTGGCTGATTTTTATTAATAACCAAACCGCTGGATACGCGGCACTTACACTTGGATATAGTTTCGAATTCGGCGGCAGAGACGCTTTTTTAGATGAATTGTACTTGCGTTCCGATTATCGCCATCAAGGCATCGGTGCAGCCGCCGTAGATTTTGTAGCCGAACAAGCCAAATCTATGGGCGTAAAAGCCATTCACCTCGAAGTAGAAATTCAAAATGAATCGGGTATTTCGCTCTATCGCCGCTACGGTTTTCAAGATCACAAACGGATGTTGATGACGCGGTGGGTTTAGATGGTGTTAAAGTGTTTTCGTAGCTACTCGTTTAATCACTTGGTCGCTTAGTCACTCAGCCGCTTGGACACTCCGCTTGGTCACGTGTAAAGGTTCTTTGTTTAATCGTTGAATGTCATTATAAACTTCCCACCCAAAAGCGGAGACGGATAACAAAATCATAATGATGCCAAAAAGCCACAGCCCCAAAAATAGACCTATTCCAAGATGAAGAAAGATAATACCGCCTAACCATGCCACTCTGAGTCGAGGAATCCACATACCGATACAATAACCCGTTTCAATGAGCATTGTAAACCAACTCAATAGTATGGGTATCCAGGGATATTTTGCTAGCCAAGTAAAATCAAATTGACGAAAGTCGGGTTGTACCAATGCCCGCCATAACACATTACCATCCCACCACTCCGGCGAGAACATTTTTTCGTAGCCAGAAGATACATAAATGAGACACAAGTGCACCTGCAATACACGTACAGAAAGCGTCACTCCCCAAGTAGGCATTGAACTCACGCGCCCCAACCATACATCCAGCGAATAGGCTTTGCTCACTGGCATTACCATCAGATAAAACAAAGCAATGTGCAAAAATATATCTACGCCATAGACAAAAGTGGGAATCGTACTCATAATCACATAATGGCAAAGCCAGGTCAAAAATGCCCATATTCTGGTGTGCCAGCCAACTAATAATCCGGTAGCTGCTATTACATAAATCCAGAAAAAAAGCCTTACAGAATGTGCTTCTGATAAACCCAAGGAATGAAACAAGCGATAGACATACTCTATGTGAATGCTCCACTCCGCATTTAATGCACGCGATATTTCCCACTGAATCCAGGCATCTGGACCAAAGAAGGACATCCAATCGGGATACCAAATGAACGCTTGTAACAAAGTAAATGAGGCTATTGCCAGCCTGAAAATGCCGAGCGGCTGCGGCGAAATCGGCGTTTCCCAAAAGGAAATAAAACGATTTTTTAAGGTAGAAATATTGGGAATAATCATACCAAGCACGTAATTAACGTAAAACAAAGGTAGTGCTATAAAATTCCACAATTCGTGGAGCCGTTCCATGCTGATATTCTTTCATGGTAGGATAGCGAATGCTGCGCATGATGTAATCGAGCTGTCCAGCATCCTGATGGATATTCAGCATTCGAGCAGCTACCGAGCGGGCACATAAATCCAGAAAAGTAGAATCCCGAGCGGTATGATGCTTATATCCATAAAATCGGTTGAGCGACTCTGCATTAGAAGTATAAAACTCAAATCCCTTTAGAGTGGAATATTTTTTTACCTCACCGCCATCCGTCTGTATTTTTATTTCTAATTCTGTACTTTTTCCAACATCCGGCGAAAAAAAACCATACTGCCAAATAGAATAGTTAATACTGCACAAAAATGCCAACGGCTTTTCCCACCAGCCTCCATGCACATACTTATCTATGCCATGAAAGATGACGATAGCAATCGTCGCCAAATGTATAAAAGCTAGGATGTAAATTACCTTTTTCATAAAATGTTGGTAAATAAACAGAAGGATGTATGAGTGGTATCATACATCCTCAGTCCGTAGTTTATTCTTACCCTTAAGATTATCTACCGTACTTTGCCATAATTTTGTTCAATTGAGCTACCTTCGTTTTTCCTAAAACACTGGTTAGTTCAGAGCTACCTACTGCCAAAACGTAAATCACATCTTTTCCTTCTACAATCAATACGATGTATCCTGCAGTTTCTGCCGGATTAGTCACTTTTCTTACTTGTTCCAAATCTTGCATTTCAACGGCTCTCTTTCCGACGGCTTTCTTTCCATCATTGAATTGTAAGCGATACTTGGTAGCGTCCACGCCTTTAAACAGTGCGGTAATTGCTTTTTGGTCGGCTGTCGAGATGGTAGTAGGCTTTTTCTGGTCTTGCGCAAAAGCATCTTGCGGTGTAAAAACTAAAACAGCAATAAATACAAGTAGGATTTTTAAGAAGGCGGGTCTCATGGTGCTTGAATTTTTGGGTTATGAAATTAAATTAATATATGCACAATGATACGATATTTTGTGCCGAAATCAAAGCTGAAAAAGAAAATATATTTAAAAAAAGCTGAAAAATCAATCTTTTTATATTGAAAAATCTTTTTATATTTAATTGAAGAGAAATTAAAAGCAGCATTTGTCTCCGTTGCGCGAATTGTTTTTTTATTTTAGACCCCAAACTTGACGATATGAAAAAGCACTACTTAACATCTATTTTTCTATTATTTGCCATTTTTACCTTCGCGCAGGGCAAATTCGACCTATTAATTACAAACGCTAAAATCATTGATGGTACGGGCAATCCGTGGTACATCGGCGATATTGGCATTCAAAAAGGAAAAATTAAACGCATTGGCGATTTGTCGGGTAGTAAAGCGAAACGCGTGATTGACGCAAAAGGACAAGTAGTCGCGCCGGGTTTTATTGACGTGCATGCGCATGTGGAGGGTAGCATTGTCTCTTTGCCAAATGCAGAAAATTTTTTATATGATGGTGTGACGACGATTATAACTGGCAACTGTGGCGGTTCAGAATTAAATATAAAAGCCTTTTTTGAAACCTTGGATAGCAATGGTATTTCGTTGAACGTCGCTTCTTTAATTGGTCATAACACCGTACGCACTGCCGCGATGGGGACAGAAAATCGAGCACCCACTCCATCCGAATTAGAAAAAATGAAAGCCTTTGTGTCGCAAGCTATGCAGGACGGCGCAGTTGGCTTATCTACCGGATTGATTTATGTGCCGGGTACGTTCGCGGAAACGAGTGAAATTGTAGAACTGGGGAAAGTCGCAGCTAATTATGGCGGCGTGTACGCTTCCCATATTCGCAATGAAGATAGTAAAGTGTTGGATGCCATCGCAGAAGCGGTAGAAGTGGGTAGACAAGCGCAAATGCCAGTCGAAATCTCACATTTCAAACTCTCTGGTAAAAATGAATGGGGCAAATCCAATCGAATGATTGACCAAGTGTTGCAGTATCGTAGCGAAGGAATTGATGTGACCGTTGACCAATATCCGTACACGGCGAGCAGCACGACGCTGGCGGTTTTGTTGCCGACTTGGGCGTTGGCGGGCGATTCTTTAAAGATTCGATTGGCAAATCCTGAAACGAAAGCGACGATTGTAAAAGAGATGAAAGAAATGTTAGAGAAAACGGGCTTTGGCAATTTTGAATATTCGGTCGTTGCCAATTGTAGTTTTAAACCAGAATATAACGGCATGAGTATTTCGTCTATCAATACGATGAAAAAAGGGTCGAACAAAGTGGAAGATGAGATTGAAACGGTTTTAGAACTGATGACGCCGGGTCCGCGCGTGCAAATGATTTACCATAAAATGGGCGAGGAAGACGTACAACGTATTCTACAATTTCCGTATGCGATGGTCGCTTCTGATGCTGGCATTCCTGCATTCGGTCGAGGCGCGCCGCACCCCCGCGCGTATGGCACCAACGCTCGTGTGTTGGGACGTTACGTGCGCGAGTTGAAAACCATTACATTAGAAGATGCGATTCGTAAAATGACTTCGCTTCCTGCACGGCGCTTTAGTTTGAATGATAGAGGTTTACTCCTGCCCGGTATGGCTGCTGATATTGTGATATTCGACTCGGAAAAAATTATAGACAAAGCGACATTTGATAAATCGCACGCGTATGCGGAAGGCATGGATTATGTGCTGGTAAATGGAATTCCAGTGGTAGAAAAAGGGAAGCATAATGGAATGAAACCGGGGAAGCCGCTGAAGGGGAGTAGAAAGAAGAAAATGGAAAAAGGGATGTTGCCGAGACCTTGATAATAAAATGTGTGAACGTGTTTTTGTCTTTTGTAATTTGGTCACTTATTGCTCCTCTCTCGCAAAGTTGGGCAAAGTATTTACGGCGTCTCTCATTAAGCTATTGAAAGGCTCGTACCGCATCCGCATTATTTCGTTGATAAGGGAGGCGGAGGAAGTCAAATGTGCCGGGTTTCACTTGGATGTAGAAGCTGTACGTGCCGCGCGTGGGTTGCCAACTCATGCCCATTTCCCAGCAGTGTAGGTCGCGGGTGAACGAAATCGAAGGATAAGAAAAATCCTTTTGAGCAAAATCATATCCAAAGTTACCCACGCCGATGCGCCAGTTTTTGGATAATTGAATCGTGCCTTGTACATTTAAAGAATTGACCGACACCAGAAAGGTATCTCGATTCGTGCGAAAATCGGTATTCCAACCCAATACAAAGTTGTGATTCAAACCAAAATTTTCAAATAGACTCAAGAAATCTTCTTCCAGATTAACGCGCTGCTGCGGTTGCTGCCCTTGCGGTTGGTCGCGCAAATCTTCGACCACCTCCGGCTCTTCGCCTGTAAATAATTCGCGCAATTTTCCGACGGTAAGCCCCGTATTAAAACTCAAATTGGCATTATCAAATCGCAATAATTTACCCTGTTCGCGAAAAGCCAATTTATTGACCCGCGAAAAGCTCCCTTGTCCATTACTTTCCATGATGTAAGGGTCGAGTTGCATCAGTACACTTAAGGTTGTAATATCTTTAAATAGTCGCGCCGTACCGCTTACCGACACAATGCTCCATTTCATCGTGTCTGCTGCAATATTATAAGAACCATTTACATACAAATTATCAAATAACTTAATTTTTCGAGCGGTCGTATCTCGTTTGCCGAATATCTTGGCTTCAAAAATGTTATTAATCGAATAATTAAGCGCCAACTGTTGCGCACTTTGTGGCGGACCGCCGTAGATATTTTGTTCAAAAACCGAATATCGCAGCGAATCGTTTGCAAATCGTCCATTGCCTTGTATAAATTCAAAATAACGCAGCCTTGGGTTTAAATAATTAGGTGAATAGCTCAATGACGTACTCACCTTCGCTACGTGCCGCAAGCCGCGAATGAAGCCACGTTTGAATTGAAGCGTACCAAATATTTGGGTATTCAAACTTACACTTGCCGAAAAAGCCCGCCAGGAGCGGAATCCCGGCTGCCGAAAATCTTCAAATCTGCCGTTGGAAATAGTAGTACGTCTGAGTGTGAAGTCAGTAGAATCCGGATTTCGGATGGTGTCAATTCGTACCAATTGGGAATCAACAAACTCCCGACGAATGCTACTAAAATATGACACTTCCCGATAATCTACATTTGGATTTAAGTTGAAATATTTAAATAATTTAAAAGACGTACCGCTGGTCGCACTTTGTTGCACACCATATTCCGCATTGTCAAACATTTCTTGCGTGAGAAAAAGGGAATCCTTGGTTTGAAAGGTATTTCGTGCCTCAGCAGTGTAGCGTAAAGTCACGCTTTCATACCATCTTTCTTCGCCCTCCCGCTCCTTGCGTTTGAAAGGGTACAACGTCTGAGTTTGAAATTGCAAATTGGGAAAACTGAGGGTGATGCTGCTGTCGCGATTATTTTGGCTGTGACTGAGCGCGGCGCTAAAACTGATGGGTTTGTCCTGCCATACTTTATTGAAAGAGAAGTTAGAATTCAACTGTTGACTTTGTAAAACATTACCAGCATCATTGAAAACGCGGCTTCTAAAATTACCCGTTTGAATATTGATATTGCCACCAAAGGTATTGCTCGGATGCGCGGTGCGTTCCTGCGTGTGTTGCCAGGTAAAAGAAATCGGTTGGTCAAATCGAATGGAGCCGTCGCGCTGCTCGGTCGGTAAATTTTGAAAACTCAAATCAAATTGACCCGAGAATTTATATCTTTTTTTATAATCTGAACGGGCAGTGATACCCCATCTGCTTTTCAAATACACATCCGCCGTGAGCGTCAGGTTGAAATTATCACCCAATGGAAAATACCAGCCAATATCTCGAATCCCAAATCCCCAAGCTGGCGAATATTCATAATCTCTTGGAAATATTAAGCCCGTCTTCCGCCCTTTCGACAATGGAAAAAACGCAAACGGCAACCATAATGGCGTGGGCACGCCCATAATTTCTACATTGGAAGGGCCGACGACCGCGAGTTTGTCTGGAATAATTTTTTGTTTTCGACTGCGAATGCCGTAGTGCGGCTCCGGGTCGGTACAGCTTGTAAAAATAGCACTCTGATTGTAAATAATATTTTGTGCCCGACTGCTGGTATCGCCGGGCGTGGCAGGCGTTGTTTCAAAACGAGAACGCGCGCCGTGAATGATCACGCCACTTTCTTCCGTTGTTACATCATACACAATACCTTTGCGGCTCTTGAAGTTATAACGCATCGAATCGGCTGTGAAATCTTGTTCGCCATCGGCAAATTGTGGAATACCGGTCATTCTACCAGAACTATCAGGCACGCCGCTGGCGCTTACAATGTTGCTTTCCCAGTCAAAAATGATGTAATCAGCGTTCAATTTAATGGTGGTGTACGTCACTTCCGCTGCACCGTATAAATAGATTTTTTTATTTTTAATATCGTAAATAATAGAATCGCGCGCACCCGTATTGACAGGCGCATCTAAAGAATCGTTGGAATACGTAACTTTGTATAATAAAGAATCAGAAACTGCAAGCGTCGAATCAGGAGGGAACGGAATGGTGTCTCTTCCTTGCGCCGGTTCAGTCTGGGCTCGCAGGGAAAAAGAGGAAAGAAGACAACCTAAAATTATTACAAAGGGTAGTTTTGCTTTCAAGTGCTGAATTCTATTATTTTTGTGAATCGTTACACAGGCTTGCTTTAGCCTATCCATTAAATAGTCCAAGAATTGCCTTGGAACACGACTTAAACATAATATTAATATCAACCTGAAGGTTGATAAACGTGGACAGCCTAAAGGCTGTTTTACAACTAACACACTATCATGCTATTATTAACCACGTCATTCGCTGCCATACAAACGTTTCTTTGTGCACTTTTGCCATCCGCACCTGCGCAGTTTAACATTTCCTTAGAAACAAAATTGCCAGCTACCGAAATCAGTGTTGCCTACGCAGAAAACCACTCTAAGTCGTCGTTGTCGAATAGTGGGTTCACCCCATCACCTCATCACCCCATCACCTTTTCCCCTCGCAAAGGTATCAAACAAACCACAATCCCACCAAACAGTTATCGCATAAAAACGGTCGTCATAGATGCCGGACACGGTGGACACGACCCCGGCTGCCTCGGCGCTTCCACACAGGAAAAAAACATTGCACTGGCAATCGCAAAAAATGTGGCGATTTTCATGGCTACACAATTTCCTGATATTAAGGTGATTATGACGCGAGATGCCGATTTTTTTGTGCCCCTGCACGAGCGTGCTGCTATTGCAAATCGAAATAATGCAGACTTATTTATTTCTATTCACTGCAATTTTATGCCGGGCAGCAGCGCGACCAAAGGCTCGGAAACGTACGTCATGGGTTTACACACCGCCAATCAAAATCTCGAAGTGGCAAAGCGCGAAAACGCTGCTATTTTATTGGAAGAAGACTATCGCGCCAATTATGATTTCGACCCAAATTCGCCAGAATCACATATTCTACTCAGTATGTTTCAAAATGCACATTTGGACCAAAGTATTACATTGGCAGAAAAAGTGGAATCTAAGTTTAAAACCAGTAATCGCAAGAGCCGAGGCGTGCGCCAAGCGGGATTTTATGTGTTGAAAGCCACGACCATGCCCAGCATTTTGATAGAAACGGGTTTCTTGAGCAATCGAGATGAGGAAAATTATTTGAATACGATAGAAGGGCAGGAAACCGTTGCCAACTCGATTTTAACTGCTTTTGTAGAATATAAAAATAGTATAGAACTCGGTATCACGCCTCCGCCCGTCGAAACGCAAATGCCAGTAGCTGACAATACGTTCATCAATGTGCCACCGCCAACTCAAAAACCAACCAATCCCATTGCAGAAAAGCCAAAAGTAAAAGTGATTGAAAAGCCCGTAAATACTTCACCATCAAATACTTACAACGAACCGAAGGTAGTGCCAATCGGGAATGTCAGCACTTCAACAAATATTTCCGGCGTACAATTTTGTATACAACTCTCCGCTTCTTCCAAGCCCGTTGACCTCTCGCAAAGCAAGTGGAGCAGCCTCCCGTATGCCATTGAAGGTGTGCAGGAAGGCAATATGTACAAATATCAAGCGCGGGGCTTCACCGATTTTGAAACTGCCTTGCGCGCCAAAACCAATTTAAAAGAACAGGGTTTTCCGGATGCTTTTTTGGTGGCGTATAAAAGTGGCGTGCGTATTTCATTGGAAGATGCGAAACGGGAGTTGGGTATTCAGTATTGAGGGAAACGTAAATTGTGATTAGTGAAATGGGAAACGTAAGTGGTATGATACAACCCACAATTCACCTTTCCCGTTTGAGCCACTTTGAACATATTCGCGCGAAACTGTTTTTCTACACAAGGTGTTGTTTCAAAAGTTTACGTTGTAACATCAAAATTGACGATTTTCAATCAAACTGACTATGTCGAACGAAGTAAAAATAGGGCTTTTAGCTATTGTTGCCATTGGTTTGTCCTTCTGGGGCTTTAAATTTATTATGGGTAAAAATGCCCTGAGCGCTTCCAATCTTTATTATGTAGAATATGCGAATGTAGAGGGTTTGCAAAAAGCAACGCCTGTGCGCCTCAGCGGATTGCAGGTAGGAATTGTATCTGATTTGTATTTAAAACCGGAAGACCCGAATCGGCGGGTGACGGTCGTTTTGGATTTGAATAAAGATATGCAAATTCCAAAAAATACGAAAGCAGTTATTACTTCTACCAGTGTAATGGGCGGCAAAGCGATTAATCTGGAATACAGTTACCCTTGCTCTGGTACAGATTGTGCAAAAAGCGGCGCTTATTTACAGGGCGAAACCCGCGGATTATTGGCTTCTATGCTAAGTGAAGAACAAGCTAAAAATTATGTAGATATTTTTAAAAGCGGAATGAATGAAATTATAGACACGATAAATAATGAATTTTTGGATGAAAATAGTAATTCTCCGATTGCGTTAAGCTTACGGGACCTGCGTTACACGATGGGTAATCTACGCACCACTTCTTCTCAATTAGATGTTGTCATCCAACGTTCTTCCCGTGACATTGAAGGTACATTGAAAAATCTAAATAGTGTAACCGGCACATTACAGGCAAACAATGATAAAATTAAAAATATCATATACAGTGCTGACAACTTTGCATCTGACCTTGCAGAAGCTGATTTGCAGAATACAATTAATAAAGTAAAAGTAACCATAGATAGCTTGCAATTAACCCTCGGCTCTGCTAATGGCGCTATCAAAGGCGTGAGTAGCGCGATTAGCCGCATCAATAGTGGAGAAGGAACGTTGGGCAAATTGATACAAGATGATTCTATTTATGTGCAACTTCGCGCGCTGACTAGTAACTTAGACACGTTGACCACCGATATAAAGCAACGTCCGTATCGCTACATTCCATTAAAAAGCCGGACGAAGGTAAAGAGATTTGACCGCTTAGATGCAAAGGATGCAGCAGTTGATAATGAGGAATTAAAAATGAAGAATTAATTTTTGCTCTACCGTACTAAATGAGTAAGTAAGTGCTGAAGCACTTTTATTTTTAACCGCCGAGGCGCAGAGAATGCAGAGACGCTGCAAACTTCATAATAGAAATTATAATTTAATATTGCTCCCTTATTTAAGTGGTTCGCCCTAAATAATCGTCACATTTAAATATCCAATCTATTTGATTGTCAACTTGTTATGCGGTGGTAAATGGTACATCATAAGTGGTCAATCCCTTAGGCGCTTTCTAAATAACTTTTTGCTCGGCTCCATTGATGAGGAGTGCTTGATTGTCGTTAAGCGGCATCGTGCTACAACCTTCCTGTTGAAATCGTTGATTAGTTTCAGGTACACTTTCTATAAAGTCCTTATTATCCATGTGTGGCACGACCATGACGTTGGTCAAATGAAGCCCTTCCCAGATAAGTTCCGGTGCGGCTTGTTGGGAGTCCATTGTTCCTATGTGCGCTAAGTTATACTAAAATAAAATTAAAACGACGTATTCAAATCTTTTTAAGATCATGTAAATCAATTGATTACCAACTGCCAACTGCGTACAGGCGACTGCATACTGGTATTAGGACCAGCTACCATTGCTCCGGCGCTCCAACCAGCGTACACTTTTCCTTGTTGTACCAAATTTATAATAATATCGTCTGCTCCCGTCTCTTTTAATATCCAACGTAAGTAGTACGTATTGCCACCGCCCAACCAGATCACATCTTTACTTGCCAGTTTTTCACGCAGCGCTTCCCGTTTATTCCGCCAATTTCTTAAATCCACTATCTCTATTTGATAGCCGTTCTTACGCAGCGGTTCGCGTAATTCTTCCAGCCAGTTTTCCGAACCCGACTCTACATCCGCCGCATTTTCTATTAAAGCGAATGTTATATATTCTGGTTTTTTACCAACTAATTGTGTAAGCGCCTCAAGTTGCGTAGCAGAAATCTGAAAAGAATAGAGGAATAGCTTCATATTTTATTTACATTTTAATTTAAAAATTAATTCTCCTCCAAAAATTTTATTGAAGATGAAATGCTACTACACGCTCGCTCTTGGGGAAATATTCCGAAGTCTATGATAACAAAGGTAAGATACTATCAAAATACCAAGTATAAGGAGTGGAAAAAAAGTGATTCCATTTAGCCCATCCACCACCCAATGGCTGATAAATGCAGCAATAAAATCAAAAGCAAGACCCGCATAAGCCCATTCTTTGATCCGGCTTGGTACTTTTGGAATGATTAGTGCGACTGCGCCCAATACTTTAAAAACCGTCAGCATGGTACCAAAATATTCGGGATAGCCCAGATGCCGGATGCCTTCTTTAGCCAATTCCGTCTGAGATGTCAGCGCAGGCATCACCCCTTCCAACAAGAATATAAGCGTAGTAGTAACCCAGTAAATAATTTTAATAGCTCGTGATTTTATTTTGTAATGATTTAAAAGTTATTATTTTTATTTATAATAAAGAACTACAATGCCACAATAAAATACTTGGATAGGACACTGATTTTTAGGATGAGTAAGATAAATTATGATTAGTTTCACAAATTTAAAAATCGGAGTTGTTTAAAATTAATGATTTCAATTAATAGGAAACGGATAGAAGGAGCTATCCTTCAATTTTAAACATGTTCATCCTAAAAACAACATAATCATCCTAAAAATCAGTGTCCAAATGCTTCCCTTTTTAGCCTTGTGGCATAGCACTTTCATCCATGTATAAAATTTCCCACTGGTGTCCGTCCAAATCGGCAAAGCTATGCTGATACATCCAGCCGTGGTCTTGTGGTTCGGCATAAATGGAGCCACCGGCTTTGACGGCGTTGCTCACCATTTCGTCCACTTTTGCTTTACTTTCTGCGTCTAAAGCGATTAACACTTCAGTGCTTTTTGTTGCGTCTACAATTTCTTTTTTAGTGAAATCTCTGAATCGTTCTTCCACCAGCCATAATAATTTTTAATTTTTAATTTACTTTCTGCCAATTCCTTTATTTTTTGTAATGCTTTTTCCCACGATGCGGACATGGATTCAAACATTTCTTCACTCATACCTGATTCAATAGCAAGATGCGTAACCCCCTCGTTATCTGTTAATTGATACGTTTCTTTCCCTCCTTGTACACTTTTAACAGCTTCACTTTCATAATCTTCTACCCCATCCGCCACAAAACCTAACACTTCCATTGAAAGCAGTTCATTCGGTTTATTGACAAGTACTCTGTTTATCATACCACTGTTGGTCTGGTCTTTAAATACTGCCTTGCTACCTACTTTCCAATCCGTTTCCGCATACGTACCTTCCATAAATTCCGCATACCAAATGCGGTTCAACTCATCCTTCATTAATACTTCCCAAACTTTTTCTTTTGGCGCATTGATGTCAATTGCTTTTTTAATCGTTTTCATAATCAAGATTTTTTGTTTTCTTTGTAATGAATTTAATTCAAATTGTTTTACAAAAATACAGGCAATAATCGAACGATGTAGGGTGCAAATCCGCCAATATGAGGGGTTGTTTCCGCCATTGTTTTTCTTAAATTTACAGCATGAAGCATATCTCAATATTGGTACCAAAACGCGCTATTTTAGGTAGTCTGGAAGGCTCGCGCCAACTGTTTACACAAGTGAATGCGTTTTTTAAAGATAAGGGCGAAGCGCCTTTATTTCAAGTGCAATTGGTCGGACTTTTGAAGGAAACGCCCTCCACCGGTGGCTTATTTACCATTCATGCGGACGCAGTTTTGGAAGAAGTAGAAAAGACGGACCTTATTGTCATCCCTGCCCTTGACGGAAATTTGACGGATGCCATAGAAATGAATCGGGATTTTATTCCTTGGATTATAAAGCAATATGAGAATGGAGCGGAAATTGCTAGCCTCTGTATGGGCGCGTTTTTGCTGGCATCTACCGGCTTGCTGAAAGGTAAAAAGTGCGCCACGCATTGGATGGCAGCCAATGAATTCAGACATTTATTTCCAGATGTAGAGCTGGTAGCAGAGAAAATCATCACGGATGAACAAGGAATTTATTCCAGCGGCGGCGCGTTTTCGTATTTGAATTTGATTTTATATTTGATAGAAAAATATGCCGGGCGCGAAATGTCAGTACTAGCTGCCAAAGTATTTGCGATTGAAATAGAACGGGATAGTCAATCGTCCTTCACCATTTTTCAAGGTCAAAAAGAACATGAAGACGAGCCCATCAAAAAAGCACAGGCTTTTATCGAGGATAATTTTGAAGATAAAATATCGGTAGACCAATTGTCGGATATGTTTGCCATTAGCCGCAGAAGTTTTGAACGCCGGTTTAAAAAAGCGACCAGCAATACCGTTGCAGAGTACATCCAGCGGGTGAAAATGGAAGCTGCAAAATTGAGTCTGGAATCTTCTCGAGAGAATGTGAATGAAGTGATGTACAAAGTAGGTTACACTGATAATAAAGCATTTCGAACGACTTTCAAAAAAATCACCGGCTTGTCGCCCTTGCAATATCGGAACAAATATAATCGGGAAGTTTTGTACGGGTCGTAATAATGAACTAAATCTGATATGCAAACTAAACATTCTTAAAAACCACTTATAATGCGACTGATATAAAAGAAGAAACCTCATAAGTAGTTGACTTATAAGGTTTTAGTTTTTACAGAAAGTGATTTGGCTGGGATTCGAACCCAGGACCCATACATTAAAAGTGTATTGCTCTACCAACTGAGCTACCAAATCAAATTAAATTAGAAATTTGAGATATGAAATTTGAAATCTTATTGGATGTCGCCCATTTTCAAATTTCTTATTTTACATTTCAAATCTCACATTGGAGTTGCTTTTTCAAAAAGCGTTGCAAAAATACGTTTATTTCTGAAACTGCCAAACTGTGGTGCATTTTTTTACAGAATTTCCTTTGCAATCACGAATCTAAACGCAGCAGGTGTTGAAACAGTTTCCCAAAAATACAGATACCTCCAATTTTTGTGTCAAAAGTTTTGTCTAATAAAAAATAGAATATAAGTTAATCGCATAAAAAGCTGCAGCGCCGCGTAATATTGGTAGAAATGAAAATATCAAAAGGGTAATAGGTACAGCGTACCGAAATCCTTCCGCAATATTACGGGAAGGGCGCGGTATTTGGATGCATTGCACCAAAAGCATCCATAAAACATCTGCTCTATTTCCAACGTTTTCTAACTAAAATCAAAAATAAGATTGATGATGCAATATCTGAAAAAGTATGCGTGGCTCATAGCCATTACTTTCTATTCAACACTTGCTACGGCTCAAGCCGACCGCTGGCAACAGCGTGTGGATTACAAAATGGAGATTGATTTTGATGTAAAAAAGCACCAATACGCTGGCAAACAAAATTTGGTGTACACCAACAACTCGCCAGATACGTTACAGAAAGTTTTTTATCATTTGTATCTCAATGCTTTTCAAGCTGGTAGCGTGATGGACGTGCGTTCGCGCAGCCTGACCGACCCCGATAGACGCGTGGCAAGCCGACTTGCTTCCTTAAAATCCGGCGAAGAAGGCTACGAAAAAATTAAGTCGCTAAAGCAGAACGGAAAAGCATTAAAATACGGAGTAGAAGGCACGATTCTGGAAGTGACGCTCAACGAGCCAATTCTACCCAATGCTAAAACGACCTTTGACATGGAATGGGACGCTCAAATTCCCATTCAAATTCGTCGTAATGGGCGCGACAATGCAGAAGGCATCGCTTATTCGATGGCGCAATGGTATCCGAAATTATCTGAATATGACTATCAAGGCTGGCACGCCAATCCTTATGTAGCACGCGAGTTCTACGGCGTTTGGGGAGATTTTGATGTAAAAATCACAATGGATAAGCGCTATGTAATCGGCGGCACGGGCTATTTACAAAATCCAGATGAAATCGGACACGGTTATACCGATAAAAAAGTGTTGACTAAAGGCGACAAGCTCACTTGGCATTTTGTAGCACCGAACGTACACGATTTTATGTGGGCAGCGGACCCAGATTACACTCATGATATGCTGAAACGTCCAGACGGTTTAACATTACATTTTTATTATCAAAAAGGCGAAAAAACGACCGACAAGTGGGCAATGCTACCTAAAATCATGGATAAAGCCTTTGATTTTATTAATAAAACCTACGGACCCTATCCTTACCAACAATATTCTTTTATACAAGGCGGCGATGGCGGCATGGAATACCCAATGGGCACGCTCATCACGGGCGAGCGCTCGCTGCATAGCCTGGTCGGTGTTTCGATTCACGAGTTGATGCACACGTGGTATCAGATGCTGTTGGGCACGAATGAGAGCTTGTATGCTTGGATGGACGAGGGTTTTACGTCTTACGCGACAAACGTAGTGACCAATCAACTGGCGAAAGATGGTGTGATACCGGGCTTGCCGCCAGAAGCAAATCCGCAGGAGGATAGCTATGCAGGCTACATCAATTTGGCGGAGAGCGGACGGGAAGAGCCGCTCAGTACGCACGCTGACCATTTTCAGACAAATTTCGCTTATGGCATCGGCTCGTATAGCAAAGGCGCGGTTTTTCTGCACCAGTTAGAATATATTATTGGAAAAGATGCGTTTGACAAAGGCTTGTTGCGCTATTTTGAAACTTGGAAATTCAAACATCCAAATGTGAATGATGTGATTCGTGTATTTGAAAAGCAGTCAGGTTTGGAGTTAGATTGGTATAAAGAATACTTTATAAACTCCACAAAATCTATTGATTACACAGTGAATACGATTGAAGCGGCAGATGCGAATGCGACCAAAATCACACTTGGAAATAAGGGTAAAATGATTATGCCGTTAGATGTGGTCGTGACGTATAAAGATGGCTCCAAGGAAGTATTCAACATCGCGCTGGACTTGATGCGGGGCAACAAACCGCAGGAAGATAAAAGTGCGAAATACACAATTCTAAAAGACTGGCAATGGACGAATCCGACGTATGATTTCACCGTGAATCGCCCTCGTGCCGATATTACAAATGTAGAAATAGACCCGACGAGGCGTTTGGCGGATACGGATTCTGAAAACAATACGGTTATAAAACCTTGATAATACCAGTGTGCAGTTGGCTGTACGCAGTAAGCAATTGCTAATCAACTAATTGATAGGCTTTTAAATTCTACAATACGTCATTTTGACTTTATTTTCGTATAATATAAAAAACAGGTCAGCCGAATTGAATTCGGCTGACCTGTTTAAGTAACTGCTTACTGCCTACTAAAAACTGCCTACTCCTTTAAGCCATCACATCCGCATATAGCTCCGCGCGTTGCTGCTTGATTTTTTCCGAAGTCAAATAATCTTCAAAACTCATCAACTGGTCAATGATACCATTTGGCGTAATTTCGATGATGCGCGTAGCAACGGTTTGCAATAACTGATGGTCATGTGAACTAAAAATCAGATTGCCTTTAAATTCATTCAAACCATTATTTAAAGCAGTGATAGATTCCAAATCCAAGTGATTCGTCGGTTCGTCCATCAGTAAGAAATTCGGATTTTTCAACATCATTTTGGCAAACATGCACCGCACTTTCTCGCCTCCTGACAGCACACTCGATTTCTTGTACACTTCTTCGCCAGAAAACAACATTCTACCCAAAAAACCACGTATAAATTGTTCGTCCTTGTCTTTTGAATATTCGCGCAGCCAGTTAATTAAATCAATATCATTTTCATTGGAAAAAAACTCGCTGTTGTCATTCGGCAGGTACTCAAATGACATGGTTTGACCGTATTCGTAAGCCCCTTTGTCTGCTTGTTCTTTGCCGGCAAGCACATCATAAAACGCCGAAATTGCTGCGCTGTCCCGACTTATCAGGGCAATTTTATCGTTTTTATTCATGGTGAAACTCACCTTGTTGAATAGCCAATCGCCACTGATGTCTCGTTTGCCGAGTTTTTCTACTTTTAAAATCTGGTCGCCCGGCTCGCGTTCTGGTTTGAAATGGATGAACGGATATTTCCGGCTGGACGGACGCATTTCATCTAAATTCAACTTTTCCAATGCTTTTTTACGCGAAGTCGCTTGACGAGATTTGGACGCATTGGCACTAAATCGTTGTATAAATTCTATCATCTCTGCCCGCTTCTGCTCTACTTTCTTATTCTTATCCGCCATCTGTCGCATCATCAACTGGCTGGATTCATACCAGAATGTATAATTTCCAGTATAAAGTCTAACTCGCTGAAAATCAATATCTACCACGTGCGTACAAACCATATCAAGAAAGTAGCGGTCGTGCGACACAACAATCACCGTATTTTTAAAATCCGCCAAAAAGTCTGCCAACCAAGTCACGGTCTCCGCGTCCAAATCGTTGGTAGGTTCGTCCAACAGTAGAATATCAGGATTGCCAAACAGCGCTTGCGCCAGCAATACTTTCACTTTTTCCGGACTGTTCAATTCTTTCATTTGGCGATAATGCAAATCCTCTTTGATACCGAGGTTACTCAAGAGTTCAGCTGCGTCGCTTTCCGCCGTCCAGCCACCCATTTCGCCGTATTTATTTTCCAAATCTGCCGCGCGCAAGCCGTCTGCCTCCGTCGCGTCTGGATTCATATAAATGGCATTTTTTTCTATCATGATGTCGTACATCGGGCGGTGTCCCATCATCGCGGTGTCCAGCACAGTATTTTCATCAAATTCAAAGTGGTTTTGTTTTAAAACCGCCATCCGATTGCCCGGTTCCATTTCAATGCTGCCGCGTGTCGCATCAATTTGTCCAGACAACACTTTCAAAAAAGTAGATTTTCCGGCACCATTCGCCCCGATTACGCCGTAACAATTGCCCGGTGTAAATTTCAGGTTCACTTCATCAAAAAGCGTCCGTTTGCCGTATTGAAATGCAAGATTATTAACGTATAGCATTTTATAGTATTTGTAATTGGTGATTCGTGAAAAGTGACCGGTGATTCGTAGGCTTCCCAAATCACGTCTCCCAAATCGCAATTCACATTTTAAAAAGAAGATGTAAAAATACGATAATTTGGTAGAAACAAAAGCGTTATTTGTCTAATTCTATAACAGCGAACACCCTAAACGGTGGAATGTTGATACCTTTAGAAGCTATTAAACTTGTTTGTAAATAGCTGTTGAGATATTAATTGCCCCGTGCTTTAGCGCGGGGATAAGAAAGATAAAAGATTAGGGCTTTAGCCAAATGGAATTATTTGGCTAAAGCCAATTAATCTTGCTATTACATAACCCCGCGCTGATTGAGATAAATTAAATAAATGCCAAACGGTTTCGGATACAGAAGGGATTCTATGTTTATAGCAGCAAACCCGCATTAGTGGTGCGACCCCGATGGGGTCGAATGTCAGCGGAACGGATGATTCTATAAACATTTGAATCCTTCGGATTCTGCGCTTATTTTGTTTATCTCAATAAGCGCAGGGCAATTTTTTATTTCCAAGTAAATCTGTTATAAACTAAAATTAAATTTTTATAAGATGATGAAAAAGTTGTGTTTTTTAGGGTTTGTTCTACTCTCCTTTAGCATTCAAGCCCAACAAGTACCCGAACTAAATTTGACAAAGGCAGAAGTAGAAGCCCACCTGCGCTTTTTGGCATCGGATGAACTGGAAGGCCGCCGCACGGGTTCGCGTGGCAACAACATCGCCGCTCGGTACATCGCCACTCAAATGGAAGCGTATGGTTTGAAAACAGCACCCGGTGCGCAAGGTTATTACCAACCGGTTCCGTTTGAATCCGTCGTGCCGCCCCAAGCAGGCACCTTTCAATTGGATAAGACGAGCTATGAGTCTGGCAAGGATTTTTTGTGGTTGAATGGGGACACGAAAAATGTACAGACGACGGCGGTTTTTGCACAATATGGCTGGGTGGACACTGCGTCCAAGCGCGATGATTTTAAAAATCTGGATGTAAAAGGTAAGGTCGTATTTGTATTGCCGGGCATGAGCGAGGCAGATGCTGCTAATCCGATGGCTATTTTCGAGGCTTCCGCCAAAAAGCGCCAATGGGCAGCAGAGAAAGGAGCGGTCGCTTTGGTAGAATTGTATCGGCTACAGTTTCCTTGGAATTTTTTCACCAACTATTTTGGCAAAGAAAGTTTGCGATTAGCGGATAATGCAGATACCACCGCTATGCCTTCCATCGCTTACGGCTGGTTCAAAGAGCCTACGCCCAATCCCCTGGTAGAATTAACAAGTGGTAAAGTGAAGTCTATAAAAATGGCATTCTCTGCAACGGGCGGCGTTACACAAAAAGTGCAATCGCAAAACGTCATCGGCATTGTAGAAGGTATCGACCCGCAATTGAAAAACGAGTATATTCTCATCACGGCGCACTACGACCACGTGGGCGTGGGCAAGCAAGGCGGCGGCTCGTACACGCAGCAAGACAGTATTTTCAATGGCTCGCGTGATAATGCGTTCGGTACAACGGCGCTGTTGGCAACGGCAAAGGCACTTTCGCAACAACCACCTAAACGTTCGGTGATTTTTTTGGCGGTGACGGGCGAAGAGATTGGCTTGTTGGGTAGCGGCTATTATGCCGAACATCCCCTCATTCCACTCAAAGATGTGGTTTTTAATTTCAATACGGATGGAGCCGGTTATAACAGTACGAGTTTGGTCACGATTATCGGCTTGGGTCGCACGGGTACGGACGAGGACATTCGCGCGGGCGCTAAACCTTTTGGCTTGGCAGTGAACGATGATCCTGCGCCGGAACAAGGTTTGTTCGACCGTTCAGATAATGTTTCGTTTGCTAAAAAAGGCATTCCAGCAGTGAATTATAGCCCAGGATTAACTGCTTTTGACGCAGCAATTATGAAATTTTATCATCAAGTGACAGATAATCCCAATACGATTGATTACGATTACTTGCAAAAATATTGTCAAGCGTTCGCGCATACGGCTCGCATCTTAGGCGACCGTGCGCAGCGTCCTGTGTGGAAGGTGGGCGATAAATATGAGAAAGCAGGACAGGCATTGTATAATATCAAACCGTAAATTATAATAGATTTGGCATCTCCGCCTTTGAGATGCCAAATCTATTTCTCCTAAATTTTCATTGTTAATTAAACTCCTATCCGAATTTCCAGTCTAATCAACAAATTTACTTAAAAACAAAGTTTAATATGAAAAACTTATTACTAACGTGCATTAGTATGTTATTGCTATGCTCTTTGCAAGCGCAATTCACCCTTTCTTACAAAGGCGGCGCGACCGATGCGCAAGGCAATTTCATGGGCGGAACGGAAATGCGAGTGCTGGCTCAGCACAAAGGCAAACTATTTGGTGGAGTCGAAAGCTGGCAGGATTTTATTCCGACAGGCAGCCAAGACCCATATATCGGCGCACAAATCGTGCGATTGGATGCACCAAATGGCAATTGGCAATTGGACAAACATTTCAATCAACTTAGAAACAATCCGCAACCCGGTCAACGAACGCTTTTTAGAAATGAAGGCGTGACGACGATGGAAAGTATCATTTTCAAAACGGACAGTCTTGGAAATATCCTTCCAAAACCAGATACCATTTTGATAGCTGCTTGCCGCGATTTTAATGGATTGGCTTCGGTTTACACTCGAAATGATGCAACGGGCGAATGGACGGAGACCGTGATTGCGCCTTCACTCAGTAGCCTGAAAGCGACGATTCGCAGCTTGATTGCTTACCGCGATAAAGTGACCAAAGTGGATATGGTTTTCGCAGGATGCTTGCCGCAAGGCATGGTGGCAGGCGTGTATGCGCCACATTTGCCCGGCAAAATCAGTTGGCGCACGCCCGAAATCACCGCCAGTGATATGAATGTTGGTGTAGCAGGTAGCGGCAGTTTTCAAGGCAGACCGATGGCTTTTGCCGAATGTAATGGGCAGTTGCACGTAGCCGCGGCGCCGATCGTGTTGCGCCGACAAGATGGTGCGAATCCGAAATGGATAGAAGTATTTCGCTATCCATTGATGGCGACGCCCGGCGGTAGCAGTGGTTTACGCGGATTAACGGCGGTGCCAAATCTCGCTGGAAATGGACAATCGTTATTGGCAGCGTTGGAAGGCAATCAAGGTGCGATGGTGCGCCTCGACCCGAAAGCGACTTTACCATACAGTTACACGATTGAGTTGGATATCATGAAAAATCTGACCGAAGCGTGGCGCATGATTCCACCGAGTATCACAGCGAGTTATGTAGTGGTTGCCAATAGCGAAATGACTTGGGTGAAAGACCCGCTTACAAATGATTCAACTTTATTTGTTACGATTCAACACCATCCAGCCAAAGCACGAGACGATGCGTTTTATTACATCCGACGTGTAAAAAATGGCGTTGTTACTTATGATTTGAAACGAATAGATAATACCCAAGTGATACCGCCCATCGTGCTCAACTCCACGCGCGCCTGCGCCGTGTCGCCATTTGCAAGTGATAATGGACAATATTTTTACATCGGTGGTTATGATGCAGATAATAATCCAAGTCATAATACGGCTTACGCACTTCGCAGCGACATTTCTACCGCTTTTGGCTATCAACAAACTAATGAAACGGAAGTATATCGAATTCTACCCAGCACGACCGATGCTAAAATAAATACATACACCACTGGTAATGAAGCACATACTGCTTTTTATACCAAAAATATCGCACGTCGTAATGAGCTGTTCGTTTTCCTGCCGGGTTCGGGCGGTATTCCGTTGGGGTATGATAGTATTTGCATCGCGGCGGCGAATCTCGGCTATCATTCTATTGGCTTGATGTATCCAAATGAACCAGCGGTGGGCGTTTTGTGTCAAAATAAAGCAGATTCTTTATGTTTTGAAAAAGTACGCCGAGAAATTATAGACGGTACGGATAGAAGTAATTTGCTGGATGTCAATCGGGATAATTCTATTGAAAATCGTTTAATAAAATTATTACAATATTTACAAAATCAGCATCCAGAGCAAAATTGGAGCCAATATTTAAATGGAAATGCAATTCGTTGGGATAAAATCGCGATTTCTGGGCACTCACAAGGCGGTGGTCATGCGGGCATTATCGCACAAAATCAGAAGGTGGCGCGCGTCGTCTTTTTTGCAGCACCCAAGGATTACAACTCGGTTTACAATCGCATCGCGGCTTGGGTCTATAAACCCAATGTGACCCGAGCAATTTATTTTTTTGGTATTTCGCACAGCGAAGACAATACCGGCTGCACGGCTGCCCAGCAATTTCAGGCATTTAGATTATTGGGAATGGGCGAACCATTTTATGTTGACAATAAAAATCCGCCTTATGAAAATGCACACGCGCTCACCAGCCGCGCCCCTTGCAATAATCCGCACGGCTGTGTAGCGGTGGACAATGCGCAACCCTCGTCTAATTATTTTCTCAATGCTTGGAAATATATGTTGACTGCGGTTTCTAATACAACTGCTATAAATGACGCTTCTTTGCAGGAAAAGGAAATCCAAATTTATCCGAATCCTACGCAGGACGTGGTTAACATTCAGTTTCCTATTAACCAATCGAATGAAAATTATATTCGCTTATTTAACTCCAATGGACAGCAGTTACAATCTTATCAGACTTATGATACTAACTATCAAATAAATATGAACGAGCTTCCAGCCGGATTATACTTATTACAAATTCAGCACGGAAAAACAGTAACAAGCCGCAAGATTTTAAAGCAATAAATAAGTCGGCAGTGAAACGTTAGCGGTTTGCAGGTTTTAAAATCTGCAAACTGCCAATTTATTTACAAACCACTCACGCCCAGTTCTTTGCGCAAAGCCGTGTCATTCAAACCATTTTCTTGCCAGTAAGGGGTGAGAACCGTTTTAGTGCGTTTGGCAACGGTCTCGCGCACTTTTTTGTCAAACGATGGATACGCTTCTTTCCAGCCGACAATTACAAAAGGCGTTTTATTTTCAAATACAATTTCGAGCGTCCGATTGCCGGTTGCGAAAGCGACCCGGTAGGATTGTAAATTTTCACCTGTAAAATCCTTGCCGTTATAGTTTTGTAAAGTTGCTTCTGCCTCTTCTACTTGAAATTCTTTGTGTAATAATCTTGCAATACTCAAACTTGGCAATATCTTAATTTTTCCAGTCGGCAAACCCTGCGGATTCATCCGAATGCGATTGAATAATTCATCTTCCAAAATGGCGTACGACACCTTGAAATTTTGATCGGCTTCCGCTTCAAAATACGAGCGAATTTCGGTTTCGTATTGATTATTTTTCCAATTTAATTGCATGAAAGCCTGTCCGCACCAATCTTGCGTAGAATTCGTTTCTTTCAACGTTTGCGGATATTTTTGGACATCTACTGGCGTGAACACCGATGTCATAATCGAATAATCGTAAATACCAGTAGTGAAACGCTTTATCAAATTGGTTTTCAATACATTGATAGAGTTTTTATTTTCATACTTATCATTTTTCACCTGCTTATCCGTCAGAAAATCTTCCGTTACAAATACGATAATCGCCTCGCCCGGGTGCACGTCCCGATAACGGTTTTGTTGCAATTCATACCTTGTGATTTCCGCCTTTCCCTGATACCAATAGCTATCCAATTTTGGACTTGCCACGTTGGATTGGGTAGCAGTGAATTGAGCCGCTTTTTCCTGTTTTTGCTCGGTTTCTATTTTGTTGCAAGCCACAGAAAAGAAGACGAGTAAGAGAATTAAATTTTTCATATTCCAAATTTTTGAATGTAAATACAGTATTGACTTCTCATTAGAATAAGAAAATAGGGAAATTGGTTCTAAACGCCGCCGAAAAACGAGTTGGAATGTCCGTTATGCGAAAAAAGGGAGACAACGTTTACACATGGTCTCCCAAAAATGGGTACTATTATATTCATCACAAAATCAATCCAACCGCAAATAAGGTTTTGTTTTTTCTATCCAATCCGCAGGTAATGATTTCAATTGTCGTAAGTCGTCTACCGATGTAAAAGCACCGTGTTGTTCCCGATAACTTACTATCGCCGCCGCTTTACGGGCATCAATGTAAGGATGAGCGTCCAACTCTTGCACCGTTGCAGTATTAAGCGCAATCGTTCTAAAAACGGAGGACGTTTGCAACTGTGTTTTAATAGATTGAAAAGTGCTATCTGGCAATCCAAATGTCTCTTTCACTTGCTCTACACTGCTAAAACCGCCCAGTTTTTCTCTGAAATTGGTAATGCGCTTGGCATACGTAGCACCAATACCGCGCAGCGTCTGCCAGTCCACTGCGTCGGCTTGATTGATGTCTATCATAGTGTGTTTGAACTCCGTGACTTTGGAGTCGGGTGATTTGAATTCCGTCTTGGTAATAGTAGTAGTTGGTTTTTGTTCGATTGGTACAGGGACTGTTTCAATTTGGATGTACTCCGCCAGTCGCTCGTAGTCTTTTTCATTCAAGCCATAAATTTTCTTCAAATCTTCTTTCTTGCGGAACGTGCCGCCTTTTTCGCGGTACTTTACAATCATGGCAGCCGTGTTTTTTGGCAAGCCTAATCTGATAAAATCTTCCTTAGAAATATTGTTTGGGTTAAAAGGAAAGAGAAGGGCGGGTTTTCGCTCGCTCGGATGCTTGCTGGCATAATCGAATTTTGGAGCGCTATTGAGTTGGATGTACGGCTTCAGTCGTTCATAGTCTGCTTCTCGCATACCATACATCCGCAGCAAGTCTTCTTCGCGGCGGAATTGCCCGCCTTTACTTCGGTAGTTGACAATGGTTTGCGCCAGTTTGGGCGACAAGCCAAGTGCTACCAAATCCTCCTTCGTAACAGTGTTCGGGTTAAATGCGAATAAAGTAATCGCCGTATTCGTGGAATGTGTGTTTGTGTATTCGGAGTTCTTTTCGACAGTGGTAAGATTCGCAAGCTGTGCTTTAAAATCGGGTGATTCCTTTTGTTTGATTGTTATTTTAAAAAACTGAGGTAGTATGAAACACGCTGCACAAATCAGGCAAAGGATTATTGCGCCGTTGCGCTCGGTGCGGGTGTAGTAGAAATAGTTATAAAAATTCGTTTTCATTGTTGCTATCTTCGTTTAGTTGCTTTTATATTAGGACGCGAAACTTCGGGCTGCGTAACACTATTTTGTTATGAAGTACATCATCAGCGGATTCTGTTATGTGAAATGTGATTCTGCGTACACGAAAATAAAACCGGAAGCATTCCCAAACGTTTTTTATGTAAATTTGCAACATGAATTTTTCCTCCAAATTGATAGAAGAAGCCGTGAATGCCTTTGCCTCACTGCCGGGCATCGGAAAGAAAACCGCGCTGCGATTGGTGCTGCATTTAGTAAATCAACCCACGGAAATATCCGAGCAGTTTGGCGAGGCACTGGTCACGATGCGGCGCAATATTCAGTTTTGTAAAATTTGCCATAATTTGTCGGACGACCCACTGTGCACCATTTGCGCAGATATGCGGCGCGACCGCTCGCTCGTGTGCGTAGTGGAAGGTATTCGAGATGTAATGGCGATAGAAGAAACAAGTCAATATCGAGGATTATATCATGTTTTGGGCGGCGTTATTTCTCCAATAGAAGGGATTGGACCAGGCGATTTGAATATTGATTCCCTGCTGGGGCGCGCGCAGAGCGGCGATGTGCGGGAAATTATTATGGCAATAAATCCGACGATTGAAGGCGATACCACGATTTTTTATCTTTCTAAAAAGTTGAAAGAATTTGGTATCAAAATTAGTACCATCGCACGCGGCGTGGCGTTTGGCGGCGAACTGGAATATGCGGATGAACTGACACTGGGTCGTTCTATTGTGGCGAGAATACCGTATCGAACAGAAGGGTAATCTGAAACTTATAAGGTTTTAAAAACCTTATAAGTTTGTATTACACAACTCACTGTTCCAGAACCGATTCGCTATATAAATTCTTGGTTTTCAATAAGCTATGTTTGTTGCCGCTCTCTACAATTTCCCCATTTTCGATAATGTAAATACGGTCGGCGATGGAGGCAGCTCTCATACGATGGGTGACCATGATGATGCCCATCTCTTTTTTGAGGCGGGTAAACAATTGAAGAAAATCTTGCTCCGTGTGCCGGTCCATCGCAGCGGTGGCTTCATCCAACAGCAATAATTGAGGCTTATAATACAGTGCCCGCGCCAGTCCTACGATTTGCTGCTGTCCGCCGGAGATATTTACACCGGTTTCACCCAAGACGGTTTGAGAACCATACGGGAATTTTGCAAAATATTTGTCAAAACCATATTCTTTATAAAATACTTCTAACCGTTCCAACTCCTCATCCGTAGGGGGAGCCAACAAGATATTTTCAGCTAAGTTACCATTGAATAATTTAATTTGTTGAGGTACAACCCCCAATAATTTGCGCCAATCCGTCAGAGCAGTTTCTGCTGCGTTCATTTCGTTTATATAAATATCGCCACTTTCGTATGTATAAAATCGTTGTAAAATTTGTAATAACGTACTTTTTCCGCAGCCGCTTTCGCCCAACAGCGAGATAATTTCTCCTCGTTTTACTTCGAAAGATATATCTTTCAATAAAATGGGACGACCTGTAAATCTAAAATTTAAATTTCTGATTTCCAACGATTTAAAATCACTCAACGCTTGCTTAAACGATTCATTTTCCGGTTTGTACTCTGCTTCCAGCGTTGTAAATTCTTGCATTCGATCCAACGCTACCCTTGCCTCTTGCAGGTCAATATTTATAATAGCAATATTGGCAGCAGAAGACATAATCATGCCGATGAGTTGAATAATAGCCATCACCGTACCTGCCGTGATGTCGCCTTGCAACACCAACAAGGAACTGCAAAGAATCGTACCAACAATAAAAACCGTACTCGCCGCTTGGGAAGTAATGCCAAAATTCAGTCCTACTAAGCCCAATTGGTATTTGGCTTCTTGCAGCACGGTATACACATTCTGCGTGAGCGTAGCAAAAAAGTTTTCCCGACTGGCGATTTTAATTGCGCCTATACCTTGTATCGTGTCTATGAAGTTGCTTTCATTATAAGCATAAGTAATCATTTCATTGCGCTGGGCTTCTATGAGTTTACGGTGGTAGCGATATACAATAAACGCAAAAACAGGCAGCCACAGTAACGACACGAACCCTATAAGTTTGTGATAATAAAACAAAGCGACAGTATTGGCAATAATGATAATCGCTTCTAAGACCAGATTAGTAAATATATTGGAGACGGTCTCCTGTACGCGGGTCGTATCGTTCATGCGCGCTACTAGATCACCCGTTTTCCGGCTATCAAAAAAGGGTTTTGGTAAAAATAACAGGGTGCGATAAAAATGATCAACAATTCTTATATTGAAATCTTTTCTTTGCCGCAACAAAAATAATTGTCTGATATAAGTAAAGAATATTTTTACAAATAAGAGAAATAGTAATAAGCCGGAACCAACCATTAAGGTAGAAAAATCCTTAGCGGGTAAGATGGTATCAATCAACTTTTGAGAAAAAATAGCAATGGATATGCCTAACGTAGACACAAAGGCACCTAAAACCAAAGCCGTATATAATAAATTTAAATCACTTTTTACAAAATTGTAAAGCCAGTTTATCTTGTACTGCCAGCCTTCTTCCACCGACACTTTTTCCAACTCGTTCGTAGGATGCAGCAGCAGCAAGGTTTTGGATAGCCATACGGCGGTGAGTTGCGCCGGCGTGTAATAGGAAATCGTTGGGTTGGTAGGATCGCTTATTACAAAAACATCGTTGACTTTATCATATTTGTAACAAACGACAAAATGCAATAACGCTTCATCTTTTATAATATGTAGAATGGCAGGAGTATCCAGCGTTTTGAGGTGTTCTATATCTGCTTCAAATCCCTCTGCCTGTAAGCCCATTTTCTTAGCTGCCTGATAAATACCTAACAGTGTAGTGCCGGTAGTAGCCGTACCGCTCAACTCGCGCAATTGCTCCAAAGAAGTATTACTTCCAAATAATCGTAATACGGATAATAAACACGCCACGCCACAATCGGTCATATCCCGTTGTTCTACATGATACTGCTTATAATTTTTCATAATATGAATGTTGTAAATAAGTGCCATTAAAAAAAATCCCGGCTTATCAGATAAACCGGGACCCTTTTAGCGTTCAATCACGCATTTTTCTTAGTCGACAATCGAGTCACCACCACCGCCTTTTCTGCAGTATCTGCTAACACCCAAAAGTGCAACGATAATGAGGATGCAGCTTCCCAACGCGTGTGCTAAAATGAGCAAACCGTGAGAAGCGCGGCAATAAGGGGAACGTCCACCTTCGATTACAGCCATTTGGTCGAGAGACAAAGACTTCATAATAAAAAAAATTTAAGAGTTATTCGCCTACTCTATTAAGGTTTTTCGGCATTCACCTTATTATCATCCAACTTGAGATAATACAAAGAAGCAAGGGGGGAGGCTGCAACAGTAGAATTGAGCAAGCTCAATTTGCCCACAATATAAGCGTTTTTTGTATTATATGAAAGCATTTTTATAAAAAAACTAAAAAAATTACCAAAATGGTACAAATGGCTACACCAGTGCCATACGTACCCAACACCAATGGCACCCATCTTCGCATCCCTCGCTGTTGCAGCAAATTGAGTCCAAATGCCAGCAATAAAATAAAGATAATTTGAAATACATTTACGAGTTGTAAGGGAAAGACCGCCCACTCCGGCACCATTTGCTCATTCATTAGTTCGTATAGCGAAAGCTGGGGCAAGTAATTGAGGTCGTTCAAATTCTCTACCCCGGTATTCAGATACCCAATCATGAGTACTAATCTTGAAATGGCAAAAATGCTATAAGCCTTCACCACGACATTAAAAATTTCTTTGAACTTCACCTCGTACCGCAGCAGCAGTGTCCCAACATTGATACAAACCGTTATGAGCAGCACTTGTAGCAATATGAAAACAGGTGCCCAGAGCCAGTTGGTCCAAGCATAAGATTGTGCGATTTTTGCCACCGCATCTATTTGCTCGATGGTCAGCTCCTCCGCAAGCGAGTTGTATAAGATTTTTCCATCCGCCGCATACCGTTGAATAAGCAGATTAAAAGCAAGTTCAATCAGGATGATAACTACCAAAATAAGGGTAGGCTTGAGTTGAAAGTATTTCTTGAGCATACTCAAGTGGTTTTTTTGATGTTTATAGGAAGTTCATATTTCATTTCATGTGTATACTACGAAAGAGATTGAGAAATGTTTCCTGTACAAGCAAAAAAATTTAATAATTTGTCTTTATTTTTTTCGAGCTTTTCTAATCTAACTGGTCAGATGACGATAGAATCTAATATCATCAACTTAGAGAAAGTGGCAGGCAGGTTTGTAGGAACGTTCAATCATCGTATGGATAGGTGCAGCATACCGAAATATGTGGGTGCGCTGCACCTGGTATCACCCAATAAACCTATCACCCTTCCCCTCTTCCTCACGCCATATATTCCTTCGGCACCAGCAGTGGCAACTTTTTCGCGTGCAGCCGCGCCTCCACTTTCATAACCTCGCCGATGACCTCACCATCCACTTGCAAGGCTTGCGGACGGGATAAGGAGACGACCGTTTCCGTCGTGCTGATGATGTCTACGTGTTTGGAACTATTGAGATGCCCAGAGAAAAAAAGCCAAGTGAGGTACGGTAACTTCCAGCGGGGATGAGGCTCGAAGATGCAAATTTCATACTTTCCATCATCAATTTTTCCGGTTGGATTCACCAGCGCACCCGTGCCGTACTTGGTTGCATTGGCAAACGTAATCATTTCTATCGTCTCTTTAAATTCGCGGTGCGGCAACTTGATACGACATCTTACGCCTTGTTTTTGTAGAATCGTTTTTGCAAAACTCCACGCGTAAGTCAGTTTTCCGCGCCCTTCTACATTATCAAATTCCTGTATGAGTCTTGCATTAAAACCAATATCCGCTAAGTGAAAGCACAAATGTTTTTTATTGATTTCAATCACATCCATTTCTATGCGTTTGCCATCCAGCAACACGTTGATATTTTGCTGTAAATCCTTGGTAATCAACAACTCTGTCGCCATTCCATTGGCAGAACCTAATGGAATAATACCCATCGGAATTTTACTGCCCAACATGACTTGACCCACCAGATTAATCGTGCCGTCGCCGCCACAAGCCACCACCGTGGTTGGTTTCCATGCTTTTATTTTCGCCTTGATCTGTTTTTCATCTGCGTCTCCAGTCGTCTCCAACACCTCATATTCCAGCAATTTTTCAAGACAAAGGGCGTGTAATTGTTCTTTAAATTGCGCTTTGTCAATCCCACCGGAAATAGGATTTAATATAAAAAGCAGCTTATTTTCAACGTTGGTCATTGGAATGCGTTAAACAAATGTAAGTAATGTGCTGATCCCGCTTTACGGGACAAGTTGTGTCAATGTGCTGATGTACTTTCAATGAGTGAACTACTGCTGGAAGTAAATTAAAACTATCTTACTATCCTATTTAAAACGGATTGATTTTGTCAATTGCTTGATTAATAACCCGTTATTAGCAAATTAGCAAATCAGCATAACTTGTCCCGCAAAGCGGGATTAGCATATCAACTTAATAACACTTCTATCTATCAAAGTCCTTACAAAAGCGAGCAACATTGACAAAAAAATTCTGGGCATTTCTAAAAAAAATATTGGGATTCACAGCACCGCCCGTCATCATGGCGTATCGCGGCTACGGCACGACCAGCCAAGTATATGTGCGAGGACACGTACTGAATGACCGGGTGCTGTACGAAGCGCAACTGAACGACCGCCGCCGCAAGAATTTGAAAGCGATGCTCAGTCGTTACATGAGCCGGGGTATTCCGTTGGTGCGTGTGGGCATTAGCTTCGCAGGGCAATATCAAGAACTACAAACGGACCAAGACGGCTATTTTGAAACCGTTTTTGAATTTGAAACGCCCTTGCAACAAACTGGTTGGCAGCCCGTATTATATAAGGTGTTGGACCAATTGATAGAAGGACAAGAAGAATTGATACAAAGTGGCGAAATATATGTGCTCGAAGCGGAACACGCTTATGGTGTCATTTCTGATATTGACGATACGATTCTGATTTCGCACTCCGGCTCTGTTTTTCGCAAGTTGGAATTGCTACTCTGGAAAAATGCTAAAACCCGGCTTCCGTTTACAGGCGTGACTTCTTTTTATCAGGCTTTACAAAATGGCACAGAGACCGAGCATCGCAATCCAATTTTTTATGTGAGCAGCAGTGAGTGGAATTTATATGATTTTCTGGAAGATTTTTTTCGAGTGCGCGAATTGCCTAAAGGACCTTTTTTATTGAAAGATTTAAAATCTGGGCTGTTTGAATTATTCAAATCCGGCGGCGGCAAACACCATCATAAATTGGAAAAAATAAAGCACCTGCTTACCGTTTTTCCTGATTTGAAATTCATCCTCATTGGCGATAGCAGTCAAAAGGATGCTGCCATTTACACCGAAGTTGCCCAGCAATTTCCCAATCGCATTCTCGCGCTGTATATCCGAAGCGTATCTGACCGGGAGAAAGTGGAAATCGTACTCAAACTGGCAAATGATTTAAAAACAAAGGTGCAACACTTGGATTTATTATTGATAAACGATACCGCCGCCGCTGCTAAACACGCGTACGAACATGGTTTTATTGACAAACAGGAATACGAAAAAGTAAAGCAGGAGGTGGAGGAGTTGGAAGGTTAGGAAATTTTGCCCGCGCAGATGCCGGACAAGATTTGACCATTCTAACTACCTCAGGCAGTCTGGCATCCGGCATCCGACTTCTAAATTGAAATTAATGCACCACTTTATGCGTAGTAAAATTACCTTCTTTATCGGTGATCTTCAGGTAATACACACCTAGAGCTACATTACTCTTTGTTTCAATCGAAAACGTGTTGATACCTCTAACTGCTTCAAACTTTTGACTTAAGACACTCATACCGATCGTGTTCAACAACTCCATTTGTATTGCTCCTTCTTCTTCACTCGTGTAGTCAATATACAGCACATCTTTGAAAGGGTTCGGATAGATTTGAACATTATGAATATTATCAGATTTGGCAACTATTATTTTTGCGCTTGGACGCGCTGTTAGCTGCTGTGTCCCCTCTTGAGGTGCTTCGTCTAAGATGTAGGAAATGTAAGCTTTGGTGTTGGCTTGAATTAGATTAGAAAACACGTATTTACCAATTGTTTTATCGCCTACGCTGCCGGTAAACTCTCCACCAAAGTACAAAGAACCATAATTGTATAACAATTGCGAGACATTTTCGTCTTCTATCGTTCCGTAAGTTCTTTGCCACTCAGACACACCGTTGGGACCTATTTTTACTAAAGCCAGATCTTCTCCTCCTTTACTTTGCAATATCTGATTCAAAAACGGTATGGTATCTTTGAAAGTTATAGCTGCAAACAAACTGTTTCCTTCACCATACGTTAAATCAAATTTGTCGAGATTAATGCTATCCGCTACAATGGATTCTGTCCAATTAACTGCTCCATTCTGGCTAAGACTGATAAGATTTAAACGGCTAACGCTGTCTACGAAAACAAATTCACCGCTTGTATTTAAAGTATCTGTACCATCGAATGCTAAAGTGATAAATGGATTTAAAGTGTCCGAAGAATAAGTGACATCTAATAAGTTCATGTTCTCACCGCCTTGCAATTCTTTGATGAGTTGCACCTGATTAGTAGAATCTATGCGCAATGCAAAATAGCCATTACTAAAAGCTAAGTTCAACGGCGTAGAATCCACTTCTACATTGCCATTGTGTTTTGCTGCTAAAACAATAGAACCTGCCCGATTTTCGGAGAAAGCCGCTTTATTACTAAGGTCAACGTTTTTGATGATGTGCATACTTTGTACTGTACCATCTGTTGATACTCTAAGCAGAAAACAAGCGGCACTGTCGCTGTTTGCAATTACAGTTGAGTCGTATTTTAATTCTCCAGAGAAAGTACCCCCTACAAATATATCTTTGTCAAGAGTGGAGAGATGACGTATTTTGAGTAAAGTGTCCGAAACAATAGATTTAACCTTAACATTATTTGTATCAATAAAAACCAGGTTTGATTCTTTATTTTCTATAACTCGCTGTGCATATATCATATAGTCATGTTCCCAATCTTCTATTATGTATTCGACATTAGATATGCTGTCTTTTTTAACCTCCTGCAAAAGTGGATGAAAATCACCTAAAACCATTTCTTGCTGCGTTGATATCAACCCATCAGGATTTACGACTATTCCGTCTTTTGAGATTCCAAAATTGATTAGTTCCTCGCTTTGATAAGCGTCATTTACCATTTTAACTCGCCGCTCTGCTTCAAAAATATCCTGTAAAACTGGGTATTCTTTATCCTCTCTTATAACAGTTATACGTACACAGCCACCATCATATCCATTTCCTCGACAATAAGTTACCCAATTTCCTGTCTCATCCGTCTCAAGTTGACATGTTACGAAAGGGGCACATGCTAGCAATGATTCACCACAAGATGTGGTTCCCAATGTATTACCAATCACCCTGAAATCGTCTTCGCAAAACGTAACAGAAGCACATTTAGCTTTCTCATTTGTACCATTGTTTTCAATAAAAGAAGCTAGCTCTGAATACCTAAATCTATCACCAAAGGTAATTTCTAAGAATCTACGTCCTTCATATAAGGAAAATAAATTAACTTTTTGTAGTTTACAGTTGACTAATATTGGATCATCCGGATTTCCATTGCTTCCACAAAAAATATAATCGTCATAAGGCCACTGACATAATACTCTATTACATCCAGGTTCAGTCAGTTCATAACCTTCGGCTCCTGCATCGCTAAAATCATCTTTACCCAAGAAATGAGGACTGTATCGAATAAACTTTAGATTCCCTTGGCAATATCGTACTTTTAAACATTCAATACCTTTAGCACTTTCAAATAAGCCTTTAGCTCTATCTGTATAATTCGTTGAGAAAAAAAATGGAGGTTCAATTCTAGCATTGTATAAAATTTGTTCATATTCGCTTGCCCTAACTCTTTTGGAGCTAAAATATATAGTTGCTCTGGCATCGCCACACTGAAGTATTGTCGCACAATCATTGGTGCTTGCTGCCAAAGTAGCACCCTCATGTATAGTTCCTATTTCTTGAAATAACTCTTCGCCCCCATAAGTATTACCATTGCAACTGAGCCGGTAAAAACATACCTCTTTTTCATTTTTTACAAATTCTCTATCAGGTTCCTTTTCTCCCAAATTAAAATTAAAACTAAAATTACAAGAACCAATCATGATCTTAATATCATAGTTTTTTATACCCGAAAGTCCGCCAATTTGGACACTGGCTGTTCCCCCCTGAATTTGAACAGGAACTCCGCTAAACGCTTCAATCGGTTGAGTTGCTTCTTTGTATTGAACATTTATTGTCATCCCTGAAATATTAGGAATTGAAAGCGTTATTTGACCACCTTGGACATCTCCTATACAAGGCTGAACCTGGTTAGCAATAAACGCATCTTTCAAAACCTGATTCCCCTGCGTATCACACTTCAAAATCGTCTTTTCAATCCTTTTTGTACTGCACCCATTTGATACATCAATTATCACTTTATCATAAGTTGTATTGTTATTTAATGTTAAAGCAAAGCCATTTCCCAGCACGGTTCCGTCCGGCGCTGACCATTCTATAGTAAATCCTGCCGGTAGAACGGTGCCAAAGGAATAGCTTGGTCCCGGTTTCAATAGCAAATTGAATTCAACATCTTTAGTTGGGTCCAGTGCTGAGCCGCCAAATACAGTTACTTCAAAATCGGAAGCTACATCCGCACAATTCTTGACAAAGTAATCTCGCTTGATGCTACACCCAGTTGCCGTATTCGTCACGGTCACATAGTAAGTAGCCGAGCTAAGATTGCTAATGGCATTGCCGGTGGCGCCAGTACTCCATTGGTAAGTATAAGTACCGCTTTTAGTAGGAGCTAATGTAAGCGCACCTAATGGCGCGTGTTGAAATTTAGTAGTTATTACATCGAAAGTTAAATTCTGTTGCAAAGGCACTTCAAAGCATTCATTTTTAATAGCTCCACACCTGTCTACTATTTTGGCGCAGTGGCTACCCGGCAGCAGATTAGCCAAGCGATTGCTTCCTTCAGAAGGGCTGTTATCCCAGTAAATTTCATAGGGCGGCACACCGCCGCTTATCTGCAATTGAATAGCACCTGCGGCTTCCTCCGGGCAAGTATTTTCTACGGTACCAGTTACAACCAATGGAGCAGCAGATAAACTCGGCACCGTAAATATTTTCGTAATGTCCAGACAAGTATTACTAAAATCTTCAATAGTGACGCTATACGTACCAGCTACCAATCCATCAATTCTGCTGGTAGGATTTGTACTTGGCACATCTGGAAACACTCTTCCATTACTCCATCTAAAAGTATAAGGACCTCGCGTACTACCGCCTGAAGACTGCCCGGTATATAGATAAACGGAAACACTGCCATTGCTGGTGTTACTACAAGTCCCTGTAATATTGTCAAAAACCTGCACGTCATTCGGCGCACTCAATGTGAATAACTGTATACTGGAACACCCACCCGTACCCGTCACGGTAAGCGTATACGTGCCGGATGACAAGCCAGTTATAGCGGGCGTGGTCGCTCCGGTATTCCAGAGAAAGGAATAAGGTGCTACTCCACCGGTTGGACTATTTCCAGTCAAATTAATACTTCCATTACTACTGCCGCATTGAGAAGGGTTTTGTATCGCTTGCGTACTGTTGGGGATCGTGATAGGTGCGCACTGGGTTACTACCGTTGTAATCACATTCACACAGCCAAAGCGATTGGTGAAGGCAACTTCGTAAGTACCCGCGCACAGATTTGAAATTACAATTGGATTAGGACTATTAACTCCGGTGATTGGTTGGGTAGTAGTAGGACCGATAGCGAGTACCTCAAAATCACCTGCCGAACCATTGGCTATAAAAGTGATGCTACCATCACATCCGCCACCTGCTGAGGCGGGCTTAGTAGACACCACATCAAGGGTAGCAAAAGCGGTGTAGCTGCTGCCTAATAACAAGACTATGAACAACTGCCGAAGGCAATGAGTAAAAAGACTCATCTGGTTTTTGTTTTATGTTTGATAGAATTCAAATTCAAAAAAAGCTAAAATCGGTAGCCCAACTTTAAGCTGGGTAAAAGAAAAAACAGATCATCTGTACTGTATGAAGCTAATAAGTCTGCTTCTATCACCAATCTTTCCTTTATCATCCATTTGTAACCAACCATGACACCCACACCTGTGGCGTTTTGGGGCTTTTTAAATGATACGTTTATTTGCTTATAAACAACATTAAATTGATGGTATGCTGTCAACCCTGCAAAAAAGCGGTCTCCTCCATGCTTTGGTGAAAAATAATATTTACCGGCTACAAATAAAACCATTTGCTTATTTTCCAAACTGACGTTACTGCTAACTCCCGTAGTTGTATCGGTATCGGTATAGCTAAAGCCGTCCGAACCGTACCAGACACTTGCCTCTACTCCAATGCGCTCTGTAAGGATATATTCTCCTGATAAGTTGATATCAAACTCAATTAAATACGGCACCACATCCGTTTTAAGCTCCCATTTACCTTGTGCTTGGGCACCGCAAAAAGTCATTATCAAACCACAGAAAACAAGTGTACTTTTCATCAATACTAAATTTTTTAACTTCGTAATCACATTGAAAAATTATTTATATTGCTATTAAAATCTATATCCAATCTTCCCATTGATCAGTAAGTCCAAATCATACGTAAGCTCGCCAAAACCGTTTTTGGGAAAACTCCAATTCCATCGAGTGCTTGCCTCGATAAGGAATCGTTGTTTAATCGCCCATTTGTAGCCCGGCTCTATACCAACAGCAGTGGCACTTTTAGGCTTTTCTACATCCTGACCATTGACGGTACGAGAGGCGTAATATTGATGATGCAGCAAAACACCTGTAAATAAACGATCACCGCCATATTTAGGAAAAAAATAATACTTGCCAGAAAGATAGTAGTTGATTAAACGACTTTCTCTTACCTCTCTAACAACCGTAGGTGTGACAAAAGGCTCGGCAACGCTTATTTTGAACCACTCGTACCCTATACCTGCCTCTACCCCGATGCGGCGGCTCAGGAGGTACTCGCCCGATAGCTCAATACGATCAAATAGCAAAGACAGCACATTTGCCTTGAGCTCTACTTTACCTTGCGCTTGGGCACTGTAGATGCTGAATAGGGTGCAATAGAGGAGGAAGATGTTTTTCATTTTTGTAAAGGTGGTTTGTATTGTTATCGTAACTAATTCATTAATAACTAATTTATAATATAATTGAGATGGCATAACAAGTTTACACAAACTAAAATTTAATTGTTGTACCGACTGGTTCAATGATTGTTAAGTATACACATTTTTCTAATTCAAAATACTTAGGCTTTTCTAAAGAATCCAAAACTCCCTTCCATGCTTTATAGCTAATATTTTTTTCGTCTCTTATAAATGGAATCCAATAAGGATTAATACCATATCTTTTTTCTAACTCCCAATTTCCAAAAACTATACTTTTGATTATCATATGTAAGTAGATGCCTATTGGAAAATACAACTTTTCATATATTGTATTAAAATCATATTTGTTTAATAAGGTTCTTATTTGTTTTGACACCTCCTTTAGTATAATTTTATCATGAGTAATATAAAGATTTTGTTGGTAATCAAAATTGAATTTATTGATAAGTTCTATGGAAGAATTGTTAATATCAATGATATTATCTTTTTCAAGTTGAAAAGGAGATTGATCGGTTTCTTCAATAGGTATACCCTGATGCCTTAAGACTTCATCTAAAACCTCCATACTCTTAAATATAACCCCAAAGTCAGTTTTGATAGCTGGAAATAAAACTATTTTACCATCAGAAAATTCAAATATAGAAGCCATGTTTTCTGGCATTTGATACTTGTAGATTGCCTTTTCATTTTTGATTAAGGAAAGCAGTTTTGCCGAATTAAGAACTATATAATCTTCATTCATAATAATAATATTTTAAAGTTAGGGTCGAGTGCAGTAAGTACAATATCTTGAATCTACCACCACAGGTAGATTTGTTTTTAGGAAGAGAGGACCAGTGATCCAATGTACAGGAGACCAGTCATTCCAGAGAGCGAAGTTTATTTCCATTTGTCCATTATCATTCATTTTGTAATAACCCCATATATGTTCAGTATTTATTGTTTGATAAGAATTGCCGTATTCAAAAACATCAAAACTAACTCCAGTGTCTGCTGTAGTAATAAAATACATTTGTGATATGTCTGTACTAACATTGAAAGCACCTATATGTACTGCTAAGTTGTCGTAATGTCCTCTTATTTGATAACCGCTTTGCGAATCAGACCAATAATACCCCCCACCTGCTTCTATACCAATGCGCTCCCCAAGCAGATACTCGCCAGAAAGCTCTGCCTGCGAGGAAAGCAACAAGGGCAGCACGTTGGCTTTGAGTTCAAATTTACCTTGCGCCTGGGCGGTGTAGATGCTGAGTAGGGTGCAGTAGAGAAGGAAGAGGTTTTTCATTTACTTATTTATTTTTACTGTTAATAATGTAGCTTTTTATTCCAATCATACGGCACAGCCGCCAAAATATTTTCACTCCCTGGATATAGTCCAGCGCGAGCCACCTACACGCGCGATGTGGACAGACCGGCGCGAGCGGGGAGCGGGTCACAGTCTCGGCAAAAGTGGCTAAAAAGGGTTTTGATCAATTACTGCCAATATGGCTATGTAAATACTAGGATACAATAAGAAACCGAGTATAATTAATCCAATAATAATCTTCATATAGTTATTATTTAAAATTCGTCCCTTGCGTATTTGATACATATTTAATAATATTATTAGAGATAATACAGCTAAATATACATGAACAAATACTGCCCAGCTATCTAAAAATTTACTTAGGTCATAGAGTTTTTCGTAAAAAAGTAAATCTGTAACCAATTTAAAGAAAATTAATGCAATGAAAATCAAGAAAGTAGAACAAAAATTCAAGAAAGTTTTTTTCATAATTTATGGTTCTTTTCTTATCATATCGATAAGCTCTTTAAAAAAGTTTCTTACCAAGTAGCTAGAAAGAGTATCATTGGATGGGCAAGATTCTTGCCATAGTCTGTGACCCATGATGTACTTTCCAAATCCTTCTCCACCCGCAACTGCAAATAATCCGGCAGCAGCTTTTACATCATATATATATTTCAACAATTCGTTTGCACTTATTGATTCATTAACAGGATCCAAACCTATTTGACTAGCAAACCTGCTAAATCTATGTTCTTGAAAATCTAATCCACTCTGAGTAAACCTTAGATTTGTTTTTCCAAGATAAAAATTCTCTAATATCTCAGATACTTTAGGACCAAAACCACATTTGTTAAATTCGCTACTATAAGCTGATGCTATAGCATATGCATCAATATTTCCTAACATGTCCACACCTGGGCTTCCCTCATCAATTTTTCTTTGTACAATTGATGCAGACATCGAATTGTAACTACATGGTTCACATGAAGCTGGTTGATTGAATGATTCAAACATTACAAAAGCCAACGAACTTCCCAAATCTCCTACCCATGTAACTGCATCTATATTATTTTGTATACCAAGGAAATTAGGGAGAAGGACTCTATCGGGATAGTTAAAAGCATCTAGCCCAGCAAATACATGCCCCATATCTATATAAGTACCGGCGCACATTCCCTTAGTTAAAACCACTTGCTGATTAAGGTATATCTCAGGTTTCTTTGTGCAGCGAGTGAGATTATATGGAGGACCCACAATAATTTCTTCTTCAATACAAGGATGATATTCCGTATCGATTAAATCAAATTCAGGAGTAGAATTTACTTTAATTCGCCCTCTTTCTCTCGTGTAATAATCATCCAATGTACCAAAAGGAGATTCCGTTTCACTTGCATCCGGTATTAAGAACTTATCCCAACCAGGTAGATTGTAAAAAATTTTTCTAATACGGGTAATCATTCTTTTTAAACATCTTTGTTCATAATCTGAATATGGTGCTTCAATTTCTTTTACTAATTCAATAAATTCATCAATTGTTATGACTGGTCTTCCATCAAAAGTAGATGGTGCCATTTCTTTAATATTTACTTTATAATTTCTAGGAGGTTGTAAAGCATTTGCCTGTTCTTCATTTTTTTTAGATGATGATATAAATATACTTGAAATTATATTAACTATTGCTTCACTGCTAGTGTAATTCCCTAATTCTGTTGGATCAATTTCGGATATTTCTGCAATCACATCCGACAAATACCCTGTAGATGATTGATCTACGTTGTTGCTTTCACCATTTCTAAAGCTTTTAACCATCAAGCAATCATTATCGCCTTCTCCATCCAAAATATGCATCCATATACCTAAGTCATTATTTGAAAAATTCCCTTTGTTTTGTCCATAAAAATCTCCTTCGCAGAAACTTTCATCGGCTGTTATTAAACCTTTAGGCGTTTGACTACAAGCATCTCCGCCGGTAAGATTTCCCTCTAGTAAGGTTTTCAATTCTTCTGTAGTAAGACTTTCACCAGTGATACCATCAAAAGAAAACTCAATCCCTGGAGCTTGGTTATCAACTACTTCCTCATTTTTCTCTAAATTAGGATTTTTTGGTTTTATTGGTGGTGGTTCTTCTGTTATCGTCATGGGAATGCAAACAAACCCTGCATTGGTTAAAGCGGTTTGAATATCTTCCAGGTCTTCATTGCTGACAACCTCGGCTGAACCTGTTGATTGGCATCCATTTGCATAAGTCACGGTCACCGTATAAGTTCCAACTTCGGTTGCAATGATCTTTTCAGGGTTTTGAGAAATTTCATAATCTCCGTCATTTGTACTCCATTGATAATCATTACCAGATTTGTGAGGAGCGGTTAATTCTATTTGTTGTCCTGCACAAATAATCGCCGGACTCGGCTGTATTTGTACTTCCACCTCTTCTGCTGCCTCTATCTCAATAGAAGCATCTCCTTTACAACCATTATCGTTGGTAACTGTGACAGAGTATGTATCTGCTACATCGACGTTGATACTCTGATCTTCTTCCGTTGTTGACCATAAATACGTCGTATATCCAGGGTTTGCGCTTAATGTAGAAGTCACCCCAGTACAAATAATAGATTCTGTTGCCGTAATTGTAACAGGTAGTTTTGATAGTACATTCACCGTAAACATTTTCGTCTCTATCAAGTCCCCCTGGTCATTCGTGATGTGCATTTTATAAATCGTGGTCTTATCGGGTCGCACTTCTATGAAGTTGGAGTGTGGGTTTTGTATGCCATCTGCCGGCTCCCAGGAGGCACAATGGGGCGTTTCCATGCCTATATCCGTAGGTTCGCCATAGCAAATCGTTCGTTCCGTCGCACTCTTGCAATCCACTGTACCATCATCGTTGCACTCGGGATCATCACAATCCACCAAGCCATCGCCATCATCATCCTGTCCGTTATTGCACACCTCTGTTGGGTTTCGCAAGAGTATCGGGTTATAGTCGTACGCCTTGTCACAGCCATTACATTTTATAAAAACGTTGTATTCGCCTGCTTCCAGATTATTAAAGGTTGCATTGGCTTGGTAGGTAATACCGCCATCTATGCTGTACTCGTAAATTCTGCTATCAGGGGGAGTGACGGTTATACTTCCCTTTACCAGCGTAGGCACAAAAGCCGGTTGCACCGTATCTATCGTAAAACTGGTAACACCACAGTTGAGTGTATCCAAGCAGTCTATCAGTCCATCCAAGTCATTATCCAGATTATCCCCACATATTTCCTGACAAGGTACGCGCCGCAATTGTAGTGGATTGCCGACATAAGTCAGCGTACAGCCACTGCCTCCCTTTTTCACCACTTGATATGTCCCTTCGTCCAAGTTGGTAAACCAGATAACATCGTGCCAAGTATTCATATTATATTAGCTATTTCCTTTTATATCTAGAATAAATCATTTCCAATGAAGGTATTTTCTCATCGGAATCAGGATTAATAGCATTACGTACTGCAATCATAATAGGTATTCTGTAACCGCGTTCCGTAATTACTGTAGGATAGTGTGGATATTCTTCTTCAAAACCCCATCTGCATCTCATATTTTGAACCATTACTTCTCCCAAATAGGCTGATAGTCCTAAAAAATTGTTTATAAAAAATAAATCATTTAAGTTTTCTTTTGCTAATTGCTGGTCTAAAGTGGACAAGCTCTCTAAAGAACCATTTAATATCTTTTTAGAAATCTGTAGATTTTCACTCAACTCTTGTATAAGACTATCAATATACTCTGTAAAATATCTTCCATAAATATTAATTGCGGCTATTTCATCTGCCTTGTATTTACGATACGCTTGGTAAAGAAACCGAGAGTCAAAAAGCAAAAATTCCTCTTGATATATATCTATTAAAATATGAGATGTATCTTTAAATGAGTATTCCTTACGTTTCTCGCCAGAGGTTAATTCCATTTCATTTTCCAATTGAGCATTGTGTCGCTGTAAAAAACTTAGTGCCTCTGTCTTAATAATATACTTGTAATGATAAACTCCATCCTCTCCTTTGAAATACCTTATCGGCTCGGGTTTAAATTCAATGACATTTCTTTGTAATTCATAGTAAGTTTCCCTATCTTCTATGGTTGTGAATAAAATAGCATGCTTTATTATTTCGTTTATTACTATGACTTGTAAAATGTATCCTCCCCTTAATTCATATACATCTGTTTTACGCTCTCCCAACTCCATAAGTTTTTTAGACTTGTAATTTTCTAAGATATTTTGAGCCTCTTCGGGTGGAATTTCGTAAAAAGTAATTATTTTACCATTAGCAAAAGTATTAAGTATAAGTTTATAAGATTGTTTTATTTCCACTTCGATTTAAATTTTATAATTCAATTTTATTAATCAAAGAATAAATTAATAGTGATATAATCATCTAAATTCTATATTATGGTTGATCTAAATCTATCAATTGTCTTCCTATAATTCCTAATCTAAATAATCTTAGCAAAGGGCTATATCCTGTTCCTCCAAAAGGACGCCAATCATAATAAACTTCTGTATCATTTTTTATACATGGTTTTCCCACTTTAATGACATAGGGGTCATCTACACTATAGTAAACTTTAGAATGAAGCACGGTAACATTAGCTAATTCTGCTTCATCCAAAATTCTCTGTTCTAATTCTGTTCCATAGGGAGTGATAAACCAAAGAATAGGAGTAATGTATTTAAATTGGGCCATAGGAGAATCTCCTAAACATCTAATGTACTCTGGTATTTGATTACGACTCTGCCCACTTTGATAATAAGTAATTAATTCAGAATTAGTAGTTTTTGCATCTACAAAAACGCCGTATGGAAAATACCTCCACCCTGGTATCAATATAGGGTGAATGCCATCGGGTTCTCTTTCGATACCCATGTCTTGGCAAAATGGCACAGGTTTATCGTGAGGTGTGACACCCGAACTTGCAATAACAGCGTCCTCAAATCTATTTCCTAGTTCAAAGCTAAACCGTCTATTAATTGATTCTACACTTTCAGTAGGATACTTTAATCTTATACTAGTCCATAAAGGGTCTCCCAAAAAGTCTGCTAAAGCATCATAAGTCAACGGCTCCCATTCATCAGAATTCTCTAAAGGATCATCATCGCAATTCTTCGTCCAAAATTCTACTATTCCTCCAAATTTGTAAAGCAATAAATCCTTACCATTTTCATCAGGATTTTCCCACAAATGTATCCATAACACGGCATCTTTCGTACTGCTTAAAAATGCTTGCTCCACACTCTCGTATGTGAAATTTTCACATTCATTCTTTGTTATAAACACTTCCGCTGAAGTGTATGTACCCTCACTTATTGCATCTAGAAATATCTGATTCAAATCTGCATCTAAATCAACAGTTTGTCCATCTAAATTAATAATAAGATTAGCATAATCGTGTATTGTGATTGCCTCGTCACGTTTCTCTAATTTTGAATTGTCAGGTTTTTGTAAAGTTGGGTCTTGACCAGTAATGTCAATTGTTGTAGATTCAAAACCTCTCCCATTGAAAAATTCAAGAACGGCTAAAGGGTCATAAGCATCTAGTACTTTAGTTGAAGCACTCGCTTGACATCCTCTTGCATTAGTAACTGTTACCGAATAAGTCCCAGCTTGATTGACCTCAATAGAAGAAGTTATTTGCATTGTTGGCGACCATTGATAAGTAGAAAATCCTTCACCTGCATTTAATGTTATAGTTTCTTCACCAATTGAGCAAAGAAGACCTCCATTCAACGAAAGTTCTATCTCTGGTTTAACTTCTACTTTACCTTCTGCAACGCAACCATTACTTTTTACAGCAGTTACTTTGTATATTCCCGGATATGCAACCATCAAGAAGCGCCCAGAACCAATTTCATTTTCTTGTTCGTTTTTCCATTTATAAGTCGTATAAGTATCTTCTACTACTGTCAGTGTGATGGGTTGTGAAGAACAAACTGTTGGGTTCGCAGGAGAGATAGTCAACTTTTCAATGTTAACTTTTATTTTATATATATTTCTTTCTACTACTTCCCCACTGTCATCTGTAATATTTAAAACATAATATTTGGTTTTATCTGGTCGTGTTTGTGTTACACTTAAATCTGAGTTACTCAATCCTTCCTTAGGTTCCCAGCTAAAACAGTAATTAGGATTAACGTTCTTTCCAATCTCTGCTTCTTGTCCCTTACATATTTCTATGGTAGTGAAAGTGATATTATTTTCTCCCTCTGTTCCAGCACATATTGTTTCAATTGTACAATCTGAATCATCACAATCCACCAAGCCATCGCCATCATCATCCTGTCCGTTATTGCACACCTCTGTTGGGTTTCGCAAGAGTATCGGGTTATAGTCGTACGCCTTGTCACAGCCATTACATTTTATAAAAACGTTGTATTCGCCTGCTTCCAGATTATTAAAGGTTGCATTGGCTTGGTAGGTAATACCGCCATCTATGCTGTACTCGTAAATTCTGCTATCAGGGGGAGTGACGGTTATACTTCCCTTTACCAGCGTAGGCACAAAAGCCGGTTGCACCGTATCTATCGTAAAACTGGTAACACCACAGTTGAGTGTGTCAAGGCAATCTACTAAGCCATCCAAGTCATTATCCAGATTATCGCCACATATTTCCTGACAAGGTACGCGCCGCAATTGTAGTGGATTGCCAGCATAAGTCAGCGTACAGCCACTGCTCTGGCGTTTCACGGCTATTTGATAATCGCCTTCTACTACATTGGTAAACGTTGGAGCATTCTGCCAAGGAGCACCGTTATCTTTCCGATAGCGATAATCTGCTATTGCGCCATAAGGAATGACCGTAATACTGCCGGTGACATCATTGGGCGGGCAGTCCGGTCGGATAAATTCGACGGCATAAGAAGGAACGCCACAATCCGTATCGGCGCAGTCGGCGAGTCCATCACCATCGTCATCAATGGTATTGTTACATATTTCCGGACAGGTAGGGGAGATAAATACCACTGGGTTGCCAGCATAGAGCACAACACAGCCCGTACTCTGATTTTTAATAGCTATCTGATACGTTCCGGGTAGAAGATTGGCAAATGTAGTGTCTGATTGGAAGGTCAACCCGCCGTCTTTACTATATAAATAGACAGGTCCATTCAGAAACTTTCTGGAAATCGTAATTTTTCCGTTGGCAGCGTTTGCCGGACAAATCGGTGCTACGGTGCGTATTTCGTAAGCACTGCTTGCCACCCCACAGTCAGCATCGTCGCAGTCTATGGCGCCATCTTTATCATTATCATAGCCATCATCACAGATTTCTGTACAAACCGGAGTCGTCAATACGACTGGATTATTTGTAAAAGCGGTTTCACAACCGGTGTTGTTTCGTTTAACTTTTACATTATAATTCCCAGGATTCAAATTATTAAAAGTAGTGCCTGCCTGCCAAGCAGCACCATTATTGATACTATATTGGTAAGAAGCACCTCCTGTGATGGATAAATTGATTGTTATTTTACCAAAAGTATCTGCTGGTGGACAAGCTGGTGCAACAGGCACCACTGCTACAGAGCCTACACTACACGCTACATCCATGCAGTCCGCTTTTCCATTTCCATCGTTGTCAATGCCGTCGTTACAGAGTTCGCTACAACCATATATTTGCACCAGATTGCTACTGTAAGCAGTAAGACAAGTGCCTTTTTTTACCACAACTTTATAGAAGCCTGGATTGAGATTGGAGAAAGTACCACTTGCCTGAAACGTTTCCCCCCCATTGATGCTATAAGAAATCGTATTATCAATGGTTGGCGCGGTCGTTGACCAGTAAGAGGTATTACCCACCGCTACTGCTGTAGTGCCATTCGTTAAGCCAGGAGGAATAGCCGAGGTTTTGTCAGTTGTAGCTCCCCCCGCATTCCACGTAGTTGCATTGGCATTAATAGCTGCTAAAAACACCAAGTTTCCTAAATCTCCTGTTGCAAAGGAAGTGCCACAAAGGGCTATAATTTGATCTCCGCTGCCAGTTAGATTAAAGTTTAGGTTAGAGCCATAAGCAGCGGCATTAGGTACATTGTTATCTTTTTTAACGATTCCTGTAGTAGTGCTTACAAAATAACTGCCAAAAACTTCAACACCCACTATGTCAACTTTTGTTCCTGCTAAGATACCAGCAGTAGGAGCAGTCCATTGAATAATGCCTTCTCCTGACCAAAAGCCGATGGTCGAATTGACCCAGCCCTTATCCGTGAAAATAAGCGAAGTACCGCCTGCAATATTGACTAAAGGGACAAAAGAAAATTGAAAAGCTCCCGAACTCTTATCGTAATAAGTAAACTTGATCGCTCCAGCATTTAGTGAAGAACAAGTTTTATACACATGTGCTGTATTAATGTTAATGATGCCTTTGGCATTAGTTTGACAGTTGGTTTGGGTTACTTGTACTTGTATGGGTGTCAAAGTGCAGGTTGCATCTGGGCAATCGTCAATTTGTCCATTGTTGTTGTTATCAAAGCCGTCATTGCAGATTTCAGGGCAAGATTGGGGCGATAAAACGAGTGGATTGGTAGCGTGGTACGCTGTACATCCGGTAGTGGTAGATTTAACCACGATGGAATAATTGCCCTGCATTAAATTAGAAAAAGTAGCGGAGGATTGAAACGTCTGTCCGCCATTGATGCTGTATTGATAAGTACCGGATGGAGTAACTGTAATGGTGATAGCTCCATTAGATAAGCCACATACAGTAGGCTTGGTCGTTGCTACGTTGCTGATTGTAATGCCCGATGGTGTTGCCAGCACGACGGGCTGATAACTCACCGGGCAACTTCCATCTGATTTGGATACCACTATGTTATAAGTGCCTGCTCTCAGATTTGAAAAGACATTGGTGGTGACGAAAGTCGTGCCACCGTTAATGCTATATTTCAATCCTGTTCCTCCGGTTGCATTGATGGTAATTTGTCCGTTGGCTGTGAGCGTATCACAATTGGTGGGGGCGACGATGTTGACAGTGTTGATGACAATGGAGCCTGCTCCTGCTACCTGCACTGGGTTACTGGCGTAAGCTCTTTCACAGCTTCCATCACCATTCTTGACAAATACATTATAACTGCCCGGCACTAATCCGGTAATGTTTTTGGACGTTTGCCACTGTCCACCTTGTATTTTATAATAAAGCGTAGAACCACCAGTTGCATTCACTGTGATTTTACCGTTTGAAGCCGAACAGGTCGTAGCAGCCGTGGTCGTAACACTTGAGATATTGATAGAACTCACCCCGCTCACCGTAGCCGTGCGCCGGATGACACACCGCTCATCACCCGATACTGCAACCGCCACTTGATAAGTACCTGGCGTAAGATTGGGAAAAATAGGGTCGCCGTACCAAGTCACCCCATTGTCAATGCTGTACATTAAATCGTAAGTGCTCGTCGTATTAATTTGAATTTGACCATTGGAGTGGAACAACTATTAGAAGCGGTTGTGGTGATGCTATTGATGGAGTGAGGGGTTAATTTCGGCACGGTCGCCATCTGGGAGGAAATACATCTTCCATCACTCGTACCTACTTCTATCGTGTAGTTTCCGCCCGCTAAATTGTTGAAGGTATTGCTGGTAGTCCATGCACCACCATTCAATCTATATCTTAAATCAAAATAACCTCCAGGAGCGGGATTGTCAGCATCTACTACGATTTGTCCATCATTTGCACAAAAAGAAGCTTCTGTTACACTGATATAATTAATGATTGGCTCTCCGCCGTTGAAAGCTGGTCCAAGGTCGATGGTCGTTTCAGTTTGACATCCAGTATTAATATTTCGAAGTACAATAATATGTGTACCTGCTGATACATTAGTGTAAAAACCATCATTATCCCAGGAACCACCATCCAGACTAAATTCCCATTCTGACCAATCGCCTGTATCATTTCCATTTCCTCCTACTTTATAAACGGAAAGCTCAATATATCCACTGTTACCATAACAATAACTTGGGGGTGCAGCCTTATATTTTCTTACTCTTGGAGTATTTGCATTAGGTGAGTTGCAATCTACCGTTTGACCCTTTACAAATAAGCAGCACATTACCAATAGCAACGCTACTGCACATGACTTGAACCACGACATTTTCATTCTGTTTTTCGTTTTGCGAAAAAATATCCTATTACATAAATACAAGTACACGCTTGTATTTATGCAAATAAATATGAAAATGCTATTATTACAATAGCATGAATAAAATCAAAAAAATGTAATTGTTCCCTTTACTGACATCCTAATACGTTAGGATGTTTCCTATACTACCTTTAAATGGTTAGTACGAAGTCTGCTAAACCTAAAAAATTTAGTACGTATAAAAGAATACTTATTGATGAGTAGCCCTATTGAAGTGTAAATTTTATTATTATGCTGTAATTATAAAACCGATTCTATGAAATAACAAGTTTTTAGCACAAAAAAATGTAATTATTTTTAGAAATGTTATAATGTAAAGATTTACAACACTTTATAAGCCAATTATTTTATTATTGATGTAAAGTAATGTTATAACATTGAAAGGGTGGAAACATAGACTACAAATGGAAATCTGGTCAATCTCATCAGGGTAGCATCATTCACTTATGGCAACTCTGGAGTTGTTTTGTATTAAGCTCCGCTATTTTGACCATTTTTAAATCAATATTTGCATAAACCGGAAAATATAACTATTTCCTACTTAGTAGCCCCGTCAGGAATCGAACCTGAATCTTAGGTTCCGGAAACCTACATACTATCCGTTGTACTACGGAGCCAGTTGTCAAATGCAAAATAAAAAAGATGAGCTGTGAAACCTACACATTTTTTCTTTTGGATTGCAAAGTTACGATAACCGTTTCGATTACGCAACTATCCTTTATACTTCAAAAATAAATTTTGGTCTGCCAACAACCAATTTTAGTCTACAATATTCGTTTCCTACTTTTCAACTTCCCATCTTGATAGCTGAATTTTTATAAAAAACGTTCGTATGAGTGCTGTCAAAGATTTTTTAATCACTTGCTCTGGCGTAGACCGCGCCATTTTGAAAGAGTGCCCAACTGACGAAAATAAGTACATCGGTATCGGCGGTACGATTTTCTTCACCGGCTTACTGGCGCTTTTTTCGGCGAGTTATGCAGTGTATACCATTTTTGATAATTGGATTTTAGCCGCTTTTTTTGGACTCGTTTGGGGATTGATGATTTTTAATCTCGACCGCTACATCGTTTCCAGTATGAAAAGTCGGGGTTCGTGGTGGCGCGATTTTTTTGTAGCATTTCCGCGATTGCTCATGGCGGTGCTGTTGGCGATTGTTATTTCTAAGCCATTAGAATTGAAGATTTTTGAAAAGGAAATTACGGCGGAGTTAGAGATTATGAAGCAGGAGGTATTCAAGCGACAAGAATCGCAGTTGGCTTTGCGTTATACGGGCAGTATTGATAGTTTGAAAAGCGATATTACAGCGATTCAGAATCAACTGGCTCAAAAAGCGGCAGCACGAGATTCCTTGGCAAAAGATGCGTTGGCGGAGGCAGATGGTACGGGCGGCTCCAAGATTCGCAATATGGGTCCAATCTATCGAGCTAAAAAATTGGCGGCAGAACAGGCACAAGCGGAATTAGATGCAGCGACTACTCAAGCGCTGCCATTTATTGCAGAAAAGCGACAAGCCATTGATACCTTGCAAACACAAATGGGGCGCGACTTGAGCCAAATGGATCGCGCTAACTACGGCGGTATGGCGGCACGTATGGAGGCACTGGATCGGTTAGGCAAGGAAAGTCAAGCGATTTTTTTGGCGAGTTGGTTTATAATGCTTTTGTTTATAGCCATCGAAACAGCACCGATTTTCACCAAGTTAATTGCGCAGCGAAGCCCGTACGACCACGTGTTGCACCAACGAGAAAATATTTATGAAATGATCAATTTGGAACAAGTATCCTTATTGCGAGCTGCCACCAAAAGTAAAGTGAAATTTGAAACCGAAACGGGTATTTTCCGCACCCAAAAAGAAATTGAAGCTGAAAATGAACTGACCGAACACTACTTAGATCAAAAGAAAGAGGCACTCAAAACGAATCCGGCGGTGAACTGGAAGCGTCCATTGTTGGATAGTTAAAAAAGCTATTAAATTAGAAAAAGGCCTTTATAAGTGTATCTTGTGAAGGCTTTTTAATTTTGCGCATTCTTTTTCCCACTTTTCGCTCCCGTAAAATACACACAATAACACTTTTTTTATTCCATTTAATCCGTTTTTCCTTACTTTTTACGTGGGTAGACCTGCCGGAAAACGACAAATATGTAAGTGGTTTCCGCATTCGAAAATTTGTAAATGAAACGCCTATTTTTTCTAAATATAAGCGTGGAATGTATATCCCTATTTTAGGTCATGCCAGTAATAATTAATACTTCAAGTACAAGCGAAATTTTTTTTTGTTTTCATACCTTTATGTGTAAAGTTACGAAAATTTAAAAGTGGGATTAATTTCTTTGTAATTTACACAACATAAAAAGTACAAATGAAAGAATTAATTGAACTTGCTTTTTTAATAAAGCAAAATAAAGCGAGCGAAGATGCGCTATTAAATACAAAAAATCCAAAAATTGCGCAGTTTTATGAATTTCTTCTAAAAGATATTTCTTTAACAGACGAATCTGCCGTACAACTGCTTTTTAAGGTACCTAACAAAAGGTTGCCAGCTTACCAGAAGCTAAAAACAACCCTAAAGGATAGGTTTATCAATTCCATTTTTTTATTTGACACTACCAAACTGGCAGTTACTCGCCGGGAAGCGGCGTATTACGATACGCTAAAAGAATTGGCTGCTGCTAAAACCCTGCTCATAAAAAAAGCCCGACATAGCGGTATTGCACTCAGCCTTCGAGTATTGCAACAAGCCATCGAATATGAATTTACAGATCTATCACTTGATATTGTGGGTCTACTGCGTTTATATTATGGTACTATAGAAGGTAATATCGAAAAATTTGAATATTATAAGAATCTTTACAATGAGTTGGCGCACACCCGACAGTATGAAAATAAGTCTGAGGTTTATTATACTACTTTAATCGTAAATTACATCAATAAAAAAGCGTCTCGCGCCGAGATTCATTACAAAGCCACTGAATATTATAATGATATAAAAGAAATATTATTACATAATACCTCTTACAGTTTACAACTCTCCGGCAATTTAATCCATATCCTTGTGTACACCAGCATCAATGACTACGCCTCCACCCTACGTGTCTGTGAGGAAGTTATTCATTTTTTTGAGGCAAAACCTTATGCAAGTCACACTGCCCTTCAAGCATTTTTATTTCAAAAACTGGTATGTCATATTCATTTGAAGCAATATGAAGAAGGAATTGCAACGCTCGACAAGTGCCAACATTTAGTAAAACAAGGTTTATTTAATTGGTTTAAAATACAGGAAATGAATTTACTGCTTTCCTTACATACCGGCAGATATCAGGAAGCTCACGCGGTGTTTACGGAAGCTATAAATGATAAAGCATATAATCAATTAAAAGTAAATACAAAAGAAATATGGAAAATTTATCATGCCTATCTTTATTACTTACATCTCGGCAAAAAAATCAGCGTGCAAGAGGGGAATAGAGAATTCACAAAATTTCGCATCGGTAAATTTCTAAATGAAATGCCTCATTATAGCAAAGACAAACAAGGTGTAAATATTTCTATTATTATTATTCAAATTTTGCTACTTTTATTACATCGCCAGTACAGTGATGTTGCTGACCGGATAGAAGCTGTTCGGAAGTATCATTTTCGTTATTTGAAACAAGAAGATACGCTGCGCAGCAATTATTTTGTCAAAATGTTGATACAAATTCCATCCGCCGGATTTAACAAGGAGTTGGTACAAAAAAAGACCGCCCCCAATTTAAAAAAACTGCAAAGTGTTTCATTAGAAATCGCTAATCAATCTCACAATATAGAAATTATCCCTTACGAAGATTTGTGGAAACTCGTTATTACCACTTTGAGAGGATAACGATTAGAGGAAAAATGCGCGTCACGGAAAGGGGCGCTATAAGCTGAAAATAAATGCTATATCCTTCTTATAAAAAGTAGGCAATTCAGCTTTTATTCAAAATGCAAATAATTCAAAATCAGAATTTTGTAAAAAAATACCACAAAAAAATCAGCTTTAGCGCGGTACACAACAAGGTTGTTTCTGTCCTATTTGACACCGCCCGAAGGTCTACCTTAGCACTGTTGTTCCATTTTTAAAATTTACACTTATGAAAATCTTGAATTTACACACAAACCATGCTATTAGTCATTTTCAATTTTATTTCAAACTCCTATTTAGCAAAAATAACATCGTCGTTATAGACATTATGGGAGTTTAATTTACCCAAACATACCCAAACCTTCCACAAACACAAACTGAGATAAACACTTCCCTCAAACCGATAAACAAACACAAAACTACTTTTTAGGCACTTATGTCAAAGAAACAGTAATCAGGCTGTACTTCTAAAGCCATTTCTTTTGCATAAGCAATAAAAAACGCTACCACCGCGCAAATGCACGACCGGGAAGGGAATTCTATTTTGCTATTTCTAAAAAGGAGTAACAAAAATATGATATTGTTTGGGTTAAGTCCATAACCCTTATGATGTTATATAAGGTCGTTTATGAGACTTTTATCAGTCAGGGCTTACACAAAGTGAGTCCCGATTTTTTAATAAGGTTCAAATTATTTCAAATTATCTATACAGCAAATCATAAAATTTTAAATAACAGGCATTTTTAATTACTTAATTCAATAAAATCTCTTTTTCTCATGAAACAACCTTCACAAACCTTACGCAAGCAATTAAAAAGGGAGGCTCCGTGGCGGCAATGGTACTGCGCTGCGCTTTTTGGGATTTTTCTCTTTACGAGTCCGCTCTTCCTCATAGCGCAATGCCCTGGTGGAGCCGCTTCATTGAATGCCCTTATCAGCAGTGTTGACTTTTCTTCAGTCAATGACAATGCAAATCCTGAAACGGTATCTCGAAGTGTAACTGGACTGAATAATCGTCCAACAGCAGGCTTAGTCATAAACTTTGATGTTCGATGGACGAATGCCGGTCCATCGGTGGCTAGAGCTTTGAGATTGGATGTAGAAGTGAATGGTACGGTTTATTACCGATTTACGAGTTCTGATGATTTTAATACGCCTTTTGGTACAGTTGGGATGGTAGTTGCAATGAATGGAGCTACGGTTACCCCTGCTACTATCAATGCCACGGCAACAGTCGGCAATACTATTACTATTCCTGGGTGGATAGCTAATAGTGCTACGATTGATTTTAATTTTTATACAGGTAATATGTCAAGTGACGATATTAGCATCAGTAATCTTTCAGTGCCGGTGTGCCCTGCCAATGGACCTCCCGTCATCGCCGCAGGACAAACCTTTAGTGTAATCAGAGGCTCTGCTGCTGGCACCGCCCTAAATGGTGTGAGTAACCCGGGCAATAATAGAGTGGACGCTACCGACCCAGAAAGTGATGCGATCACGAATTGGGTTATTGTAAATCAAGGTACTACCGGTGGGGCATTTTTCGTCAACCCTTTTACGGGTGACTTAGCGGTAGCTGACCAAGCAGCCCTCAGCGCGCTTTTACCGGGAAATTATACCTTGACCCTAATCGTAGATGACGACCAAGGCAATACTTCTGCAACACGAACGGTACAAGTAACCGTGTTGGGTCCTGGACCCGAACAGTGCGGCGACGGTGTTGATAATGATGGCGATGGCTTAGTAGATGCTGCTGACCCTGATTGTGGGGGCGGTGGGCTGTGCGTAGGTACCCTGGGTAGCCCCGTCATAAATATTGATTTTGGTAATGGTGGAAGAACTGATGTAGGAAGTGCTACAGGTGGCTCGACGACCTATATTTACGAGCCAGCTAATTCTATATATGATGGATCATACGCGGTAGTACCTACTTCAATAGGGTACAACGGATGGCTTAACATACCAGACCATACATCCGGTAATGGGGTTGGTAGAATGATGCTGGTAAATGCGAGCTATGATCCAGGTGTTTTTTATTCACAAGCAATCTCAGGGCTTTGTATCGGTACTACGTACGAGTTTTCTGCTTGGGTTGCGTCCGTGAACAACCCAGTCACGCAAGCCGGAACTATTGACCCCAACCTTCGTTTTGAAGTACTTGACGGCGGCGGTAATATATTAGGTGCCTATAATAGTGGCAATATTAGTTCCAGAGGCGTATGGCAACAAGCTGGTTTTACTTTTAATGCGCCGGGTACTGACTTAATTATTCGTGTTCGAAATAATAATCCTGGCGGGTACGGCAATGACTTAGTGTTAGATGATATTACATTTAGACCCTGCGGTGCCAGCATCAGTATTATTACACCGCGTCCTTTTTGCCCGGGTGATGATGTCGTTTTTAATGCTTCCATTATAGCAGGATTTAATAACCCACAGTTTCAGTGGCAAAAGTTGGTAGGAGGTGTTTGGGTCAATGTAGCAGGTGGCACGGGGGAAGATTTAACCATCATTGATGCAATAGACAGTGATCAAGGACAATACCAATTATTAGTTGCTCGCTTTGGCGGTATTGGCAATCCAAACTGTCGAGTGACTTCTGCTACTATAACCCTCAGTCGAGATCCGAACTGTTTCGATTTTGGCGATGCGCCAAATAGCTATTTGACGCTTAGGGCTTCCGGAGGACCTGAGCATTTGGTCTTTGATCCGGTGGCGCCAGTGCTTGTGCTGGGTTCGGCAGTTGATATTGATGCAAATGGTTTACCTGGAGTAGCTGCCAATGGCGACGGAGCGGATGATGATGGGGTGACTTCCTTTCCAAATATTATACACGCTAGCGCTACCACTTACACCGTACCGGTCGTTGTAAGGAATAATACCTTTTCAATGGCAACGCTGGTTGGTTGGATAGATTTTGACGATGATGGCATCTTTCAACCGGATGAAGGAACAACTACCACGATATTTCCTATGCTTGCTACTACGTATAATGTGACTTGGAATAACTTGTGTGTAGCTGGGTTAGGACCAAATGTAGTGGTCACGACGCAGACCTATGCTCGATTCCGATTGGCAACAGACGCCTCACTGAGCGTATTTACACCGGGCGGACAACTGCAAAGTGGGGAAGTAGAAGATTATCTGTTTACGGGTATGATTATAGATTTTGATGGTGATAATGTAGCTGATGTATGTGATCCCGATGACGACAATGATGGTACACCTGATGTAAATGAAGGCAATTGCTTAGTAGATTCTGATAATGATGGTATTCCTAACTGCCAAGATAAAGATAGCGATAATGATGGCACTTTCGACTTGTGGGAAAACCTGCCACTCAATCTGATCGCCTCCAAAGATGCTAATGGCGATGGTTGCGCCGACGGACCTGATACGGATGGCGATGGTACGCCGGATGTCTTTGACCTGGACCAAGGTGGTATGGCTCCAATTACTCCACCAGATACCGATGGTGATGGTACCCCTGATGCTTTCGATAAAGATAGCGATAATAATGGAACGCCCGACCTCTGGGAAAATGCGACCGCAGCAGAATTAGCTACGCTTGACCCTGATGGAAATGGCTGTGTTGATGGAAACGATAACGATAACGACGGAGTCCCTGATTTAATTGATCCGGATCAAGGAGGTAATCCTGTAGAGCCCGTTGATACTGATGGAGACGGAACGCCCGACACTGATGATGTGGATAATGATGATGATGGCACGCCTGACTTAATCGAAAATGGTGGCGACCCTAGTGTGTTAGACCCTGATGGCGATGGTGTAATTGAAGGACCAGATTCGGACGGCGATGGTATTCCTGATATAGTTGATCCTGATAATGGTGGCAATTTGATAACCCCACCAGACACTGATGGAGACGGTATTCCAGACTCAAATGATTTGGATTCGGACGATGACGGCACTTCTGACTTTCAAGAAGGACCACTCGACCCTGCATTGGACACAGATAACGACGGTGTCGTGGATGGTCCTGATGCAGATGGTGATGGTATTCCAGATCCAATTGATGATACCCCAGCTACTTTTGGCGGCGAAAGCACTCCGCCATTGGATACGGACGGTGATGGACAAAATGATTCTGTAGATTTAGATTCCGATAATGATGGAACGTCCGATTTACAAGAAGGTCCGCTTGACCCAGCTGTAGTTGACACGGATAATGACGGCGTAGTGGATGGTCCTGATACAGATGGCGATGGCATTCCTGATTTGACCGATGATAATGATGCTGGTTTTGGTGGCAGCAGCACCACTCCAATTGACACGGATGGCGATGGAATTGATGATTATGCCGATTTGGATTCCGACAACGACGGAACGTCCGATTTGCAAGAAGGTCCGCTTGACCCGGCTACCTTTGATACCAATAATGATGGTGTGGTAGATGGCCCAGATGCAGACAATGATGGTATTCCTGATTTGACGGATAATAATGACGCTGGTTTTGGTGGCAGCAGCACCATGCCAATTGATACCGACGGCGATGGAATTGATGATTATGCCGATTTAGATTCGGACAATGATGGCACTTCCGATTTACAAGAAGGACCGCTTGACCCCGCAACGGTAGATACCAATAATGATGGTGTGGTGGATGGACCCGATGCAGACAGCGACGGTATTTCCGACATTGTAGATAATAACGACGCAGGCTTCGGCGGACAAAGTACAACACCACTCGACACCGATGGCGATGGACAAGATGATTATGTAGATTTAGATTCCGATAATGATGGCACCTCCGATTTGCAGGAAGGACCGCTTGACCCAGCAACCGTTGACACCAATAACGATGGCATTGTGGACGGCCCCGATGCGGATAATGACGGTATTCCTGATTTGACGGATGATAATGATGCTGGTTTTGGTGGTATCAGTATCACTCCACTTGACTCAGACGGTGATGGAGTAGATGATTACGTGGATTTAGATGCTGATAATGACGGCATCGGTGATTTGGTAGAAAGCGGATTGGATTACGCAACGCTTGATCCAGATAATAATGGCATTATAGATGGTCCAGATGCTGACAACGACGGCATTACCGATAGCGTAGACGATGTTGACAATGCTTTCGGCGGTTTGAGCACTACCCCTACCGATTTTGACAATGACGGGCAAGATGATTATGTGGATTTAGATTCGGATAACGATGGCGTACCTGATTTAGAGGAAAGCGGACTCAATTATTTCTTATTAGACGTTGACCGTGATGGTGAAATAGATGGAACAGATAGCGACGGCGACGGCATTCAAGATTTAGTAGATACCGATGATGTTAATTTTGGCGGCATTGGCACTATTCCACAAGATACAGATGATAGCGGCTTCCCAGATAATGTAGATTTGGATAGTGATAGTGATGGTATAGCTGACCTGATTGAAAGTGGCGTACTTACTTTAGCTGACCTTGATAATAATGGGATGGTGGATGGACCAGATACCGATGGTGACGGTCTGAACGATGGCGTTGATCCCGACAATACCGGCACTCCTGCGTCCCTACCCGATACGGACGGCGATGGCATTCTTGATCATTTAGATTTAGATTCGGATAATGATGGAATTGCTGATTTGATAGAAAGCGGTCAAGACCCGGCAATAGTAGATGTTAATAATGATGGTATTAATGATGGTCCTGATGCCAATAACAATGGTTTGGCTGACCCAGTCGACCCAACTATTGGTGGTATCTTTGTCATTCCAGTTGATACCGATGAAGATGGAATTCAGGATTATCTTGATTTAGATGCAGATGATGATGGCGTTACCGATTTGATTGAAAGTGGACTTGACCCAGCTACGGTGGATACCAATAACGATGGACTCGTAGATGGCGATGATGCGGATGGCGACGGTATTTTAAGTTCGGTAGATGATACTCCTGCTGTTTTCGGCGGCATTAGCACGATTCCAGTAGATACGGATGGCGAAGGTGTTCCTGACTATTTAGACATTGATAGCGACAACGACGGGGTAACCGATGTGGTAGAAAGCGGCAGCACGGATGCCAATAATGACGGCATTGTAGATGGAGCCGATACCGATAGCGATGGTATAAAAGACACCGCTGATAACGCACCAAACGCTTTTGGAGATGCCGGAAACACCCCAGAATCCGATACGGACGGCGATGGTACATTTGATCGTTTGGATATTGATTCTGATAATGATGGCATTACGGATTTGAATGAAGCGCTCGATTATGACGGCGACGGCGTTGCAGATGACACCGCAGATACGGGCGACAGCGATGGTGATGGATTACTCAATTTCGCGGACGATGAAAATGGTTTCGGTGATACGGGCAATACCCTGGAAGCCGATAGTGATAGCGATGGTATTGTTGACCGCGAAGATATTGACAGTGACAACGATGGCGCAACGGATTTGGTAGAAGCATTGGATTTGAATCATGATGGCGTTGCAGATATTTTGCCTTCCGGCAATGATGTGGACGGCGATGGTTTGGATGATGCTTATGACCAGGAAACTGGGTCTGGATTAGCGAATCCATTAGCAAGTGTTGGAATTTTGGCGGAAGATTTTGACGGTGACGGCAAGTCCAATGACCAGGATATTGATGCCGATAACGACGGTATTCCTGATAATATTGAGTTGCAATCAACGATGGGTTACATTCTGCCTTCCGGCGTTGATGCCGATAACGATGGTTTGGATGATGCCTACGATCAAAGTGTAGATGCTAATAATCCAGTTTCTAATCCCGTAGCCAGCGCTGGTTTAGCAGGTTTTAATGCGGATTGTGAAGACAATATAGATATGTATGATTTGGATTCGGACAACGACGATGATCCAAATGATGGCATGAATATGGGTGATATAGGCGAAGGTCTCCGTGGTACTGCAACAGGAGCGGATACGGATAATGACGGCTTGGATGATGGTTATGATCATCGGATTGGGGCATGGAACTCAAATGATGGGATTAACATTCCATGGAAACAATTGCCAGATAGTTATAAAAAAGATCAGGATGTACGTTCAACCGGCGACCTCGATTTCCGCGACCCTGACCCAAATATTGAAGTTGTACAAGACATTGTTGGAGTGGAATACCCGACCAGTGGCACTTGCAAATGCTTCAATGTCATCATGGATGCAGTGGTACAAAACACCGGTAAAGTACCCATAGAAAATATTGATTTGGTTGCTAATTTGGCGACCGATTTCGGTGTTACTTTCAATGGCTTAATCAGTGTAGAAGTACGAAGCGACCGAGAATATGCAGATATTGAACCCGCTATTCCAGCAGAGCTACCAACCAGAAATAATAGTTACAATGCGGTTGGCAATGTTTTTGATGGCGTAAGCGGTTTATTATATCCCGGGCAGGGCTTCATTGTACGATTTATCTTTGAAGTATGCCCACAAAAGATTCCAATGGATCAAGCCTTGGCTTTAGCTACTCAATCCAGAGGAGAAGCCGATGCTTTGAAGTTCGATCTTAATCCGTTATTGAATCAATTCAACGATTGCCAGCAACTGATTGTGAACGACCGTTCGGATGATCGTCGTGAAATTCAAGACTTGATGATTGACGAAAATAATCCAACCAAATTGGGCGATTGCTGGAAGAAGACTAACGATTTGGCAGCACCAGAAGTAGTAAATATAAAAATCTCAGAGGAGGAGTGCGATATTAGTTTGGAAGCAGCGATGATTGTTACAAATTATTATCGAGAATGTGATTTCCGTAATCTTCCCTTAGGCGGATACTATCGTTTAAAGGTCAAAGACCAGGGTCGCTTGATTGCTGGTCCAGATGATAAAATTGAAGCTGTAACTGTAAAGTGTAACAAAGAATATATCGTCATAGTAGAAAGTGTCAGTAATTTTTGCGAGCCGATCTGGAGTAAAATCCTACCCGAAGACAAGACGGCACCTGAGATTGTATGTCCAGACAACACTCAAACAGGCAGACGCGATTTGCCGGTGTACACTTTTGAAGGTACACTGGGAGCGGACGACCCGGACGACGACGGCAGTGGCACCTTCGATCCCACCGAGTCTACTTGTTTCCGCACTTTGGCAATCGCTGGTTTACCCGTATTGGATTTGCTGGGTACAGACCGCTATTATGACCTACAAAACTTCAAAGTGACGACTTCGGGTATCTATACCCTGCACCTGATCAGCCGCGATGTGAACCCGTTCACGGGCAACGGCTTGGCAGCCTTGTATGGCACGGGCGGTTTCAACGAAGAATACCCATGCGAAAACATTTTGGCATTGGGCGATTATACCTTTGCACCCGGACCTTGGAGTGGACTGGGCGATTATTTGAACTTCTTGGGTAACATCAACGGCTGGTCGATCTTTTTGTCAGCCATTTATGGCGGACAAGGCGACACCGATCCATACATCCGCACGTATTTGACGGCAGGCAGAGAATACACCCTGTTGACTTCCTCGACCTTGGGTATTCCTGATGGCGGCAACTATCAGTGGTTCATCTATCCCGAAGACGGGGGTGGACGAGTGACCAATTTTGCAGGCACGAACCTGGAGTTGTTTGATGGCAACGGACGCTTGATCAATCCTTTGATTTGTACCGATAAAGACTTTTTGGTGTTACCCACTCAGAAGTGTTACTACACGGATGCCGATGGCAACTTGCAGGATGTGAACGGCAACCCGATCACGGAGGCAGCTTTTGAAAACACGCCGCTGGGCAAAGTTTTGGCACGCACGGGCTACCCCCACGTAGGCGACATCTTTGGTGGCACGGTGACGGACAACTGTGGCGACCTCACCATTTGTGTGAGCGACTTGGTAACGGAACCCAACGGCGATTGTGGCGAGTGGGTCATCCGCCGCACGTTTACGGCAACGGATGCGTGTTCGGGTTTGAGAGCTGCTTGCACCCAAACCATCCGCGTACGCCAGCCGACGCTGGAGGATGTGGTCTTGCCGCACTACACCGCTTATGTGGAGTGTGATGAGGACTACCTGACCATCCCCGGCACCGACCGTCCAAGCCCCGAGACCACAGGCTACCCCTTTGTCATCTCGGCATTTGGCTACCACGACTTGGGCAAAACGGGCAATCAGACGTACTGCAAATTAGGCGCGACTTATGAAGATAAAGCACGAGTGGACATTTGTGACCAGTCCTTCAAGTTCATCCGCGAGTGGACGATCTACGACTGGTGTAATCCGGGACGGACGATCATCTACCACCAGTTGATCAAAGTGGGCGACTTTACAGCTCCTGAGGTTGGTTTGTTGCCACAAGACCCTTGGGATTGTGTGCCGACCTTTTCCACCGGACCGTATGCGTGCGAATCCAGCTTTGAGCTTCCGATTCCAGCCGACTTGCGCGACAATTGTTCGGACACCATCACCCTGTCGGTGGACATCATCGCTTTCGTTCCGGTGTATGATGTACATGGATTCTTGACGGGCGAGTATGAGCAAAGCACCTTCCGTTCTAATATGATCCCCGGCACACGCAGTGGTTTTGTCACGGGCGTACCCAAGGGTCTGCACCTGTTCAAGTACACGATTGGAGATGAGTGCCACAACAAACGAGTGGTGTACTACTGGTTCCAAGTCATTGACCGCTCCGAGCCAGTTGCCATCTGTGATGACTTTTTGAATGTATCCATTGCCGGACAGTCCATCAATGGCTCGACCCGAATCTATGCCAAAGACGTGGACGAAGGCTCCTACGACGATTGTGCCGAGGAAGTAGCCCTTGCCACCCGTCGTACCTTTGACGAGACGGCTTGTGCCGACCAGTACAGCCAGTTGTTCTTCGATGTAGCATTTGGCAGCCTGGTCAAGCGCACCAACTTCGACCTGTACAGATTCAATCCGACTTTATACCAATACTACCACATTCCGGTGACGGTTTATTTTGACTCCAACCCGGATACCAATCCGAATGCGCTGGCAGTATTCACCGAGGAAACCAACCCAAGAGGGGAGGTACAATTGTTCTCGATCTTGAACGACTATGTAGACATCCTGTGCTGCGACATCAAAGATTCGGTGCGCATCGAACTCTGGGTGTGGGATGATGCCAACATGAACGGCATCCCGGGTGACTATGACTTCTTGTACGGCGATGATGAACGCTACGATTTCTTACAAGACTTGTTCTGCCCAGCGCCGGGAGAAGAAGACCGCTTCCCGGATATTGATTGTGTACCGACGTGCGGACAAATCTGGGATAACCACAATGTGTGCTGGTTGGATGTGTTGATCGAAGACAAAGCCAAACCGATTTGTAAGCCACCAGCAACCGTGACGGTTCCTTGTACCGATACCAGAGTACGCTACGAAGATGCCTTTAAGTGTGCCGATTCAACCCTACTCAATGACATGTTCGGCGTGTTCGTCGGGGTGGACAATTGCGAGGTGACGGTGGTGTGTGACGGGGTGAGCGATACGCGCAACAACTGCGGCATCGGCGTGATCACTCGGAGATACTACGCCATAGACGGCTGGGGCAATCGCTCGGGCATCTGTACGCAGACCATCAACGTATTTGAAGAACACAACTACGTCATCGGCTTCCCTGCCGATACCTCCGGTTTGTGTGCCCAAGTCAAAGATACCTCGATTTATATCCAAGAAAATGCGTGTGACTTACTTGCCATTGCAGTCAAAGACCTGCGTTTTGAAGCCTCGGGCGATGAGTGTTACAAGATTGAGCGCAAGTTCTCGGTCATCAACTGGTGTGA